>VTLG01014005.1_pt1 | contig 35660 bp, 46 predicted proteins | sample 4694571 | NCBI WGS metagenome assembly VTLG01 (sample SAMN12604809, study PRJNA352737) | marine metagenome | biome: ENVO:00000447; feature: ENVO:00000209|ENVO:00000569|ENVO:01000036; material: ENVO:00002151; isolation source: viral sequences binned using virsorter ...
AGTGTCTAATGCCATTAGTGATACCCGCCTGTGTTCATAACCCTCAGTTCAGTTCCTGAATGAGAATCTTTATCATCTTGTAGTTGTAGGTCTGATATGGCTTTCTCGAAAGCGGCCAGCCACAATGAAACCCTTTGATCATTCATTAGGAATGGCTCTGCTTCTAACAATGATCCATACAAATAAACGTCTGGATTATTTGTAAGCATATCGTTAGTAGTTGCGGATTCTGTTAGGTCAGCAACCTTTGCGTAATAGTCAATCTCCAACTGGTATATTGAATCTGGAACTGGGCCGAATAAAAGATAACCGGCTCTCATTGTATATACCTTTGGCCTTCCGGTTGAATTACCAGCATATACTCTGGCTAGAAGTTCTGGCGAGACATATTGTAGAGGATCAATAGGTCTTGTCTTATCGGATATTGTTCCAGAGGTAAATGATTTATATATTTGAGCGACCGTATCACCGGAATTATGTGTAGCGGCAGTCGTTCCATTAACACCCCTTGTAACGCCTGTTAGGGTATTTGTGGATATTCCAGTGTAGTCCATCTGCTCTAAGCCTATCATAACAGTTCCGCTACTACTAAATCCTGCAGACAGTATACCACCTGAAGGAGTAGCGTCGCCAAGAACTGCCGTGTCCTGAGAGTCTGTCATATCAGAGTTAAGACTGTCAGTAGCCAAAGCAGACTTAGTAAACTTTATGGTTCTAAGTTGAAGGTAATCAGAGGGTATAGCGTACCTTTTTGTTCCGCCTACCAAAGAGATTACATTAACAGATTCCATAAGCCTGATCCGAAGCGCACGGTTAATCCGTGCCTCCGCCAAGTCTATAAACTCTGGTATCCTATCTGTTAGATCAGATCGGTCTAACCAGTTTGCCACCGCAGTCTGGAGGGTGGCATACGTGTTAATTGCCATTAGTTACCCAATTCAGTAACGTAAACCGTTGAAGTTCCAGTGCCTGTTATTGCGGCTAACTTATGCCCTGTACTTGCTGGATCAGAAACGACACCAGCAGGGGGGACATAAAATGTATACGGCCAGTCTGCCGTAATAAACGTAGACGCAGTAGTGGCTGTTGGTGTAGCAGATTCAAATGCTACAAAACAGTCTTCAGTCGCTGTCACCATTATAGAACTGGTTCCATCAGAAAACGCAGACGTTCTTGTGGCTCCACTAGACGTAGTTGCTGACAAAGTGTGAGTTGTAATTGGTAGTAATCCAGCCATCGCTTTTTCCTCTATATATTTGTTGGAGATGTTTTCAACAATGCCCAATCAGGATCATTGAGTTTTGCCGCTAATAATTTGGGATCATCTAAAATGGCACCATTAGTTTCTTTGATCCACTGATCCATAACAGTGGAGGGAATAGAAGCAACCTGATGCCAGTCACCCCTCTTACCGGTAGAAAGTTTGTCGCCATAATTATTAAACTTTATTTTATTCGAATCAATAATAGGTTGGGCATCCTGCCTAGTTTCTATGGTAAAAGTTTCGTCAGGTTCCTCATGGAATACCTGATGTCTTCCCGGCATAACATCTAATAAAGTTCCTCTCTTTCTAGCCACTTGGATATGTCCTCTTTCCGCCAACCCTATCACTTAACTTAGTTTCAAGTTCTGTAGCCCAAGTATTACCCCTATTATTCTTATGGGGCTTTTCCTTTTTGGTGGTTGGTTTAATTTTTTGGTAAGTATTTAATTCAATTTTCTTCATGCATTTTACCTAAACGGTGGGCCTAAGCACCACATTGCCAATGACTGCTTTGTTCCCTTTGTCACCGGTGTACTGCGATGCCACTGATAAGATGGAAAAATTATTACAGAGCCTAAACTCATTCTGGGCTTCATCACATTAACCCCATCATTTTCAATTTGCTTAAATTCAAGTTCTCCACCCTCGTAACCATTAGAAATAGTTGCAATTAAAGATAACTTTCTTACTTTTTCATCAACAACATTATGATCTGATGCCCCATCCTGATGCCAAGAATAGTGCTGATCTTTACCATACTTAGCAATCTGAACTGGTTCACATGAATCTATCTCATATTTCCAGCCACTATTTTCATTTGCTTCTTCAATGAAAGGAAATAATAAAGTATAAATCCAAGCATCATTTGAGAAAGATACAGAAGAATCTCTAAAACTTAAATCTACATCTTCCTTGGTTAAGCCATCTTCTTTCAGTGTTTTAGCCTCTGAAAACTTAGATGACGATTTCTTTATTTTTGCAATCTCCTTTTTTGAAATTGCGTTTTCAAACAAACAGAAACCATACTTATTCTTCAATAAGGTGTAGGGGGGCTTTCACCCCCCTCTCCTATACTAATTACGAAGTAGTAAGATCGTAAATACAACCACTCGCATTCTGGTTCTTCGACTCCAAACCGTATTCAACAATCAACTCTTGTTTCTTGCTGTCGCCGGTTCGGGCGATGTCCAGTGTCTGGAAGGGTCGTAAGTATGATACTGCCCAGAAATCAAAATCTAGGAACCAGCCATCACGTTCACGTTGGAATCTATTTGGCATGACTTTGAAATTACCAAAGTCGCTGACATATACATCCCACGCTTCAACAACGTGCGCTTGACTCTTTTCATTTGCCGCTGTACGCAGCGGAGAAATCTGAGAACTAGATGCTAACTGTGAAATAGCCTCTTTGTTAAAAGGCCCAACCATGATCGTGTCGGCATCACTACCGGCTACAAACAATTTCTGAATCATTGATCTGATCAGGGCTAGACTGATAACACGCTTGGTTGCAGCATCAGTAGTTGCATCATTACCATCACCACCACAGGCTGCACCTGCCGGTGACCCGCCACCATGTAGGGAGTTTCCACCAACCCAAGCGCCAAGGGAGCCAGTCTTTCTGGTATCACCAGTCGGCTGACCACCGGTACCCGGAGTCGTGTTATTACCTACAACGGCTGCGGTATTCTGCGTCAACATCTTTTCCATGTCACGCTTTAACTCTTTGGCGGCTTTAGCCATTCTGTAGGCTTGCGTAGACTTTCTGCCTGCAAAATCTACTGCCAATGCGGTTCCAGAACTCTGGATCGCTTTAGCAGAAATCTGCATATAGTTACCTACCCGACTTGGCTCAACAACAGCCGCAGACGTTAAATCATCACCTTCAGCCTGAAAGTTATCGGCGGCTGCGGCCAGAACATCAGTCTCCCACTCAAAGTATACACCGGAAGCGGAAGATCGGCCAGCACCGTTTATAAACGGAGTGTCAGTCGGTGAGATATTGTAGATAACATTGGAGAGGTCTTCGCGAATGGCTACAGCACCGTAAGTCGTGCGTGTATTTGTTGGTACTGCCATGATTATATCCTCATGTTATAAGTTTACAAAATCCTCCATCAAAAGGGCAGCGTCATCGACCCTGCCAGTTTGCTGAAGACGTTTCATTTTTGCAGCACGTTTCTTATTATTTGTATCAGTTTTCTCAACACCTTTCCCAGATCGAACAACCTTGGGTTTGTTCTTGATTTTTTTGGCTTTTAAATCAGGTTTTTGTAAATCATCAAACCTCATTGCTTTCATCAAAGTAATTAATTGTTTATGATCGTAGAGGTATCCTAATTCTTCCTGAGTAAAGCCAACTGATATAGCATAATTTTTTATATCTGTACTTAGTTTATTCCTAGAGTCTGTATTATTCCACTCTGGAATTGATTCAGCCATTTTAGAGTGTTCGTAAGCAACTCTCTGCTTTAATTGATTTTTTCCTTCTTCGGCTAATTGAGAATCTTCATACTGTTTCCTACCTTCAAGGGCGCGAATCTCATCCTGCGCTTGTCTAAACTCTTCGCGTTTTAGAAGGTATTCTCCACCATCTTCTTCTCTTAATCTATCCCAATCAATATTAAAGCGTTCAAGTCCTGCTGTTGAATTTGTAATGGCCTCGCCAAGTGCTTGAGAATACTGCTGCTTCAGGTTTTGTAATTCAGGGAGTGCTTGAGCGTACTGTTGCGCGCCCCGTTCGTATTCCTGTCTTAAATTAGAAAGTTCCTGAGTTTTTCGGGTATAGTCTGATTGCCGGGAATATCCCTTAAGGAGTTCGTCGTAGGTAACCTCTATTTCCTGACCATTAGCGGTAACTGTAAATAGTGGCTCTTCTTCGTCTTCCTCTTCTTCATCAGACTCTTCGGTTTCCTCTTCGTCATCTTCTTCGGTTTCCTCTTCAGGCTCCTCAGATTCTTCGTCAGATTCTTCCTCAGATTCCTCTTCCAATGATTCGTCTTGAGTTTCCTCAGTAGACTCTTCCTCTTCTGTAGGTGGTGCTTCCTCTTCCTGTAGAAGTTCCCCTTCGGGGTTCATTAGGCCGAGTAATGCGTCGTGCGCCTCTTCAATACTTCCTTGATTTGGCTGTTGTGGCAGTGTTGCCGGGTGCGGGGCTGGTTGCGTATCCGCCATAATTTAATTCCTCTTTCAGATGAATGGATGTTGCTTTTCTAGAATTTCATTCATGTGTCCAGTTTCAACTATAGACGTTATATGTGCATGAATTCTATCAAGCAGTCTCATTGCAAGCCAGATAGACTCTCTGGCTTCAACCTCTGTTGAGCCGCTAGATTCCCAGCGGTTCAATAAATCTTTTTTTAATACTTCAAATGCTTCATTAAATAAGGGATCACTAAGAAGGGCATTCGCCCTACCAAGTTGCTCTTCTTTGTTCATGTGTCTCCTATTGCGACGGCCCTCTTCTGTTCTCTTTCAAGACTCAATTCTTCCGCTTTTAACTGAGAATCAATCTGTAGTTTGGCATACTCCTGTTGAATCTTCTGAGCCTTAAGTTGAACTTCAGCGGCCTTGATTTCCAATTCCTTCTGCTTTATTTGAGCCTCCATTTGAATCTCCATTTGTTTGGGGTCTTGCTCTGGAGGCTGTGGAGGAATCTGAGATGGATCAGTAAGGAAATCATTAACGTTTTGAAATCCCATTGTTTTTACTAATGCAGCACCAAGATTATACATATTCTGTGGAGTTACAATAGGCAATCCACCTTTCATTGCTTCGCCAGCAAACTGCAACATCTGAGATAAGTGCATCATCTGTTGGTCTTTATTACCACTACCTAATGCAACACTTACCGTGCAATCATACTTGTCGTTCCAAGCGGTAGGTCGAATAGGAACCCAATCATTCCTTAACATGATGACTCTTTCCTTGTCTTGGTTCTTGACAAGAAGTTCGTAAATCGTATTCATTAATTCTTTTACGCCAGTCTCTGCAAAGTTTCTGGCAATGAGTTCTACGCGACTCTGTGCGGCTGTCATAACGGCGTTGACAGCGGTAGCCGTGGTATGAGATGTTAAAGCATTTTCATTCATGCCCTGTGACATTCTTGATACACCAGCCCTAGACTCCCTTACACCGTCTAGGTATTCAAGCATCTGGAATGAATAAGGCTCAAGTGCTGGCGTGTTCAAAGGCATTACTGCATTAGGAGATTTAACCCTAACTACACCACCCGGTCTTTGCGTAAGAAGGTCGTCAAGATTGGCCTGACCTTCTAGCACGGCGAACCTACCATAATTCTGGTTATACATATTATCCATGAGGTTACGCATAAGCGTAGACTTCATTAACTGTAAGTCCATAATTAAGTCGGCAACCGACAGACCAAAGAACTTATGGGGAATCTTTATTGGTGTAATAGAAACAAATGGGATTTTATCTATCTCTTCATTTGATAAAATCGTTGAACCTACAGTGCAAACCTTTCTTAATTCTGTAATACCATCATTATTGAAATCTGTTTTTAAGAAAGATTCATGCAGCCAGTAAGTTCTTAAACCCTCTTCGTTGCCTACTGGATCACCCCACCCTTCCCAATAGTTTGCTGACTTATCAAATGCGTATCTCTCAAGTCGCTCAGAGGAAAAAGATAATTCGTCTTCTTCCCCAGAACCCAATTCATCCGCGCTTAAATCTTTATCGGGATACATTTCTCTAAGTTCTGAAAGAGTCTTTCTTACTCGGTGACAAACAAATCTTGCCTCCTGTATACTCTTTGCTTCTCTACTGATTAAAAATTCAGAAGGTGGTATATTTTCAACTTTGATCTTTCCGTCATAACCTGAACGCTTTATAACAACATCATGGACAACCTCTTCAGTTTCAGAATACTCTCCAGACTTGGTGTATTCAGTATGTTGCATTACCTCTATACTTTCGGGTAGAATAAGATAATTAAATTCGTCATTAGTTAGACCTTGATATTCTTCCCTAGTTGCTTCTTCGTACTCATCCCACCAAACCTTTACAATTCCATTCTTAGATAAGAGGGCGTCCGTGAACCAAGAGTATAGAATTTCCCAACCATCATTATCTTTAGTGAAAACATAGTTTACATAATCACTGGCCTGATCTGCCATAGCCACATCTTCCGGGCCGTGAGCAGTGAACTTAACCATTTCATCGCCAGACGCAAACACCCTCATCAGGGATGGTTTTATCCACTCAATCGTATCTTGAACTGTAGTATCTACAAACTGGGAACGACCTTCAACCTCATTCCCAAAGGGAAGACCATAGTAATACTCCATAGCCTGTTCCCTCTGCTGAGAGATAGTATCACCCATGTAACCAAGGGAGTCTGTAATCTCTCCCTTGATTCTGGTTATCAGTTCTTCTTCAGTAATTTTTTCAGCCATTAAATGATTCCATAATTCCTATATTCAACATCCTGCGTCCATGACGGGTCTTTGCCGGATATAGCAAATCTTTGTGATTGGAAAGCATATCTAGTTGCAGACATAAGATCATCCCTGAATGGAACCACCTTTCCTACCTTCCTGTGATACATCCTGAACTCCTCGAACCAGTCTCCAAGCGTAGAGAACACTTTAAATCTATCGTTCTCCATCGCTTGCACCATCGCCATTAACCCCTCTTCTATGCTATTTCCACCCTTGTTCTCTCCCAAGGCGGGAGGGTTTGTAAAATGATTTAGCATCATATTGCATCCAAGGTTACGATACTGGTCGGCCAAACCCGGATTACCCATGCTGTCTCTTCGGTTTCCGTCATGCGGATAGACAATAGGTATAAAGTGGGGTCTAGACCTTATATTAACAGAATGGACAGCAGGGGATGCTTTGGCTGCTCTATAACAGTCATAAACGTAAAATGTTTCCTCATCCCTGTCTACCGCGCACCAAACAACCGCTGTCGGGTGATCCCATCCAAAGTCAATAGCCGCTATTCTGGGCCAATGATCTTCTATATTCATTGGGTCAATCATTATCTTATCTTCTTGAATGGGGAAGACAAGACCAGAACCAATAGAGGGTCTACCATATCTACGCATTTCTCTCTCATGCGGAGAATATGATGAGAGAATCTGTTCCATGACCACCTCATTTAGATGACCATTCTCTCCATTCATAGACTTTACTTTCTCAGAAGCGTCATCCCATGTGGCATTTACTAATGCCTGACCACTCTGAAGATTATTCATAAAGGATGCAACAGTTTCTGTCATCCCCGCCTCTGGGGTGAAGGTCATATAAACCATCCCCTTCCTGTCAAGGGTTCTGGTAACGGCTTGGGAGTAGATGTCTCTGGATGGTTCCTCATCCAACCAGATACAGTCTACACTCCTTCCCTGCCATTTCTCTACACCCATCTCATAGGCTTTAAAAAAGAGAGAACTGTTGCCGCCAGTCACGTGCCTAATAAGGGCAACACTCTTCGCATTAGGAACGCCGGGTTTTCTCTCTGTTTTTACTATGTGATCTTTTGGAACTGTACCTGATCCAAATGCTTCTGGGTCATCAGGGGAACCAAGGAGTTCAAACTGAACGATGTCTCTAGTGGTTTCGTTTGAAACACCACCAGCCCATGCGACAATCGGTTGTTTGTATATCCTTCCTTTCCACCAGTCAGGATAGATTCCTGTTAAGTGGTAACTTAATTCCATGCTACCGCAATAGGACTTGCCTATGCGGTTAGCAGCCATCAGGAGTCGTTGGTTGGCGGTTGCTCCTGTCTCATGGAACTTGCTTTGATAAGGGTAAGGATCATATAATCCAATCCTATTGTACCTTACCTTTTTGTAACGCTCACGCTTTAACTTTAACCTCTGGGTTTTTACCTCAGTTAAGTTGTAACTTGTCGAGGGCATCTAACTCCTTATCAATCTCTTCTATAGACATTTGTTCGACATTGGTTTGCTCTATCTTTTCTACAGGTTTTAATCCCGCTCTATCCAGTAAATCCTTGATTGCGCCAAGGCGTACTGAATCGCTTTGCGACGCCTCTGCCAATTCGAGTAGCCAGTTAATACCCACTGGTATTTTTGACTGAAGAAGTTTTTTAATTCTTTCCTCAATTTCCTGTCCTAGTTGATTCTTGAGTCTGTGTCCTTGCTGCTTTGCTGTCTTTTTGCTATACCCTGCTTCTATTGCTGCTTGGGTAGCATTGCCAGTAAGGCAGAAATGGTCTACAAACTTTTCCTGCATGTTTATGTTCATCAAAATTTCCTTCGGTCTAATTGCCTCTGTATAGGGCCACCAGTAGGTAGCATATTTCGATCCCATACTTTGGGGTTGAATGGTAATCCCATTCTCGTATTCCTTTTCTTTAAGTCTGCTAGAGCAGTTCTAAGTTTAGCCGCCCTTTTCTGATTGTCTGTTAATTGAAATTGCTGCTTTGTTTCTTTTGGTGGAACTTTCTTTCCTGCGGCAGTTTCACCTTTAGGTCTATCTCTGAATTCTGTAATAGAACTCATGTATTTCTGCGCTTCTCCACCGGGTACAAACTGGGTAAGAGGGTTGACAGTGGCCTGACCAGTTGTAGATACGTTGATTACTTTAGGGGAATACTGTTTTAAAGTGCTTGGCCCACTCAATTGTGGTCTTTTGGGCGGGAACCGACTGGCTGGAAACTCTAAATTAGGGGTTCGTGGAATAGGATGATGCCTACCTCCTGTACCATACCAAGGATTTCTAGGAACGGATAGCCTTCTTCCTTCCGGTATTGAACCAATTTGATTCCAAGGTCTACTTGGGTTCAACTGATACGGTGTTTGATCCGTTAATAATGGTGGTTTAAGTACGAAGTTTACCATATAAGTATTCTCTTATTTTACTAAAATACCCCTTGGGTTTGTTGGAACAATGTATATTATAATTAATTTTTGCAAAGGGGGTGCCACCCTGTTACTGCTTGGCTTCGATCTACCCTGACCAATCGAAGGCATTGCCTTTGTTTGGACAGGAAAAGGCAGAATATCCTTTGTACTCTCCAGAGGAGGTAGGTTGTTTGTGTATCTACCTTCCGCTTGCGGTCCTCTGGGGAGTTAAGAAGGATATTCTCTCCTTATGAACTTGCCTATTATGCCCGTGTGTGTGCATGGATAGGATATCCTTTCTAGTGGGATATTGATTGATCTATACTCTCTCTATGAGTGTCAGTATGGTAAGAGCATCAAATGGTATTTTCCTAATACCATGTTAACGTTTGCCGCGTCCACACTTGGGGCGATGAACGCGTCAAACATACATAACATGGAAAGGAAAATATCCATTTGTTGCTTTACTACGTGCGTTGTGTTCATCTTAATCAATCAATATCTATTAAGGAGTTCCAAATGACTTTTAAGTATAATGATGATAGTGGTGCTTGTTTTAGTAAGTTTAAGATATATCCTACTGGTCCTGTAATGGATCAGGGCAAGTTCAAGTTGTCCAAAGGCTTATCTGCTCTTGCTGACAAGCAGGAATGTTACGTTACACCTTGGGCTAATGATGTGCTTAGAGATTACTTGCTTAAGTGTCAAGAGCAGATAGGCCCAATGCCTAAAGGCTCTCGTTTAGGGCTTCAATTCTCCGATAAGGCATACGAGCGCGGAGATGAGTCTAGAGCAAGAGCCACAGTGAGAGCCTTGGGGAATAAGGCTACTCTGAATGATGAGGAAGAGGCTCGTCTGAGTTGGGCCAAGATAGTAGTTGGCTCCGAATGGTTGAAGAATAATCTGAATAAGGAAGACGCATATCAGTCAGACGAGCGGGTAGATCGTAAAGTTGCTTGAGTTTCCTCCTAGCCCTATCATAGGGCATTGTTCCCCGGTGGCCTTCGGGTCATCGGGGTTTTTTTTGGTCGCTAGGGCTGGAGGGCTAGGACTTCGGACGGCCCCTTTGCTCTTATTAGGGAGGAGTGTCCGTAAATTGGAGCAAAATTCGTTTAAAATAGGAGCAAAGTGATGAATCGTGAAATAATTTATGGTTTAATAGGAATAGGTGCAGTATTTGTTATATTTCTAATGGTATTGTTTGATTATTCTGGGTTGTTGTGATAAGATTGTCGCATAACACACGTCAACTGATGTCATGCGACAATCTTAATCTTAATGGAGGCTAATATGAGGAAAACTGACTTTGGTTTCACCTATGCACAGAATGATGAGGAAAAAGCCAAGTTAATTCTAGATGCAATAAAGGAAAGTGGTTCAGAAGGACTTAAATATGCTATTATGTTTGAGCCTTTAAATCTTTGGGTTCATACAACTGATAGATTGAATATTACTGTAGGTGATTTACCTAAGATAAAGGTCTCTCAATATGATAGTGGCTCAATTTACTTGGAGAAAGAAGATGAACCAATTAATGACTGAACCGCCTCTTGATCCGCCTGAAACTGCTGAAGATAGGAAGGATTCAGCGGAACTTAAGTTATATCGTACTCTTGAAATGTTGAAAGGTCACCTTGACCGCGACGATAATCATGAGTTGGAGTTACAACATATGGCTTGTCAGGCAAGGGATGATGACGAGATTGACCGGGATATGCATGGCGAGGACGGCTCTTTAGACCCAGCAACTTTTTAGGGAGGTTAATCATGAGAGTAGCAAATGATAATGACTGCTGTACTGAAGCAATTGAGATTCTAACTAATATATGGGATGTTAGGTATGTATCTCAGTCAATTGCTCCAGAATCTGCTAGACATTTACCTTGGGATAGAATTGGTGCGTTTCTAGCAATTAAAGGGATCATTGATAGAGACATTGATCCGCCTGATGAATCAAATCTTAGAGCAGAAGGAGCAGACTTATGAAACAAATGTATAATTTTGAGGAACTGGTAGGTGAAGTGGAGCGATTACATACACTCAAGCGTGATATTACTCATCCGACTAAAGATGTAATTTTATATTCTGATTCAACTTATCCTAGTGGTCTTGATGTTGCTATGACAGAAGATGGAGCGGATGGAGAAACCTGTAATTTTTATGGGAAATTATCTGAAAGGGCATTGAAACAAATGTGTGAAACTTATGATGTGCCTTTTAGTTATGTTAAAACCATGCGAAATAGGAATGAAGATGATTTAGTTGCTAAAAATCTGAATACTTGGTTGCAGAAACCTGATTTATTGAGGAGTAATCGTAGATTATTCAGATGTTATAGACAGGAGGGTGAAAATCCTGCTGTTGTTAGAAGCATACATTCTGATCGTTATAAAATCTTTGATAATATAGATTTATTAGAGGCTTTAATTCCTACGTTAAAAGAAGTTAGCGATGATTTAGGTGGTTGGAAAGTCAAGAGTTCAGGGCTAACTGACCAGAAGTTCTACTTGAAGATTGTTTTTCCTAAATTTGAGGCTGACATAGACCCAGCAGTAGGTGATATAGTCCAAAGCGGTCTTGTAATTAGTAATAGCGAGGTAGGCCAAGGGGCTATATCGGTTACTAGATTGCTCTTTAGATTGGCTTGTTTAAATGGTATGGTTTTGCCTGATGGTAAGGCTAGGTCAACGCATCTTGGTAAATCTCAGGTAGCCGGTGAGATCAATTATCAGGATGATACCAGAAAGGTAATGAATCAAGCATTGGTTCTACAATTGAGGGATCATATTAAATCAGCGGCAGATGGTCGCAAATTCTATGATAGTGTAGCCCAAATGAGAATGCTTTCTGATTCAATTCCGGCAGCGGAGCCAGAGAAAGCGTTGGAAAATTTGAGTGATAAGTTCTCTTTATCGGAAGAAGAGACTAAACATGCAAGAAGATCACTGCTTGGTAATGGTAATTTTAATGCTTGGGGTATGGTTAATTCAATTACTAATATCGCGAATAAGACTGGTGATTATGATAGAGCCTCTGAGATAGAAGTAATTGGAGGTAAGGTTGCCCACCATTTAAGCAATGAAAAGAATTGGAGAGAATTGGCTATGGCGGCATAAAAGTAAACATTTGAAAACCTAGATAGTGGCATAGTTTAGCCATTATCTAGGTATTCTTTTACGTGACCGGTAAACAGGTAATCATGCTTAGGTTTTCTCTTGTATTCCTTTGGAGTACGATGAAAACTGGAGCGATGCTTCGAGTGTTTTGCTACCAAGTTTCTGCGCTTTCTTCGTGCTTGTTTCTTGGCAAGAAAGTCTTCTTCCATACTTATTATAGGAATAACTCCAGAACGCCTTTAAAATCAATGAGTTATCTAAAATGATATTTAAGAGGGTAATTTGTGCAAAATTGGTGCAATAATAATTGGAGTGAAATTTATGCGATAATTTCATGGCATTGCTGCAAGCGCAGCAACAACAATGCCATGAAATTACCACATTAAAACCTGTGTAAAACCATTTCCCATTCCTATATATAGTAAGGAGATATAAATATGAGTAATATAGATAGGATATTAAAGATTGTAGACAAGGCTATAAATATAGAAAAAGAATTATTATATGAGTCTACTATGAATAAGTCTGTACCAATAGATAATTTTTTAAATAGATGTGTTTCTTATTTAGATAATATTAATAGTTTATCTGTTCCTATTGAGCATAGTAAGGATAAAAATAGGTGTAAAAAAATAGTAGAGGAAATATATAGAGGTCTTCAAAAATATAAAGGCCCGGAGAGACAAGATTATAATATGAAAAGGAATATAGGCATTGACGATATGAGCGCAGAGGATGAGTCCAGAGTTTTGGAATCTGCTATGGCCTATTCAGGTGGAGGGCAAGGATTTGCTCATGTCAATTGGAATGCTGCATTACTGATGAGTACCCACGCAAAGGAAGAGGAGCAATTTGATCCTTATTGGCGACCCACCAAAGTAAAACCTGTGCGAGAAGTTGATCCTTCTGAGTATGATGGTATAATGGCAGAACATGAGGCCAACAGAAGACAAACCCATGCAGAATGGGAGAAAGAAATGGCGAAGCAGAAGAGGGAGGTATTGAGTGAAGTGCAGCGAATGCAATAAGGAATCAACCCAATTACATCCCTATCCATTATGTGACTGGCATTGGGCTGTAAAGTATTCGTACCAAACTGTCAACGGAAAGAGATTACCCTTTCAGGAGGCATTCAAATTACTGACAAAGCGTGGAAGCGGTTCGAGCGAAGAGTCGCAAGCAAGGTCGGCGGCAAGAGAATACCTATTAACGGTAGGAAAGGAGTCGACATAAGTCATCCTTACTTGGACATCGAATGTAAATACCGCAAGACTTTACCGGCTTGGCTATTTGATAAGGCTTGGAGCCAAGCAAATGAAGGAACTGGTATCCCAACTATAGTGGTTGGCAAACACAATAGCGAGAAGATGTTTGCTATTGTAGATATAGATGACTTAGTTAAGATACTGGTTCATGCAGTTAAATTCCAATATGAACGTGGGAGTTTCTAATGGATCATAACGAACTTGCTTTAAAAAGACCCTTTCCCATCAATAAGTTACGATGGAGGAAAGGAGGCGGCAGTAAAGAATTAGTTTACATTACCGCTAGAGATGTGATGGACAGGCTCGATGAAGTTTGTGGTATAGATGGTTGGCAGACTGAATTCGATTACATAGGTGATCGGATGATCTGTAAGTTATCTGTTTGTTTTCATTCCAAAGGGCTAGAAGTGTCCGAATGGGATAAAGAATGGATTACTAAATCTGATGGTGCTGATGACTCCAATATTGAGGGAGCAAAGGGCGGTATCAGTGATGCGCTGAAGAGGGCTGCTGTACAATTCGGTATCGGGCGCTACCTGTATCACCCTAATGCGTTTGATGCTAACAAGAAACCCGCACCGTGGGCCACGCCAGAAGGCTACGATGAACTAATGGAGAAGCGACATGGCAAAGAAGGAGACTGACCGCAGGAAGAAGAATGCTGCGGAGAGAAGTTCAGATGTGCTAGAATATGATGTACAGAAAGAGAACTTATTTAATGCTGTACATAAATTCTACGACGAGTATGAAGACACTGGCGGAGATTATGGTTGGATTGGCGTTAGGCATTACGATGCCATGAGAAACTCTCTCCAAAAGGCTTGCATGGCAAGAGGGAGAATGAAGAGAGAATATGTCGCAAGTGAAATTCAGCAAGGGCAGTGGGAAACCACGACTCACGCAAACATCTACAACCCTGAGTTTGCTTGAGGAGGAGCAAGAGTGCCGAAGGTACTGGTTTGCTCGTCATTGTCATGCCTACAGGGGTAGGTATGCACCATCAGGTAGGCTGTGGGAGGAAACCTTCGAGTATTTAGAAGGTATGCCTCTCGCAGTCTACATTCAATTTGCAAAGAAAAATAAACTTGGAGAAAAATATGTTCAGAACTGATCTAGGCGAAAAGATTTTCAAGCAGAAGTACGCCTCTAATGCTTATGAGACTTGGGAAGACAGGGCGCATACTGTAGTCAACTATGTATGCGGTAATATGGATGGAAGCAAGAACAATCTCATGGAGAAAGAGGACAAAGATCAGTTAATCAAGTTCATATCTGACTTCAAGTTCATTCCGGGTGGTCGCTATCTGTGGTATTCTGGTAGGGATGCACGTTTTTACAACAACTGTTACTTACTTAAACTAGAGGAGGACACAAGAGAGGAATGGGCCGCTGTAACCCAACGTGCTATGTCCTGTCTAATGACTGGTGGGGGTATAGGCACTGACATATCAGTGTGTAGACCATCAGGTAGGCAATTGAAAAGCACAGGTGGTGTTGCTAGTGGCCCAATTCCTTTGCTTCATGTATTGAATGAAGTAGGCCGTAATGTTATGCAAGGTGGTAGCCGTAGGTCTGCCCTTTATGGGAGTATGAACTGGCAGCATGAAGATGCTCAAGAGTTGCTTCATGCTAAGAACTGGCATGACATGGTAATCAATGGTGCATTCACAGACAAGGGCGAACCATTCACTATTGCAGACGCTAAGAAGGCAGACTTTAATTACGCTGCCCCTTTAGATATGATGAACATATCATTAAACTATGATGATACTTGGCTTAATGGAAATAGACACAATGATATTTTCCTTGACAACTGTAAGCAAGCACTAATGACAGGAGAGCCGGGATTTTCTTTTAACTTTGGAGAGAAGAGTAATGAAACCTTAAGAAATGCGTGTACAGAAATTACCAGTGAGGATGATTCTGATGTATGTAACCTTGGCAGTATTAATATGGGCGCTATTGAAACCATAGAAGACTTCAAGGATGTGGTAGCACTAGCATCTAAATTCCTTGTGTGCGGATTGATCCGAGCGCACTTACCATACAAGAAAGTCGAACAAGTTAGACAGCATAACTCTCGATTAGGATTAGGTCTTATGGGTCTGCATGAGTGGTTACTCAAGCGGGGCTATAAGTATGAAATGACTGACGAACTAAGGAGATGGATGAAAGCCTATGAATCAGACAGCAAGCGATCCGCTGACGCACATTGTGAACGACTTTTTCTCAACCGTCCTAAAGGGTACAGAGCAATTGCTCCAACAGGGTCTATTAGCATACTCGCCGGAACATCCTCCGGCATGGAGCCAGTCCACTCCGTGGCATACCGCAGACGCTATCTTACGGATGGAACAAGATGGAAGCATCAATTTGTCATTGACGGTACTGCCGAATATCTTATCTCCACAGGGATCAAACCGGACGAAATCGAATCTGCGATCAGTCTAGCGGCTGAACCAGAGAGAAGAATTAAGTTTCAGCATGAATTACAGAAGTATGTAGATCATGCTATTAGTTCCACGATTAATCTTCCTCAGTGGGGTAGTGAACTAAACAATGAGGATAGAGTAGAAGAATTTGCTACAGTTGTAGCCAAGTATGCTGGCGGATTAAGAGGTCTTACATTCTACCCTGATGGCTCAAGGGGTGGTCAACCTATTACTCCTTGCTCGTATGAAGAGGCTCACTCCAAGAGGGGTGTGATCTTTGAAGACAACAGTGAGGAACAATGCTTATCAGGAGTATGCAACATATGACACAAAAGCAAGAGTGGTCGAAGTGGCATGAACTCAATCCTCATGTTTATGATTTATTTAAGAGGTTTACATTTGAGGCTATTGAAAAGGGGCATAAGAGATTTTCACACTGGCTTGTCATGAATAGAATCAGGTGGGAAACGTCTATTGATACTGTTGGAAATGAGTTCAAAATTAGTAATAATTATATAGCATATTATGCAAGATTATTCATGAGCGAATTTCCCCAACACAATCAATTGTTTAGAATAAAGAAAATGAAGGAGGATGCAGCATGAAAACTTTAATCGTATTGCTAATGGTTGGGATGTTGGCTGGATGTGCTTACTCAACGAGAGTTCAGGTGGGATCGTATGGCGCATATCACTCTGCATCTGTGACTACCAATGATGATCTATGAGTCTGGATAAATATAAACGATGGTCTAATAAGAAGTACACGAATTGGGTTGCTACCCTTCCGTGTTCTAATTGCCAATTAGATGATGACACTGTAGTCGCACACCACCTAAAAGGAAGGTGTGCGCCCTACAGTGGTGGCGCAGGGATAAAGGCTAGTGACTGGTTGACTATGCCTTTATGTTATAAGTGCCACGCTAGGATGCACAATGGGGATAGGGATTTGCTTGATTTTCAAGTCTTCCCTATGATATTATCAACGCTAGATAAAGCATTTAGAGAGGGAGTAATCAAATGATGCACGTCTTAGATGATGACCTGACCGATGCTCTTGATAAAATAGAAGAGTACGCTCCGCTGTATGCAAGTGCTAAGAAGGATAAGGTCTTGTTAGAAGAGTTCAAAAAGAGTAAGAGGTCTGAACTATTCCTGCAAGCCTCTGGTTCTACTGTAGCAGAGAAAGAGCATTGGGCTTATGCCCATGAAGATTACAAGCAGTTGTTGCATGGATTGGCCGTCGCTACTGAGAAAGAAACAGAGTTACTGTGGAAACTGAAATCAGCAGAGATGAAGGTTGAGGTATGGCGTACATTACAGGCGAATCGTAGGCAAGAGGCAAGAGTTCTTTAACAAAGGAGATTATTATGGCATTTGAACATCAACCGGGTAAAGGTACTATGTTTCGTAATGATAGCACAAACCCAAAAGCACCGCTTTGGTCTGGAACAGTACATATTCCAGAAGACGCGGCTGGTAAGACCATGCAGATTGCTGCTTGGTATAACGAGTCTTATACGGATAATACTGGAGCCACCAAGAAAGAGAAATGGTCACTGAGCATTACTCCACCGTGGGATGGTGGTCAGTCCAATGGAAGTAGACCGACATACCATACAGCAGAACCCAAAGTCCACACGAAAGATGATATCCCATTTTAAGCCATCTGACTGTGATAACTTTGAGCGATGTAATGCTCCGATATGCCCTCTCGATCCTGATTGGAGAGAGAGGGTATATCTAAAGGGGGAGGCTATCTGTAAGTACCAGAAAAACCTCTCCAGAGGCATTCTAGGGGGGTCTATAGCGAAAGAACTGCTATCAGAGGTATACAGACAGCACCCTAAGATTTTAGCGGCATGGACCCCTATTTTTAAGAAACTGAGAAGCCTATGACAATAATTAAATATCCAGATAAATCAGAGGTCAATCTTGTATTTGATGAGAAGGATCACAAGTATAAGGTGGGAGAGGATATTATCCCCTCTGTTACTAAGGTAATAGATAACATCGTTCCTGTGTATCTAACCAAGTGGGCCGCTAACGAGGGTGCTGCTTGGTTTAAGAGAAATGCTCAGAGAGGCTGGAATCTTAATGATGAGGAAGATATAGAGGCAATTGTTAAGGGTATAGCCAATGCCCATATTGTTATTTCAAGGACTGCCCTAGATATAGGCAAGACGGTCCATGAATACATCCAAGAGGTTATTGATTGGAGTCTTCAGACATATAGTGAAGGGTATATTGGTAAGATGCCTGAGATGCCAGAGGATGAGTCAGCGGTAAACTCTATACAGGCATTTGGCAAATGGGTTCAAGAGAATGAGGTAGAGTGGATATCTACAGAAGAAAGAATATACAGCAAGAAGCACCAGTATGCTGGAACAGTAGATGCGATAGCAACAATAGATGATAGATTTTCTGTAATAGACTTTAAAACTTCTAAGCAGATTTATAAAAGTTACAAGTTACAGGTATACGCTTATAAACAGGCTATTGAAGAGATGTATGGAAGAGAGGTAGAGAGTTGTTGGATACTAAGATTTGATAAGACTACTGGAAAGTTTCAGGCCAAGGAGATAAAGGATGACTATTTACCAGCCTTCCTCAAAGGTCTTGAGTTCTTCAGAGAATACAAAAGGAGAAGGTGATGAACCTGTTAGTGATAGGCGACCCTCATGCTCACCCTGATTATAGTAACATCAGGTTCTCAGCATTGGGTAGATTTATAGCAAAGGAAAAACCAGAGGTTATAGTCTGTATCGGAGACATGGCTGATATGCCTAGCCTTTCATCCTACGACAGAGGAACTAAAGGCTTTGAAGGTAGACGCTATAGAAAGGATGTTGCAGCAGTAATAGATGCTCAAGAGAAATTGTTCGCCCCCATTAAAAAGATCAGGGGGTATAAACCTCAGTTGCATATGTGCCTTGGTAACCATGAAGACAGGATAACAAGGGCAGTCAACTCTTCTCCTGAATTAGATGGTGCTATAGGTATAGAAGACCTGAAGTATGAGGAGTTTGGATGGAAGGTAACACCCTTTAAGCGGTGCGTAACTATTAAAGGAATTACTTTTAGTCATTACTTTACATCAGGTGTAGGGGGTAGGCCAATTAGTTCTGTTCACATAGGCTATACTTTGATTACGAAGTTACATTGCTCTGCTGTACAGGGTCATTCACATCTGTACGATCATGCAGAACAGACTAGACCAGATGGTCAGAAGGTATTTGGCCTGTCTGCTGGCTGCTTCTCCCATCCAAATTACACTGAAACATGGTGTCGGGATACAGAGTACCAGTGGTGGAGGGGAATTATAATGCTAGAGGGGTTAGATGGAGAAGGTTATTACAATAGCATTAGAGCAATTACCCAAAGAAGTCTACAGAAAAAACCCCCTAAGTAGGGGGTTCGGAAAGTTATTATTATTTATTATCCAGAAATGTAATATCGTCTACACATCCTGCGGGGAAGGCTGTTATTCCATAGGGTACAGGTTTAGCCTCATCTTTAGCATCGTCGAACGCATCGTCGTAGTCTAAAGTTGAGGCTATTTTTATTTGTTCTCCATCTCTGGAGACTAACCACCCAACGGATACGAACTGAGGTGCATCGACATCATCGTACTTTTCCCACCCAGAGCATTGAAGTATGTCTCGCCAAGTTACTTTGACGAGCCTTTCTTCTTTCGCTCTAGGGGGCCGGGGAGAATCCACCCTAGAATCATCGGCACCACGAATACCAGTATTAATAACCATCCTCCTGTTGATGCGAGTTTGCCCAGAAGAGTCCAGAAATTATCCGGGGCTTTGTTGACCACTGTATCAGCGGTGACAGATATTGGTTCACCTTTAGCGGGGCTTTCCGCACTCAAAGCAGAGGCAGTCGCAGCCGTCAGGCCCGACGCTATTGTCGGTACAATCACACCCCCCGGTAAGACACTCGTTGCACCAACAACTGCGGAAGTCGCTGCCCCGGTTATCAGACTGCTCTTTAATTTTGGCAAACTGCATCCTGCGATACTCAGACAGAAAAGGACTAGCCAAAGACGTACATAACGGCTATTAGTATTAATACTGCCCATAATGGTTTATCCTCAATGTGTTTTAAGATGGTCTTAATTATATTCATAATGTCTCCATTAAAGTGTGAATGATGAACCGCAGCCACAGGAAGATGCTCCTGTAGGTGGGGTGAAATGGAACGACGGTCTGAATGGGTCGTCGTTCCAATCCATAACTGCATCTCCAAGTAAGTCAAGGGAATGGGCATCAGAGTAGATAGTAGGAGAGATCATCGTAGCATCCGTTGGTAATTCTCCAGTGGGAGATAACTTTATTTTGTACCCGGAACATCCGCCACCTTCTAAGAAGATTCCTAAGAAACCCTCTCCATTGATGACCTGATCCACCTTGTTCTGTGCCGCCTCTGTTATTGTCATTAGTCAAGTATTTTCCTCACCACTTCTCTTCCTTCCCAGTTGTCTTCGACTTCTACCTCGTGCTTCTCACAAGCGTAACGGGTATTGGTATCAGCATTATCTTTCCATCCGTTCCGACTTAGTGTTCTCTTCATGGCGAGACATCCCGGAACACCCATCTCTACCCATTCACCTTTCTCATTCTCATGGTGACCCATGAACTCAATGAGGTTGCCGTTAAGGAATAGCATAAGAACAAACATTACTTTAATAGTCATCGCCGTTGTGTGCCTTCAAGTTTGCTACGTTATCCTTTAGTGTCTCTACCTTCCCCTCAAGAGTTTCGATTCTCTGCTTGTAGAAGTCTAGTGTGAGGGCTTGCTGTTGATCGAAGGGTGCCTTACCTGTTTCAATGTTCTGGAGAAGTTTGTCGAACTCCCCCGATAAGTGTTCGATCAGCATGAATTGTTCTGCATCAGCAGGGAGGGAACCTAGGTCACCTCTTGGCCACTTGATCCTAAACTCTGTGTTCTTTACTAGATCAGAGTTGACAAGGATCATCTCTGTTTCTATTCTGTTAAGCCTTTCAATGATACCGAAGTAAGCCCAGACCCCCACTGCAACCGACGCAACCAAAGAGATTAGATTGCGAACTGGCATAGCGAATTTAGTTCTGTCGCTTACATCAATCGCATCACTCATCAGGGTTCAGCCATCGCTCATTGAGTATGACATTTAATTCCTTTATCCTGTCTGAAACTTTGCCGGTCAGAATCCAAGGACAAAGACCATGTATTATAGAAACAACAGCGAGAAGGAGAAAATCAAAACAAAGTTGTATAGTAAAACGTAGATGGTTTCCATAGGATTGCTTAACTATTTTTAGGTGAGCGCATTTCATTTTCTGAGTGATGGGTATTTTCTATAGACACACCTTCGTATGCCAGCAGGGTTAGGTGCATTGTGGGCTAGTTTAAGTGCTGATCTGGCTCTTGAAATAGTGTTGACAGGGTAACTCCCCGAAGGCGCACCACCAGCGGGGCCGCAAAAGTCTCCAGACTTTACTCGCTTGTACTCCCCCACGTTTGAGCCACCGGGTTTCTTCCTTGCTTTCCGCACTGCTGCGGTTAGTTTAGCCATTAGTTCTCCTTTATAGAAATAAGTACCATAGAATACCAGCCAATGCAGCAATGTCAACGCATACAGACCAGCATAGATATACCTTGAGTGCTGTCCTTTTCCACTCAACGTGCCTTCTGATAAACTGGGTTGGGTAAAACCATTGCATCTAACTTTTCCTCCAGCCTAATTAAGTGCGACATTATTTCTCCGAACTGGTCATCCGTTCTGGCGACCACGCGCTCTAACCTGTCCTCAACATTCTCTAACTGAAAGGACTGTATGGCTACGCTCTCTCTAAGATCATAGATGAATGTGAAACCACCGATAATTAAACCTACCGTGGCTACTATGTGGCCTACGGATAGGCTCTTTGTCAGTTGGTTTCCATTGCTCATAGTTCTAGTTTCTCTCCCTCATCTCCGGGATGTATAATCTTCCACTCTGTGCCACCAGTGATGGCGCAAACTATCACATCCCCCTCGTTGGATTGATGGAAGTTTAGGAGTGTCCAAGATGGTTTATTGGGATTAAACATTACCGCAGCAAATGTGGGGCCATTCTTATTTATTACCCATCCCTTGCCGACAGGATACTCCCCTAATATGTCTTGGTGGTATGCGATTGCGTCGTCAGCATTATCCCAACAAACGGATTTGAGTTCAAATTGACTGGGGAACATTCTTGATGAGGCGACTAATGGTATAAACAGTAGTAAGATTAATAGTTTTCTCATAAGCCTTTTCTCATCATCACTTCCTCTAAGTCTTGTAGTTGTGCGTAAAGTTTTTTCTGTTTGCTTTGGTATTTCTTTTCTTTTCCAGCGTAGATTCCCTCCTCGAAATCTCTTTCTAATTTTCGGAAGCGTGTAGTTATTACATCAAACTTCTTCTTGAGTCTATAATACTGCTGCATTGAGAGTTTATCAATGTCCACAGTCTGCAGTCGTATGCCAAGGTTCTGCAGTGTAGCGGTAACTAAAGTCTGATTCTCTTTGGTCTCGCTCTTAAATCCACCCTCGACTAGACCCCTCTCCATCTTGGTTCCGGCGTATGTACCTAGCCCCGGAATAGGAAGGTTAGGTGTAAATTGTCTGGCTAGTTCCCCCACCCTTCCACTTGGTGGAATCTCTTCACCAGTGAATGTGTTGATTCCTAATCCTGCCATTAATGCAGAACCGGCTGCACCAAAGGTAGGCTGCATTACATCTGGAAGCCCCGGAATTCTATATCCCTGTTGTGTGTATTGAGCAAATTGACCCGGAAACATTCTAGCCGTATTCAGATACCTAGACTCATCACCCGGAGAAAGTTGTGGGGCCATCTTTAACATAGTAGTTGGAGATATTAAGTCTGGAAGATCAAGCAGTCTACGGTCTTGATCGCTACCCATCATAAGCCTTTCCCTTGATATCTTTTCGGGATCATTGGTTAGGTCTTCACCTATAGCATTGACACCAGCGATTATAGCAGCCCATTTAGCAAACTTCCATGGACGTTTAGCCATAGACTCTGCTATTCTAGGGGCGATACCATAGCCATATGCGGCAAAAGGAATGGCCGTGTGCCGCAAGACCTCAAGCATGGGGGAAGACCTTTCGTAATCTACGAACCCTTGTCTTGCTCTCCTTGCTGCGGTAATAGGATCAACACCTTCATCAAGAAGGGTGTTAAATAAACCCAAGCGAAATACGCTATCCTCCCAAGTGTAGAGTTCTTGGGCTTTGCCAAGGGTCATATCCTTGGCTTTCTTTCCAACCTTTAGGATAGTCTCTGGAATCTTATTGATTAGACCATCAATGTGTTTTTCACCTGTATTGAGGGCATTTCCATAAGCCATATAAAGTTGCTTATTCTTTTTAAGAACTTCATTGCCGATATAGTTACCGCCAAATACACCATGCTCTCTTGCTAGTTTTAGTCTTTCACTTTCACCCCTTCTAGATGGGAATAATAAATCTCTAAACGCCTGTCTAATACCCTTCATGGTTCCACCATTGAAGTCATACATAGCAATGTTAGACGAGAAATTGCTAGTATGAACCGGGGCGTTGTAAGCAGTTTTGGTTAGTTTCCACCAACTGTTTAGAGTCCTATAATGTTTCATTATAGGGTGCTTAAACTTGGCCCCTGATCTCCACGCATCCATAGAGACAATATCATGGTAGATATTTTCGGGTAGATACTTTCCTGCTAAATCTCCAAACTTTGCTTTGTTGTCTGGAACGGCTATTTTGTTGTAACCTTCTGGAAGGTCAACACCATGAAGTATTCCTCGCTCAGTTCTCATAACCTCTGGAGTAATAGCGTACTCATCTGCTATAGTTTTGAAAAATCTATGAGCAGCCACATCATTAGATAAAAGTTGACCCGTCCTATTGATGGCTAAAGCAGCGTCAGTAACCTCTCCCATTGCTGCCCTTTCATCAGGACTCCAATCTGATCGAACCATAATCCTGTCTATGCTTCCAGCGTGGAGTTCTGGGGGTTGCCTTACACCATTTACCATTTTGCCGGTTAATTTTTCCATCATATCGTCGTCAAGATGGGTAATTTTATTTCCGCCTTTTTGCGTTATGCCTATAACATCATAACCATTCTCAGGGTCAAGGAAGTAAGTCCTATTGATTTCCCAATCTTCTCCTGACATCTCAAGAGGCTTACCCCTCATCTTTAATTCGTCACCAATGCTGCGTATTTCATCGCCGGTATTTACAAAAGCAAACTTACCTTTTTCTGCTTGGTAATTAGGATTCATGAATATCCTATGGAGATAAGTTAGCCTATTCTTATCAAAGGTATCTTTATGAAGAACTCCTAAATCTACAAGTTCTTTACCATACTTGTCTGCCAAGTCTCTGTATTCATCAGCAAGTTTTTGTAACGGAACATGAATAGGCTCTTTCTTTAATTTGTCTATGGCCAGTCTATTTATTCTGTTTTCATAAGCAGCCCTTGCTTCTCCGGGGAGCCTCTTATTTGTAATATGCAAGACTTCATGCGTTTTTAAGAAGTTCTCCCATGCCCTATAATTAGGAAACAAGGCATCATCCAAAGGATCAACACCGGGCATCTTTGGTGTGCGCCACGCTTGTACATCGAACTTTTGTCTTGCTATAAGAGGATCAAAATAAATTGTTTTGTCTTTTCTTCTGGCAAATGCAGCAGGTATATTCTCAATGTCTTCCGGTGATCCGTCGGCTTTAGTTGCTCTGGGATTTGGCTCAAAGTCTGGCCGTCCTTTGCCAACCATTCTGAGAGTCCACCCTTCATTTGAGGCCATCTTGCCAAATGGGTCAAGTAGATCAGCCTCTCCAATTATAACTTTAAAGAGAAGTTCTCTAGTTTCGGGAGTTTCTTTAGCAAACTTTTCAAAAATATCATTTACTTCTCTGGCTATGACAGCGGCGTCACGTTGACTCATGCCCTTTTCTCTAAGATACTTTTCTGTTAGGCCGTAGTCAGCAATAAATAATCTTCCCAATCCACCGCTGGTTGCTTTATTTAATTGTCTTGCGCCATGACCCACTCCAGCACCACCCACTAAGGCACCTATAAGTGCATTCTTTATATCTTCTTGAGTCGTGGTGTCTTCACCGATATTATAACCCATGATTCCACCGGCTAATCCAGTTCCAGCCTCTGGGTTTTTAGAGATGGCTTTCCAGACTTTATCTCCCACAGGTGCATAACCCTTCTTTCCAAGTTGCATCATTTTTCCCATGAAAGGAGACAAAACAGAACCGCCTACAGCACCAAATACTGCTTGTTCTGGCCTACTCATTGGCCCCTCACCAATGAGTGAGTCTATTTCAGGGTCAACATATCCGGTTGCCCCCGCTGCTCCACCCCACACTAATCCATGCTTTGCCATTTTTCCAACAGTTCTGACTTTGGTTGCGGGAATAAACCAGCCAGCAGGATCAAGTACCATGCCACCATAATATGCAGCCATTACTCTACCACCATATTCAGGGTGTTGCATAAGTTTATTGACTAGAATTTGCTCTTCTGACATCTCTTCTAAATCTAAGTCAAGAATTTGTTTGGCTCCTCTATAGGTATCTTTTAGTCCTAGTTTACCGGCAAACCACATGGCTTGTCCAGCAGTCCAATCTTCAGGGTCTACAGGGGAGTCGTCATCCGCTTTAATGGATGGCATTTGCACTGGATCAGAAGATATGAATTGATCTGTTTCTACAATTTTATCTGGAGAAACAAATTGGGTCTGCTCGATAAGAGGGTCTGAAGAAACGAACCCCTCTTTCTTTTTTTTCTTTTCCTCTATTAGAGGGTCTGAAGATACAAATGCCATTATTATTTTTTACCTTTCGTCTTAACGCCTTCATCATCTTTATAAAGGGTTCCCGGCTCTAACGCATCATACTCTTCTTGCGATCTTACGCGAATGGGTTTTATTGTTGAAACTTGTTGAGATTCTTGTTTTACAATCTCGACATAATTTGGGCCTAAATGTTGTTTTGCATGGAATTTTCCATCTTTATCTTCAAGAAGCCATTCCTCCATTGTTGGGGCTTCACGCTTAATCCCACCCCCAGCCATGCTTTTATTAGCGTCATGGTAGTAAGTATATAATCTATGAAATAAATCAGAGTTGCTTTCTTTTGTTCCTTCTTTATCAAGATGCCTTCTATAGACTTCAGCAATACCCAAATGATATTGTCTTGTTTCATCATCTTTTGCGTTCTTTGCTAATTCAATCTGTTCTTGAAACTTCTTGATTTTCTTTGTTAGAGCGTCATCAGATTGTCCGGCTCCTGCTGATGGAGGATCACCAGCGGGTTTACCCTCTACATATCCCGGCCCCGGATCAACTGAACTTCTAAAGACTTCCCAAGTGCCATCACCCTTGTCTCGATAATATTGCTTAACTTTAGCCGCTTCCTCTCCTTCGGGCATATAACCGCTGATAGTTTTGGCTTCTTCCATAGTTCCGCCAAAGGCTATAGCCCTTTCAAATGCATCTCTTTGGCTGGCTGGTGGATCAAACCTCCCATCTTCTGTGAAGTATACACCTTTGGCAATATCTTGAAGTCTTTCCTCACCCTCGAATCCTTCAAGGGCTTCAAACTTTTTGGATGCTAACTCCATAAGTTGAGGAGCCATGCTGGGTGCGCCAGTTAGGGCAGAGATAACATTAAGTATTGCAATCTTCTTGTATAATTCACCTAAGGCTTGGAGATAGCGTTCTCTCTTTCCCTCTATATCTTGAGGGAAATTAGCCCATATTCTATTGACACTTTCATTAAGGCTTCGACCAGTAGTTTCTCCAACTTCTTCAGGAGTAATTAATGGCGCATCATCTGTCTCGGCGGAGAGCGGTATTCCTTGAGCGTCTTCTTCAAATGCTACATAAGCATCTTGCGCTAATAGTCCAGCCTCTTCTCCAGCAACTTCTGCTGGTGTAGCATCAGCAGTTGATCCAAGTAATCCTTGAAACTTTTCAAAAGCGGGTTCCCCAAAAGATTCCGCCCCAAGTCTTTTTTGGTCTTGTTCTCCTGCAATTCTGGCTTCATACTCTGGTACAGTTTCTGTTAGGAGTGTCGCAAGTTCATCAGGGTGGATTCCGAATGGGCCTTTCTTAAATTCTTCAAAACCCTCTCCAATCTTTTCTTGTATTTTCTTTCCACCTTTAATGCCTTCATATGCCCAGCGCGGTAACCAATCTGCTTCTAGTAATCTATCATCCCACTCTGAGGCAGGAGGTACGATACCGGCAACATTTTCATCTAGCCATGCCTCAATAGGGTCATAGTAATCTTCTTTTAATTGTGTTGCTGTTTCACCTATCTGTTCTAGCACAGGCTCGGCTGCTGTTTTTGCTTCAGTTGCTTTGGTTACTGCTTGACCTACTTTCTCGGCCAAGTATTCGTCTACTGATATTCCTGCTTCTAGTGCGCTTTGTATTGCTCTCTCTAAAAGGTCGGGTGGTATTTTCTCTTTTATCGCATCTACTTGATTTTTAAATTCTTCAGTACCAGTACCCGGTTTCATAATCTCTGGCATCCACGGATAATCCCCGCCCCAGAAATCTTTATAATCTTGTATTATATCTTGTCCTGCGCTGCCCACCTTCCCTAGCAATCCTTTATCTGTAGTTTCCCCTGTCTGCTCAACATTAATTGCAGTATCAGCAGACCAAGTGGGATCAGAAGGCATATCAAATAGGCTGGAGCCTCCAGTAAATCCGCCCATACCGGCTGTAGTAAATTGATCTCTTTCAAAGGTTGGTCTGCCTATACGGTCAGTTGCCTCGCTAGACCTTATGGCATCATTTAGCATTCCCTCTATTTCATAATCACTGCTGCCAGTCTCAAACCTTCCACCATAAGCAGCACCGGTAGGATCGTCTTGACCAGTGGGAACAGGGTATGGAGCGTCTTCTGGGAATCTTTCACCAGCCCAGTAGGGAGGCGTCATGGCGTCGGGGTGAATGCCCGTAGGACGATCTATAAAAGGCCCAGCCACTCTGGCCTTTGGGTCTGCCATTGTTCCGCCTTCACCTTCCGGCAGGAAGTCAAGATATTTACCGCTCTTATATACAGACCAAGGACTAAACCCTTCTGACTCTTGGATGGCGTAGGCTGCTTGCCTATTTATCATAGGATCAAAGAGGTCTGCCTTTTCTAAATCTCTGCCAAGAATAGGCTTAAGTTTATTATTTAGAATATCATACGGAACAGGAAAACCTTCCTTAATGGGGGTTGTTCTACCCCAAAAATCCCAATTGATTTGAAACAGTCCTATACTGTCCTCTCCACTGGTGTTATGGGCATTGGGATCACCACCAGATTCAGCCATCATAATGGCATCCATTATCTTATCTAGAGATGCTTGCGGTGCTGCCGCTTCAGGGATGTCGAGCCTTTGTTCTCTTTGTGCGGCATCTTGCCAATACTGCTGCATACCCATCTCATCTCTTTCAGCACCTCGGCCACCGGTATATTCATCGAATTCTAAGCCGGGCGCAGGTGAGAGAAGACTTGCATATGGGTCACCAGAAAGTCCGGCACTTCTTGCAGAGAGCAAGGTCTGCATTCCTTCCGCCAACTGAGCATCACCACCCACCTGTATGGGTGGTTCATAAGGTGGTATAGCCGGTGGTGTATTAATAGCAGTATCAGCAGACCACGAGGGGTCGCCACCCATCATTCCTGAGACTAAAGGATTTCCCCCGCCCCACATATTAGGGTCTGCTTCAGAGAAATCAATAGTAGTTGTCCTAACATTAGGTTTATCATCATCAGTTTCTTTAATGACTTGGCGAACCTTTGGTCTTCCAACAGGCGAACGGAACCCCTCACCCGGAGGAATAACTCCCGGCCCTCGGTCATAGCCATACTGATGGAAAAACCGTTTCCTTTCTTCAGACCATCCTTGAAATGGGCTAAGTCCTACTTTTGGTATATTAAGTCCTACCATTAGAATCTACCTTGTTTTCTTTTTAAGTACAGCGGTGATGTATATTTATCTATAGGGAATTCTTTTGCGTATGGTTTTTTTGGGCCTCCGGTCTTTTGTCTTCCTATATTCTTTGGCACATACTTGAAAGCATCACCCAATAAAGAACCAAACTCTGCATCAAACATATTCTTGTAAGGGGTGTGTTTAGTATAAGCAGAAGCGGGTACGCCCTGTTGTCTGCCCATAGGATTGTAAGAAGCATATGGATTATTAGACACCGGGGGAGCGGGAGCAGATTCTAACTGCCATGTATAGCCAGCAGGAGTATTTACTAATACTTCCCATTGCCCGTCGCTTCTCTGCCTTCTATTCATCAACCGAAAGGACTGCCACCTAACAATCCACCACCAATAGCGGAGCCTAAAGCGCCAAGGATATTGGGTTCATTTTCTTGTCTAATTACAGCACCATAATCACCAGTGACAGATGCAAGGTAATTCTGTAATGCTCGTTGTGGCGCATTCTGACCCCAAGCGTGTCTTGCCATTTGCTGATTAATTCCTTCCTGAGTCATGGCCCTGCGGTCAGCACCAACATCAGCCATTGACTGATACATACTTAATGGGGTCTGCTGAACTCCTGCTGATTGTTGCATATATTGTGGTATTGCTGCCTCCGCTGCCCCATATGCACCACCATACATTTCAGCGGCTCTATCTGCTAGGGTAGAGGCTGCTGCATTAACAGCCTTCTGTTGCATAAGGTTTCCGACAGAACTTCCACCCGGCTGATGCATTACTAATCCCTCTCTAATACCGGGCAATACCGTACCTGTCAGGTTTCTAGTTACATCCCTTCCTGCTACATTCATCATTTGAGAGAATGGAGAACCAGCCCCATAGTTGACACCAGCACCACCGGCCAGCCCTTTCATCAGGGCTGTCTCAGTTCCTGCTTGCATTACTCCCGGTCTTGGGCCACCAGCATAGCCTAGAACACCACCCTGTGCGGCCTCTTGAGCGGGGTCAAATCCTGCTACTGTTGGGCCACCAAAATAAGAAGTGCCATAAGGCTGTTGCTGATATAAGTCTTCAGCCCTCTGAAACCCTCTTTGAAGGTATGGCTTTTGATCCTGCCAAGGGCTAACTTTAGTTGTTGATCCGCCAGCCATTACCTGTCTCCTTTTCTTGGGCCTGTTTGTCTACCGGCACGTTTCTTTTCTGCGGCTATGTTTCTTGCTCTCGCTGCTGCCTGTGATCTAGACTTTGCCGCCTTTGCTGCGCCAGCCTTCTGTTGCGCTACTTGCCTTGCTTTAGCAGCCGCTCTTTGAGCGGCACCAGTTTGCCTGCCAGCCGTAGTCGGTTTAATTCTAGTTGGGGTGGCAAGCCTTACAGGAGCCTGTCTATTTGGTGCCGGTTTTGGCGCGGTGGCCCTTGCTCTACTTTTAGCCTCTACAGCCTTCCTTCGCTGTGCCGCTTTCTGGCTTACGACTGCCTTTCTTTCTTGCTCGGCTCTTCCACGACTTTCTTCTCTTTGCTGAGACTGTGTTACAGCCTGTCTTTGTCTTTCTGCTGACGCTCTTTGTGCTTGCACTCTGTTTGCTTCGGCAACTCTTTGTGCGTTAGCGGCTGCTTGCTGTTGTAATATCCTATCTGCAGCGGCTTGCCTACCAAGTTCTGATTCTATTCTTCCCTGTGGCCTACTTTGAAGCCAAAACCCAGACCCTCTTTCTTGCGGGGTAAGTGGCTGCCCTGCCCTCTCTCTACTCATTGCCTCTAATCTCATGCGCTCTTGCCGCCCGGCCAATTGGTCGAAAGTGGGAGTTGTATCTTCTTGCCCTAAACCACGAATAGGAGTGAATGGGGTTACCCCAAAGCCCATACGTGCACGTTCCTGTTCAGCCTGTATTGCAGCCGACCTTTGTCTTTCTGCTCGCTGTGCATCTGCAAACGGGTTACCACTTCCAAAGTCATCTGGCATTACTGATGCTTGCCTACCACGGTTTGCATCTGTTCTGGCCATGAATGCCGCTTTATCCTGTAAAGGAGTAGTGGGTAGTTGTGATCTACGCTTTGCATCTTCAAAGGCGAAATCATTTCTCAACTTAGCAGCCGAGGCTTCCTGCGCTGCTTTTGTAGCATCATCTGGATAATATTTTTGATGTTGCGCCCTTGTCCACTGCATAAACGGCCCCATTCCGCCAGCCACTTTTATAGGATCAACTTCAAAATCAACCGGAGGTACCCATCCCTCTGGCTCACCCGGTATTCTTGGGGGCAAAGGTGGTTCTGGAGGGGGATCACCTATAATGGGCGGCTCTCTAGGTGGAACCGGAGGTTGCCACGGAGGTTGGCCCTGCCACGGAGGATAGCCTCCAGTCTGCCACGGAGGTAGTCCACCACCCGGATATCCACCGGGATAGCCACCTCCACCACCATAACCAATAGTGGTTCTTCCTCCTTGGTACTGATATGGTTGTCCTGCTAATGGCCCCCATTGTCCAGTATTTAAAAGTTGTTTTAAATCTGACCTTCCCATAGCAGAAGCAAGTAATCCCTGCTCTTGAGGAGAACTTTCCCAAGTGAACGATCTATTTGCAGGAACCAGATATTCTCCCATATTGGGATTATAAGGTGCTTGCCCTCTTGATAAGTCGATGTTTCCTATTGTCGCTGCCATATCAGTGCATCCTAGTTGTTAAGTCTTTTGTTATTATGTGATAAGAACATTTCCAATCTTTTAATACTTTAAGCCATCCTTTCCTTCCCCAGCACTCAAGAGAAGTACAGCCCATTTCTAAAGCCCATTCTTCCACCATAGGCAGATGATCTAACCATCTGTCCATATCTTCTCCGCCTATTGAAATAATTCTTAAGACCCTCTTTCTTGGGTAAGGTACAACTTGGGTAACCATAGTGGCAAGGATTTCCTTGTCGTCTACTGCTGCCCATAATTGCATCTCACCTTCAGTTAAAGCCTCAAAGAAGTCTTCAGGCTCTAGTTCTCCCTCTGAGTGGGGGGCCATTCGTAGGAGATGCTCGTGAACCTTCTCCCATATGTGAGGCACTTGTGTGGGGTGTACTAACCCCACTTTACAGTTTAACCCATGCCTGTGTTGTTTCGTTGAAGAAATATATTCCCTCGCCCGATCCGGGATTCCAGTCAGTTCCGTCTGCGTAGACGATATCTCCCCCTCTGGGTCTTTCTGGTTCGGCATGAATTCTCTCCGCTCTTAAATGTGATTGATTGAGTATAGTATTAGCCAATCGTTTTAGTTCTGTGACAACATATATTCCTAAGTCTTCATTCTCTAATGGTAATGGCCCCGGCTCATAATACCTGACAGACTTTACCACCCTGTCTTTGTATGTAGCCATTAGTAACTCCTTGAGCCTCTACGTCCTGCATCATCTAGTTCAATGTCGTAACCATCCAATCTCCAATCAAAGTCTCCGGTTGATTCAAACTTAACTCCATATAGTTTTCCACTCGCCCTACAAGAAACCTTTGATTGAGAATCAGGATTAAATGCGTAGGCTGAAGTCCATGTAACACCCTCCTCTGTAGACATTTGTGTACCCACATAGACATTTACCGTATTAGCACCAGAGACTTCCATTCGGGGCCATATAGCCTTTATTCTTTTAACTGAGGTTCTATCTTCTTGACCCTGCGCCCCCATAGACATCCCTGTGCGCTCAATGTATGAAGTCATATCAGTAGTATCTTCTTGGTTGCCAGAGGCGTTGCGGTAAATCTTTGTGTCAGTAAGACCTGCCATAACAAGCACATTTTCCACTGTACTCCAAGTTGCAGACCAAGCGCCCAAAGCAGCACTCCAAGTTATTCCGGTAGCAGCAGCCCATGTGGTAAACGAATTAGGGTCATCAATGGAACCATAACCAATGTGAGAAAGGTTAGGGATATCACGAAGAGTAAATGCTTTGTTTGTCCAGTTCCATACAACAGCTTTGTTACACTGGTTGGATGTGTTCTCCGCAGTGGGGAAACAGGCCCACATCTCTGTGTTTCCATAGTCAGCCACAACAAAAGACTTCTTATATTGTGCGCCATCTATGAAATTAAAAACATAATCTCTAATCTTGTGAGGAAGGATGGACTCTATCCTCTGACCATTGTTTATATAGATGTCACCGTTCCCAAAAAAGAAGTGACCACCGTCAAACTCAGCCACACAGTTCTTTGTAAGTGCGCCCACCGAAGGCGATAACTGACGAAATGCGAAGATAAAAGGAGTACCCACATACGTCATACTATAAATGGAGTCATCCTTATAGATCATAAACGTATCACGCAGGGGAAGGCCATCCAATATCGCTCCCCTTGTGTCGGCTAATTCATATTCTCCAGCGTCTACCGTTGCGCTAGTTTCATCCCATGAGGAAGGTAAAAGTTGTGTAGCCGCCTCAGTAGACCATTTTACAAGTCTGGGATACCCTACATCAGATGAACCTGAAGAGTCATTAATATTAAGGGCAACCAAGAAAGATCGAAACGCTCTCATGGAATAACATTCTCTGTCTGCTGGCCAGTTACTTAGGTCTGCCATCAGTGTAGAGGTTGAAGGTTCTCCATCAGTTAGCGCCCAGAACTGTGGGTCATCATAACCATTAGCCATAACAAGAATGCCACCCAATACTGTAGAAGTCCAGTTCTCTTCAGCGGTTGCATTGTATCCGCCAGATGATCTTGTTATATTGTACCAAGTGTCATTGCTATCCTTGTACACATGGATGGCTGCGGTTCCGGCTACTATCCAGTAATTGTCTGCTGCTGTATTTAAGTTAGTAATATACAGGGGAACAATAGGACAGGTCGCCATGACCTCTGCGTATCCCGGTGATTTTGTAATAGCGCCATGCTCTGCTCTTACATTATTACCATCACTCCAGACATTAGGCGGTAGTTCCCAAGGATTGATGTCCTTGACAATACCTACTTCTCCGACATTATTTACCGGAATTAGTGCCACTATTCATACCTAACGTGATATGGATCAGAGTGATCAGGAGCATTAGACCAACCAAATGTAACCTTATCCACGTTCCTGTTTAAGGATTCAGTTCCGGGGCCAATAGTCTCTACTCCTTCCGCATCATAAGTAGAGGTGTAACGCACCTCAACAATGGGGTGAGCCTGATAAGCCTTTATCGCATCTAAATCAGCAAGCGCATCAATCTCTGCTTCCTTTGTATTTGACTCTGATCTTATGGCTGCTCGGTAGGTTTTCCAGTCGGCTGACATAGCGGTTCCACCATCTGACTCTCGGTGAGTCATCCAGTCTGAATGAGCCAGAGTAGATGATGCAATGCTCTTAACTTTGGCTTTCATCTCCTTCTTGATGTCATCTACGTTTCTTGGTGTAGACCCATAAGACACCACCCATTCATTAGTGGCTGCATCAAATGTGTACTCCTCACCGCTTGTAAAATAATAACGGTGATCAGCAACGCTCATACGCGCAGGATGAAACCCAATGTTAGCCAGTTCCGCTTTAGACCATTTCCTAAAGATTTGGCTTGGATGCTGAACACCATCTTTAGTTATGGCTCTTGGTGATTTTATTAGTCCATGACTTGGTGAATACCACATAATTTATTACCTTGCGTTTGCGTATTTGAATGGCGATTTCGCGAATGCCAAATACAGATAAGTTGTAGAAGTTCCCTGCATTGCAGTATTTCTCATCTTGACTCCGTTGCTTACGAAATCTATATCATTTTTAGTTTCTTCAGCACCAGAATCATTTGCATACAAATTAGACTCAACTACGTTGTATGCACTTCTTTTGTTATCCATCATAGCCCATCCACCATCATCTCCACCGGAGCCGATAGCCCTCTTCCACATAAACCATGCTGGTCTAAATCCCAAATAAATAAATGTGCCATCAGCATTGTAATTTCCGACAAAACTTCCCACCTTGCTGTAGCCTTCTACGGAATGGAAACAATATAAAACACTTTCATAACCAGTGTTATTTAAACCATCATCACCCAAATAAATAATGCTTGCTGTTGGGCCACCGGGATAATCTCCACCATCAAATACACCATCTTTTGGCCCGGCAACACCAGTACCCTGAAGTTGTAAGATTTCTTCCCAATTTACACTAGAATCATTGAAATCAGACCCCACTCTCCAAGCATCAGAAGCATCATATGGCTTTCCTATAACCAGTTCTGGTCGTTGTGAGAGTCCATGTCCAATAGTAGCGTCAGCCCCTGTTCCTTCCTCATCAAATTTAACTATAGAAAAGCCAGCAGTGGTGTTTGCGCTTACCAAAGCATCTAGTGATCCAGTTGTATTAGCAACCGCTGCACCACCACCCTTCCATCCCCACCCAACATAAGTAATACCAGAACCATTTACTTCATCCCTAGTACCCAATGTAAATCCATCGGAATCAAAAGATTCAACCTTGTCAGAGTTTGTTGTTTCCGCATTAGATTCATTGCTAAAAATTTGTTTGGTGACACCTCTTATTACATCTAACTGTTGATGCCATTTTGCTGAATCCCTAGCCTTAATCCAAAGGAAATCGGGTTTCAGGCCAAGTCCGGTTATTGCGGTACTTGCAGTATCATTACCGCTCCAAAGCACCGTATTAAAATGATCACCGGGTAATTTGATTTCTGGATCAGGAAGATTACTGGTGCAGAGTGCTAGATAGCCTGACGGTGGTTCGTAGTAGAAATCTCCGATACTGTTTCCGTCTTGGTTTCCTTGTGCGGTAACATCCCCGCTAAAGCTGGAA
>VTLG01016347.1_pt1 | contig 35656 bp, 49 predicted proteins | sample 4694571 | NCBI WGS metagenome assembly VTLG01 (sample SAMN12604809, study PRJNA352737) | marine metagenome | biome: ENVO:00000447; feature: ENVO:00000209|ENVO:00000569|ENVO:01000036; material: ENVO:00002151; isolation source: viral sequences binned using virsorter ...
CCGATTGAAAATCCCCTTCTCCAACAAGCGCTAATATAATAAGAAAAATAAAAACGCCTATTAGTCTTCTCCACATTGTAGTCAGCCTCATTTTCTACTCCTTCAATATCGTATAAATAATTTGGTAGTGTACTCTTCTCCGTTTTCGTCATAAAAAACTTCTTTATAGTGCTTGTCGAGTTCAAGAGTAAAAGTTGTCGTTACACCGTCTGCCCTCTCCGAGTACAAATCTACACCATCAACATGATTTTCGCTTAGAAATTTGTGTATTGCTGCATAGCCTTTTCATCTTTAATTGCAAATTTATTCGTTACAAATCTTCCAAGACTGGTGATACGCTGTTGTCCGTCCAAAACGTCAAATTCATCCTTTCCAGTTTTATTAAAATAAATCAAACCAATAGGATAGCCCTTTAGGACAGACTCTATAACAGCTACATCCTTCTTTCCGTCTGCATAAATATAATTTCTTTGGTATTCGGGCTGTATAGTTAATTTTCCTGACAAACCAAAAAGCCCTTTGCCTTCAAGCTCGTTATAAACAAAACCTTCGCAAATTTCTTTAACAGTTATATCGGTTTTTAATTTTGTATCCATTCTGATTTTTTTCTAATTAAAATTCTGGCATAAGTAGCGGTTGGTATTTTATCCTTCATTACTACTGCCCGAGCATTAAGATCGTATGTTCCTTTCTTACCATTTTTTTGATAAAAAGCTTTTTGACATTCCTCTGGAGTAAATTTCTTAGTTCGTAAGCCGTATAAGTCCATATTTTCTGGCATTCCCAGAATTTCATACTGCTCATGACAGTGCTTTTCTAAAAAGCTAACTGGAACACCCATTACACCGTTGTAATCAGCTGGAATTGCGTCTACATCAGTAATTTCAATTGCATCATAATTTAAATACTGTTGATAGCAGTGTGGCTTTTTTTGAAGCTTTTTATTAAATTTAATATTGTCCTCCATGCTCATTAAATCTAATGGCTCATGTCTTTTACCATGCTCTAAATTTGTAAGCCAACACATATTACCAAACTGAACTAAACCCGTAGATTTGTCATAAGAGTCTTTCTCTTCGTATTCATCAATTAAAGCTTTCGGGATAGAAAATTTTGCTGCACCCTTGAAACCCTTTCCCAGCCAAACCTTTTCTTCTTTTATAAGAGGAAATAAATCCTTGTAAATAACATTATTTATATTTGAAAGTATTAAAAATTTTTTATTTCTTACTCTTAGCCATTCAAAAAATTCTCTAAAGAGGGAAAAAGGCGGGTTGGTAATTATAAAATCTGCTTCATCACAATAATTGCCTACTTCCGGGCTATTGAAATCACCATCTCCATTTAAGTAGCTCCAATGAAGATCATCAATATCTATTTTACCGTCACCTGTAATATCAGAATCCAATATAAAAACTTTTCCAAATTCTTCTTCTTTTGTTTTTTCGAACTTCTTTTGGGGTTCGTCAAAAAGCTCGCCCTGTAATCCGTATTTTTCAATTTTCCTATAAGGAGCATAACTAGTGCTTATAAGTTTTTTTAAACCAAATCTTTCAAAGTTTTGGGCAAAAAATTTAGTAAAATTACTTTGAGCAGGATCGTCGCAAGGCAAAAGAATGGTTTTATCTTTAAAAATTTCAGGGCTATATTCTAAGTAAGCTGAAACTTCATTTTGTATATCATTGAACTGAGTATAAAACTCGTCCTTTTTTGCTCTTTTTGCTTCCGTTATAGTTTCATTTGACATTAATTCATCTTATTAAATTGAATTACAACCAGCGATGTTGTAGTGCGTAGCCATCATGAAACAATATGCTTGATAGTGAGTATATAAGGTGAAAGCCCATATCCATTCCACAACCCCCGACCTTTACGCATTGCGTACCAAATTTTTCCGCCTGTCTATATCCGAATAAATCATTTACCCAGTATGAAAGATTGATAGGCTCGTTATCAATAATTGCCACCGGCGATATGTATCTAGTCATTCCTGACTGAGAAACGTGCCGTAAGTTGGTATACAGGGTCATACCTTCCTTTAGTCGTTTTAGTAATTGTTCACGCGCTTCGTGTTCTTTCCTTTGTTTTTCTTTTTTCTTACTCATTCCGTCTGCTCCTCTTAATTAAAAATTATATAGCCTATTGAGATTATTAGCGGAACAATACTAGATAGCAGTATTGCTATAATGCCCTCATCAAAAAATCTTTTTCGAACCTGGTCTATCTTTTTCATTTACTCAACCCCTCTTAATTACAAATTATATAAGTAACTGCAACAATAAACCCAAAAATTGCAGGGACGATTAGAAAGATCTGTACATCTGTTAGTGCTTCCATTTGCTCAACTCCTCTTATTAGTGGTTATCCAATACCCTAGGGGTTTCGGCGGGGGAACCACCCCCGCAACTCGTCAGTTGGAATTATTTTACTAGAGTTATTGCAATGGGATCTATTTCTGGGGAGAAGCGTAAAACCACCCCCTCTTCAGATTCAATTTTTAACTCACCCTCCTGAGTTTCTTCTAGGAAGGTTCCCACGAAGTCTGCTAAGTATCCCTCATAATCTTCAACCTTAACGCGGTCGCCAGTTTCGAACCCCTCCAGCGTTACGTTTTCGCCTCCGCTCCAATTTGCCATTTATCGTCTCCTCTTGTTTTTGATCTAGGACCATTGTTACCAGCCCCAAGCCAGAGATCAAGTCTTTTTTTAAGTTTATTAGACCAATAAGGAATAAGGATCTAGTCCCTTATAACTAGATCCGATCTATTCCGTTTGATTCCGTTAGTGATTACTAACTAAGTGAGTAGTGTTAGTTAGTGCTTACTAACATAATCTAGGGGTATGCTGCGAGGTTATATGTGGGTACTTCCTTATAACTTTTTCGCTGGGGATAAATCGCCTCACATCCTGGTCTGAAGGGGGTGGACCCACTGGATATGGACTCGCCAGGGGGGAGATGCAACTAATATACTTGAGATGGCAAATAGGATTTAAACTAAATCTATTCCTTTTTAATACCCTTTAAAAGAAGAGAGAAAACGGACTGAAATAAGTTAAGAATCAAAGGGTTAGTCAAGTAAATTTACGTTTATTTGGAGGAATTAGTTACTTTAGGTTACTTTCTTTAAGAGAATATGTAATAAGGACAAAGGTTACTTGACTTTTATAAAATAATATGTTATAATATTAAAGTATTATAAGGATCTCCAAAAGCCCTTTAGGGGGCGTTTGGAGGGAAAGCCAGTGCTAGCGGATTCCGCACTGGCATACCTTCCCGAAGGGAAGTTTGAAAACAAAACGAGGCCAGTATGCCCAGTACTTCTATTTACGGGTCTTTCATGGCACCAAAGAAACTAAGCTCTGGTACAGACAACAGAGCAAAGTCTCTCCCAGGTGCTAGCGCAATGAACTTCCCCCCGTTGTCTAACACCTACGGCAGCGCAATGCTGCCACCTCTCTCTCAAAACGACTCTTACTTGGTTAATTTATTACGAACTAACCCTGAAAGATTAGGTATTTTAGCAGAGTTGTTTACTTAGTTCACTTTTTACCTTATGAAATGCGGTTTTTACTTTTACTATTATTGTGGGTATCTAGCTCCGTTTACGGACAAGAAGAAGTCCCTCCAGAAAGCGACGAGATTGAAAGTTCCCAAGAGGGGAACTTGAACCAAAACAATCAAGACTCCACCGTTAACTCAAATAACGAAACAACGACAAACAACGAAACCTATAACGGGGCAGGTAGTTCAGGGATGCCTGTACAATCAGCAATAGCCCCTAGTTTAATGAGTACGGGGTCAGAGTCTTGCTTACAATCCTCTAGCTTTGGGGTCCAATCTTACGTTTTTGGAGCTACCAGAGGGTCTTACCGTTTAGACGAGGAGTGTAATCGAAGAAGAGACAGCAAGGTTTTAAGCGATTTGAACATGAAAGTGGCTGCAATCGCTAGGATGTGCCAAAGTCCCGACATTTGGGAGTCTATGTTTATGTCAGGTACGCCGTGTCCTATTTTAAGGAACGGCAAACTCGTAGTAGGTAAACGGGCTTACTTAGAAATGAAAAGAAACCCTGATATACACATACCTACCTACAGTATGAAGAAAGAGTGGTTTAATAGCATTTTAGGTATAGGAGGAACGAAGGATGGGGAAAACGCAGAAGGTAACGGCAACGGTAGCTCTCTTAGCTTGTCTGAACGCTACCGAAGTTCACTCCGATCAGATCCTGGATAACTTAGTTTTAACAAGCCAATCTATTGCTAATAGCATGGATATTGGTATACGAGTTGTTGGAGGATTGGCTAACTACGGAGAAGAAGGCGGAATTGCCCCAATAGGAACGGTAGACGATTCAGGAGCCTTGATCGCACAAGAACAAGTAACTGCCTATAACGCTGCGCTAAATGCTATGGCTAACGCAGATTATTATTTATTCCAAGACTTTGCAGAGGACCAAGCAGCAGAAGCCTTGGAGAATATGGAAGACGCTATAGATAATTTTGTAGACGCTGCGGTAGAACTGACTACAGTTATTCAAGTACAAGAGATGGCAGAAGAGGCCCAAGAAACAGGGAATAACCAAGACGCTCAAGACGTTTCGGATTTTATAGCTACAAACGAAGTTGGGCTACAAGTTGACCAAGAGACTGTAGACGAATATAACTCAAGCCTAGAGGATATTGAAGAGTATAGCGCGACAGCAGCCATATGGACGGCTGCGTCCCAAAACGAAAACATAGGGGATTGGGCAGACGGGGTTGCTGAATCTTACGATGTTAGCTTTACGCAAGCGTCAGATGCGTACTTTGAACGCCAAAACGACATGATTAAAGTTGTTTGGGCAGAACAAGGCATTGCACTAGGGGTTTTCGGAGACGCGAATTTAAACGCTTATGTAGACTTAGCGCAAATACTTGATGCAGGAGAAGAAAGCGAGTTTTACCAACAAGGGCCAACAGCTAATTCATACGCTTGTTTTATGTACGGCGATTGTGAGTAATGTCTCTTGAAGAAACCGAATTAAAGGTAGGGCAAGTAAAACTAAAAGGGGTTTACATTGCCCTGTTATTTACGATAGTATCTGGAATAAGTGGAACTATTTGGACAGCTAGTAGTTTGTATGGGCGGTTGGAAGGGTTAGAAGAAAGTAAAATATCGCGTAGTGCTATTACACCACTAGAAGAAAACTTAAAGCTAGTTGAGCAACAACTAGAAGATAACGATATAAGTAGTTTGCAAGGGAAGTTAGCTGAGTTAGGCGCAAACCTACAAGCAATCTTAGGTCAACAAGTAGAGTTGTTGGCTTTAAAAGAACGAGTAGTGGACGTAGAAAAGCAAATTGCAGATATGAAAGCAACGGTACAGTCTGCTGAATTGGTTGTAGAGAAAGTAAATGATTTTGACGAAACACTTTCGGAGACCGACTCTAAGTTTCCAAAGATAAATCGAGAGATAGATGATATTTGGAAAGCGATGGACGATTTAGCAAACCCTTTACAATGATAGTCGAAAGCGGAAAGTATTTTTCAAGAGAAGAGTTGCAATGTACTCATTGCGGAGCTTGTGAAATGGACGAAGACTTTATGCGACAACTTGATTTACTGCGAGATGCTTTTGGTCCTTTGGTAGTTACGTCAGGTTATCGTTGTCCAGAACACCCAATAGAGGTTGCGAAAGCTCGACCAGGCGCACACGCTACAGGAAAAGCAGTTGATATAGCAGTAAAGCGAGAAGAGGCTTATCGTTTGTTGCAGATTGTTTTTCGTTCTGACGTATTTCGTTCCGATTGGAATTTTACAGGTGTGGGTATAAACCAAAAAGGTAGCGGAAGGTTTATTCACTTAGACACTGTATCAGAAGGTATTAGACCGACAGTTTGGAGTTATTGATATGTTTCAAGCCCTTTTGGGTCCAATAGCAGGGTTAGCTAAAACTTGGGTAGAAGGAAGAGTAGCTAAGTCGCAAGCCTTGGTTCGTATTAAGGTTGCAGAAGCAGAGTCGCAAGCAGTTATTAAAGAAAAACAAGCGACAGGCGAAATTGATTGGGACCACATACAGGCTGCTCAAGCAGCCGATTCGTGGAAAGACGAGTGGCTTACTGTAGTATTTACAGCACCTTTGGTTATCTTACTTTTTGGAGGCGATGAAAGAGTCTCTAACTTTTTTGCAGCGTTAGAGACAACACCAGATTGGTATCAGTATTTATTAGGTACTATTGTCGCTGCTAGTTTTGGCTTTAGAGGCATTACTAAGTTTATGGGAAAAGGCAAATAATGAAAGGTGTTAACCATTATAAAAAAGATGGTAGTCTGTTTACAGGAAATACCCACAAGATGCCTAATGGAGACCTACACTCAGGAAAGACACACGGAAAGACCAGTGTGAAGTTATTTCACTACGGCGAGCTATCAAAGCGAGCACAAGAGAAAGCAAGGAAAAGCCGTCGTGCGTAAAAAAGATCCGCGTTTAGTCGTGGTAGGGTAGCTTATGGCAGGTAAACGAGGTAATCCTCTTTTAAAGAAAGGAGGCCCGTCTTTAAACCCAGCAGGTCGTCCGAAAGGCAGTAAGAATAAATTAACTCAAATGCAAAATGAGTTGATAGAACAATTTGCTGGAGAAATGAACAGAGAGTTCAAAGCAGTAATTAAGACGATTATTAGAGAAGCTAAAGGTGGGGATATGGCAGCAGCTAGGCTGTTGATGGATAGAGCAATCCCTGCTAGAAAAGCCGTAGAACACTACGGAGCTACAGACTCTGGTGGTATTGTTATCAATGTTCAAGGGTTAGAGAGCATAGAGACAGAAGAAGCAGTAGAAGCGGACTATAAGGAAGTGACGAGTGCCAAATAAAAAGAGAAAAAGCCCTAATAGTAAGAAGCCTAAAAAGCGACCTTACGGGTACTAGTGGCAACAGAGCTTAATTTTACTTTACACCCTGCACAAAAAGAAATTTTTACCTCAAATGCTAGGTTTAAGGTGGTTGGAGCAGGACGACGTTTTGGTAAGTCTTATCTTGCTAGAGTCAAGTTGATAGTAAAAGCATTAGAAAATACTAACGAACATGGATATGATCTTACAGATAAGGCGTGTTACTACATAGCACCAACATTTAACCAAGCAAAAGACATTATGTGGCAGCCATTAAAACAAATGGCAGCTCCGATAACAGAAAAGGTTAGAGAAAACGAATGTATCCTAACTTTAGTTAACGGTAGGCAGATACACTTAAAAGGATCTGACCGACCAGAAGGTCTTAGAGGTGTTGGTTTGTCGTATGTAGTGATGGATGAGTACGCTTTTATGAAAGAAGAGGTTTGGACCTCTATTATAAGACCTACATTAGCTGATGTACGCGGTGGTGGTTTGTTTATAGGAACACCTAACGGCAAGAACCACTTTTATGACTTGTTTTTAAATGCGAAAGAAGGATTAGACTCAGAAGATTGGGAAGCTTTTACTTATAAATCCTTAGACAATCCGTTTTTAGACCCTGCGGAAGTAGTGATGGCTACTAAAGACATGCCAATGGAGTTTGTTAGGCAGGAATTTGAGGCTAACTTCGCGTCTTTTGGTGGTACAGTCTTTAAAGAAGAGATGATTGAGGTGGTTGATAAGCCAAGAGGCGCTGGAGATCTTTATATGGCTGTAGACCCAGCAGGGTATGAAGATGTAAAGGGTGTAGCATCTGGTCGGACCAAAAATTTAGACGAAACAGCGATTTCTATAGTAGAGGTAGATGAAGAAGGGTGGCACGTTCACGAAATAATTACGGGAAGGTGGAATGTTAGAGAAACTGCGGTACGGATTTTAAGAGCAGCTCAACACTACAAACCAAGACTAGTAGGAATAGAAAGAGGCGCGTTAAAAAACGCGCTTATGCCGTATTTAAACGATAATATGCGTAGATTAAACGTCTATCCATACATTACAGAGTTGAGTCACGGTAATCAGAAGAAAGCAGACAGGATTGTTTGGGCCTTACAGGGCCGAATGGAACAAGGAAGGTTAACTTTTTCTCCTGGGGACTATATGAAAAAGCTTGGTGAGCAGTTATTAGATTTTCCTAATCCACTAGTTCACGATGACATGATAGATAGTTTAGCGTATATAGATCAGATAGCTGTTACACCATACGAAATGAATGTGCAAACAGAAGAGTGGCAACCACTTGATCCTGTTAGCGGTATGTAAAAGGATACAGAATGGCAAATGCAAAAATTGTAGATGTTTATGATACTACCGAAACTTCACCAGAAGCAGGGGTTGTGGACAGTGAGTTAACAGGCTGGATTGTTCATAAAGTTAATAGCTGGGAAGAAGCTCGTAACAATCAGCATCAACAACGCTGGAAAGAGTATTACCGTTTATGGAGAGGGCAGCATGGAGGGTCTGAGGACAAAATAAGACAACACGAAAGGTCTAAGATTATTGCCCCTGCTTTACAACAAGCAATAGAAGCTGCTGTTTCTGAAATGGAAGAAACAATTTTTCACAGAAAGCGGTGGTTTGATTTAGAAGACGATGTACGAGAAAAAGTATTTTCTCAGTTAATACAAGAGAACGCACAACGAATTGACCCTGCTCAACTAGAAGCGTTAGCGAGAGACGTAGACACACGTTTAGATCAATTAACTTTACAGTTGTTAGAAGATTTTGAAACTAGAGATATAAATAAAAGCATTTCTGAGATTCTATTGAACGCTGCTTTATACGGAACAGGTGTTGGTAAATTAGCAGTAGAGCAAAAACCTAGAAGAGTTCCTATTACGGGTTCTGCTGGAACAACCGCAGACATTGAATTGGTTAATGATATACACGTTAATTTAATTCCTGTTGATCCAAACGAGTTTATTATTGACGTTGCAGCAAAGAGTTTAGATTCTGCTTTAGGTGCAGCTCATGTATACACAATACCAAAACATGAGGTAGCTCAAAAGCAGGATAGAGGTATTTGGAATAAAACGCCTATTGCAGAATATACCCCAGGAGAGGATGCTCACCAACGATTTGATATACAAGAGCAGTCATACGAGCAAGCAGAGCATTGTGAAATACTAGAGTATCATGGCCTTGTCCCTAAAGATTTGTTTGAGTTAGGACAGAAAGATAGTGTAGTAGACCCTTTAGCTGAATTTGCAGAAGAGAATAATAACATTTCTTATGACGACGCTGGAGAGATGGTAGAGTCTATTATTTGGATTGCCAATAGGAGCACTTTGTTAAAAGTAGTTCGCAACCCTTTTATTATGCAAGATAGGTCTTTTGTAGCGTTTCAGTGGGATACAGTACCTAATAGGTTTTGGGGAAGAGGGGTTGCAGAAAAAGGTTACAATCCTCAGAAAGCTTTAGACGCAGAACTACGCGCTCGTATAGACGCGCTGGCACTAGCTACTTATCCAGTTGCTTTGGTTAATGGCATGATGGCTCCAAGAAACGGAGACTTTACCATTAGGCCAGGAAGAAACATTATTGTGTCTGGTCCTGTTAACGAAGCTTTGGCCCCATTTAAGTTTCCTGGACCTGACCCACAAAGTTATAGGCAGTCTGCTGAGTTTGAAAGAATGGTTACTGTGGCAACAGGTTCTATGGATACCGCAGCTCCTTTAGGCGTTAATCCTAGAAACGAGACCGCAGGTGGAATGTCTATGATGATGGGTGCTATGCTCAAGAGAGCAAAGCGCACCATACGAAATATAGAGTATCAATTTCTATCACCGCTTATACATAAAGTAGCTTGGCGATATATGCAGTTTGATACAGAAAGATACCCTGTTGCCGATTATCGGTTCCGAGTTCATGGCGCTATGGGAGCGCAAGCAAGGGAGTTTGAAGTTACGCAACTAGCGCAATTAATGCAGACAGTTCCTCCTGCTTCCCCTGCGTATTGGATACTTCTTAAAGGCATAATCAATAACTACAACATGGACGACAAAGAGAAGTTAGTTCAAGTTGCAGACCAGTTCTTACAGAACGCAATGCAACCACAACAACCTCAACCAGACTTCGACGAGCAAGTTAAAATGCGAGCGCAGGGACTTAAAGAACAAGAGTTTCAGCTTAAAGCGCAACAACAAGGTATTGACAACGCTCGTAAAGAAGCTGAGATGCAAGCCGAGGCTATTAGAGATCGTGGCGAAGCTATTTGGAATCAAAGTGAGGCTGTACTTAATGTGGCTAAAGCGCAAACTGAAGCGCAGAAAGCTCAGTCTGATTCGGTTCTTAAAGAAGCAAGAGCAGCGCAAGCTTTGGCTAATACTACAGGAGGAGATACCCCTCCTCTGGAGTATTTAGCTTTAGTGGAAGCTTTAAAAGATTCGTTTAAAGATGTTACAAACAATGCAGTTAATCAAATAAATAATACTTTAGGTGATAGTTTGGTTTCTTTAGGGCGAAAACAATTTAGTCCTGATATGACACCACTTAATAGGAAGCTAGATGCGTTGCTGCAACAACGCGAACAACAAGCTCCGACTAGGATGGACATAGAAAGAGGAGATGATGGTCGAGTGATTAGAATAGCAGGAAGACCTGTTAGACGCGGTTCCCGTGGCGAATTAAGCGGAATTGAATAATGCCTAGTAGTTATACAACGAATCACAATTTAGAAAAACCAGCCGAAGGGGAACAGTCTGGAAGCTGGGGAGATACGATCAATTCTAATATGGATATAATCGACTCTGCGATAAAAACAAGTTTAGATTCAATAACAATAACTGCTAATAACTCGACGGACGAGACTGTGTACCCCGTCTTTGTAGACGGGGCTACAGGTAGTCAGGGTTTAGAGTCTGATACAGGTTTAACCTATAATCCATCTTCGGGAGTGCTGACTGCCACAAGCTTTACAGGAACAGTAACAGGAAATGTAACAGGTAACGCCTCTGGCAGCGCTGGTTCTTGCACAGGTAACGCAGCCACAGCTACTACTTTAGCAACGGCAAGAGATATAGGGGGTGTTTCTTTTAATGGCTCCGCTAGTATCAATTTACCTGGAGTAAATACTTCTGGTAATCAGGACACTAGTGGTAACGCTGCTACCGCTACGTTAGCAACTAGTATTACCGCTTCGGCTAATGATAGTACTGACGAAACTGTTTACCCTACGTTTGTAGATGGCGCGACAGGAACCCAAGGACTAGAAACGGATACGGGGTTATCTTATAACCCAAGTACAGGGGTTTTAACTACTACCTCAGTAACAGGAAACCTAACAGGGAATGTTACAGGAAATACGTCAGGAAGTTCGGGATCGTGTACAGGAAATGCAGCAACTGCGACTGCATTAGCTACAGGAAGAACTATTGGTGGGGTATCGTTTGACGGCACGGGAAATATTAATCTTCCTGGTGTTAATACAGCAGGCGATCAAAATACTAGCGGAAATGCAGCCACAGCTACAGTAGCTACAAGTGTAACCGCAAGTGCTAACGACTCTACTGATGAGACTGTTTATCTTACTTTTGTTGATGGTGCTACTGGTACACAAGGCATAGAAACCGACACGGGGCTTAGCTATAACCCGAGTAGCGGAGTAATTACAGCAACACAGCTTACAGGTAATGTTACTGGTAACGTAACAGGGAATACTTCTGGTAGTTCTGGTTCTTGTACGGGAAACGCAGCTACCGCAACAGCGTTAGCTTCCGCTAGGACGATTGGGGGCGTTAGTTTTGATGGGACAGGGAATATTAATTTACCAGGGGTAAATACTGCTGGAGACCAAGATACTTCGGGAACTGCTGCGCTAGCTACATCGTTTACAGCAAGCGCAAATAACAGTACAGACGAGACGGTATATCCAGTTTTTGTGGACGGAGCTACTGGAACGCAGGGTGCTGAAACGGATACTGGTTTGTTTTATAACCCTTCCTCGGGCCAACTTACTACAGCGAAAGCTAGAATAGGAACAGGATCAGCCGCAGCCGATTTAACTCTTGCTGCTGATGTAACACCTACCACAGCCGTAGGCGGATCGAGTAAAGCTGCTATTTTTAGTACGGGTGGTACAGGTAGTGGTGCTTTTCACGTTGGTTTTGAGATCCCATCTAATGATACTGCTGACGGGTTCTTTATCTCCACTGATTCAGATCAAGACGGAACTGTAGATACCGTAGCAATGAAGATTAAAGCTAATGGTTATGTGGGTATTCTGAAAACTAACCCAACAACGGCGTTAGATGTAACAGGAACAATAACAGGAGATACGAAAAGTTTTAGTATCCCTCACCCACTAGCTAGTAAAGTTGAAACGCACAAACTAATTCACGGCTCTGTAGAGTCTCCTCGGTATGATCTAATTTACAGAGGCAAAGTAACTTTAGAGAGTGGTGCTGCATCCGTTAACATAGACACAGTATCTAGTATGACAGAAGGTACGTTAGTAGCCTTATGTCGAGATTTACAATCATTTACAACTAACGAATCAGGTTGGACAGCAGTAAAATCATCTTTATCTGGAAACACTTTGTCTATAGAAGCACAAGACGATTCTTGCACAGACGAAATAAGTTGGATGGTCATAGGAGAAAGAAAAGATCCTAATGTAGTTTCTGCTGATTTAACCGACAACACAGGGCGCATTATAGTAGAAATGCCACTTCCAGAAGAAGAAGAAATTTTAGGAGAAGATTAGTATGGCTCGTCCTTTAACTACAGATGATATAGATATGATAGCAGAACGCGCAGCAGAGAAAGCATTACAAAAAGTATATGCAGAAGTTGGAAAAACGACAGTTAATCGTATTTTTTGGGCGGTAGGTACAGTTATGATTGGGCTAGCTGTTTGGTGGACGGCTACTTGGAATAGTGGTCCGTAGTGAATAAGACTAGTTCTGGATGGAGTAGAGGAGGTTGGGGTCTCGGCCCTTGGGGGATGCCAACCGCAGTTGGTGGCTATGGAACAGGCGAAGCCCCAAATGTGGATAAACGTAAGTTGTTAGCTCAACGTCGCGCACAAGGTATTTTGCTCGACGATGAAGAAGTAGCAGCTTTGATTGTCCTTAACATAGTGCGAGGTACTACTTATGATCCTGGATACTGATGAGCGTCGAAGTTACGACAAGATGTTTGAGACCTTCAATACAGAAGGGTGGTCAATTATTCGACAACGCTTTGTAGATATGTTTAATCAAGGAAACAATATATTTGCAATACCAGACGAGAAAACTTTTTGGCAACAAAGAGGTTCGTTGGGTATGTTGCAAGTTTTTGTAGAACTTGAGGATGTAGTTAAAAGCGAACTAGAGAACTTAGAAAATCAAGTGGAAGAGGATTTCGATAATGATTAACGATTACCGATGCCTTAACTGCAACAGTATTTCTGAGCATTGGAGCAATAACAAACAAGTTGAAGACTTGTGTTGTGAAGGCTTTATTGCTGAGAAGATTATTTCAGGCGGGAATTTCTCATTACCTGGAATCGACACAGCCTTTCCTACGGCAGCCGATAAATGGGCTAAACGCCACAGGAAAGCTAACCATCCCGAGCTTAAAAGGCTAGGGATACCTTGTTAATCCCCTTATATAAGGCAAAGATTGGAGACAAAAATGGCTGATATTTTAGTAGATGCGGAAAGTGAAATCGTTGGTGGTGTTGACGACCAAGCAGATGTAGCTTCTCGCTTGAGCGAAGAACGAGAACAGCAAGAGGAAGTTCAAGCTACGGACGTAGCCGAAGACGGTCCTGCCGACTCTACAATCCCTTCTAAATTTGAAGGTAAGAGCGTAGATGAAATTGTTAACTCTTATGTAAATTTAGAGCAACAATATGGACGACAAGGCAACGAACTAGGAGAACTTCGTAAATTAGCCGATTCTTTGATTCAAAAAAATCTAAATGAATCTGACGGTCAACAAGTGGACTCTATGGAGAAAGATCTTTCTCAGGACGAGTTCTTTTCCGACCCAGTTACTGCGGTACGCCGTGTAGTTAACGAGGCTTTAGAGCCTGTAAGAGCAACCCTTAGTGATACGAAAGTTGATTCTACGGTGCAACGATTACAGGCAAAACATCCAGATATACAAGAAATTGTACAGGATCTTGGTTTCCAAGAGTGGGTGTTAGAAAGTACTCCGAGACAAGATATGTGGGTTCGTGCTAGTAAAGGTGATTTTGAATACGCAGATGAGTTGTTTTCTCAGTACAAGTCTACGCATAAAGTAGCGGTAGAGGCGAAGCAAGCACAAGAGAACGCTGTAAAAAGCCAAGAGCTTGAAGCAGCGAGTGCGGTTTCGGCTGGATCGTCAAAAGATGCAGGGACTTCTGGTAAACCAATTTATAAGCGAGCGGAGTTAATCCGTTTAAGAATGAATGACCCTGAGCGATACACAGAACTACAATCTGAAATCACACAAGCGTATGCAGATGGACGGGTTCGTTAACACAAAAATCTTACTTATTATAGGAGAAAATTAAAATGGCTTTTGCAAGTCAAACGACGTTAAACACTACAGATGGGGCGGTCTTTATCCCCGAACTGTGGTCTGACGAAGTGATTGCTGCGTACAAAGCTAACTTAGTTTTCGCTAACCTTGTTACTCGTATGAATCACGTTGGGAAGAAAGGTGACACTGTTCACATTCCTACTCCTGATCGTGCTTCTGCAAGCGCCAAGGCTGCGGACGCTGGGGTTACGCTTATAAACTCAGACGCAGAATCAGAGGTTACTATTAGTATAAATAAGCACTATGAGTACTCAAGACTGATCGAGGACATCCTCGAAAAGCAAGCAGTATCTTCAATGCGCGGATTCTATACTGATGATGCTGGCTACGCTTTAGCGAAGCAAGTAGACACTGACCTCTGGACAACCACTTACGCATTACAAGGTGGCGATGGTGCAGCAGCTTATCACGGAGATAAGGCTGTAATCGGTTCTGACGGTTCTACATTATTTAGTTCTAGTCAGGCTGGGGTAGCTATTGCTGATGCTGGTTTACGAAAAGTAATCCAAACACTAGACGACTCTGACATCCCTTTGGATAATCGTGTTCTTATTGTGCCTCCAGTTGAGAAGAAAAATCTCACAGGAATTGCACGATTCACAGAACAGGCGTTTTCTGGTGAAGCTGGTGGAGCGAATACAATTCGTTCAGGCTTAATTGGAGATCTTTATGGTGTTCCAGTTTATGTTTCTACTAACGCACCTACGAACAATAGTTCAAGGGCTTGCTTTTTAGGGCATAAATCAGCTATCGCTTTGGTTGAACAACTAGGGATACGAGCGCAAACGCAATACAAGCAAGAGTACTTAGGTGACCTATTTACCGCAGATACAATCTACGGTGTAGGGGAGCTTAGGAACGCTGGCGGTGTTGTCATAGCGGTTCCAACCTAAACCAAGGAGGTAACCCATGTCTAGGCAATCAGGATTGCCCATAGCAACAGCTTCGGTTGATATTGGAGACTTGGCCCAAGAAGGGTCAAGTTCCGCTACTATCACTGTTCCTGGTGCGAAGGTGGGTGACTTTGTTCTCTTATCTGCGGATGCAGATCTTGAACAGGGGCAAATATATGGTCAAGTGCTCTCGGCTAACACAGTTGAGTGGCAATACTATAACGATATAGGCGACCCTGGTGATCTGACAGCTTTCACTCTTAGAGTGAAGGTAATCCCATACGAGAACCTGTAGCAAAACTGATCGGTAGGGAGGGTTTTCCTCCCTACCTTTCATTCAAGGAATAAAAAAAATGGCTAGAACTGCTACGACTCTTTTACGAATGGTTAACATGATTTTGGTGCGGTTGCGAGAAACAACCGTAACTACTATATCGGGTAGTGGTATAACTGCACACGCAAGTTTGGCAGGTACAGGAAAGACCCCATCGTATACAGATACGATTGTTCGTTTGATTAACGACGCTAAAATAGAAGTAGAAGATTCTTACGATTGGATAGAGCTGCGACAGATGATTTCTGTTTTAGTTGAGTCAGGCGAGATAACTAATAATATTTACGACGACGCTAGTACTGCAAGGCAGCAAGGCGACAAAAGAGGGAGCGATAACCAAGAACATACAGGACCAAGAAGTAGAGTAATTAGTGTTTGGAATTATACGACAAACTCTTATTTAAGGGGTAGGTCATACGATTGGATGTTAAAACAACATAACGACGCTTTTGTTTCTGGAGCTACAGGAGAGCCTATGTTTTGGACCGTTGGCCCTCCTGGAAACATGACTAATGATGCACTTGATTTAAAAACATACCCTGTATCTGACGGTTCTTATGAGCTAGAGGTCCAGTTATATAATCCACAAGAAGACTTGTCGGCAGACGCAGACATCTTCTTAGCTCCTTGGAACCCTATTTATCTAAGGGCGTTAGCGTTAGCAATACGAGAAAGAGGAGAAGACGAGGGAGAACAATTTTCTGATGTTATGAAAGCTTATGAAATGGCATTAGGAAATGAGATTGCTTACGAGCAAAAACACCAACATCACGGATTAGGTGGTGGGGATTGGACCGTTGTAGGAGACTACTAATAAATGGCTACTAAACTAGGCTCTTTAGTTGTTCGTAATCCTGGTGGATACGGACTTAACTTTGAAGCAGAAACTTATATGGACGCTCCGACGTTTGCAGAAACGGCGGATAATATGGTTTATGATGTTTCTGGTAGGCTTAGTAATAGAAAAGGATTTTCTAAGCTACACGCTAATGCAACGATAAGAGTAGCTCCCACACTTGGGAGTAATCCTTTAGCAACAAGTACAAGCAATACGAAACAAATAACAGTAACAGAAAGCAGTCATGGTAGAGCGACGGGAGACTACGTTACTGTTAGTGGAGCAACAGCTACGGCAGGTCAAACAACAGGAGAATTAAATGTTCGGGCTGTTATTACAAAGATTGACGCTAATAGCTGGAAGTATTTTACAAGTGGTACTAGTACTTCTGCGACCTCTGGTGGTGGTAGTTCTGTTGTAGTAACTTCTGAACCTAGCATAGATTCTATGGCGGTTTATAACTACTCAGGCTCAGAGCAACTTATCTGTGCTTCTACTAGAAACCAGAAGATTTATCACTCAGTAACTCCGTACTCAAGCACTCCAACGGATGTAACAGGTACGGTATCTAGTACAGCGAAAGCAGATGGTAACTGGCAGTTTGTTAACTTTGATAACAAGATCTATGGCTCTAATGCAGTCGATGGGCCTATTATAGTTAAGTCAGGAACAGGAGCGTTTGCCCCCTTAACAGGAGGTATAACACTAGGGTCTAACCCAATAGCAACAACTAACACTAGTGTTGAGATGGTGATTACTTATAATACCGCAGATCTTACTATAGGCAACGGACAAGTAGTTACGATTTCAGGAGCAGCAGATACTAACGGTATTGCTGCTGCTAATATTAACGGAGACAGAACAGTAAAAGAAGCTCCTGTACTTAATAATCTAGCAGGTACAGGAACATTTAAGATTGATGCAGGGTCTAGTGACGCAGCTTCAAGCACTGGATCTGGAGGAGGCAGTTCTGTAGTAGCAACAGCTCCAGGTACAATCCCTACAGGGGGTGTTATACACAGTGCTTTTGGTAGACTGTGGGTACAGAAGTCTTACACAGGAACAGACAAAAATGTTATTTCGTACTGTGGAACATTAACCCCTTCTTCTTGGGGAGTAGATACGGCTGTTGGTGGTGAGATAGATACTTTAGGTACGTTTGGGTCTATTGCTCACGGCTACGACGAGTTAGTAGCTATATCATCGTTTGATAAATTCTTAGTGGCGTTTTTACGTAACAGTATTATTATTTACAGTAGTCCTGACAGCCCGAATGATTTAGGCATAGAGAGGATTATTCAAGGAGTAGGTTGTATTTCCAGGGATAGTGTTCAGCAGGTAGGAAGAGACCTTATCTTTTTGTCTACTAACGGCTTACAATCTTTACGACAGGTTATACAAGAAAATGCAGATATAGCAGATTTATCTGCGTTAGTACGCAGACAGTTTTTAACTTCTTTGGGTTCCGAGGCTAATTGGCCTAATATTAAAAGTGTTTATAACGCAGAGGACGGACAGTACTGGATAAAATCCCCTAACTCAGATTTAGATGAAGTTTGGGTTTTTGATTTACACTCTTTAGATAATGATATACCTGTTCGGGTTACTAAGTTTAAGGGGGCTTCTTGGGATACTTTTACTTATTTCCAAGGAGACGTATACATAGGGAGTACGGGTCTTTTAGGAAAGTACGACGGGTATGTAGACCAATCACCTATAGACTCTACTAAGTACGTTTGTACTTGGCGTTCTAATCCAGCAGATTTTGGTTCTTCTAATTTAAAGTTTTTAAAGAAGTTTGTTACAACAGTTATTTCAGGTAGCTCAGATACTATCAATGTTTTGTTTGAGTCTGTTGATACAGGTCAAAGTGGTTACGAGACCTTTGTTATCACAAACACAGCAGGAGCTAGTAGGCTATCTGGAGACGGTGGGGTTATTGCTTTATGGGGTGCTTCGGACGCGGAGTGGGGAGAAGCAGAGTGGGGCGGTGGCTCTAGTACTTATTACGAGTTAAACGGCAGTTGTGCAGGGGCAGGGAGAGCTTGGAAGTTAGGCATAGATTTTGAATCTAATGGCTCATCTATAGCACTAGAACAACTAGCTATATACGCAAAAACAGGACGCGAAGGTAGATAACTATGGCGATTTATACACCAGTAAATGATTTTTCTGCTAAGGATAATTTATCTTCTGGTGATCCAGAAAAGATTATACTTGGCTCAGACATGGACGCAGAGACGGCAGCTATTGCTACGGCAATAGATACCGCAGCAGCCAAAGCAATCCCTGCAACTACTGTCGCTTTGTTTTTTCAAAGCGCAGCTCCTACAGGGTGGACTAAAAGTACTTCTAATAACGACAAAGCGTTAAGAGTTACCAGTGGTTCTGGTGGAGGTACAGGAGGTTCTGTAGCTTTTGAGACAGCGTTTGCTAGTCAAACTCCAGCAGGAACAATAGCTAATACGACAGTAACGATACCATCAACAACAGGATCTACCGCAGTATCGGAAGCTCAGTTACCAGCGCACACTCACTTTGTTATTGCAGATACAAATGAAAGTACAACAACTATCTCAACCTCTAACTACGTTAGTGAGAACGGGGGGTTTGCTGATACGCAAGGCGGTGACACTACAAACGACGCAGAATATAGAATTGCAGGTACAGCAACCGCAGCTACGGTAGGTAAGTCTAGTTCGGTAGGTAGTGGAGATGGCCACACCCACACAATAGGCGCAGCAACAGCGCACAATCACTCGTTTAGTGGAACAGCTATAGACTTAGATGTTCAGTACTTAAACGTTATTGTTTGTACTAAGGACGCTTACTAAGATGGAATTGAAGGTTGAAGATAATTGTCCTTTAAATAAATTCAAACCTTGCAAGAAGTTTGAATGTGCTTGGTTTGTTAATGTCAGAGGGACTCACCCACAAACAGGGGATCAGATAGATTCTTGGGCGTGTTCTATGACTATGCTTCCTATGGTGATGATAGAGAACGCACAAAAGACCGCGCAAACAGGCGCGGCAATAGAAAGCTTTAGAAACGAGATGGTTAAAGCTAACGACAACGCACAAAAACTGTTTGTAGAAGCTACAACACAAGTTCAACAACTAAGGCTTGTAGAACAAACTATGGAGATACAAAATGACATTTGATTTAGGCGTGTTTGCCGAATACGGACGTGAAGGGGATGATACGATAGCCCACGTTTCGACGGGCGAGCGTGTGATTCCTCCAGGGGTTTTAGGAAAAGATCTTTCTAAAAAGATTGATAATAAAATGGAGGCTATGGGCCTTGATCCTGACCGATATATTGTCGGTAGTGAAAAGAACTCAATAAACCCTGCAACGGGACAACCAGAGTTTTTTCTAGGCACTCTTTTAAAGTCTGGGGCAAGTCTTGCAGGAGATCTTTTTGGGAGTCGCTCTGACAGAAAAGCTCTTGAGAAATTAACAGAGGACGCTGAAAGAACTGCTGCAGCCATAGAAGCGTTGGAGTATTCTGAGCGTGGGATTGGTGGGCCTTTAGGGGGGATAAGCTATGACGAAGACGGAAACCTAGTTGTTACTCCTGGGGAGCGCCCAACAGCTCTTGCAGAGCAGTTTGCTGCGCTAGGAGCAGACCTAGCAGGAAGAACTACACAAGATGCTGACCGCGTAAGGGGTCTTATAGAAGACCCTATATACAGTAGAGAAGAACTTTTAGATATGTTTACTTCTGGTTTGCCTATGGCAGAGCGTGGGATTATCTCCGATACAGACAGCGCGTTAAGTCGTATCTTAGGTGGACGAGGCATTAGTTCTGGTTCCGCAGGAGCTATGGGGAGAGCGCAAGCGCAAGCGGATATGGCAAGACAAGCCTTGAGAACAGGGGCGGAAGCAGGAGCAACAGATGCGTACCTAAGGAATTTAACGGGTACAAGTAATGCTTTAGCAGCAGCTTTAGGTTTAGAGACAGGGGCTTTAGCTAATCTACAAAATCTAGCAGGGGCTGAATTAGGCGCGTTAGGCGCACCTTACGCAGCACTTCCTTATTCTTTGGACTATAACAAAAACCGTTCTTTGTTTGATATAGCTCGGTTAACAGGAGCAGCTAATGCTCGTATGGGTCCAGCAGAGTTACAAGCAAGGATGGGTGGTAGTAATAGAGGTGGGGCGTTTATGGATTTCCTTGGTAATATTGCAGGGGACTTCTTCGGTTAATTCCTCAGGATGCCTAAACAACACAGAACGACAAGGAGATAAAACATGGCAAACCCATTTTCTTTTGACCTAGATAGACTTGACGCAGCCGGTATAATGGAAGCGCGCGAAAGAAACCAAGATAGGACTAAGAAGCGTATGCAAGATATACACGCTTTGATAGTAAACCGTCGGTTGGATAAGCAGTTTGCCAACAACCCAACTTCTTCTGAGGCGTTTCTTGCTAGATCACAAGCGTTTCAAGGTTACGACCCTACAAGAGCGCAACAATTCCTAGCTTTAGGTATAGACGCTAAGAAGGAGGAGAACAGAGCGTTAGAAGCAGAGCTTGATAGACAACAGAGGCTGGCGATAGCTACGGCACAAGCAGCAGGAAAGGAATTTCAGGTTAAGAACCTAACAAAGACTCAATTAGCAACTAATTCTGTTTATCTAATCCAACTGTGGGATGAGCAACAGCCTGGTTTTTGGGCAGGACTCTTTGGGGAAGAAAAAAAATTACCTGAGCTTACCTCTGAGTTGCATAGGGAATTTAACGGACATTTCCAAGACGTTAAACGAGACTCCCGTGGCCAATTGAGCGACCAAGCTGCTAGGCTCTTGGCGACTCAACTTCTGCTAGGCAATTTTGGGAGTGACTCTACGGAAAATGGTGAGGTATTCGATAGCACAGAGGGAGCAGGCTCTCAAAAAGGAAAGATTAAGCTTAAGGTTAAGGGTAAGGATTACTACGCTCGGAGGGAGGCTGTGTGGAAAACAAGAAACACAGGGGAGCACCGAGAACTATGGGAGGAAATAAAAGCAGCTTTTCCTAATCCAACCCAAGCTACTCCACGTCAAAGAGAGTTCGTTAACCGCGTGATGAAGTTGGAGGGGTGGGAGTAATGGCAGAAGCTACACAAATAGCAGAAGAAGAAAAACCTGTTAACGAAGACCAAGCGAGTAAGGTTGGTGAAGGAAGGGTTGTTCGTATTCAAACGCACCAAGGTATTAAGCGCATAAGGATTGCAGGGGACGCTCCTACAAAGGAAGAATATAGACGCATTAACGAAAGATACCCTGAGATTAGTACGTTTAGGAAACTTGAGTACGGCGTTCAAAGTACGTTTTCTGATGTGCAAAACCTTGACCTACTATCTAAAGCAGCTTTTCCTCATCTAGTGGACCCTAACGATAAGCCAGAAGGCTTTGACGAACTCTCTGTTGACGAGAGACGAGACTTTTTATTTAAACAACGCGACGCGGAAATAAAAGAGAAGTACGCAGATGTTATTAGGGCAGGAGAAGACGACTCTGGTTTTGCTACAGTAGGGAGCTTCTTAGGTGCGGTACTTACCCCCACAAGCTTACTGCCTATAGGAGCTACTTGGAAAGGTATGGCAGGGATAGGAGCAGTACTTGGTGCTGAGTGGAATTTCCTGGATCAATTCGCAGAAAAGGGAGAGGTCTCTCCTAAAGAGGTTGCTGTATCAGCATCGCTTGGTGGGGTACTTGCTCCTGCTGTTGGTGTTCCTATGCAAAAACTTGTGCGTCTTAGGCAAAAGAAACGGAACATAACCCTAAAAGAAAACCAAGAAGCGATCAATTTAGCAGAAGCACGAAAACAAGCAGGAGAAGAGTGGGACGCAAAAGGTATAGTACAGGGTCCAGGGAGGCCAATTAGAGAAACTAGAGAGCAGTACATTAACAGAACAACAGACTCTACAACAGACCAAGGAGTAGAGGCTGCTGTAGTTTCGGGTAGAAGGATAGAAAAAGAAGATCCTAGAGTAGTTGAGGCTGTAACTAGTATAGATAAAGGTTCACTAGCAACCGCTAGACGAATTAACTCAGGCCTCAGTGGTTTTATAGGTTCAGTGTCCGATATGATAGAGCGAGTAGGTGGAAAACAGTGGAAAAGGAAACTTCACGAACACGATCAGGGTGTGTATATAGGACAAAATAACTCTATGGAAATAGCAAGAGAGTTTTTTAAAGGAGTTAAAAAACTAAGTCCAGGGGGCCGAAAAGAGGTTGATTTAAAGCTGCTTAATGGATCTCTTAACAGGACTGTTTTAGAAAGACTAAACTTTAGCCCGAAAGCAATAAAGTCTTTTGAGGAGTCTCAAAAACACCTTGACGAATTACACTCTCAGTTAGTGTCGTCTGGTGCGTTTCGTGACGGCGCAGGGTATTTGAAGAATTACTGGCCCCGAAATGTTAAGGACATTGATGGTTTGCGAGAAACCTACCCCGAAGTGCAAAAGGCGCTGGCAGACGCTAAAAAGAAGAAGACTCTCAGCGACGATGAGGTACAAGCTATAGTACGAAGGATGATGCACAAGCAACAAGTTAGAGAAAAAAGAGTTCGTTTAGACGACAAAAGGCAGATACCTAGAGTTGATGAAGACACCCTGCCTTTTTACGACAATATAGAATCTTCGTACACTCGGTACGTTATGTCTGCACACGAGCAAATACAACTAAGGAAGTTTTTTAGAGGACATAAAAAAGTAAACGAAGATAAGTCTTTGAATATAGACGAGTCTGTAGAAAGTCTGCTTCGGAAGGAAGGCGGAGATTTAGCAGGAGAGCAGATACAAGCTCTTACAAAACTTTTTGGAGCGCGGTTTGGAAAAGGAAATCAATCCCCTGCCAAGTGGGTTCAGGGGTTCCGTTCATCCATATACTTATCCTACTTAACCAACCCAATTGCTGCGTCGACTCAGTTAGGAGACGCTGGAATTGCTACGTTCACTCAAGACGTAGGGACCGCACTTCGCGCAGCTTTTGGGAAAAAACGAATAACGGTTGCAATGCAGGGGTTAGACAGCTCGGTAGCAGGGGAACTTCTTGGTGAGCTAGGGATAGCTAAGATGTTACACAAAGCCTTTACTATCTCTGGCTTTAGGGCCATAGATAGGTTTGGTAAAGAGCTTTTAATGAACGCTGCTGCTTTAAGAGCGCAGAAACTTAGCAAAAGCGAGGCAGGTAGAGCAGCCCTCAAGAAAAGATACGGGGAGTACTTTGGTGATGATTTTGACACTTTCCTAGACGACGTAAACAGAGGTAATTTTGAGAGTGAAAATGTCCTGCTGTACGCTTGGAGCGAACTAGCGGAGGCGCAACCAATCTCTCCTGGTGAATATCCTCTCAAGTATTTACAAATACCAAATGGAAGACTCATGTACACTTTGAAAAGTTTTAGTATCAAACAGTTAAATCTTTTGCGACGACGTATTATAGACGAGTGGCAGCATGGCAGTAAGAAGCAGGCATTAAAGAACGCCGTTGCTTATTCTTTGTTAGTTCCAGGAGGACAAACGGCTGTTTCTTACATAAAGGACGGGTTGTTAGCTAGAGACATGACGATTGACGATCTCCCTGATAGGTGGTTAGAACACCACCTTAGATTATTTTTCGGGTCTAAGTACTTGGTAGAGAAACAACGTAAAAAGCTAGATGCCCAGGAAATAGCTGCGGAAGTTTTTGTGCCACCTATCGACCACATAACCTCCGTAGGAAACGCCCTTCTTGGGGACACAGAAGACAAGACAGAGGCGACTAAACACATACCTTTTATTGGCAAGCTTTTCCACAACTACTTCTTAGGTGGCAGAGAACGAGCAGACGAAAAAACTATGGACAGACGGATAGAACGCTTGCGAGGCTACTAACGCTAGAAGGGAATAAAATAAGTATCTATACTTTACAACATAAAATACGACAAGAAACAGAGCGCACATGATCCAACAATTTAAAGAGAAGCTAGGACGGTGGAAGAAAGCCACTATTCAATTCGCCAAAAAGATTTGGCAAAAAATTAAAGCCTTTGTAGAAAGATGTATCCACACTTTAGGTAGCCTCTTTTAAGGGAATTACCCCTCCGTTTTAATAAATGCAACCCAATGTGTTTTTGAAGATTTACCACTTCTATGCCCATACAACGGTTTATAATTTGTTAAAGATAAAACTTCTTTTAAAGGTATTTGTATTTCATTCCATTTGAATATCAAAGTTCCATTTGTCTTTAATACTCTAAAACATTCTGCAAATCCTTTAGTTAAATCATTTTTCCATGTTTCTTTATTTAAAGAACCATAACTAAATCCTGTAACAGATGTTAAAGAAATGTTTTTTACATGAGGTGGATCAAACACAATATGCCAAAATGAATTGTCTTTAAAATTCATATTTCTAAAATCATGTATAATATCAGGGTTAATTTCTTTTTTTCCTGGATTTGTGTTGCAATGGCTAACATCTAATTTTTCCTTTCTACAGTCAGCAAATGTTGCTCTGTTGTCATTTTTATCAAACCACATCATTTTGCACCCACAACAAGGATCTAATACTTGTTTAATTATAACTACTCCTCATACATAAAATATAAAAGTGCGTCAACACAAATCCTTAGACTCCGCAGACTCCTCCATCACAGGGGTCGTACTCTTCGTAAACGACTCCTTTGTGTTTGATGGCCTCTTCGTAAGGGATTGAGGTAATGGGCTGTCCTCCCCTGCTTCCGTCTGGGTAGCAGGTGAATCCTCTAAGCCTTGGCGCATACTCTGAAAGGGTTTTAGCGAAGCTCTTAACCTCATCATCTCCGATATTCTGTCCTGTTGGGAGGTTGATGGTTGAGGAGATGGATTGGTCAACATAGTCTTGTATGTCAGCTTGGAATTTAATTCGCTTTTCGGGTTGAGTAGAGAGGTCGTAAGCTGTGTTGATAGCGGAAGGCTTAATTCCCAAAGTATCGATGAGTGTTTGTGCAGTTCCGTCAACAATGTACTCATACTTCCATCGAGTTCCTTCTGTGAGATACCGTCGCTTAAATGCAGTTGCAAACACTGGCTCAATGCCTGTCGTAGTTCCTGCGAGGATTCCAATAGTTCCTGTAGGGGCAATAGCCCTGTAAGCGATAGGGTGCGACAAATATAGTCTGTCGCAATGTTCGTTTGCTGCTCTAATAGATTCATCTTTATAGACTCCCAACCATTCATGTAGCTCAGGGGTAACTTCGTACTTAGAACCCCGTTTGAGCAACCACTCATGGATTCCCATGAGTCCTAATCCCAACCTACGATTCTTTTCCCTGATTGTTTTTACTTTCGGGTACGGTAGATCTGCGCGTACTGTTCCACAAACCAAGAACTTAGAAGCTAGGTTAACAATATCCTTAAACTCTTCTAAGCTTTCTACATTCCCTAAGTTAATACTGCCTAAGTTACAAACGTCAGAATCATCTGCGCTTGTTACTTCTGTACAAGCGTTCCTTAATGTCTCTTCGGCTTGGTCCCCAAAGTTAAAAGAGAACCCTGGTTCTCCAGTGATTAACGCTTGCTTAACATTTTCTAAGAATACAGGGTCTAAGTGTCGGTCCTCTTTTTCTAACCAACTATCACTGTAATTCACTGAGATATTGGTTTGGTCTAGGGGAGCAGGGAAATTAAAATTAGCTTCTTTAGCCTGTGATAAAGAGACATCATCAGTAACAGGCATGTTGTGCCAATCTTTAGCACAAAGAAACGCCTCTATATCTTCGTGGCCCTTGTCTAACGAAGCGTAAATAGCACTACGCCTAGAACCGCCCTGCATGACGTTACGGCCTATTTCGTTAATCATGTACATAAGGGGTAGGGGTCCACTAGAAACGCCCCCTGTGCGCGATAACGTGCGCCCTGAGGGGCGTAATTTAGAGTAGTCTATTCCTATCCCTCCGCCAAGCATTAAACAGCTATTAGCTCGCCATATTAAATTGGACCACTCTTCTCTGGTATCCTCTTCTGCTTTCAATAAAAAGCAGTTATTCCAAGCGTGTAACTTTCTACCTGCGTAGTACAGGTAGCGACCCCCTGGTATGAATTTCATTTGATCTATGTATTGAACTAATTGATCCCGTTCTTCTTTCCCTAAGATGGGGTGAGTCCCGTTCTCCATCGTACCACAAACATCTGAGACACACCGTATTGCTAGATTTCTCCAAGTGTCTTGTGCGCCTTGTGCGTATTTGTTTTTAAATACATTCTCTCCTAACGTGGTGCGGAAAGGGTTTGTTTGCATTACAGCTCCTCGTATAATTTCTTTAAGTGTTGGTAGGTTTGTTTGAACTTCTCTTCGTTTATCCGATAACCTTCTGGTGTAGCGTCTAAGTGGTGGTACTTAGTGGCTGCATAATATACAGACTCTATGGTGCAGGTAGCTAAAAACAAAGTGTCTTTCCAGTGGGTTTTAGGTGTTTTTGCTGGGGTCTTCTTAGCTGCTGGCATCACTCGTCTCCTTCGGGGTCATAGTATTCATCTATCTCATCTCCTTTGTCAAACTTATCTAAGTTATCCAGTAAGTTTTGTGCAAACGCAGATAAAAGTTCTTCTGTCGAGATGTTTAAAATCTCTACTACTTCATCAGGGTCGTACCTATCGGAAATCTTAACGACGATTTCGTCTAGCGTCATAGTCATTAGCCGTATTCCTTTAGTAAGTATTCCATAGAGACCTCCATTAAATCGTAGTCTCCGTCGTATACTTCATGCTTCATAAGGATACCCGACCAACTTTGGGCGTTCTTCTGTGGCCCTAAGTAGTCGTGGTAATCTGGATAGAATCTTCCACAGACTAACCCCCTACGGCGTTGTCCTGTGCAGGTGTATATCTCACCTGTTTGCTTCTTTTGTTGATGCCCCATAGTAAAGCTTCTCCCAAGGTTCTTGAGTTTGCTTTCTATGGTTCCGCCGATAGGCGTAGAGAATAAGGAAGTGGGATTGACGAAATAGTGACTATAACAAATCCCATCTAGTTCTACAACCTCTAAGAAGTTGTGAGTAGTAACTTCTAGCTCCTGTAAGGGCTTTGTAATCAACTCATCTATATTGAGGTAGTGGTCTAGTCTCCGCATAGACGCGCTATTAGAGGCGCGTTCTATTCTATGTTCGTGATTTCCCACACAAAAATGAACCTCAGGCTCGTACCTAGGGGTCCGTACCTTGGTTAAAAACGCCTTCATATTTTTCCACCCCACCTCTAGGTCGGCCTGGACATTCTTAGACTCCCAGCCCTTATCCCCTGCGTTATCGTAGGTAGAAAGGGAAGGCATGTCCCACCAATCTCCTATGATAATGATACGGTCTGGTCGGTGTTTTCTTAGATACTTTGCGGCAGCTACTAAGTGTTCTGTTTCGCTACCTGGGAAGATCTGAGTGTCTGGTATCATGGCGTGTTTCATATTGCTGTGCCTGTGATCTCAGTAACTGTGTCCTTTTGCTCTGCTTCTATAAGCAGGTCGCAGTAGTGCTTGATCTTTATTAAATCCTCTACCCCTCCTTTGTCTCGCCACCTCGTAATGTACTTCACGATGCAACCTTCGGCAAAACCTAGCTTTTGTTCTAGGATATACTCAATAGGCTGTATACTAGCTTTTCTATAATAATCTGGCCCTGTTTGTAATGCGCTCATAACCAATCCTTAGGGAGTGTATTCCCTACGTCAGAAAGTATTTGATGCTTTTGGCACCAACCTGTGTACGTTAACTTATGCTTCTTGGTTATCCAGTTATCGTACATGAACAGCATTTTAAAATTGTCTCTGTGAATTACCTCAGAGGTTTCTAACACCGCTAAAATTTTAGTTCGACCCGAACCGTCCCACCTTCCTTTGGCTTCCACCCATAGCTCAAGTTCTGGCAACCAGAAATCAGGAGTGTAAATAGCAAGACGACCAACGTTAACTGAACCACAGTCGTTACACGTTCCTTTTCTAACAGGGTAGATATACGGTATTTGTTTAGGTTCATACTCAAAAGCAATTCCTCTTTTCAGTAGGTCTTGAGCTATCTCGTATTCATATTTGCTCTGGTAGGGAGCTATCAACTTGCGTCGTGCTCGTTTTGAACGGACAGTGGTCTGGGACTTTCCTCCATATCCAAAGGAGGTCGCAGTTGAGGTTATATTTTTCTTTCCACGCCTCTTGGTAGTTCGCTTCGTAGTAGCTTTGGACCTTTTCTTTTGCTGTGGCATTTGTAATTCCTTGTGGTAAATACCTTTCGGCCTTCTTCGGGCCGATACCTGGAATCCCTTCTATGTTATCTGCTCGATCTCCTTCAAGCATCTGCCTCCAAAACTTAATGTCTGCTTGTTCTTGGGTAACTTCTTGTATCTCTCCGCTAACTAAGTTGAGATGAAACCCTGGTATTTGTTTCAAGTCTTTGTCTATGCTTCCTATAATGGGAACCCGCCCATTCTGTACAGCATCCAAACAACCTTGACCAAAGAAATCGTCTGCCTCACAGCCTTGGCTAACCTGCGCTGCGTGTCGTTTTATTAAATAATTTTTTAATTCTTCTAAGTGGGTAGGTCTGTGGTCTTTGTCCCTATTCGCTTTATAATCTGGCGTTAATTCTTTTCTAAAGTTAGGGGTTTGGTCGTTTCCTGAGAGGTAGGTAATGTACTCTAGGTCGTCTGTTTGGAAATGCGTTGTTACGTTTTGTAACGCTGTTTGTATGAGGGACTTGCAGTTATATAAGGCGTGGTCTAAGGGTTCTGTGTTTCGTTCCCACTTTAAATACTGCTCTGGAACATTTAACTTAGCTTCTTTTTTGCTAGGAAAAGAAAGCCCCCCATCGCTGGGGGGATTCCTCTCGTCAAAGTAGATACGCTTTTCGGCTCCAAACCCTGCCCTATAGCAAAGAATGTCACCATCGAGGAGGAGCGTGTATCCACTAAGACTAACTTGAAACACCTTCAAAAGCTTCGGAGTAAACCGAGGCGTTTTTCTCTAGGGTGGGATCAGACCCTGGGCGCTTCATGCTATCGGTATCCCCACTTGTCCAGCCTTCAAACAGCTTCGCTATTTCAAGAACCTGCTCTGGACTGCTCTCTGGGGTGCAATAATTAACAGCGTTTGTCAAAGCGTTTTGGCGCAGTATCAACCTCTCCCTGGTGAGAGAAGGTTCGCCCTTCTTAGCACTAGGAAGAGGGGATACGGCAGCCCTATTCGGTTGTGGATCTGGCGACCCTGCGTGGATTGTTAGATTTCCCCTTAGATTTTTGTAAACCTTGTTGGGGTCGTTCTTATCTTGCTTGGTCGCGAACATAAAAGATACACTATCTCCTGCTTTCGCGCCACAAAGTTGTTCAGGGTTAAACGCCGAGTACCAACTAAAGTCACCCTCTAATTGAAAACTTGTACCTCTATCGCCAACTTTACTGATTACTCCTGATAACTGCTCTGCCATTTTTTTGATCTCCTATTATTGTTCGCTCAAAATACACCTTTATGCGTTAGTGTCAAGAACTTTTTTTAACCTCTTCCAATGTGCGTCCAGAGGCATAGTCTACAGGGAAGGGGATAGGAACAGATATTTCAAATAGCTTTTCTATCTCCTCTCCTACCCCTTCTAACGCTCTCTTGGTGCGGTGGATAACTTCTTCTGCTTGATCTGTTACTTCTAGTAACACACTGTCATGCACAGTGTTACAAATAGTAGCACTTGTGCCGATCAAGGCTCTGTTTAATCTGTTTAAAGCGAACATCATAATGTCAGAAGCAGCTCCTTGGATGGGGTAGTTCTTGCATTTCGTGGGACTAATCCTATAGTCGTCTGCCCAAGGGGGTTTCTCAGATACAAGTCGAAAGTAGCTGATTGCTTTTGAGGTGATAGGGTGTTTCCAAATAGACGGGATGTAATAACTAGGGACTGATTCAAAGTTAACCTCATCTCCTCTGTGTTTTAGGGTTATGTTGCCACACTCTAACATCTGCTTTTGCCAAGAAAGGACAGAAGGGTATCGAGAAAAATACTCTTTGATAAAGGTACTCGCTAACTCTTCGTCAACATTCCAGTGCTTAGCTATGCCTTTGGCTCCTGCCCCGTATTGAAGTTGGAAAGAGAAACCTTTTGCTAATCGTCTCTCTTGAGGAGAGATCTCACTTTTGCGAAAAATTCTTTTAGCAAAATGATTGTGCATGTCCATGCCAGAACCAATGTCTTCTATCAGTTGATGATCTCCTGTGGCTAATGCCAGCACGCGAATTTCTAGCTGTGCATAATCAAACTCATAGAACATACGGTCTGTTTTAAAGTGTGACAAAATCATTGGCTTTTCCCTGAGATGTTTTGCATATTCGGTTTCGAGCTGCTTAGTCTACCCGTTTGTGTTATGCAATGATTGTATGACGGGTGTATCCTCCCCTTAACAGCAAAATCTATATACGGTTTGAAGTAAGTATTAATTGTTTTGGAAAGATTCCTAATCTCCAAAAGGTCTCTGCAAAACGCATGAGCGTTGCTATCTCCAGGCAAACTGAGTATTCGGTTTATAGTTTGTGCTCCTGATGTTTTTTCCCAACCCTTGTTAACAAACTCTTGACTAATATCGTCTTCGCAGAGTGGTTCAACATCGTGGTAACGATCTTCTTTTCGGGTTTTCTGTTGACCTTTCTTGATACCACCTTTAAACAAAACGGGTTCTCCCAATTCATCTGTAAGGGGAACGTCAGTTTTATAACGCACCTCTCTGCCCCAAAGGAGAGCCGTCACTTGAGAGGAAGAAAGTATGTTTAAAACTCCTAATTTTTCGGGCCAAAAGGCGCTATAGGTTCCAGTCGTATACTGTATTTTATAGGCTAGTTTATTTTCCAATTCCGTAACTTCTTTGGTAGCACTTGTTTTATCGAAAGGCAAACCGTTATGCGCCATCTTGGTCGTAGCAAAAATTCCATCCATCATGTGTTCAAAGTATTGTGTTTTGTACGGGTCGCCTTGTAAGAAGGCGAGTTGATCTTGGAATAAGGTTTGAGTTGCTCTAACATCTTCGTATAAATAATTGCGTAGTAGCGTAGGGTCTATCTTGTCTGACCCAATCCCAACTTTAAATCGTTCTTTTATTTCAGTGTCTTTCTCAAATGGAACATCAAGTCTCTCACAGGTATTTTCTAAGCTAGGACTTACGATAGACCGCCCTGTCCAGAGGTATTCAAATTTCTGTGTGTCCCAAATGCTGCATCGAGAGGGGAAGTTATCCATTTCTCTCATAAGATAATGCAAGTCAAAGGATAGATTATGTCCTACCAACAATGTGTCCTCGTCTATTAAGAGTTCGTTGGGGTCGCTTGTGTGGGTCAACGGGTAATTGTCTGCGATATACCCTATCATCACAGAACGATTACCTGGGTAAGCAGGGCTGGCCCCGAAGTGTGGTTGTGGGGCGTTAATCGTAGTTTCAATGTCTAAAATTATAATGCTATAGGGCATATTTATTTCTTCCGTCTCTCTGAGAATAAAACTGAGCTGTTGCTTTATCAAGGTTTATCGCAGCTCCTTGGCTGCGGTAATCGTCATTCGCGTATGGGAGTTTATTCTTTGGTGCGCGGATAAATCTCACGTTGGGTTCTTCTTTGGTCTGACCAATCAAAATGATAGCGTCAGCTTCACCTTGAACAGAGGTCTTACTATTGTATAACGATCCCATGTCTGCGTATTTCTTGTTTTCTGCTGTCGCGTCAAGCTGAGAGGCTCCAATAATGGGGCCGTACATTTTCGCTAAGTCTCTAACATACTGAGCGAGTTTAGCGTAGCGATCTACTCCAGTTTTTTCGTTCTCAAACCCACCTAGTTTCCATAGCTGGTCGATGATAATTACCTTTGGGTGATAGGCTTCAAGCACACTTTCTATGTCGTGGACGGTCATACCTGATTTATCTAGGGAAATGATTTTGTTTTTTCCTAGCCTATTTTGATAGGCTTCGATAGCTTTCTTCGGATCTGCGTCTAACTCACTTCTTGTCCAGTGTAAAGCAGCTTGAATTCTACGAGCTGCCACACGTTCCCGAGGTTCCTCGTTGTTACACCACAGCACACACTCACCTTCTTTTAGCTGTGTCGCAAAGTGGCAAGCGGCTTGAGCTAAAAAAGTAGTCTTGCCTCCGTCTGGTCTGCTACCCAGTAATAAAAAATCTCCTTTCCCGATTGGACCTAACATTAAATTCAACTCCTCTAAAGGCCAGGAGTATCGTATGCCTTCTTTGAGTGAGGAAACCTGCGTTAATACTTGATCGTCTGTTGTTGTTAAACTGTCTTCGTCCTGGCGAAGATCTCTGATATTCAACCGCATTTCTTGAAACAGGTCAAGTAGGTCTGAAACTGGACAAAGCCCATCAACAACGTCTGCCGACAGCTCTGATATTAGACTAGAGTAGTGGCGCGTGTTGAGCGATTCTAGGAATGGGGGGTCGTCAGCAGAAAGCTTGGTGTTTTTTATTAAGTCGATGGCGGCTTCTATAGCCGCAGTCTTTCCTGGCGAAAGGTTTGGGCGCTTGATAAGTAGGAGGTGGCTTTTAAAATCGTCCCAATCAATAGCGGTAAGGTTGGGATTGTCTTTGTAGTAGCTAGAGAGTTCTAGGTAAATCTCTCTATAATCCTGTGATAATCTCTCCGCCTTTATGAAGGCGGAGAATCTTTTATACTTCGTTCTCTCTCCGAGGGAGTATAATACCTTTGAATCCAACATTTCAAGTCCTCCTCTGAACTAACGTGCTTCGCTTCAAGCTGCTCCGTTATCAAACTGGTATCCCGTAACTGAGCGAGTCTTCTGTAAATCTGTCGAGCTTTTCGTCTTACCACTTCGTTGTCGTTATCTAACCAAACGATAACGGGCATGTCAAATTTTAATAGTGCTGCTAAGTGTTGGTCCGAAAAAGCTGTGCCAAAGATGGGCATTGCGTAACAATGCTTAGACAAACGAAAAGCAGAAATAATATCTTCACATAAAACAACGACCCTTATAGGGTTGTACGATACAGTGAAAGGCACTTGTGCTTTCTCCCCAACCTCAATCCATTTTGGCAGATTGTCTTTGAGTGGTCGGACCAAAACCCCTGTCGGTTCTAATTGTGTTTGCATGTTCGTGTTAGCGTAGATAGGAATACCACAAAGATTCCCGTCCAAGTGTTTGATTCCAAAGGTGTTTATATCACTCACATTCAAACCACTTGACAGCCACCAATAACGAAAATCTTTACTGAGTTCAGAGAAGGCGATCTCTTCCCACCTTGCACAAGTTTTAAAATTCTTTGGCTCAGGAATGTCAAAGCTATTTTTCTTTTTTGTTTTAGGATTCCGTTTGCTTAAAACTTTTTCTAAAGTATCTTGCCAATAACCCGACTCTTGACAGTGGTGACAAAAAGCAACGACCGACATATCTTGGTTTCTTGTGATGTAAAAAGAGTCGTTTCTCACACCCTCTTTACAGTGGTGGGTGTGAATGGTTCCTGGTTCACTCGGAAATAAATGATTGTACTTCTGGTAGAAGGTCTGAGATTTCACTAGGGGGTTCCTCCTCAAGTTGAAGTAAATCTTGCAAGACGATGCTTCGGCAGGATGGGCATAAGTCTTCCCAAAGTTTGAGCTTCTTGCGCCAATAGATCTCACTACTACTAAAGACTTTATCGCACGCCTTGCACCTCCCACCTCCACGTTGTTCTGTTTTAAGCGCCTCCATAACTAATGTAATTTTGGCTTCTCTAAATCAGTTATGATTCCTTCAAGAGCTTGCAGATAAGCAACTCTTTCAAAAATCTGTTGGAGTAGAATCTCTAACTCTTTAAATAAATCATCTAAAGATTTTTGTTTATTGTCCATAATCGAAGTCTCTCCAAGGTGGTTCAAACTCAGTGTCACATTGGCAGCAAACAAAGAAATCTTCTGTCCCTGGAGAGGTGGCTCTGCTTTCTCCTGGTAAATATAAGGGGTTATCCCCAGGAAAAAATTTACACAGAACCACCTCATTGCACTCAGGACAATGCTGGTCGCCGTAATCAAACCCCTCGGCCTTTTGTAACACTCTCATTCGCTATCTTGAGATTTGATATATTCTTTATCGGCATCTAGCGCGAGTAGGTTTGCCAGCTCGACACGATCGCTCCACTCGTCATATTCTAAACACAGTTCGTCGTCTGGTCGATCTTCGTATTTTTTTAACAAATACTGCTTTAGCTTACCCATTGCGCTGATCCTCCAAGATGATATAAATTATTAAACAACAAATAACAATTAGCGTTGCGTCTAGTACGATGTCCATCATGTTACATCCCTTTAGATAAGGTTGTTAACCCTACCCCTTTAATTTTTTTATCCTGCGATTCTTTCTTCAAAGATTGGAGAGCCTTGACAATTTTATCTACTCTCTTATTGAGGTTAGGGTCTTCCCAAAGTAGCTTGTCCTGTAAATCTTTGTAGATAGTGGCGCGGTCAAGTATGTTCCTTCGCCAATAGTAATTAACATCATATCTGTACGTTTCGTATATGGCCTGGCCGAAAATCGCCTCTTTGAATTTTGACTGTCTCATATTGTAAATCCCTTTATTGAAGATATGTACTTGCTAATAATAGTAACGTTAATAACACGATAATACTATAACGTATTTGCCACCTGTGTATATGCCTTCGTGGTTTTTCTATTCCGTTTCCGTTCTCCTGTAATTCTTTATATTTTTTCAAGTATAGGTCTTTCATAATTGTTTAATCGTCTGCATACTTCTGACAATTTATCTCCTTTCTATAGTGTGTGTGTGTGCCGCTCTGTAGGCGTTCACAATAATGTTGCTCCTCCATCAATTCCGATTGAAAATCCCCTTCTCCAACAAGCCCTAATATAATAAGAAAAATAAAAACGCCTATTAGTCTTCTCCACATTGTAGTCAGCCTCATTTTCTACTCCTTCAATATCGTATAAATAATTTGGTAGTGTACTCTTCTCCTTCACATACATAAATAGTCAAATTAGTTTGCAAGATTTTTTCTTTTTTGTTGTCTGCTAATCCATCAAAGTATTGCTGCATACCCTTTTCATCTTTAATTGCAAATTTATTCGTTACAAATCTTCCAAGACTGGTGATACGCTGTTGTCCGTCCAAAACGTCAAATTCATCCTTTCCAGTTTTATTAAAATAAATCAAACCAATAGGATA
>VTLG01004136.1_pt1 | contig 35641 bp, 56 predicted proteins | sample 4694571 | NCBI WGS metagenome assembly VTLG01 (sample SAMN12604809, study PRJNA352737) | marine metagenome | biome: ENVO:00000447; feature: ENVO:00000209|ENVO:00000569|ENVO:01000036; material: ENVO:00002151; isolation source: viral sequences binned using virsorter ...
AATGCTACTGCTACACAGATGGGTATTCCATACTGTTCTAAAATCTGTAAAAAATCCATTAGCTCTTGGCTAATTTATAAATCTTAACACATATATATATAAATGTTGCTAGCCCTACTAGCACTCTGACTACAACAGGCAGCCATTCCATCCAAGTAACTGTCATTCCACCTGCTCCTGCAACCAATGGTCTAATACTATCTAACATAAATTTTCTCCTGAAAAACTGGAAGCGTAGTGCAATCAGCATTGTGTGTCATAGAGCATGGAGAGTAATAAAGAGAGGATGTACTATACGACCACCTTGAAGATAACTTCATTCTTGCTGTTTTTCTTTGCTGATTTTGCATTATACGCCTCCAATGCTTTATCAATGTTATAACCTTTACAATCTGTATTTTGCAAGTCTATTTTTATACCATCTCGATTGCCATTACTATAAAATATATAAGCATTTTGACTTGCTCTACCACCGAGATTCAAAGCCTTTTCAGAATAATCATTTGCTCCTACAAGGCTTGCACTTCTTCCAAATGTATCGCCAACTCTTGCTGCATGAACATGACCAAATATTGTATAGTCTATCTTTATGCCTTTCATCGCATATCTACCTATAAGTTGGTTTACAGCTCTTTCTTCTCCCTTAGCTATTGCACCATGTCCATGTAGTAATAATAGATTTTGACCTGCAACGTTAACAACTAACTCGCAAGGGTCGCCCTCTATGAAATGTATGTCAGAGTCTTTAAATAAGTATTTCAAACAATTTGTTATGGTATAATCATAATTGTCTGTAGCTACCTTACTGCTCCAACCTAACTCTTTATTGGCTCTACCTTCGTTACCTACCACACTACCTATGCTTAAGTTAAAGTTTCTATTAAGGTCAAGAAATACTTGCTGCATTATATCTACTGATAAAAATGTAGCTTTGGCTCTGTTTTGTGCCTGATTTAATAGCTCGTCTAAGCGACGGTCACTATTCATTAGGTCACCAGTCAATGCCACCACAACTTGGCTAACATCATTCATCTTGAAGTACGCTGATGCCTTTTCAACAAAATGCTGGCATCGCTGTGATGCAACTTGAAAGTCATATCTGTTATTCTGGAGTTCGACTAATTCATTAAAGTGAAGGTCGCTAAATTGTATTACTCCAACAGCTTTGCTTTTGACCTTATGCTTTTGAGTATGCGTATGTAACTTATTCTTTTCAAAAAGCTGTACTAACTGTTTGCTGTATTCTTCTACAGCGTTTTCAATTCTAACGTGTTCCCTAAAAGATTTACGTTCTACTCTGTTTATATCTTGAGCTTTTTGTTTTTCCTTACGATACTTTACATTCTCTTTTAAAAGCTCAATATCTGTTATAGGGTTTACACTTCTATGACCACATCGCTTGCACCTGTACCTCTGCTTTCCATGCTCAAAACCACTTCTAATTAATTGTATACTATAGCAGTTAGGGCAAGCTAGGCTGTTACCTGTCAGTTTATCTTGTATCATAAATTAGTAAATGGCAGTAAATAGAAGCAATCAAAGAGATTGTAAAATATTACTTAAATCTTTTGCACGATTAGGCGTTTGATTTGCCCATTTAGAATCTAACATCTCAACCGATGCCGATTTATAATTTGCTTCCTGAAGATAGCCAATAGTTTTTTTAAATTTACAAAATCCCCTGAAGCCTAATTGATATGTCATATTCATCATAACATTCTTTACTTCTTGTGGGGATTCACAATACCAATCAAATTTCTTATCTAACTTAGTATCTATTTCTTCTAATTTTTCTGTAAGTATAAGTTCACATACTTCTTCGCTGAGGTATAAGTCTTTTATTGCAAAGCCAATACCTATAGTATCTACTCCTGCTGTGCATTTGTAGACTCTAGGCTTATAGCCTTCGTGTATTTTGAGTTGTTTTATTAGGTCTTTCATAGTTATTTAAGGGGGCAGTTGCCCACCCCCTTAATATTAACATAATCGCTTATTACGAAACACCATCTTTTAATGCCCAAACTTTTTTATTGTTTGAGTTGTCAGATGTTATTAAGCAACCATATACAGAGTCTGCAACAAATCGTGTAGACAATGTAGCTAAGTGATAATCACTTTGCACTCTAGCTTTCATTCCAGCTGCGTATGCAATGTGCATAGCATCTTTATGAATCATATATCCAGCTAGCTCGCTTGTTTCATCTCCATCATCAGTAGCATTGTACTTAGGTGCTGTTGATTGAACATAAGCAGCAGCAGGTGCGTGTACGATGTTATTTGAGATAACAACTGGTACTCCACCAAGTTTTCCTGCGAAGCCACTAATAAGTGGGTTAGAATCGCCAGCAAGTCCTGTTCCATCGTATCTAGCAAAGTCAGATAATTTAAACAATGAAGCATAGGTTGCAGGAGCTAATACTAAAGTATAATCTTCAATAGAGCTATCGCTTTCATAAACTGCTTGAATCATATTAGCAACACCTGCTGCCTTTATATCGTATGTATTAGTTGCTGTAAATACGATATTATTATCTCTTGATGCACCATCAGCATTAGTATTTGCACCGTCATTATATGTTACTGCTTGATATAACTTTTGTGCTAAGTAGAAGTCTACTTTTTTAGCTAATGCGTAACCAAGTTTTTGTGTGTAAATATTCATTACATCAAAACTTGACTGACTTTGTGCAATATCAGAGATTGCAACAGAAGCTACTGAAGATTCACTAATCGATAAAGTATGCTCTCCTTGCGATGATGTCAAAGCATCGAAAGCTAATCCAGTTGCTATTGCATCAGAATTTCCACCATAAAGGTCAGTAGCTACTAGCTCATCATGTTTTGGAAGGTGAATCATGTCGCCACCATTTGCTACTAAACCAGACAAGTCATTTGCAAGTTGTCCAAATACAAGATTCTTTTCAAAATAATCTTGAAGGGCAACCCCCCATATTTCAGGTATAAACTTATCTAAAGTAGCTGAAGTATCTCTTAATCCACCACTTATAAATTTCTTACTATCCATGTATTTTACCTATTTCCTTAATGTTGTGCCACCACTCTTTTGCATATCGGCATAGAATTCACGCCTTTCAATATCTGTCATATCTGCCCATTTTTTATTAGGCATTGCAGCTGTGCTTCTACCGATTACTTCAGGAGGGTTAGGCTTTGTATTATTAATTTTACCTGTTACATATTCAAGAGTTTCTAAATCTAACCTAGATAAAGAATCTCTTTCTTCTTCAGGATGTTTTTCTAAAAGAGTAGCTCTTTTACCAGCTTCATACTTAGTCCATTTTTCAGCTACAGATGATAAATCTTTATTTTCAGAAGACACCTTCTCGTAGAGGGCTTTAAAATCTTCTTTCTCTTTCAATTTATCTTCTTCGGCTTGAGCCATAGTTTTTTTAAGTTCTGCTATTTGAGCTTCAGCATCCTGCGACCTTTTTCTATACTTTTTGCTTTCTGCAATTAACGCACCAATGTCGGTCGATTGCATTGTGGTTTCTTGTGTAGGTTGCTCACTTACTGTTTCGCTTCCAACTACTTGATTTTCTTCGGACATACTGCCCTCCTATGTTGTGTTTCAAAAAATATAAATACTATATCTTGTATTTATCTTCAGCCATAAGTTAGATTATGGTTGTTGTTGTAAACAACTAATAATGAAAAATACTTTTAAAAAAGAACTTGAATATAAAAAATCTTGGTTTGATTTTATGGAATACACACCCCATAAAGGTCAGGAAAAACTACATTATCCAAGTAAAGATTCTTCAAGGTTTTTTGTTATGGTATGCGGCAGAAGATTTGGTAAAACGACTTGTTCTGCTATGGAAGCAACGTTTGTAGCATCTCAGCCGAATAAAAGAATATGGTGTGTAGGATTATCTTATGATAAAGCCGACTTAATGTTTCGTGAGATTTGGAAAAAGATGGTTGTCGGTAGGTCAAACGACATTGAACGTGCATCTGAAAAAGAAAGATACATAAAATTTAAGTGGGGTACAGTAGTAGAAGGTAAATCTGCTGATAACCCTGATAGCTTAGTAGGTGAAGGATTAGACTTACTAATCATTGATGAAGCCGCTAAGGTAAAACGAAAAATATGGGATATGTATTTATCACCAACTCTGTCCGATAGAAAAGGTAAAGCAATATTTATTACCACACCTGAAGGATTTAATTGGGTGTATGATTTATTTTTACTAGGACAGAAAGATGATTTATGGGAATCTCATCAAGCACCCTCTTGGGACAATCAGTTTGCTTTTCCAGAAGGTGAAAAAGATTCTTTTATTGTAGAACGTAAAAGAAATATGTCTAAAGAATCTTATGACCAAGAGTATGGTGCAAAGTTTACAACTTTTGCTGGTCAAGTTTATCCTTTTGACCGTAAGTTAGATGTAGGATATTTTCCTTACAATCCACATTTTCCTACATTTTGCAGTATTGACTTTGGATACAGGATGCCAGCGGTAGGTTGGTTTCAGACTCAAATGATTAATGGGGAATGGCATATAAATATTATTGATGAAATAGTACATGAAACAAATATAAAAACGGACGAGCTTATTAAAAAAATTAAATCAAAACCTTATTACATTTCAGCTTTCTATGGCGACCCAGCAGGTAGGCAAGCACAGGGTCAGTCTGGGTTGGGAGATATTGAGATATTTAGGCAAAATGGTATCAATATACAAACCATAAGAGATAAGGTTTCAAGAAATATAGTTTCAGGAGTATCACACGTTCGTGGCTTCATTGAAAATGCAAACGGCAAAAGATATTTGCATATTGATAAAAAATGTCAAGGCATTGCCGAAGATTTAGAGAATTATCGTTATCCAGAGCATAAAGAAGGAAAAAACCTAAACCCAGAACCATTAAAAGATGGTTATCACGACCATGCCTGCGATATGATAAGGTATTTTTTTATAAATAGATTTCCAATAAAACAACAAGAGCTAATAGTGAGGAAAAGATGACAGTAGAACAAATAATTAAAGATTCAGTAAAAGATTTCAAAGAAATGCAAGCCAAATCTAGGCGTAGACACGTCAGAAAGATGATTGACTATTATTGCGGTAGTAGCACTTCGCAATATATAGAGCAATACTTTGATGCAGATGCTTTTAGAGAAATACCTTGCTATGAAGCTAACTTTACAAAAAGATTTATAAATAAAATGAGCCGTATTTACACAGTAGGTGCAGCTTATAATGTAAGTCCTCAATATGACAGTTTGATTAGAATGAAGGCAGCAAGAATGAAGCATATTGAAAGAATGACACGATTACTTGGGACGGTTGCGACACAAGTCGTTTATATCGATGGCGATAATCCTCACTTTGATTATAGACCTGTATATTATTTTGACGTTCATCTGGGTGAAAATCCTTTTAAGCCTGAAGCTATTATGTACCCAATACTTGGAAATGTAGATGACATAAGTTATACTGATAAGTTACGATATGCGTATTTTGATAACGCAATCTATGCAGAGTATGATGAAAAAGGTAATATCATAGATGAATATGAACATGGCTATGGTGTCTTGCCGTTTATGTTTACACATAGAGAAAATCAACTAGACTCATTCTTTGTAGAGGGTGCAGATGATATTGTATCTTGTAATGAACACGTTAATATTACAATGACTGAATTACAATTAGGTTTAAGATTCCAAATGTTTGGACAGCCTTATGTCACAGGATTACAGGCAGATAAAAGATTAGAACGAGCTGGGTCTGATACTATACTTGACTTACCTGAAGGTTCTGTATTTGATATAGTAGCACCTGAAGCCGATTTACAATCAGTTATAGAAACAGTTAAGTTCCAAGTAGACCTTGTAGCACAAAATAATCATCTATATGTTCAGTTTGCACAAGATGGTGGTGAAGTTCCTAGCGGTATTGCTCTTAAAATCAAAGACTTAGAAAGGTTTGAAGATTATCAAGACGATTTAGAGCTTTGGAAGATGTATGAACACGACTTATACAAAGTAGAAAAAGAAATAGCCGATTATAATGGAATAAGATTGCCTGACCAACTCAAACTTGATTTCAATGAACCTGAATATCCTAAGTCTATACAAGACCAAATCATGTGGGATAATCATAGATTACAAAACAACTTGATAACACAAGCGGGACTTATGCAAGAGTATAATGATGATTTAAGTATACAAGAAGCCGAATCATTAGTATCAGCTAATAAAACAAAAAATCAAGAGATAAGAGATGAAGGTCAAGGTTAAAGTTAAAGCATCATTTAGTTTTTACAAGCTTTCTAGGTTTATAAATAGCAAAGCATATATGGACTTGAAAGACAAAGCAAATTTTACACCTTTAGTTAAAAGAATGAAAGATTTTATAAAAAAGGGTAGAGTGAAAAAACCGTTGAAGCCTATAACAATAAATTCACGAAGAAAAAGAAAAAGCCCACCATCTATCGGTGGTGTAAAACCTTTATTTGATACTGGAAAATTAGTAACAAGCTTAAAATATGATACTAAAGCAAAGGCAATTAAAGGAGTACATTATGCCTTGCATCATAAAAATGGATTTAAGCATCATTTAACAGGTAAAATAATACCACCAAGAGATTTTGTAACTCAATCTCTAGCAAATTATGGTACAAAACAATTTAATAAAGATGCTAGTAAAGAAATAGTACAATTACAGCAAGTATTACGAAGAGTTTTTAGCAGGAAACTATCTAAATAGGAGATAATATGGAAAAATCAGAAAAAGATTTATTAATTATCATATTGAAAGTATTAAATAAATGTAATACAAGACTGAAAGATATAGAAGAACAAATGTATACCGAACCTGCTATTGAAAACTACGATGATATAGTTACACCCATCACCAAAGAAGTATTTGACGAAATTGTAAAAGCTACTGGTAGCAAATTAGTCTTTATGGGAATTGCCTAAGTCGTCTATCTTACTGTTTAGGGCTTGTAAAGCAAGTTTCATAGCATATATCTCAGCCATACACCACGTTATGCCTTTTTCTAACTCTTTATTCGTCTTCTTTTTTCTTTTGTTCATTCTCTCTCCGTATAATCTCTTCTCTCCATTCTTTTTTCTGTGCAGGTGTAGGTCTTCGTCGTGGCAATGAGGGCATATCAACGGCTTTTGCTCTTTTTATCCAAGCGTTCCACTCTTTTTTCTTTGCATTACGTTTTTTCTTTTGAGTTTCAGATAAGATTCTTTTTTTTAAGCTCTTGTTTTCTCTTTCTGCTCGCTTTTTTTGACTCTCTAAATTCCTCTGTGGGAGTTCGGTTTCTATATCAGGAACTGATTCGACTATATCTTCTATTTCAGCATCTACATATTCAACTTCAGTCTTATCTGCTTTCAAAAACTTCTCAAAAGGACTGTCAACCGTAACGTTGACATTCTTTACTAACTTACCACTATGCTCTAAAACAAGTCTTCCTGCCTGCACATTGCCAGCTTTAGCTTCTCGTATCATTGCTTGTAAAACCGCAGGCAGTTCTGAACCAAACTCTACCATATACCTATCGTATATAGCATCGACAAAGTTTGGATTTTGCTTCCATAAATTAACTAATTGAGTTGAAACACCGACAGCCTTAGCAACTTCAGCCGCCGTAATATTAGGTTGTAAAGCATATAACTCTACAGCCTGCTTAGCATCAGGTCTTTTTAGTAAACTTGTCATTATCCCTTGAGTGTGTTCTTCAAATACTTCGCCAACCACCAACACCTACCATTATCGGTAGCCTTATTAATAGCTTTTTCGACCTTCTTATAACGTATATAAGAACGTTTGGTACTATCTAATGCCTCTCCCCGTTTTTTGGCTTTAGATTGCATATTCTAATATATAAACCACAGGACTTCTTTCCAAATTTTTTTGGGACTTCCTTTTTCTATTTTTTGAGTGATGCTAGCCCCACCACGATTTTCTGCTCGGTACGCCCTCACCCCCTCGAAACAAAAAAGAGTCCGCCTAAGGGCTAAAAAAACGGCTTGAAGGACTACTTTAAGTCATTATAAGCGGGGCGGTGACCCTTTTATCGATTTTAAATAAAATTACTAATTCATATTTAAAACGATGTGAAGTATTACTTTAGGTCGTTTTGTATGTGGTTTGGTGTATACTAGTTAAATCATAATCGGCGGAACATTTCGTTTGATTTTAGGCTTAAAGTATCGCTTCAAATCGATTTTAAATTTTGTCAGGGTCTCAGTGCGTTTTTTGATAATCGGCGTAAAATCGCCAAAAAAAAGATTTTTCAAATTTCACTAGTTTTATTCGTTTTTTTGTTGTATGGGTCAAATTTAGACCTAAAATAACAAATTGATTAAAAAAAATACTTGTTTTATTGAAATAGGTCTATTTCGTCCAAAATTGCCGTTTCTAGCGACTTTTACCTCTTAGTCGACCGCTAGCATCTAAACTTTGAGAAAGTGTCTCAGATTGATTTTCACGAAGAGCCACCGACGAGGATAAATTTTTTTCTCTTCGGTGGTTGTGTTTTTTTTTCTTTATTTGACAAATATCGCTTGATTTTAATAGTTGAAAACCCGTAAATTTTAACCAATATATATAACTAACACGGGGCGACCCGAAGGGAAACGAAACATGGTATCAAGTAAAATAGGACAAAAAGACAGTTGGAAGGTTGACAGATTAGACACAAAGGAAGAGTACATCGAAAACCTTATCTTAAATATAGAGTGTCTTGTTAATGAGAAGGAAGGCTATGTATTAAAGACAGATACTCAAATTGCAATGTTCAAAACCTTAATTGGTTGTGACTCTGAAATGTACCACAATTTAGGCGGATTTAATGATAATTCGAACGTTGAGTGGTACAAAGAGCATATCAGAAAACAGTTAAATAAGTTAGACACAACCGCACTAGCTTTTTTGACTAATACAATAAGTTTAATAGGACAATAAAAACAACGGGGGGCGGTCGTATTGGTCGCCCCCTTTAACCGCCCTTACGGGCAAGGGAAACGAAACATGGGAAACCAAATATACATAAAAGATACTACACTTTCAATACATAACGGCAAAATCGACGGTGTTCGTCGATATGGAATAGCGACCATTAACGGGCGAACTTACTCAAAAATCCATGCTTTAGACATTTCATCAAGTGAAGGCGATTATCAAATAGGTCTTCAACATGGTCTCGCCTTTACCAATTTAGACGGCTTAATTGCTACAATAAGAAGACGAATTAAAGTCAGCGATGCGAAAGTCGTAAACGGCGAAGACCCTCTAAATATGGACGATTTTTATCAATTTATTGTTGATATGTTCGTCGGTGGCTATTCAAGCGAATTAAGCCGACTAAGGGCAACAAGTAAAGTTTGTGTCGTGTCGGGCAAAAAAACTTTTTTGTGGACGTTGTCGAGCAATTACGTCACTAAGAGAGACGGCGAAATCATCACGGGCGAAATTGACAAACGTGAGATGTCAAATTTCTTTTTTTGTAATCACGGGGGGAAGAGGTACGACCAACGTCACTTTGACTTTAGAAGACATAACGGGGATTTTTACTTAAAAGAAAACTTTGACAAATTGTTTTCACCTTGTCGGGTCTGTTTGACTGATGTCAATTCAGAAATTTACAATCCATGTATTGACGGTAGATATATTTGTAGCGATTGCGACCATAATATAATTTCACCTATTAGACGATACGGACACAAGCCAAGCTTGTTAACTTGGGACGTTTTGAACGGGTCAATCGTCAAAAAACCTTTAAGGACGAGCGACAAGCGAGACTTTCTAGGTTTTGAATTAGAGGTACAATTTATTAAGAACGTGACCAATTTTGACATAAAGAGAATATGCGACAAAATAAACGATATTTTAGAAGGCGGTTTCTTGTTTTGTGTTAACGACTCGTCAATTACGGGAAACGGTCGTATTGGAGTCGAAATTGTAAGTCACCCGATGACGTTTGAATTTTTTCAAAGTTACGGTTTCGAAACCCTTCTAAAATTGAAAGGTGAAATTGACGGTGACGACGTTAGTAAGTCTTGCGGAATTCACGTACATTTGAATCGCTCGACATTGTCGACTTTGAATCAATACAAAATAGCAAAGTTTGTAAATACTTGGCGGGGTTTTGTCTTTAAGCTATCAGAGCGGAATCGTAGCGACCTTAGAACATGGGCGAACTTCAATAGAAATATTTCAAGCTTAGTGTCTGAGACTTTTGTGAATAGGTTTAGAAAATACAAGCGGGAACAAATAACCGATTGGAAGAGCCTTAAAACTATTGGAATTAGTAATGATAGATATTCGGCGACCAATTTCAACAACAGTCATACTTTGGAGTTAAGGATGTTTAAGTCGACAATGAACGAAACCGCCTTTAGAAAAAATATTGAGTTTGCCGAGTCTATGAGAGATTGGGCGAGAGTATCAGACCTAACAACGTTTAACAATTTCAAAAAATATTGGTCGCACGTTGAAAAGTCGGGCAAATATGAAAATCTCGTGACGTGGGTCAAATCGCAGTCTTGGGGCGAGTCTTGGTTATCGTTCCCAAGTCAAAGGTCTGAGATATAGCTTTAAGGGCGAATTTTAGCCGTTTAAGGCTAGTTCGCCCCGTTTCCCATACCCTAACAAGGGTAAAGTCGAAACCCGCCTTAATTAGTCGATTTTGGCGGGTCTACGGCGGATTGGTCACCCCGTACTGATGAGACAGACCGAAAACGTTTTTTGACATAAATTGATTATCCGACGGACGAATTCGAAACGTGAAGGGTAATATCAGACAGAACAAAATAAATTAAATAACTAACGGGAAACAATAAGTTTCTAAAGGAGTAAACAATGTGTTTACTAATACTTAAGAAAAAAGACGGACATATTAAAAAAGAATCACTAAAGACGGCTTTTAACGGCAACCGTGACGGGGTCGGGTTTTCATTTGTAAGGGACGGCGGAATTGTCACGAAAAAGTTTAGAAAGTTTTCTAAATTTTTTAGACAATACGAGTCAGACGTGTTACACAATCCAAATAGCAATTTTATTGTTCATTTTAGATTGTCGACACACGGCACGAATTCGGGGACGTTTAACGTCCACCCGTTCAAAGTATCGGACGACCTAGTTTTCGCCCATAACGGGATAATTAACAACGTCGAATACGATAAAAAACTCTCAGACACTCAAGTCTTCAATCGGGACATTTTACAAGGTCTCCCGACCGATTTTTTGAGCTACAAGGCGACAAGGTCATTGATTGGTCAATTCATTGGTCACTCAAAGCTTGTTTTCTTGAATTCAAAAAACGAGTTTTCAATTATCAATGAAAATTTGGGACATTGGGACAAAGGGGTGTGGTATTCTAACAATAGCTACAAGAGCCGAAATTCGGCGATTGCTTGCGGTTGGTACGGTTACCAACCCGTAACCGTTGACCCTAAGCCGTTCAAACGGAATAAAAGTAAATATTCGGGAATCACCGACAAGTTCACAAAAAAGACTAAACAATGCGATTATTGCAAAGTTTGGTCTCTTGACACGGTAGACTACATCGGGGACGGGTCTTACATGGTATGCCGAGAGTGTGACGAGACGTTTCAATAAAAAAATTGCGGGGTGAAAACCCCGCTTTTTTTTACGTCCATCACTTAAAGTAATTTGTCAGCTAATCGGCGTAACTATCAACAAAATATGGAGGTTACGAGGATACAGCCCGTAAGTGCCTGATTTTACAGGGAGTTACAGAATCGACCTCAAGTATCACTTTAAGTCGAAATTTTTCGAAATTTCACAGTCAAATCATTATTTTTTGGATTATATTTTTGATTATAATTTTTGGGTTATATTTTTGATTATAATTTTTTTTATATTTCTCTTTATATTTAGAACCATATTTGGTAAATAAAGCTTGCATAAGAATTATAAAGGTCATAAGTTATATTGTTATTTGAAATTAATATAAGGAGAATCACGATGCTAAAAGATGCTAATGGTAATGTTCTGACAAAGAGAGAAGAAAAGATGTGGATTAGATTTCAAAAAGAATTTAATCGTGTAAAAGGTCTTGTCAAAAATACTTGTTCAGAAACATACGAAGCGGGCAAGAGAGTAAGTAGAGAAATAGATTGTGGTCAGTTGTCGAACAAAGATAGAAAGTTTTATAATAGATTTGTCGGCACGGCTTGGGATACTGAGCCACTAAAAACTGACTAAGTATAATTAGGTGTGGAATGGCGTAAATCCCGACGGGGTTCTATCCACTTAATGACAACGAATACAATAGCGTAGCCAAGTTGTCGCCTTATAAATCAAGATTGGTAGGCTCAAGAGACTTGGCTTAACCAAGCCTTCGTAGTGAAGCGGTAGGAATCGAAAGAGGACGAGCCTTTAGTAGAGGAGACGGCTTACCAATCTTATAATTTAAGGAGAGTTTATGCGAGAGAGTAGAGAAGACAGAATGAGAGAGTATCTTAGACGTTTTGAAGAATTGAGAGAACTCCAAGTTAATAGTTGGAATAGGATACAAGATTATTATAGCCACATAGAAGAGTTGGGAATCGAGATTAATAAAGAGATTAAGGTAGGTAAAAAATTAGTTAAGAAGGCTAAAGATATGATTGTTGAAGACATAGGTAGTTTCTTTAATTATTTAAATGTAAGAGAGAAGGAGTCGAAATGTTAGAAAAACTTAAAAAAGAAATTGAATCTACATTAGATTGTGAAAAAGACAATGTTTATAGCTATACAAAATCGTTAGATGATGCTTGTGATATACATAAAGGTTGGATTGAGGCTCTTGAGTATTGTATAAGGGAAATAGAATTATTGGATAACAATGAAGTGTCTTAAATGTTTAAAAACGTTTGAGAGTGATAGCAAGTTAGTGTTAAGTGATACCTTACAACATCTTGCTAAATGGGATATTTGTAATAAATGCCGATGCAAAGAAGATAAGCAAACTAAAAAAAGTCGCTCTGATTATTATAAGGCGAATAAAAAACATTATAGAAAATTGCATATCAAATACAAGGCAGAACTTACAGATTCTTATGTGGCTAATATGCTCGCAGATGGTACGAGCCTAAAAGCTAAAGACCTACCTAAAGTAATGGTTGAGGTCAAGAGACAGACAATGCAATTAAAAAGAGCCATCAAGGAGAATGCTAATGACAGACGATAAGCAAACATTAGACGATTTTGATAGTCTACAAGATATGATGAAACAACATCGTGGAGTGTTAAAATCTATTATAAATAGAGACGGTTTTTACAAGATAAAAGAAGCCGTTGAGATTAATAATGGAGTTGGTAAACAGTTGAACTTTTTGAAAATCATTTTAGAATCTTATAAAATGCTTGGTGTAAAACCCGCTAAAAAAGATTTGTTCTTAAAGTGATACTTTAACTTGATTAGGGTTGATTAATTTCAGCCCTAATCGCAACATTTGGAGTTAGATAATGAATCGATTAACAGACAAAGAGTATGAAGTGTTTTTAATGCACGTCGATAGTCGTTATTTTTACTGTTATATATGTAACGATTATCATAAAGGCATAAAAAGAAAAAACGGCGAGTATGGAGTGCATAGTTACTGTCAAGCCCCCGCAGAAGTTACGGACGGTTTTTACAGATGATTAAGATAAAACTTTCTAAAACATTTGAAGTTGACGAAGCTACGTTTGAAAGATGGTGTAGAGAACGTCAAATTGGAAAATGGAAAGCTCGTGTGTTTATTCGAGATAAAATGTATGAAGCTGGAGAGCTGTATCTATCAGGTCAAAGCCTGATAAACAAAAAAACGACTTAAAGTGTTACTTTAACTCAAAGGGGAAAAAAAATGATTAAAATTAGAATATGTGAAACTTTTTATCTTGATAATGAAAAGGTTGAAAAGTTTTGTGCTAAAAATCAAATTGACGTACCTTATGCAAGAAAACATCTTAAAAAAGAACTTATAAAATCTTGTAAAAAAACTATCGGAGAAATTATAAATGGCTAAAAAATTCAATCTTGATGACATTATAAAATATCATTGTGAAACCAAAATTGTTTTAACAGAGATTTATAAAGCACTAAAAAAACAAAATGAAGACAACGAAAAATTGATGAAGAAAATTAAGCCATTAATTGAAGAATCTGAGATTAGGTATTTGTAATGTTTTTTTTGGTTATGATTGTGATAGCTTATATAATTATTTATATACTTACTATTTTTGAACTTTATAATAAAGATTAATATTACAACCCTAGAGCAAAGCATAGGAGTCCCTACCCCTCGTAAAGAGAGTGGAACACTATGCCTTTAGAAATTACAACCCTTGTCGCTTTCGTGCATATTCCATTTTATATAAGTAAAATGAAACGGAAATCCTTATTTTATCCTTATAAATTTAGACACGGCTTAGATTTCTTGAGTTCGCCTATCGCTTTGTGTCTTCCCCTTTTGGTAGCGATTATAAACCGTCCTAGCCAAAAGTATCGAACCAATCCTAGAACGGACTATAAATTTATAAATCAAATTATATTTTATGCAATATTTTTTTTATTTCCATATTTGGAAAAAAAAGCTTGTAAGTGATTTGTATTGTTATTTATATTCCATTATAACACAATAGGACTACAATGAAAAACAAAGAAAATTGGAATAAATGGTATCAAAAAAACAAAAGCACACTTATAAAAAAGTTTGGCGGATTTATAATTGATACTAAAATTGGTGATATGGATTTAAATACATATTGCAGATATTGTTTTTTCGTATATCAAAATGAAGATAAGTTGAAGAAGACATATCAAGATAATCTAAAAAAAGAAGGGAATCGTTTTTTAAAAGATTTTGAAAATGAAGAGTTTTATAGGCTTGCAATATTTTCTCAAGTAGAGGAATCTGATAAGTTTACTGAGCAAGCTTTAGCATAAAAAAAAGGAGACAGACAATGAAAGAAATGCCCGATGGTATAAAAGGTGTTGTAAAAAAGTATAATCTAAACAAAGAATCTGATTTTTGGACAATCGGAAATAATTGGATTATAACACACGATGCCGTTACAAAGATAGCAGAGATAGAGGCAGTTGAGTTTGATGAGCCTAAAGTTGAAATATTACAGAATGATGGTTCATTTTATGGTGTAGCAATGTGGGGAAAAGGTAGAATTATTAGAATCGATGAAGATAATAATGATTTTACTAAAGAAGTTTGGACTACCGCAGATGCTACTAGAGATAATGTGAGAGGAAAAGGTGGCTACTTTTTTAATATGTGCGAAAAAAGGTGGCAAGACCGATTAGTATTAAAGTTGCTAAATCTATATGAGCAAGGATTATATTCAGATGTAGAGGCAGAAGACTTTAAGAAAAATCAAGAGTCTGAAAAACCCGCCACACCATATATGAAGAATAACATAAGACAAATATTTGGTGCAAGGGGAGATTGGACTGATGATGCCGATACTATATTAAAATCTCTATCAAAAGTTGATGGTCAAAGAATCAAAGACATGATGGAAGATGGTCATATAGAAGAAGCAGTTGTTGAATTTTATAAACTAAAAAAAGGAGAGTAGACGTGAGTGCTATTAAATTTAAAGTTGGAGAACCTAAAAAAGTAACATTAGCTTTCGACCAACCTAAAATCGGGACAAATGACTACGGACGTTGGTTTCTTTATGGTATAAAATCAGAAATCAATAGTGATGAAGATGGATTCTTTGCGACAGAAACGTTACATAATATGATAAAGACGTTAGGAGCAGGTGAGGGAGATGAAATCACCATTGAGAAATGTATGGATGGTGATATATCTTTCTTTAAAGTAAATGGTTTAAGTGTAAACGATATGAATAATGGCGGCTCGGCAGCGAAAGTTGAAGCAGCGAAACCAAATCCACTTAAAGCATCACTTGAAGTCGAAGCAGATGCAGTCATTGATAATATTGCCGCCGACTTAAATAAGCTTAAAATCGAGTTTGAAATGTTTAAAAAAATGTTTAAGAAACTTGAAAACGTATTAGATAATAATAAGGCAAGTGAAAAAGAGGAAGAGTTTAATGTCAATGACATACCTTTTTAATATGACCGATTATAAGAAGATTACGTTTGAGCAGTTTTATAGCGACTATCCAAGAAAGGTTGGTCGCTATACGGCTGAGAAATCTTTTAAAAGACTATCAGTTAAAGAAAAGTTAGATGCTTATAATGGTCTAAGAAAATATCTTAAATATTGGAAAGCAAACGAAACAGATAAGCAGTATATACCACACCCATCTACATTTATAAATCAAAAAAGATGGGAAGACGAAATTGAATTACCCGAAGAAAAAGTAGAATACAAGCGAGATTCTACGGGAAGATTTTTTATTGCATATTGCAGTAAATGTAAAACATCAGATTTTTTTAACGAGTATGAATTAAAAGGCGATAGCAGATGTTGCAAAACAAAGCTACTTGCAAAAAGGTAATATGGACGAAAACATAAAAATAGAAGAGTTTAAAAAGTTTTTAACTGAAACCCTTAAAACATACGATGATGAAAAGCTTTATATGTTTTTAAAAACTTGTGTAAACTGTCTTTGGATTATGCACGAGCAAGGATACGATTTACCCAAAAAGGCTTTAGTAGAACTTAAAAAACACTTATAAAGGAGAGTATATGTATATATATGTTGTTCGCTATGAAGATGGCGATATAGAATTCTGTTCTTTTTTTAGAAATAAAAAAGATGCAATGAAAGGAAGAACAAAATTCAAAAGGAAGTTTGGAAAAATGGGTAGCGTTGAAAGACAAGCTATCGGTAGGGACAAAGGTGGTTTTATAAAATTGTTTGATAAGTATGCTATAAAATCACGAAATATATAAAATTAAGGCGGGGTGTCTGTCTGACTCCACTTGCAATGTTTCCCTTTAAAGTATCGCAAGTTCCCCGCCTTACCAATTTAGGATTATAATGGAAAAAAATAAAATTGAAGAAATAATTAGGCGATTAGATAGAGTTGAAGAGGGTTTTGCAAGACTCCAACATATTTGTTTATATAAGTTAAAAGAATATATGGACTCTCAAGATATAGCCGATAATATTGACATTTTGCAAGGATTTGCTGAATCTATATATGAAGAACAATCTGGAAAAGATTATATCACAAACGAGGATATTGATAATGGCTCATCCAAGTAAAGTAAAGGGCAACAAGTTTGAAAGAGATGTTGTCAATAAAGCAAAAGAGTTTGGTCTCGACTCCAAAAGAGCCTACGCATCCAACGGAGAGTCATTAGGGATGCACGCCGAAGTTGACCTTATAATTGAAGACTACAAAATACAGGCAAAAATACGAAAAAGCATAGCCTCCTACTTATTGCCTAATGAAAATGTCGACGCACAAGTTATTAGGGAAGATAGAGGTAAGGCTTACATCGTGTTAAGGTTGGAAGATTGGCTAAAGCAGATTCGCTAAAATACTTAGAGTATATTAGAGGATGTACTTGTTTGGTCTGCTTTACCTCTTCCCCAGACCCTGACCACCTTGAAGCAATCGGTATGGGGGGAAATCGTAGAAAACCCACACTCAAACACTACTCAGCCATCCCTTTGTGCCGATTGCATCATAGTGAGAGACATAGTCTTGGAACAAAACAATTTGAAGATAAATATAAAATAAATTTATGGTACGAGTGTTTTAGGTTATTAAGGAGTTATTATGCCGAGAAACAAAGGTAAGTCAAACTTTGATTTAGACCTAGATTGGGGAAAAGTTAAAGAACAAGAAATATGCGACATACTTGAAGGCAATAGCAAGATTGAAGTTAAGTCTGAAAAAGGAAAGTGGCTTGAAAGTGGGAATATTGCCGTAGAGGTATACAGAGTTTATAAATTAAATGATTACAAAGAGTATACAGGAGTTATGTCTTCAAAGTCTGAATGGTTTGTTTACAACCTTGTAAAAAACAATCAAAACAAAAGACTTATTTGGATTAAAACTCAAGACTTAAAAAATTTAGTTATAAATCTTTATAAAAAAGGCAATCACAAAATTAGACCTATGGGAGACAAAGACTCTAATTTTACAACCTATGGAATGTTAATTAAAATAAATGAACTATTTGAGGCAAGCAATATATGAAATTTACAGCTAAAGTAAAAAATGGCTCACTATCGTTTCACGATTACGGCAGCCTAAAACGATATTTAAATGGTGTAAAAGGCGAAGTATGGGTTGATATAAAAGAAGCCCCTAAAACACGTTCTCCGCAGCAGAATGGTTATTATAGAACTATTATAAGAGAACTTGGAAATCAGATGGGAGATTCAGAAGACGATATGCACATCATTATAAAAAATCATTTCAATATTTCATCTACAAAAGACTTAACGCAAGAAGAGTTTAGCGAATTTTTAGATAGGATTATAAGATGGGCAGCAGGATTTGGCTTCCCTGTAAGAGACCCTAGAAAATCGAGTTAAAGTAATACTTTAAGTCGGTTACCAAACCTCTACAATATTCATTGTAATATTCCAAGTTTGATGTGCAACCTGTCTTGCATTAAGAGACTTTTGGTCTATCCTACATTGTGCAAACTCAGGAACGGATGCAGTTGGGTCAGGGCAAAATATAAAACTTAAAGCACCACCCAAAGTCAAATCAAATATTTGTTGTATTTCAGAACCCGCTATTAGCTCATTGTACTCTGTGTCCTGTGTGTTTAATAAATCACCAAAAGCATTTAGTCTTGAGGTATTATAAAAAACATTATCATTAGATATAAATGAAAAACTTAACTTCCATACTCTTCTTCCATGTCTTCCTAATCTAGCTGTTTGGACACCGCTGTCAGATAAGACAAAAGGCTCTCCATTTAACCAATCTGGTGTTCCATAATTATCTATTTGAACGTAGTCTGACCCCCCAATAGTTCTTTGTATATCAATACCATCATATTCTACTATTTTATTTAAATTCATATCTGGAGATACAGGCATATCATAAAATCTACCAAAACTTATAGCACCAATCTTTACTGTGCCAGTTGTTCCTGAGTCAAAACCTACTCCTATTTCAAATAAATCATCACGAATAGGCTCATTAAACTCTGCGATTGAAAAGCCATTTTTGGTTATAGGTCTTGCATTAGATATATCTTGAGGATAACCTATTGTAATAGAATCAGGCTGACCATTTAAATATATTACAAGTCTTTGTTCATCGGCTAAGTCTGCTATATTATGATTTATAATTCCAGCCCAATTACTATTCGACATTAGTCTTGACCAAGCAACATTTATATCTGTATTTTTATAAAAATTAAAAAACCATGCAGGTGGATATGTGTCTGTAATTTGATATTCTTGTGGTTTATAAAAATTAAAATTCCAAACATCGTTGAGGGACTCTGTATAATTATTGTTATTAATGTTGTTTACATTTGAAACGCCGTCTTCCCAGTAATGATAGCCTTTCACTTTTGCTAACTGTGTAAAATCGACATAAAATCTTGGGCTAGTAATACTTTGATTAGCCATCATTCCTCCTAATTTGTTTTGCTCTTATAATTTTATTTTTAACAATTCTTTTTTTATTAATTTCATAAAGGCGTACAGAATCTTCATTATGCTCAGCTCCTGTCATAAAATATCCTTCCGAATGAAAATGTACATCACCTATATATTGTGTGCCATCAGCTAAAACTAAATTTCCTGATACTGTTTTTAAATTATTAGTAACAATATCAGTTTTTTTTCTAAAAACATCTTCGCCATATCTATATTCATCCTGATAGTCGTTCCACTCATTATGAAGATTAGTATAATTGGCATTTAATTTATCATAATGATGTATTAATGAGGTAACTTCAGCAGTTACTTTTAAATTTTCTTCATACATAAAAACTTTGTTAATTTTAAATTTACCGTTATATGTAAATAATTTTTCTGGAAACTCAACATTTGCTAATCTAAGTATAAAAATTCTATTTTTTTTCTCCGTTATAAGAAATTTATCTCCTAGATTAGATAATGCTTTTATTTTTCCTTCGTAAAAAATATCAATCACAAATGGATTGCCATCTGATTCGTAAGTCACTTCGCCATTTCTATAATCAATTTTTCCTGTTGTCATAAACTACCTAAGCTTTCATTATTTAAAATAGCACTTACTAACGTTACTATATCTAAAACATCTATAGATGTGTCTTGATTTACGTCAGCAGCATAAGACTGAGGCTGATTAGGCTCGGCATCAGTTGTTAAGAATTGCACTATTTGAACAACATCTAAAACATTAACGCTTCCGTCAAAATTTACATCACCAAGTATAATATCAGATTCAGTTTCTTCTACATCTTCGTCTTCTGGTGGCAAATAAAAATTACCTGTGACGTAGTTAGGAGAAGTTTCTTGAACATGAAGATAATTTATTTTATGTAATTGTAAAAGCTTTACTTTTACATTGTTTTTTGTTTTACTTATAGATTCAACCATAAAGAATGGCAAAACTTCTTGCCCACCATCTATAGCATTATCTCCCCCTATAAAATAACTTTTTGTATAATCTTCGCCGAATATTTTTACATTTTGTATTAAAGAATCAAAATCTACAATATCACCACATTCTAAATTCATATAATAGGCTGGCAAGGTACATTCAATAATATTATGTTGATTTTTATACCACTCAAGCAAATAATTTCTGAGACTTCTTGCTGTTGATTCGTCTCTTATATATTTAGATTCTACTTTTAGGTAAGCATTGTCCAAAGAATTTATATTATACAAACTCATCAATCTGTCTACATTAACAGGTACAGCACCATCATTATTAGCATTTGTTTCTTTTATATATTTTTTTAATCCATAGTCATATTTATAATCAACTTTAACCATAAGCTTTACATCATCTATAGGTGTTTTATAATACTTAAATTGCATAACATCTGATGCAGATATTGTGACATCTGAGCTGTTATATGTTTGCAGAATATTAATAAAACCAAATGTTCCATCATATTTAAATCTTGGAATTAACTTTGTTTCCATCGAAAATTCTTTTAAAAATTCTTTAGCCTCAGTTTCTTCTGTAATAGAAAAATCATACACCCAGTCATCATGGTTAGTTCTAGCTTTTTCTATAGAATCATAATCAAACTCTTCAATGTTAAAATATTTAAATTCTTTTTCAATAATGTGCATTAATATGTCAGATGGCTTTCTGATTAACCATTCTTCGCTAATATTATCTTCGTTCAAATTTGTGTTGCCAGTATACTTTCCGTCTGATTGGTCTATTCTTCCTTTAATATCTGCATAATATTCTAGCTCTGGTATATTACCAATAATAAACAGCTGATGCAACTCCATATCTGTAAGAAACGTTTTAAAATAAGAAATAAGTTCTGCTGCATTAAATTGAAATGGATGCCCTACATAATAATTAATAGTTATATTATTTATTGAATTTATGTTTTCTCTCCATCTGTTTACAGTTTCATATATATATCTAGTACATTCGCTAAAAAATACTTGCGGTGTTTCACTATTTGGAAAATCTATAGGAACATCATCCCTTGTTAAAAATTCAGTTTGACTGTTTTCTGGCTCTGTTGAAGATTTGCCTGTAGAAAAAGAATAGACATAATCTTCTGTAGGAAACTCATCTGTCGCCACAGTTGATGTTATAACATCTGGCTTTACAATAATATCATTTTTAAAATCACCATTTCCGCCACCAACAAAAGCATCACATTCAACAACTAAACTAGGAAAGGTAGCACCCGCAACATCTATTGCTGTGTTTCTATAAAAATCCATAGTAACTTTACCTTTAAATTTTGATAAAACACTTCCAATAACTACATCATTTCCAGATAAAGAATTGAATGTTAAGTCTAATTTCACCTGCTGTCTTGCCGAACCTACACTAGTTAACGGACACCAATTACCGCCAAGAGTAGCATCAGTACCTAATATTCCTATGCTGTGTACGCCCTGATTATAAAGTCCATTTAAAGCATATATAGGAAAATTATTAGTTACTCGAATATCTTTACCTTCATTGTTACCATAAGCCATGTGAACAATAGGCTTTAAATTTCCAGACCCTAATAAACGATAGTCAAACCTAATTAAAGAACCAAAGTCTTCTTCTACATTATAAGATAGTGGATTATTTGGATTTGATATATATGGATTTTGAAATGAGTATAGTGTATCAGTAACAAGCTTTAATGAAGTTAAAGACTCGAAAAGTATGTCTCTTACATATATTTTACCTAACGTAGGAAATAAACCAAAAACCCAAGTGCTTTCAGGTATGCCGCTTGCTGCCTGACCTTGTGTTGATATTCTCGTACCCCAAATTACTTTCCTAAGAGAAACAAACCCATCATCATATTCTTTAATCCAAGCATAAATATTTTCTGGAAAATAGCTCTCTGAGTTATCATCTAATAATATCTCTATTTCATCTACATCGCTAGTTGATGAAAACAATCTTATGCCTAAAACATTGTTATGTTTTCCTCCAGCTCTATCCATGTTGTCATTAAAATTTCGTTGAGGTATAGAAGTGCCTAATATTTGATTTATTGACTGAATTAGACTATATCCACCAACATAACCCTGTGGGTCATACGAATTCAAAATCCATTCAGCCGAATCATATTCTTCTGGCAAGTTCATATATTGAAAAATATCAGAGGCATTAGGATAATAACACATATCAAAATAATATTTACCTGAACCATCTGTTTCTGACTGAGTAATTAGATAAGCAGTATACCAAAACCCTGTATCTGTTACATAGTCATATCGGTCTAAAGTATCGCCTAATCTTGGAACAAGGTGTAATGGAAACCCTTTTATTGTTAAATCTCTATAGTAACCTAATAATGATTGGTCTCCCTGAGAGTTTGGAAATTGAAATGTGCCGTCACCTCCCGTAACCTCATATCCATCAGCTTCCCCCAAATATCTAATATTTCTAGTATCTCCATATTGTATAGATTGCTCGTTAGAAGAACTTGCTGATATACCAGTTACCTTTCTGACTGCATTTATTTGTAATTGGTCACGACCAACAACATTAAGCGGTAAGCCGTCTGTGTAAAGATTGTCTGATATTTTCTTTTCAAATATTATAGTGTCATTTTGTTCTGAAATTTCGTACTGATTTATATTATTTTTACTGGTATTATATAATGAATAATCAAATCCATTAATTAAAAAATTATCAGGGAAATCAAGAAACTTTTTAGGCACACCTAAGTATAAATTATCTCTTAAAATCATTAAAGGCTCTTCATCACTTGTGAATCCTAATATATCTATCTCATCATCTTCGTCTGGTTGTGTAAATACCGCATCAGGAAATAAATTTGAAATTAGAGAGAAAGAATTTCTTCTACTGAATATAAGCGGTGATTTTTCAACGTCACCATAGACGACTGGGAAATAAACATTTTTTCCAGATGAAGACGTTTCAGTATCTGGTAAACTAGTTTTATTTCTTGGAAATACTTTTTTATCTAATACATATTGAGTATGGTCTTCGACATCAAAATCAACTTTATCTTTGTCTGCATTATATGATTTTACAAAACCACGAAAAACATTTATACAATCATCTATTGATTTGCAACCTTCATTAGCATAAAAAATATCACACTCAGCATTTGTAAAAGATAATCCCTTAAATTTTTCAGTAAATCGTTCATTGTTTATAATAAAGTTGCTAACCTGTATATTAACTTGATTTGTTTGAAATCTTTTTTCTTGTATATCGATTTTTTCATTGATACTACTTACATCTAAAAATCTATCTTCATAATAATCGCCGTCAAAAAAACCTTTCTTTTGCGACAATCTTATAGTTTGATTGTTTGTATAAATAATAACTATAGGATATATATTGCTAACACGATTTGCAAAACCATTTTTAAAATTTTGTGATAGTTCTAACATTAACTTACGCCTATGTCTGCACCACGCCGTACTGCATCTTTAATTTTTGGGATTGCTTCATTTTCTATAAAGTCACGGCTCATCACATTTCCACTAAAAGTAATATTTACACCTCCTGATTGTCCAGTATTATTCATTCTTGCTAAATTTTCTGCACCTATCGACTCTACTGCACTTCTACGCATAACAAACTCGCCTTCTTGTGCCATAATTGGAACATCATCAACATTACCGCCAGAGTGATAATTAGGCATTGTTATCATGCCACCTTGATTAAATCCTTGCACCATACCGCCACTATGCAATTTTTGTTTTGGCACAAGAGAAGGAAATAAAAATCCTACTATTTTTAGAGCAGCCATTTCTACTACTATTCTTTGTACCTCTTTAATTACTGCATCAGCAAAATCTTTAAATTTACCTTTTCCTGTATCTAAAAATCTATTTATACTTTGCTCTAATCCCCCTTGCAATGCCTTACCTACATCTAAAAATAGTTGTGCCATTTCAGAAATTTTTGGCTCAATTTCCTCTAGTCTCTTTTTTAATATTAATATCCCGTCATTTATAAGTTTTATTTCATCTGCCGTTAATCCTGCTGTATTAGAAAATTTTTCTAAATTTTCAATCTGATTATTTAAAGATTCTTCTTCAGTTAAATTTGATGCAATAAGTCTCTCTGCTAATGCTAAATTTCTTGTTTTTTCAGATTGCAAGTCTCTTTCAGCTTGTAATTCTTCTTTTAATTTTTTCTTAAGCTCTTCTATTGTTATAATTTTCATTCTCATTTGCATCAATTCAAAATCATTCAAAGGCAAGCTTTCATGTGTTACTTTTAATAATTCTTGCTCAACTGCAAGCTGTATTCCATCAAATTCAGTTTTAAGTTGTAGAAGCTGTAGTTCTTTTTCCAAATTAGGAATTACAGAAACAGCTTTTGCTAATCTTTGTGCCTCTAAACCAATAATCATTTGACTTAAATTAGCAGCTATTTGGTCTTCTTTGTTTTTTTCAGATGTTAAGTCTTTGATTAGTTGTAGTTGTTTCGGAAACTCTGGATTTGGTGCGAATTGTGAAACCACACCGAATGTACCCAATGATGAAAAAGATTTTACGAATTCATCTACAGGGTTATCTGTTAAACTTTTTATTTGGGTATCAAACTCGTCTACTTTGTTTTTTATGTTGTCAAAAATATTTTCTAATGCGGCAACATCATTACCAGCAGCTGCAATTTGTTGTGCATACTCACCAAATGTATTTTCTTTTCTTAAATCATCTAAAGTTTTATTAAATGCACTTGTTTCTTCATCTGTTTTTTTAACTTGTTGACCAAAAAAATTAAAAACCTTACTTAATGCAAAAAAACCAGCCTCAACCAAAGCCATTACTATTGTTGCTCTTCTAAGTTTTGCAAAAGCAATCCTTGAAGCATTAGTTGCTGCTGTAAGCCCCATCATTGAAGATGCTAAGCCTCTCATGGTTTTTATAGATGCTCTACCCGCTTTAGTCGTACTTGCTATTCCTATGGCTAAGGCAGTAGCGTGCTGTGCTACTTTTGCAAAGTTTATATTTTGCAAGACATCAAAAAGTTTTGCGAAAGTGTTTAAAGCAGGTTGTAATGCAGATAAGAAATCTTGTCCAATAGAATTTGTTAAATCTTGGGCTGAAGCGGCAAACCTATTAAAAGCTTTTATAGGTGTATCTGTTTCCTCGCCGACTCTTTTAAGTTTTTCTTCAGCGGCAGTCATCGCTGCATTAAAAAATGCCTGTTTCTTTTCTATATCTGTAAGCTCTGAAGCCGATTTTTCTATACTAGCTGCATATTCTTCATAAGCTTTTTCTGTTCTAACAATAATACCAATGTTATCCAACATAAGTCTTGATTGACGACCTATACCAGTAACTAACGATTCAACAGAACGTCTGGTATCTACACCTAAAGTTTCACCAAGTCTTTGTGCCATGTCAAACATTTTAGCCATTTCATCTGAATTTCTTGTAATACCAAGAACCATAGCGTTGTTGGCTTGTTGAAACAAGTCAAACTTTGACATTGTGCCATCGGTAGCATCTCTAAGTTTTTGAAACGCTACATCTTGATTTTCTGTGGCATTGAGTAAGTTTGCAAAAGCAACTTCCATTGACTCTACTCTTGCCGCATTTCTTGCAAATTCTAATAACTGCCTACCACCAAGTGACATAGCAAAAGAAAACAATAATATCTTAGAACGTAAGGTAGCGAATGTGTTATTTAATAATCGGCTTCTTCTTGTGCTTCTTCCAAAAGCAGCAGCAAGTCTATCCAAAGCACGATTCATTTGGGCTGTGTTCTTTTCTAATATGCCCTGTGTCGCTGCTAATCGCAACATTGATTGTTGAAGTCTTTTATCGCCAGTAGCCTTAAAGCTAATTATTATTTTTTCTGCCATCTATATCCTTCTTTTCTTTTTTAGCTATAGCTGTTTTTATAGCAAACGTTCTTTTTACCCACATAGCAGGCTGTTCTTCAAAACTACCCTTAAAAGGTGGCACATTAAACTTTTCACAATAAAGATACTTTTCAATATCTTGATTTATTTGCCTATCAAAAAAAATATTGTTGCAAGCAAAAAAAGGTATCTGTGCTACCAATGAATGTGCAATATCAAAAGACTTACCAGTTTTATTATTTGTATCTTTAGTTTCTTGCACAACCATATCTACAACCTCCCATACATCGTCTTTATTGTTGAATGTACGTTTTTGTCTAACGCCATCAACCATAACGGGCAGTTCAGCTGTATAGGGAAACTCGCAAAACTGACAACCCCCACAAGTAGATAATAATATATTTAATTCTACTTGGAGGGTGTTTCGTTTCCCTGAAATAACATTTTTTGAACTTCTAATGCTATATCTATCCTCATAGCATCATCCATTTTTTTAATGTTATTATCAGAAGGGTCTTCCAAGACCATTTGCAAAATCAAAAGACAATTATAGTTTGGGTCTATTAACTCAACAGTCTTACCATCTGAAGATGGCTTGACCATTTTTAATAATATATCTTTTATCTTTGCTTCATCTGCAATCGTAAAGTCTTTTATCTTTACTGATTTTTTATTTTTTAACTTTATCTCCATTTAATCATCCTCTTTTTTTAATTAGCAAGAAACTTCGAAAATTGCTCCAGAGTCTCCTACGCCTGAACCTACTGCTTTTACTGATACATCTAGTGCCATTATATCTCCCTCTGAAAATGCAACGCTAGTCATAACAGATTTTGGAAATCTAAATCCAAATGCACCATCAACAAGTGTTCCCTGATGAGCCATTAATGTTGCTCCCTCAGAAGCACCTGTCACTTGGTCGTGAAAGTTCTTGAACATCACATCAGTATTATCATCATACTTTATGTTAAAATCGGCTGTAGCAGATATTTCTCCTGCTCTAGCTATTTGCTCAAAGCCTGTAGATGTTACGCCTGAAAAAGTTACATCATTTTCTATGTTAAAAGTAAATGAATTTACTAACATATTTGAATGGTCAGCTATAACTCTGTCATCAGCATCCCAGCTACTCATATATTGATTATTTGATGAGATTCCAATATCGGCTGCAATAGTTGAATCGTCTAAAGTAGGTGCTGAACCCGATTTAAAAGTTGCAGAAAACTTTACTCTACCACCTTCAGTTGCAGCATCACCAGTTAAAGAAATAGATGTGCAAAAACAATCTTTAAATGCTAAAGTATGTCCACTTGCTGGGCTTTTATAGATTATGGATAATATTTGATTTGCAGTTAAATTTTCTGCACCAACTGCTAAAAAATTTGCACCTTGAGATGATGCTAAACTGTATGGTGCGGTATCACCAAATGTAATATTTCCAAGCATTAAATCTAATGCTTCAGTTGTTGTTGTCCCAGATACTGAAAACTCCATAACTTTATTCAAATTATCTTGAAAAAAGTCAGTTGCCTGCAACACTCTGCTGCCTGTTCTTACATCAAGAGTTTGATTTACATTCATTGTTGGTGAACCTATAGAATCAACATCTATTGCAACATAATTGTTGCCCCCCGCTGGCTCTAAAGTTCCAAAATCATCTTGCTCAGCAATCAAAAACTGAAACTCTTTTGGCGAGTATGCTTTGTTATTAATAGCCATTATTTATCTCCTTTGGGGACTTTGCCCTCTGTTTTTTTACTTATTTTTACTTCTTCTACATATTCGACAGCAGCCTTTGGAACTTTGTCTACTTCAACTTGCTTGCCTGAATTTATTTCATTTATTATAGTTAAACTATGTCCAGCGTTTAAAAACACTACATAGTTTGGTACTGGATTGTCTTTATCTTTTAATTTTATTTTCATAATACCTCCTAAGCTAAATTACCTTGATGTTGACATTTATAATCCCATTGAACCACATAAACACCTTCCTCGTCATCAGGATTTAACTCAGTTGTTTCAAACCTGCAATTAAAAGCTGAAGTGCTATCTGCTAATGTCATAGTTAAGTTATCGTGTATAAGTGCTTCAATTCTTGATGTAAATCTTAAAACGTGGTCTAATGCTGTTTTTTTAATATTATGTTCGGCAAAATAATAGAACACGTTTATTGTAAATTCTCTAGTTTCGGAGTTTATGCTATATTCTACAAGCTCACTACCAATAGGTTCTAGCCGTATATATTGAGTTCCTTCACTACCTTCCTCTCCAATGTATACTGGAACAGCACCTTTAAACTCAGTTCTCAAAATGTTTCTAAGTTTATCTAGTATATTTTTCCAGTTATTTTCAAATGTTCCTCCTGATACTAAAGTAGGCATTATCTATATCTTCTCCCAAGTGTAGTTCTAGTTAGTTTTACTGATTTCATATCGGAAGTATCAACATATTCTTGTCTGCCAAATACTTCTATTTCCCATTCATCGCTTGCTGTTGCTACAGTATCATCGGCTGCACCTGCAAAACGTATTTGTAGTCCACCTGCTACAGGTTGATAATCGCCTGTTATCTTCTCATCAGTTACTACTTGATTGTTTTTCAATCCATCTGAATCTTTTATAAATACGTTATAAGTAGCAGTACCTATAGCACCACCAGTTCCTATTGAAACTTTTATTAAATCCCAAGTACCACTATACTCACCTCTTGTATCGACTGGTCTAATTTTACCTGCTGTATAATTTACATCTCTTACAATACCTTGTGCAGCATCTGCTGTGTTCTGCCAAGACAAAGCTGCCTTTCCCTCGTTGAGTAACTGTATATTCTTCTCTGCTTCTTCCATAAAAGATTGAGCCAATTCTGAATTATGTTCTTTTGACTTTACAAGAAAGCAAGCAGCAATCAATCCAACAGTTCTTATAACCATGTAATCAAAGTTGCCTGACTTATCTTTCAACTGTTCTTTAGGTAAAGCAGGGTCTACTCTTGAATCAAAGTATCGGCTTGCATCTGATATATATTGTGCAACCATTGTGCTAAAATCCTCGCCTGCTTCTACAAGTATATCATTTGGATTTGAGCTATCGATAAATACTTCAACAGAATCTGTGCTTGAAGTGTAGTTAAACTCTAAATTAGCATTAGGTGTATCTGTTACTGCTGTTCCCTCTGCTCCATCAAAGTATAGTTGTGTTATCAAGCCAGTATCATTTGCTTGATATTTATTTGTACCTGTAGTTGTCCAACCATAGATGGGAGTCTTTTGGTCAAACTCATCCATCTGTGGAAATATACGTTTTAATTCTTGATGCGTTATATATGAAGCTGCTGTAGCCATTTATTTACCTCTCATCTTTTTTCTTACTGACCTAGAATAACTAGCTCTTTGTTTACCTTTTCTAGTTGCTGCACGTTTCTTTCTATTCTCATAGGCTTTTTGGCTTTTAGTAAGGCTTTCACGAACAGATTTAGGCAAGTATCTACCTCGCTTACTCTTAGGTTTTTTTCTGTCGCCTTTGCTTATATAATCCCACTTCTGAGAAGTCCATACTTTAAGTGACTTTTGTGATTTTTTAAGTGCCATTATTTATATCCACCACCTTTAGCTTTATATTGACGAGCTAACATTTGTGCTTTACGAGCTGACCATTGTCCTGCTCTACCACCTTTTGTACCTCTTAATATCTTTTGAAACAATCTTTTTCTCATAGTAGGCTTTGTATAATTACCAGCTTTATTTACTGTTGATTTTCTTTTTTTCTTTCTTGCCATAATTTACCATGCCTTGCAAGACCAATATCTTGCTGTTGTTCTATCTTTAGCTGTAGCACATCTGTGCCTAGCTCTAAACGACTTTCTTCTAGCAGGACTAGACTTTTTGATTCTCATATTAGGGTCGCCAAAGGTTATTCTTTTTACTCTACCTTTAGCTTTTACATAGACTTGGCTTTTCTTTCTTCCATAGCCTGCTTGTCCTCGCCTAATACGAGTTGGCTTATTTAATCTAACTGATTTACCTTTATACTTAGCCATTTCACTTTTTCCTGCGTTTCATACCCTTTTTCATTTTTCTTTTCTTCATTTTCATTTTCTTTGTCTTTTTCATCTTTCCACCATGATACGGCATATAAACCTCCTAAAATGTTTTAACTGTTACACTTCCATTTTTTTGGCTGAAAGTATTTGCCAATATTTCTTTAACAGAATTTATTCTTCCTGTTGTTCCTTCGTTCAATTTTCCTGAAAAAGCAGAGCTATGATTTACAATAAATTTGAAACCTGCATTGCTTGGTGCATTTGAAATTTCAAAAGCTCCAGTATCGTAATTTATTGTACCTTGTGCTGCACCTAATAGATTGCCTAAACCATCATCATATACAAGATTTTCAGGGTTTGGTATAGATGTGTTTGTCACACTATCGAATATATTTTCTTCAGGTAGTCTTGCATCTACTGCTGCTTTTGGTAAGGCTGCTAATCTTCCCATAGATGTATTTGTACTAAATAATCTAGTGGCGGCAGCACCACCACTTGTTGCGACGGTTAGTGCAATAGCTGATAATGATGTTCTTTGATTAGAAGTGATTCTTAAATCTCCACCTGTAATAGATACTGTTGCACCTTTTTCAAAATTATTTTTTGTTTTGTCAGCAAATAAAGCATCTATAGCACCTTGCATTTTAGCTACTATTCCATTTTTACCACCGAAAGTAACGTTAGTCGTATCTACTGTAAAAGAAATTTCATCAGCAGTTGCCCCATCTATACTTATCTTGAAAAAATATTGTGTTGATGCAGTTAAACCAGAATCTGAATTTTGTGTGATTCCATTAAGTCCTAATTCTTGATAACCTGCATTATAAAATTTCATAGCAAACGAACCTGCTACTATTCCTGAACTAGCTGCTGCTGTTGTACTTCTTCCTTGACCAAACATATTTGATACTTTAAATCTTCCCAAAGCATCAGTTTGAACTTCTGTAAACTTATTAAAATCTTGAAATTCATTAAAGTATGGTAAAAATATTTTCGCACCACTTACAGCACCTTCATTTGAATCAGTTTGATTATCTTTGTCTACTGTAATACTCCCAAATAATCCAGTACCAGATGCACTTGAAGAGCCTCTTTCAACAGTCATTTCTGTTGTCGAATTTATAGATAAAACTCTCATAATCTCTAAATTTGTAGCAGTTGTTCCTGATGTAGTACCTATTTGAATTAAATCACCCACTCTGAAAGCATTTGTTCCATTTGCAGCAGTTGTTATTGTTGTATCAGAGTCTTCAACATTTGCACCTAAAGTTGTCACATGAGAAGAACCATTGAATAAAAATGTATTTGTTCTTCTAGGTTGCCCACCTGCTGTGCTATCTGCCGATACTACTGCTAAAGAACCTACTGATGTGCCATCAAATTGTGTTGATGCTGCTTCTGTTGATATAACACTTCTTAAAGGTGGAGAAAATGATTCATTAGGTAATAAAACTGTATGCAAATATCTTGTTGCACCTGCACCAGTAGTTTCATCAGAGTATGTTTCATATCCACTAAGAATATTTATAGGGCAAACTCCGTCATTTATTATTTCAATTCTTTTTGGCATTGATTCGTTAGTTGCACTTGCCGATGAGGATGATGAAATACCAAATATTCTATTAGATGTACCTTTTGATACTGTAGTTTGCTTTTCTAAGACAGGCTTTTCAGATACGCTACCTCTCTGTGCAACCTGTAAAGTGCTAGCTTGTTGTGTTAATGCTGGGCTGTAAGTTCCTGCCATAATTTTTCTCCTTATTGATAATGATATTTAATTAAAAGTTGTGCTGATACATCTGTTGCTGTTCCTATTTGTTCTACAGCAGCTAATATTACTTTATCAGCTGATACATTTGCTTGGTCTATTGTAAGTGTTGTAGTTACAATTCTATCGCCATCTACTGCTACTACACTTCCTGTATGAGCTACAACAACCCCATTTGATAAATCTCCTGCTGTGCTTCCTGTGCCTGTTTGTATGTCGTACTGCATAACATGAAAATCTACATTGCCACCATCTCCAGTAGATAAAATCCTGACCTCATCTATAGTAATCGCAACAGGAACATACCACATACTTGACATGGTTTGCATTGATGTCTGCTCACTATCTGCTAATGTTACTGAGGTCGCAGGGTCTGTATCAGTTCCTAATACCGCACCAAAATCTGAAGTTGCAGATGTTGCACCAATTCCTGCCGAACCTACATCTATTTGCATAGCTACATGAGTACCATCAGGTAAATCTATACTATAAAGACTAAATCTTTGAACTTGTGTATTTACAAATGTATTTGTTGTACCTGCTGTAACTGAGTTATTAGTTGCATTTACTTGCAATAATCCTTGACCAGAACCATTTTCTACTAAAAATGTTGATGTTCCTGCTGATGCTGGTATTATTTTAGCTTCGTTTGTACCTAATTTTAAAGCTGATGCAGTACCTTCCCCATCTTTAACATCTTTTGTAGCATCAAGACCATCGTTACTGTTATCTATTTGTAGTAAATCTTTATATGAATTTGCTATTGTTTTATTAGTTAATGACATTTATTCTCCTGTATTACCTGTATCTATTATTAGGTTAGATTCAGATGAATCACTTGCTAAAATTTCTAATACTTTATTGTTTCTTGTTGCTGTGCTATTATTAGCTTTTACATTATAATTGGCTGCAACCCAATCAATCCATAATTCTGTTGTGCTTGCAGCTATTGAACTTGTTTCTAGTTCATTGCCAAAAACATTCAAACTAAATGTATCTCCTATACTTACACTAGATAGATTTGTAAAATCAATACTTATTTTTTGATTACCATCAACTGTTGATGTAGATGTCTGTATATCTCTAACAGAAATCATGCCCACCACCATCTAAACATTTGATTGTCAGCTGAATCACTTGCTCCTGTAGCTGTAGTATTTGTATGTATATGATATACAACCGCAAGATGCTTATTAGATTCGCCATTTAAACTTACTTCAGGGCTTCGCCACCAATACCATTTATTTTGTGAAAATGTACCACTAGTTGTAGTAGATTCTGTAAACATAAATTCAGTATTTGTTGTTTGAGCAATAGTAGATGTGGAAGCACCTATTATTGTGCCTGTAGAACTATCTGAAAATTCACTCGATACTCCATCATTTGCTCCTGTAAAAGTTGAGCCTGTTCGACCATCTCTTGATATTCTTACATTAGCAACACTATCTACAGAAGCTGCCCATACTTGAGAAGGTGCTTCTACAATATCAGAATAGTTTTCAAAACCAGCACCTGATAATCCTACATTTGTTACTGTAGCATATTGCCAATCAGTATAATCTGCTAAAACATTGAAAGACCAACCATGCTCTAAAGTGCTGTAATTATTGCTTGTAATTTGTACAGCACCAATGCAAAAATCATTGTGAAAATGCTGTGGATGTAATGCTGTGTTTTTAATAGCAAACCATAATCTTCCAGTAGTCGTTACAGCAGCAGCAGCATCAAAATCTGCATGATGAACATTGAAGTCTTGTGTGCTATCTGTACTAGTACCTGTTGCATATATAGTTACAGGAATTCTTTCTCCTATATTGCTTGGATAAATAGAAGATGGGCTATGCCAATTACCATTCGCTTTATGTTGGTATTGCTCTTTCATATCCCATACACCTCTTGATTGGTCACTTGTTTGTGTTCTATATCGAGCTGTAGGGTGTATTATGCCTCCAATATATCTTGACATTAGCTTATTTCCTCATAGCTTATAAAAGCCACTAAATCACTATCAGCACTAGCTATACCTGTAAGCGTATCATTTTCTTCTAAATAAATGGTAGTATTTTTATCTAGTGCGACTAAAACAGAATCGGCTGGTACACTAACTGTACTGAATATACTTGTTGCAGAGCCACCTGCTTTAGATATTTGTAAAGTTAAATCTGCTGCACTTGAGCCATCTATATTTGATACAATAAGACTAGATACTTTAAATACCTTGTTTGACGATGCTGCATTTTGCAAGACCGTAGCACCACCTGTAGTCAAAGCAACAACGGCAGACTTAGCTGTTATTGTTGAAATACTTGTTAAATTTGGTGCTGACATTTATTCTCCTTACCCAAAAATCATACTTGCTATTATAGGATTCAATCCTGAACTTCCACCTGCTAAAGATGCACCATTAGTTATCTGTACATCATTTCCTGCATCATTAGTAAAATATAAATTATTAGGTGTATCATTTTTTACCCATAACTGACCTTGTCCTGCTGTATCTGCTACTGCCGATGCTTGTTCTACTAGCTTGATTGGATTGTTGCTAACATTTTCTGTAGTATTTAATTCAAGATAAGTTTCACTACCTACCGTAGTACCTCTGCCTAATTTAAGCTTATCATCGCCTGCATCTGTACCTATGTAATTTTGAGAGCCTACACCTTCTCTAAATACTATAAATGTATCTTCACCAGTTGTTGAAAAAACTTCTAATCTTGCTTGACCTGCTTCGGCTGTATTATCTATAACAAATATTTGAGTATCAACATCTATTTGATTATCACTTATTCTTGTAATTTTCTGATTTGTTCCTGAATCAGCAAAGTCTATATCAGAAGCCTGTATATCTGGACAGGTTATTGTATTGGATGTAAGATTAGGGATTGTTAAATCTGATGGTAATTTAATTAATGCTTCACCAGTACACTCTAAATCTCCATCTATCTGTACTTTATCTTTAGATATATTAATAGGCGTAGTTTGTGAATTACTTTTCACATTCTGCAAGTTACTACTAATTTCAGATGCTATTTTTAAATCTTCACTCACTAGAGTTTACTCTTGATTGCGTTAAATAATTTATCATCTACTTTTGTCTTAGTAGATTTAACAGCCCAATCTAGGACTGCCATTATAAGTTGTTTTTTCCATCCTGCTGGTAGTAATGTGATTAATGCTTTCCATATTACTTGTGATACTATTTTAAGATACTTCATTATTATTCTCCTTTTGTAATCTTTGTACTTTTGCTCGTAAACTTGCTATCTCATTCTTGCATCTTCTAATATGTAAGGCTTGAGCATTTATCCTTACTTCTAAAGCCTGTACTTTGATTTCAAGTTTTCTATTAATCATCTTTCAGTATCTTCATAAACTTATCACGAAGATTCTTACTACTTGACCTCATAAGCCTTGATATTATATCGACTAAAGACTTGTAGCTTTTTTCTATAC
>VTLG01009404.1_pt1 | contig 35623 bp, 27 predicted proteins | sample 4694571 | NCBI WGS metagenome assembly VTLG01 (sample SAMN12604809, study PRJNA352737) | marine metagenome | biome: ENVO:00000447; feature: ENVO:00000209|ENVO:00000569|ENVO:01000036; material: ENVO:00002151; isolation source: viral sequences binned using virsorter ...
AACTAATTACATTTGTACACGATGCAATTAAGAAGGAATATAAAGATGATGAGACGTGTAGATTTTATTCTAAGTTATTAGGTAAACTCCTCATTCTTGCAAACCAATGAAACATCCACCAATGACATCTATCGGGTCCAATTATATTATCAGTGATGGTAATATCTACAGGAAACATAGAAACAATCGTGATGAATATGTGTTCTGGAAAAAGTTAGATAGGCCCCTAACTTATACTCCATGGAGTAGACAAAACTGGAAGCAAATAAAGATGAAAATTCATAATTACTTCAGTGAAATTGAAAATGATTTTGTACTTTTACACAAACCATTCATCACACACTAAATGATTATGAAGGTCACTAAATTGAGTCCTAATCGAAACAAATGGATCGTAGTCTTTGAACTCGATCATAAAGTTATTATCCGCAATCCTTCCTACTAAATGACAATGAACAACACCCAATCATCCCAACCAAAGTATCAATTAATAGATGGTAATCATAGACGTTCAATGATAATGAATGTTTATCCATCTCGTTTATATTCAGAGGTAGTAAAATACTACTCCGAGCGTAACGAATTTTTTCCGAGATAGCGCCGCTAATTTTCACATAAACCATCACAATCCTTTCCCAAATGTATCAAGAACCAACCCCACAATCTCTGAAAGAAGATGCACTTAATGTGCTAGAATGTACTGAGGATTTAGTTGAACATATCTGCCATGAATACATGCTCAGTGGTGAGAAAGTATGGGTCATGATTCATACACTTGCTGTTACTAAAATGCTTGAATTTCCTGAATTGAGAGAAGAATTGGAGGATCAATATGGCGAATTCTGATGATAACAATTACGCCCAATCTGTTGACTATCTTGTATCTACCATGAACAAATCTGAACCTCCATTTGATACTCAAGCATATCAAAATTACAAAGCACAAGTTGATAAACAGAGAGAAGAATTGGCAGGGGATGATATCATCGAAGGCCTGTACAAATTAGGTTTTAAAATAGATCAAACGTTTGACAAATTGATCCAGTTATGTGATAGAATACTAGAGGAAGATTCCCCGCCTAAATCATAACAACACTCCCCCATTTTGTCATGAATTCTTATGAACCAGAGGTAGGAGATTACGTGATTTGGGAGGATGGAACTCCAGGTAAAAATGATGAAGGTTGGGTATACTTTAAATGCCCACCTTTAGAAGACAAAGTAGGATTTAATAAGCACACGAGATATATTACAATAGAGACAGGAATTAAACCAAAACCAGTATGCGAAACTGAACAGAAATTAAACGGTAAAATTAAACATCCAAGGCACAAATATGTCCATACATTGTTGTTATGTTATGAGTCAAATTGGCATCAGTTAAAGTATATCCACAGTAGACCAGATTGCAAGTCCAAAAGTTACTACAATCGCTTTGAAATCAATGACACTAAGTAACACAAACAGTGCAGGCCTATCTAACACAAATCCAACTAACGATTGGGACGGTCTCATTTATACTTTCTGTTACAGAGATAAGGATAACTTAGTGAACGGATTTGCTCCGACATATTGTATAGAATCCTGGGGTAAATCTAACACGGTAATGTTAATGGAAATGTTCAAAGATTATTCCTATTCTATACAGTGTAGAGAACATGATTACATTCCACAAAATGATACTTAGTTTTCCACAGTTTCTAACACTTTCTGTGGAAAAGTATGCTAATAAGTATTATAAATGGTAAAATAAATAGGGGAACGTTGTTTATATCGTTTTCCACAAGTGTGTTGAAAAGTGTTAGAAATGCCTTGATAATCGTGCTGAGGTTTAGTGATCTTAGCGAGCATAACATGGAACGGCATTCTTGTCAACTATAAGAGACACGGTTTGTAACACTCAGACCCTTGACAATTGCACTTATAAGGTTTATAATTAGTATTGACAATCTCTCGAAGGGTTATGCACAACAACTCGGTGCCTAATTTGCAGCGAATTCGTGTTACTTTGGACTTTGAAGTCTTGGAGGATTCTTTTCATCCAAGACAGATCGATTATCACTCACTATTTGATATAAACAGTGAGCAAGAGAAACTAACAGTAACCGTCGAGGATTTGTCAGGCCTCGTTGATACTCTATGGGAGCAATCTTATGACGTAGGTAACAACTACGAATACGACAGTTCTTTACACTCAATTTGACAGATTAGCAGTCTTATGTTATAATCGAAATCGACAGTGTTTCGCGTTTCGTTGATGCCCGCGGTCGCCGCGATGCCGATATTAAAAAAGCCAACAACCCTAACCTACAAAAGTCTGCTTTCGCTATATAATTTTCCGCGCCAAAATTTTTTCTCCGGATAGGATTTATGAAATGGATTAATTTAAAAGGAGGTAAGCAGAAGCCTGATAAGAGGACTGCTAAGGGAGCAGGAAGAACACAGGCACAAAAAAGCGCTGCAAGAAAACGCCGTAAGAAAAAATAATTATGCATAGATTTTTTCGCCCATGGGGATTTTATGAAGACATGTTTCAGGAACACTCTTATAAGTTAAAGAGGTTAGTAGTAAATCCTAATAAGAGGATGTCCTTACAGTATCACTATAAGAGATGTGAGCATTGGGTAGTTGTTAAAGGGCATGGTAAGATAATAGTAGGTGAAGATACGTTGAATGCCTACCCAGGGAAATACTTTTATATACCGACGAAAGTGAATCACAGAATTATGGCAAGTGAAGAAGGCCTAACTATTATAGAGGTACAAGTAGGTGAAGAATGTACAGAGGAAGACATAGTACGAATCGAGGATGACTATGACAGAGTTTGAATACCACATATATGCTAAAGGAGAAGTCCTGTTTCACTGTTTGAGTGAGCAGGATTTTCAAGTAAGGTGGCATATGTTGAATAGTATGGTAGGTCCTAATAGTGCAGTAACGAAGAAAGATTTATCATTTACCAGAGTATTAGCAACGGATATACCACCAGGGGAAGAGCATAGTTGTTGACAAATCACATATATAAGGGGTATAATGTTATTGATGAGCGATTTCATTCATGGCAAAAGGATTTACTGTAAAAGCAGCAGCTCCCAATAAAAAGAAGGAAGATTGGGACATTCCTGCGATTAAAGAAAGAATGAAAGGAAAGAAGATAGTCTTCTGCCTACCAGGTAGAGGATGTTCTTATATTTTCCTGAAGAATTTTGTACAACTATGTTTTGACATGGTACAGAATGGTATGTCCATTCAGATCAGTCAAGACTACTCATCTATGGTTAACTTTGCTAGATGTAAAGTATTAGGTGCTAATGTATTACGAGGACCTGATCAAAAACCTTGGGATGGTGCATTAGAATATGACTATCAATTATGGATAGATTCTGATATTGTTTTTGACTCTTCGAAGTTTTGGCAATTATGTGATCTAGCATGTCCAGGTGTTGATAAGGAAGGTGCAGTACAACCTGATAAAGGAATTAGTGCTGGATGGTATGTTACTGAAGATGGAAAGACTACTTCTGTTGCTCATTGGTTAGAGGAGGATGATTTCCGCAAAAACGGTGGCGTAATGAATCACGAAACTACTGAGTCTATTAATAAGCGTAAGAAACCATTCACCGTAGACTACACTGGTTTTGGTTGGGTAATGATTAAGAATGGTGTATTTGAAAACGAGAAGATTAAGTATCCTTGGTTTGCTCCTAAGATGCAAGAGTTTGAATCTGGAGCTGTTCAAGATATGTGTGGAGAAGACGTTAGTTTCTGTTTAGATGCTATCGAAGCCGGATATGATATCTGGTGCGACCCTCGCATACGTGTTGGACATGAGAAAACTAGGATCCTTTAAATTATGGCAAAGATTAAACAAGGTTTAATGGGTGGTTCTTATGTAGAGTCAATTCCCAAAAAAACTCGTCAAGGAACTGGCAAGCATACCAAATATGCGGCCTCTTCTCGGAACAAAAAACCTAAGCGTTATCGGGGACAAGGACGATGAGTGTAAGATTACCTGAATGGTTACGTAAGGAGATAAAGTCCATTGTTCGTGAAGCAATGGATGATTGGACTAGTGAATGCGAGTACTTAACCCCTAATAAGGGAAGTGCTCGTTATTATTGTTCTAAACCAGATTGTGAAGGAGTAGCATTTAACACTGAAGACCCTACTAATGATTGATTACGATATTATTAATAAGAAGATCGCATCAGGACTTAAATTACGTATTGATGTCGGTCTTTCTTTTAATATGCCCAACTCTATACAATGGTTAAATGACCCAAACGTCTATGTTATTGGAATCGAACCACATCCTGGTAACTTTGAATCTTGTTGCTCGAACTTGGAGACTCTCCACACAGGGGATAGATGTTACCTTATTGAAGCTGCTATTTCTAATGTCAGTGAACCCAGAGAACAAGATTTCTACGGACTTAGTGGAGATGCTGGAACTAGTTCTCTTTGTAAACCAACTGGACGATTTAAAGACCGAATTGACAGGGTATATACCGTCGAAACTATTAGTTTAAGCGATATTTTAGATAATATTAAATACGAACGCATAGATGTACTCAAAACTGACACTCAGGGTAACGATTTAAACGTTATGAAGAGTGCTGGAGACCATTTAAAGAACGTAGATTTCATTTATGCAGAATATGATGAGTCAGATGACTATGAAAATGCTAATACAGGACCAGAATTGGATGAATATTTGGAAGAAATGGGTTTTGAATGCTATGATCGTATATACGTAGCAGAAAGAGGTGGTAAATTAGTAGACTGTGAGTATAGAAATGTAAATAGTACAGCAGATAATGCTGGACCACGCTGGAATTCTAACTAACATGGAAGCCTCAAACGACTTTTTAGACAATTTAGCTGCTCATCAACACGAAAAAATGCTTCGTGAGATCGTTGCAGACGATTTAACACCCAAAAAGAAAAGAAATAGAAGAAATATTGCTGAAAATGATCTGTTTAGTGCAGAAAATGAAGATGGGGAACTGTGGAATCCGAATAAAGTCGTCTAAATAAAAGAAAATCTTAGTATAAATGCCCGTCGAGCGAGTATCACGTACTTTTAAAGACATTTCTCTATCATTTCGGGCTCATCCGGTAACTAGAGACGTGATTCCTCTTAAAAATGAGAGTGCGATATCTCAATCTATAAAGAATTTAGTTCTAACTTACCTTCAGGAGCGACCATTTGCTCCAACTTTAGGTTCTAACGTTGGTGCTAGTCTATTTGAGATCATGGATGCTGGTTCAGCAGCTGTAATTTCTGATGAAATTCGTAATACTATTGATAATTATGAGCCTAGAGTGAAATTATTGAATGTAGAAGTAATTCCTTACTTCGATTCACATGCATTTGATGTAACTATAGTATATGAGATCGTTGGAATTGATCGACCAACGCAACAATTTAGTTTTGTATTAGAATCACTCAGATAAATGCCTCTTACACAGTTCCAAAATTTAGATTTTGACCAAATTAAGACTCAAATAAAGGATTATTTGAGATCGAATTCTAATTTTACTGATTTTGACTTCGAAGGATCGAATATGTCGGTTCTAATTGACACTTTAGCATATAATTCTTACATAACTGCCTATAATAGCAACATGCTTGCTAATGAGGTGTTCATTGACAGCGCAACTTTAAGAGAAAACGTTGCATCTTTAGCTAGAAATGTTGGATATACCCCTAGATCAAAAAAATCAGCAAAAGCAATAGTAAGTTTTTATGTAAATACGTCAAATTACACAACTCAGCCTTTAACTTTAACACTTAAGGCAGGAATCGTAGCTGTTTCAAACACTCATAATAGTAAAAACTATAGTTTTGCTATTATGGACGATATTACAGTCCCTGTTGTTGACAATATTGCTGAATTTATTAACGTTGACATCTATGAGGGGTCATATTTGACCAAAACTTTCACTTATAGAGAAAGTGGTAACAATATTCCTATAGAAAAGTTCGTTTTACCTAATAATAGCATTGATACATCAACAATTAAGGTCGCAGTATCACCAAATAGTGCTGCAACCAACTTAAAAACGATTTACAAGATAACTGATAACATAATTGACGTAAATAACAAGTCTCTTATCTTCCTTTTACAAGAAGCTGCTGATGAGAAGTATGAATTAATCTTTGGAGACGGTAAATTTGGTAAAAAACTCGAAGATTCCAATTTTATCACTGTAAATTACATTTCAACGCATGGAAAAGACGCAAATGGCGTTAATTCTTTTACATTTACAGGAAATATCAAAGATAATGCTGGTGTAACTATTACTGAAGGAATTTCTTCCCTTGCTACTGATAATAAAGCTGAAAATGGCGATGATATTGAGTCAATTTCATCAATTCGTAAATATGCACCTTTAGTTTACTCCGCACAGAACCGTGCAGTGACTTCTGATGATTATAAGGCTATTGTAACTAAGATTTACTCTAATACTGAGTCAGTTTCTGTTTATGGAGGTGAAGATACAGATCCTCCTCAATTTGGAAAGGTTTTTATCAGTATTAAACCAAAAAATGGTAAATATCTCTCTCAAATTGAAAAACAAGAACTTAAGAATAAATTAAAGAGATATACCGTTGCTGGAATCCTTCCAGACATCATAGATCTTAAATATCTCTATGTTGAGACTGATAGTAGTGTATACTTCAATGCGAACGCTACGAACTCCTCCAGTGCTCTTCAGAGCGCCGTTAGCAGCACTTTGAACACATATGCTAGGTCAAGTGAATTAAACACATTTGGAGCACGATTCAAGTATTCTAAAGCACTTCGCTTAATTGACCAAACCGACTCTGCTATTACTTCTAACATCACTAGATTGGCGATTAGGAGAGATTTAAGAGCAGCTACTGCACAATTAGCAACATATGAACTTTGTTATGGTAATGCCTTTAATGTTAACTCATTAAATGGATATAATATTAAATCATCTGGATTTACTGTTAGTGGAATTTCTGGAACTGTTTATCTTTCTGATGTACCAAATGCAGATAGAAAAACAGGAAGATTAATATTATTCAAACTTCTTTCTTCTAATCAAGTTGCTATTATTAGAAATAATATTGGTTCTATTGATTATGCTCGTGGAGAAATATTCATCAACGCTATTATCTTTAATTCTACTGTAATTAGCGGAGATCAGAATATTATACAAATTAGTTGTACTCCTAAGTCATATGACGTTATCGGATTACAGGATCTTTATTTACAACTAGATACTAGTAACAGCCTCGTTACGATGGTTTCTGACACTATTTCTTCTGGAGAAGACATTTCTGGATCTAATTATATTGTTAGTTCTAGCTTCCCCAATGGTAGAAGAGATCGTATGTCTCCTCTAGTAAGAGGAATTCCTCAATATACTTCTGTGAGTGGGACTGAAGCATACAATGTTCAAGAAGTTGATACTTCTTATGCGACAACTTATACAACATCTACAGCATTTCATTCCCAACAAGTAACAACTAACACAGCAAGCGGCGGATACACCTACTAATGATAGAGACTAGAGCTAAAATCCATTCGGTTGTTTCTAGCCAAATACCCGAATTTATTAGAACAGATGCACCTTTATTCGGTGAATTTCTGCAACAATACTATAAGTCGCAAGAATATCAAGGTGGTCCTATTGATATTGCAGAGAATATTGATCAATATATTAAAAATGATTCATTTAGTCAACAGAATTTAGTATCTACTACTAATCTGGATGGAGCAATTACTGCCTTTGATACAACTATTAATGTTAATTCAACTGTAGGTTTTCCAGATCGTTATGGATATTTAAAAATTGATAGTGAAATTATATCATATTCAAGTAAAAATAATAGACAATTCTTTGGTTGCACTCGTGCTTTTAGTGCAGTTACTTCATTATTTTCTAATACGGAAGATGATCAACTAACTTTTAGCACATCAATACAGACTGCTCATGTTGATGATTCAGTTGTTACTAATTTAAGTAATCTTTTTCTTGCTGAGTTTTTTAGAAAGTATAAAGAATTATATGTTCCAGGTTTACAAGATAGATCATTTGTAAGTGGCCTTGACCAAGCATTATTTGCAAAACAGTCAAAAGACCTTTATACAACTAAAGGTACAGATGATTCATTTGAAATATTGTTTAGGGCATTATATGGATCAAAAGCAAGTGTTATTAAACCCTTTGAACAAACTTTATTACCATCAGATGCTGATTATAGAATTACCGAGGATCTAGTAGCCGTTGCACTCTCTGGGGATCCAAGTGACCTAAAAGGTCAGACTTTATATCAAGATGCAGTAGATGGAGTTCTTAAGTATTCTTATGGTTCAATTGATAACGTAATATCATATGTTCGTGGTGGTCAAACATACTATCAGATTAGTATTGATGTTGGTGCTAATAAAGATATTAGTGAAAGAGGATCTATTTACGGTAAGTTTAGTATAACTCCTACAACAAAGACTGTAACTGATGAAATTACAGGTGTTAATACAATATATGTTGACTCTACAATTGGATTTCCAGATTCTGGTACGTTAATTATTACAACTGATGGGGTAGATGTAGAAGTTACTTATAGTTCTAAGACTACTACTCAATTCTTAGGTCTTTCTGGAAACACATCAGCTCTTATTAAAGGATCTCTAGTTAGATTAAAATCTAGTGTTTATGGATATGATGAAGATAATAATAAGATTGAAATTAGGATTACTGGTGTAGTTTCAGACTTCATGATTCCTGGACCAACAAAACAAATGGTTTCTGGTGATTTAATTGATGTTCAAAACTTAGGTGTATTAAAAAATAAGGATAAGACTTTTACAGAATGGGTTTATAACGTTACAAACCTCTTTAATATTGAAACTATTGAAGATATTGGTAATGGTAATATTAAAATTACCTGTCCTGAAGTTCACCTTTTATTTGTTGCTGATAAATTAACTCTTATTAATCAGACAACTTCATCAGAGTCTAGTGGAACAGTAGTTGATGTTCCATCTTCTAAAATTGCAATTCTTAGTGGTTTAGGTTCTATAGATCTAACAAAGCAGTTCAAAGCTAGAAGAGATTTAATTAGATCTGAAATACTTCCTGCAGTTAAGCAACCAACTTATAAGTTTAGTGCTAACGTTACTAATGCATATGATTTAAATGTAGTTGGTATTGTTAGTGGTGTTCCATATGCAGGCCCATATCATACTCATAATGGTAAGAAAATGGTGGGGCCAAAGCATACTGATGCTCCACATGATTTTATTGAGGGACAACCTGAAAATCAAACGTATGTGGTATCACCATCTATTCCATATTACTTTAATCAACAACTTAATGCTGATTTAAGAGGTATTGATGTAAGGGTTTCAGCGAACTTCTCTGGTGAAACTATTTCTACTAGTAGAACACATGACTTTAAAACAGGTGATGAGGTTTATTATATTCCAGGTACAGTTGAGTCTTCAACTTTAGTTGATGGTGTTGTTAGTATTTCTACTGACGCATTACCTCTTTCGCCATTAACAGAAGGATCATATTTTGCTAAAAAGATTGATGATCAATCATTTAAATTAGCATATTCTCGTTCAAACATTGAATCTGGTAAATTTATTAGTATTACTGGTAATTCTGCTGGTATTACGACTCATACGTTTGCAAGTAATCTTCAAAATAAACCAATTGATTCACAAAGATTGGTAAGAAGGTTCTCTAAACCAGTATTTGACTCTTCTGATGATGAATTTGCAACAATACCTGGTGAAAAAACTGGTATGTTTGTAAATGGTGTTGAACTCGCTAATTATAAGTCAAGAGATAACATTTATTTTGGTGAATTATCTGAAATTCTTGTTCTTAATGGTGGTAGTGGTCATGACGTAATTAATCCTCCAGAACTATTAATTCAAGATAATCAAGGTATTGGAGCAACAGGACATGTTAATGTAAGTGGATCATTTGATAGAATAGATGTAAAATACCCTGGATTTGATTACTTAGAGAAACCTCAAATTAATATTTCAGGTGGTAATGGTATTGGAGCAAAAGCAGAACCTAAAATGAGATCAAAATCTCATTCTGCTTATTTGGACGTTGGAGTTGGTATTAATACATCCACTAATACTGTTGGATTTACTACATATCATCTTTTCAGATCTGGTGATCGTGTATTTTATCGTCAGAACAAAGGTATTTCTGTAGGAACTGGTAATACTGGTCTTGGAGATGGTGCAATTTATTTTGTTGAGGCTGTTGATAATACAAATATAAGATTACATTCAAATTATGAAAATTCTATTGCTGGTATTAATACAGTAGATCTTTCCGTTAAGGGATCTGGTACTCAGTATTTTGAGACTGTAGCAAAGAAGAGTATTCTTGATAGAATTTTTATTACTAATCCAGGAAAAGGATATGAATTTAAAAAGAGGACAACTCTTCCTGTAGGTGTAAGCACATCCAATAATTCCATTAAAATTACAGGTCATGGATATGAGGATGGAGAGATTCTAACTTATGCTACTACTGGAAGTGTAATTGGTAATTTAGCAGATTCAGCTCAATATAAAGTACTTAAAATTGACAATAATAACTTTAGACTTGCTCAAGCTGGTGTTGGTGGAACTCTTACTGTTGATTATGATAATGGAACTTATATAAAATTCACAAGTATTGGTGTAGGTACTCATATTTTCAATTATCAACCAATATCAGTTACTATTACAGGTGAATTAGGAATTTCATCTGCTTTAGGTGATTATCATGCAACAATGATTCCTGTTGTAAGAGGATCTATAACTTCTGTTGATTTAACACAAAATGGAACAGGATATGGAAACTCTACAATTATTAATTACGATAGAAAACCAAATATTGACTTTCTTGCTGGATCAGGTGCTGAACTTAGGCCAATCGTAAAAGATGGTGCAATTGATCAGGTTATTGTAACTAGAGGTGGTTCTGGATATAATTCACCTCCAGAAATTATTACATCTGGTATTGGTACATACGCATCTCTTACTCCTGTTATAGAGAACGGTGTAGTCACCTCTGTGACAGTTGTTAGTGGTGGTGTTGGATTTGTTACTGATAGATCTTTCTTAAGCGTAGAGACCGCTGTAGATGCCGTAGGAAGACCTCCTGTGGTACAACCAAATGTTGATAGATGGGAGATTGATAACGTCAATCGTTATAAAACTCTTATTAAACTTGATGATGGATTTATGGAGAAGAGTTCTTCCAATTATGGATCAGAATTCACTCATTTGTATGCTCCTAGAAAATTGAGAGAGCTTCTTCCATCATTAAAATTAGATGGATCCAAAGATTATGGTACATATGATCTTGAATATGAAAATGCTGAGGAAGTATCTGATAACCACTCTCCAATACTTGGATTTGCCTATGATGGTAATCCAATCTATGGTCCTTATGGATTTGAGCGTATAGATGGTGGTGCTATTCGTAGATTAATTCCTGGATATGAATTAAATGCTACTAGGCAAACTGGACCATCCGTTGGTGACTGGCCATTGGGTTCGTTTACTAATGATTATACATTTAGTAATAAAGGTGACTTAGATAAGCATAATGGACGTTTCTGTAAGACTCCAGATTATCCAGAAGGAACATATGCATATTTTGCAACAATTGATAGTTCACCTCAACAGGATGCTACTTTTGACAAGTATTTTACTCCAGTATTCCCATATGTAATTGGAGATTCATTTAAATCTAAACCAGACACATTTAATTTCAGTGCAGATTCTACTACTGATAAAATCAATTTAAATGCTGGTGGATATGTAAGAAACATTTATCCATATAAACTTTCATTTGATGAGAGTGATTATGAATATGTTACACGTCCAGATAAAGTTATTGACGACTTTGCATCAATAACATATGCACAAACAGGTACAGTAGAGAGTGTTTATATTGAAGATGGTGGTTATGAATATAAAGTTAATGATAGGATTAGATTTGATAATTCAGATACTGGTGGTATTAATGCAGCCGCTAAGGTAACTGAAATTAAGGGTAAGGATATTATTAAACTTACTTCTTCAACTATAAAGAAAGAAGATGTTATTTTTGAAGTATTAACTGATAAAAAGACGATTAGGGCAAAAACTACAGAACCACATAATTTTAAAAATGGTGATTATGTTAGTGTTTCTGGTATGTCATCTCAATCAATATTGAATATTGATGGAGTTTATAATATTGGAGTAACAACTTCTAAATTTAATGTTGCAGCTGCTATCGGAAATACCGCTGCAACTGGTATTGTTACATTTATACCAATTACTGGTGATGTAAGAGTTCTGCAACCTGATGATGTTATTGGAATATCAACAGAACAACTTTTAGTACTGAATATTGATGAACCAAATTCTAGAGTTCGTGTAATAAGAGAATACGCAGGAACTGTTGGAACTGCTTATACAGCTTCTACTACTATTGAGGAAAAACCAAGAACTCTGACTATTAATGTTGGTGTAGATACTGATTCTAATATTAAATTACAAAAGAGTACTTATTTTGATCCATCTGAAGTTGTTGGACTTGGTGTATCTTCTGGAGTTGGAATTAATAGCACAATAACAATTACTGCACCTGGTTTAGCATCAACAGACATTGCTATTCCAACTAGATCAATTTATTTACCAGGACATAGTTTTATTACAGGGCAAAAACTTACATATTCTAATGGTGGTGGAACGGCTGTTTCAGTATCCACTGAAGGTGTTAATAATTTTAATCTTACTGATAATGTATTTTCTATTAATCTTGGACCCAATCTAATTGGATTAACAACAGTACCTGTTGGAATAGGTTCTACTGGTATTGTTACCGGTATTAGTACAGTTGCAGAACAACTTTATTTCCATACTGCTGGAGCTGGAGTAACACATTCCTTTACAACTCAAGATACACAACTTACTGGAATATTGGAGAAAGTTGTAGTCACAGCAACTGCAACTACTGCACATGGATTAGGTATTGGAGATACAATATCATTTGGTGTATTACCTGGTATTACAACTGCATATTCAATCAAATATAATGATCATAATAGAAAAGCAACTGTAGGATTAGCAACTTTCCTTCAAACAGATGTTAATACAAGTTCTAATACTATTGATATTATTAACCATGGATTAAGAACAGGTGATAAGGTAATATATGAATCTACTAATGTTGTTAGTGGTTTAAGTAATAATGGAACATATTATGCAATTAAAAACAGTGAAGATAGTATTAAATTAGCATCAAACTATCATAAGGCTACAATACAATTCCCAGATCCTATATCCTTAGCTTCTACTGGTGGTAATGTAACTCATTCACTACTCCCAGTTAACCCATTTATTAATGTAACTAGAGGCCAAAAGTTAGAATTTAATGTTGCTGATAATTCTCTTGCTAATGTATCTGGTGGTACAACATATTCTGCATTTTCAGTTGATTTTTACTTAGACAAGAACTTTAGGCATAAGTATCTTACTTCTACAGTTGATCAATTTGATGTAAGTACTGATGGACAAGTTGGTATTTCTGGTGGAAAGATTTTCTTACAGACTAATGCAAAAACTCCAGAAACATTATATTATAACTTGACACCTGTTAATCCAGATAGAATTACTACTGTTCAATCTGAGATTATAACTGATAAAACAGTTCAAAACTTCAATACGATTAAACTTATTGATTCTTTATATGAAGGTAAGTATACAATTGCTTCAATTGCTACAACAACATTTACTTTTAATATTTCTAAGGAACCAGAAAGTAATACTTATACTGATGTAACTGCTAGGATGTCATATAAGACATCTTCTGCTGGTGCTTTAGGACCTATTTCAAAAATTAAGGTAACTAATAAGGGATATGGTTATAGTAGTATTCCTGGAATAACAACAGTTAGTAGAACATATGTTGGTACGGCTGCTAGTAACTTTGGTAATGGTTCTATTTTAAGAGTTGAAAGTGATACAATTGGTCAAGTAAGGTCTACTCAAATAGACAATCCAGGTTATGAATTCCCATATGACCAAACTTTACGTCCATCTGGTGCTCTACCAAGTCTTTTCAAAGTTGATAGATTTAGGACTTTTGATCATATTGGATTAAGTTCTGGTGGCCATAATTACTCTATTCCTCCAAAAGTGGTTGTTAAGGATAGGGTTAGTGGAAAGATTCTTACTGAAATGGATATCCAAACAGAAGTTGAAGGTTCTGTTGGTATTTCTAGTGTAATTATTGTTGAAAATACTAAGAAATTACAGGATCCTAATCCAACTTTGATTCCAATTTATAATTCTAATGGAGTTGGGATTGAAACAGTAGGATTTACAACAACAAGTGCAATAGTTGAACTTACACTTGATACTGATTTCTCTTTAGGACAAGAATTCCCATTCTCTGTTGGTGATAAGGTTTTAGTTGAAGGTGTTGGTATTGCAACTACTGGATTTGGATATAACTCCAGTGAATATGATTATAATCTCTTTACTCTTAATTCTATTACTCCTAACTTTGGTGGAGCTAATCCAAAAGTTACTTTTATACTAGAAAATGATAATCCTGGTGAATATGATCCAGATAATTCGGCGGGTCGAATAATACCAGAAAAACATTTCCCTGGATTTATTCCAGTCACCAAAAAAGGAGATTTTGAAGTTAAAGAGACTGTTTTCCAAGATACACTTACTGGTAGAAAGACTGGTAAAGTAATTGGATGGAATAAGAATAATAATACATTAAGAGTTGCAACTAGTGATGTATTTGAATCTGGTAAACCAATTGAAGGTGAAGCATCTAATCAGGTTGCAAATGTCTTTAATATTGAGTCATTTGAGTCTAATTTTGACGTAGGACCTCTTGTTGAACAGAAAAAAGGATTCCAAAGGGTAACTGGGTTCTTAAATGATTCTAGACAAAGATTACATGATAATAATTATTATCAAGCATTTGCTTATTCGGTTAAATCACCTGTTCAGTATTCTACTTGGAAAGACGTCGTTGGTGAAATTACACATACCAGTGGATTCAAGAAATTCTCTGATATGGAGATTGAGTCTTTTGAAGGAAGACCAAAGGATGCTGATCAGCAAGGTGATGGTGCTTATGGATCTACAGGAATAGGATTCCCTAATGCTGGAATAGGCGCTGCGGCTGCTAGTGCTCCAGTCAATGACGTTTCAGTTAAAGCAGATTTGATTTCTGTTACTAGTTGTGATACTAGATTAGATTTTGACAATGCAACAGAACTAACTGTTGAAGTTGCTGGAATTAGTACTGCAAATCAAAGAACTGTTTCTAAGGATATAGTTCTTGAGAATAGAGTTCTTACTGATTATGAGGAAGCAAGAACTAATAGGGTTTTGTCAATTGATGATATTGGGGATTTATTTGACAGTAAGCCTAGAACTGATCCATTCGAGAAATTTGACTTTGTTACAAAGGATCAATTTACAAGTCATAGGTACTTCTTTAACGTAAAAGATACTCGCTACACTGGTGAGAACATGTGTGGTTTCTTTAATGTTGTAACAGACGGTTCTGCTTCATATATCAATCAATATAGTGTTGATAGTCAGGGATCATTAGGTTCATTTGATTATGGATTTAGTGGTGCTTATGCAAACGTTGATTTTTATCCTACTAAGTATGAATTAAACAATTATGTTATAGATTTTATCTCTGTTGACTTTAATAATATGCCAGGTATCCAAACTGGTGGTACAACTGGTACTGGTTCAACAAGTATAGGTGATTTAGTTACAGTTAGTGGATTTACCACTACAACTGCTATTGGTGCTGGAACTAGTATTATTAGTATCAATCCTGCCAATTCGTCTGCTAATAAGGTTTTAGTTGAAGTTACTCAAACTACCTCTGGTATTAGCACATATCAGTTAACTGAGGTTAATATTTTACCTGGTACTACTGATGCTGCTACTGGATTTGTTGATTATGGTACTTTATCTACTGGTGGATTTATTGGAACCTTTGGTGTTCAAACTAGTGGATTAACTAATCTTAATTTCTATCCTGCTGCTGGTATTCAAACTAATTGTGCAGTTAAGATTATTGATTATCAATTTAATAAGGCTGCTAGTGGAGTAGGTTCTACCACTATGGCAGAATCCATGATGGAATCTTTCTATACAACTATTTCTTCTTCTGCTACTCCTGGTCAAAACAAGATTTGTGGATTTACTAGTGAGGAGTATGAAGGTGCTTATTGGATAGTTGCTGTAGAAGATACTACTAATAGTAAGTCTTCATTCCAAGAATTACTTACAATCCAAGCATCTGATGGATTAGATACTCAAATGTATGAGGCACAGTACGGTGAAGTGCTGTCATATGATGATGCTAATGGAGTACAAGATGTTGGTTTAGGTACAGTTGGTGCTGGTTTCTCTGGTACTGATTTCTGTTTATATTTTACACCTAATGCAAATATTGCTACTAAAGTTAGAGTATTTGGTCAAGCAGTTGAAAATAAGAGATCTGCAGGAATTAATACTATTGGAATAGGAGATGGAAATTCAGTTGGTCAATTCCGTACTGGGGAAGGTACTTACACTGGTACTCTTGCTGTTGTTAAACGTAATTTTAATCTTACTCATAGAAATAGACCAATTTTCAGAAAAATTTGGGATCCTGAGAATGATACTACAGTTGTTGACGTTAATGCCAACACTCTACAGATTGCCGATCATTTCTTAATTACTGGTGAACAATTAACATATTCATATGATGGAACTGGTATTCAAACAAGTGGTGGAACTATAGGTACAGATTGCTATGCAGTTAAAGTTAGTGAAGATTTAATTAGGATTTCTCCAACTGCATCTGATGCTCTTGCTACTCCCCCAACTGTCTTTGATTTTAGTTCTGTTGGAACAGGTAATAGTCATGCAATTACTTCTCATAAGCAAAATACAAAGGCTTTAATTGCTCTTGATAACAATATTCAGTCACCTATCGTTTCTACTGGTGTTACTGTTGGTTTAACAACCACTATGAGTGCATCTCAGGTTAATGCTCGTATTACTGGCATTGGTTCAATGATTGGTGGTGATTTGATCAAGATTGATGAAGAATTTATGAGAGTTAAGTCTACTGGTTATCAACTTGCAGATCAACTTCTTGTAGATAGAGGATGGTTAGGTAGTACACAAGGTATTCATACTTCTGGTGCTGTAATCACTAAGTATGATGGTAATTACACGATATTAGGTAACTCAATTAACTTTGTTGAACCACCTTATGGTGAAGAAGGTTATGCTGGATTAACAACACGTTCTACTTTCCAAGGAAGAGTCTTTATTAGAACTGCAGAGCAAGATGATAGTGTTGCATATGAGAATAACTATCTCTTTGATTCACTTTCTAAGGACTTTACTGGTGTAGGATACACATTCACAATGTCTCAAGATGAGTCCGATGTTGTTGGATTCTCAACTAATAATGGTATAATTCTCTTAAATGAGATATTCCAGGGTCCAGGTGTTGATTACAGTCTTGAAGAAAAGGCTACGACTACTGAAATCTCCTTTATAGGAGCTGCTTCCTCAACTACCGATGTAAACGTTGGTACACTTCCAAGAGGTGGTGTTCTTGTTAATGTTGGTTCTTCCGAAGGAATGGGATATCAACCACTTGTCGCTGCTGGTGGTACTGCTGTTATCTCTGATACTGGTACTGTTTCCTCAGTATCCATTGCAAATAGTGGTAGTGGTTATAGGATTGGCATTCAGACAGTGTATGTCGGTGTTGCAACTGCTGGAGCAGAAGGATATCCAAATATTGTTTCAATTGGTACTGCTATTGTTGATGCTGGATACATTACAAGTATTAATGTAACTTCCCCTGGTACTGGTTATACATTTACAGATGTACCTAAAGTCTTTATTGATGCACCTACTGGATATGAGAATATTCCTCTAGTTGCTGCAGGTGGTTCTACTACAACTGGAGTTGATGCAACAATTGATATTACAGTAGGATTGGGTAATAGTGTAACACAATTTACTCTTAATAATACTGGACGTAATTATGACATTGGTGATGTATTAACTGTTCCTGCTAATACTGCAAACTTTGCTGGTATTCCAACTACTGGACTTCCTGCAGACTTCAAAGATTTCCAGATTATTGTTGAATCTGTTCATGATGATAGTTTCACTGGTTGGACATTTGGACAATTAGAAGTATTTGATGATTTTAGTCCATACTTTGATGGAGTTAAGAAATCATTCTCACTTAAGAAGCAAGGTGGTACAGTTTCTCTTAGAGCGGCTAAAGGTTCTCCAATTAGAATTCAGGATAACTTAATCATCTTTATTAATGATATTCTTCAGGATCCTGGAGTTTCCTTCGAATTTAAGGGTGGTAGTGTTATTGATTTCTATGAACCACCTAAGGCCGGAGATACTTTAAAGATATACTATTTCAAGGGATCTCTAGCAGACTCTGTATTTGTGGATACTATTGAAACTCTTAAACCTGGAGATAAAGTTAGATTACGTCAAGATGCTACTGATTCTGCTACATTTGGACTTGATCAGACTAAGCGTTTAGTTAGTGGTATTTCAACATCTGATACCTTCAGAACTGTCCAATATTTTGGTCCTGGTATTACTACTGACACTGCTCTTGAAAGATCTCTTACATGGGAAAAACAAAAAGATGATATTGTTGTAGATGGTGTTTATGTTTCTAAAGCACGTATTATTAACGAATCTACAATTACTCCTACTACTAGAATTATTCAAAATGTAGGTATTGGTTCTACCACCATCTATGTTCAGAGTGTACGTCCATTGTTTAATGATGAACAAGAAGGATATGTTGGTAGGGATTTGAATTTGGTTATTGTTGATGAAGATACTCCTAAGGTTTCAGCGGCTGCAACTGCTATTGTTTCTGATACTGGAACTATTAGTCTTGATCTAACAAGTTCAGGACTTGGGTATACTGCTGCACCAACTGTTTCTATCAGTACTTATTTTGGTGTAACAGTAAGTGGTGCTGCAACTGCAACAGTAAGTGCTGCTGGAACAGTTACTGAATTGACCCTTACTAATGCTGGTACTGGTTACACTAATACATCTGTTCCTATGGTTCTTCTCGGACAACCAACAGGATATGCTGATACTCTTGGTACTCCAGTCTTTACTGGTGACTTTGGTATAATTGCTGGTGTTGCTGCTACTACAGTTGGTACTGCAGTTACTGGTCTTGTATTTGATCTATTCACTGATATGCTTATGAGGGATCCAGTACGTGTTGGTGCTGCTGTTTCTCTTCCTCAGATAGAGGCTGGTGATTTCTTCTATGTTTATGAAACTAATACCGGTGCTGGTTCAACATCTTATGAAGATGCAGAAGGTACAAGTGCAGTTGGTATTGGTACTTCATTTATGGACAACATATATCGTTGTCAAGCAGTTGAATATGGAGAAAGTGTTGTAATTGGTATTGGTACAACTGGTGTACAAAGAGTTACTGTTAGTGTCTCTTCAACTGATAGTGTTACTCCTGGAATTAATAACTTCTTTGGAAGATATAGTTTCGGTAAAATAACAGGTGTTACTAGAGATTCATCTCCAGGAGAGTTTAATATCGTTAATACTAACGGTATTACGGGCCTTGCTACTGCTCCTGTAATTAGGCGAATCAAAAACATCAAACGTTCTTACTAAATAAAGAAAAAAGTCTAAAAATGTCTGCGATTATCACAGATCAATTGCGTGTTGTGAATGCCGCCAATTTTGCGGCTGATGTAAAATCTACTGCAAATAGTTTTTATAGTTTTATTAATTTACCGAACGCGAGTGATGTACAATCTGACTGGGATAGCAATACTCCAGACCCTATCGATTCTTTTAGAGAAGAGGATAGATATTGGGATTCAATGATTGCATTGAAAAAGGTCAATGCAGGCGATGTAAAGCGTGTTATAAGAAAACTTGCTTGGACCTCAGGTACTACTTACGATTATTATAGACACGATTATAGTAGAAATAATACAACGGGACAAACTGGATCGTCTAATTTATATGGTGGTAATTATTATGTAATGAATAGTGATTATAGAGTTTATATCTGTATTGCTAATGGTTATGATCCTGATAACCTACTAGGTAAACCGTCTCTTGATGAACCTCTTCACACAGATTTGGAACCAAAGGCTGCTGGTACTAGTGGTGACGGTTATCTTTGGAAGTATCTCTATACTATTAACCCAGGAGATCTTGTCAAATTTGAATCAACTAATTTTATCCCAGTTCCTGATGACTGGCTTACATCTACTGATGCAAATATCACTGCTGTAAGAGGTAATGCTGCACTTACTGGAAACCAATTAAAGCAAATTGTTATTACTAACAAAGGTGCTGGTTATGGTAATGCTGCTACTTACACTAATGTTCCTATTAATGGAAATGGAACAGGTGCAAAGTGTTCTGTAACGGTTAACTCCTCTGGTCAGATTGCTGCTATTAGTATTACTCAGGGTGGTGATGGATACACTTACGGTACTGTTGATTTAACTGCGGGAGGAGTTACAAACTCCTCTGGTAGTACTGATGCGGTATTTAATGTCATTATTCCACCACAAGGTGGACATGGTGCTGATGTTTACAGAGAATTGGGTGCAACTAGAGTATTAATTTATTCTCGTATAGAGAATGATGATTCCAACCCAGACTTTGTTACTGGTAACCAATTTGCTAGGGTTGGCCTTGTTAAAAACCCAGAAGCAGAAGGATCTACTAATATTATTGCTACTTCTCAAGCAAGTGCTGTATATGCTGTAAGATTGTCTGGCGCTGGTGTTACTGCAGCAACATTCACTGCTGATGCTAGAGTTCGTCAGACTGTTGGTGTTGGTTCAACTGCTGTTGGACAAGTAGTTTCTTGGGACTCTAATACCAGAGTTTTGAAGTATTGGCAAGATAGTTCACTTGCTGGATTTACAACAGCAGGTATAGCGAAAACAAATCCAGAATTTGGATTTGAATTATATGATTTTACTGCTAATCCTGGTACAGGAGGGACTACTATTGTTAAGGGTGGATCTGTTGATCTGAACATTGATTTAGACTATACAGGTATAACCACTGTAATAAATAGTAAAACGTATAACTTAGGCCAATCCTTCACTAAAGGTGTGGCACCTCCAGAAGTTAAAAAGTATTCCGGAGAAATTGTCTACGTTGACAATAGGGCATCTATCACTAGATCCACTAACCAAAAGGAAGACATCAAAATCATAGTAGAGTTCTAAACAATGCCACAGGAAACGAATCTAAACGTTAGTCCATATTTTGACGATTTTGATGCGACTAATGATTTTCACAGGGTACTATTCAAGCCTGGTTATCCAGTTCAGGCTAGAGAATTAACGACTCTACAGTCGATTCTTCAAAATCAACTTGAGAATTTTGGAGATCATATTTTTAGAGAAGGATCTAAGGTAATACCTGGTCAACTTTCTGTTCAACAAAATTATTATGCTGTTCAAGTTGAGGCAGCGTATTTTGGTATTCCTGTTTCTTTTTATGCAGATAGGTTAGTTGGAAAGAGAATAAAAGGAGAAACATCAGGAGTTACTGCAAAAATTGTAAATTGGATTGATGAATCCACATCTGACAATGGTAATGTAACTTTTTACGTTCAATATGAGAAATCTTCCACTACTTTTAGTGGTCAGGTTTTTAATGATGGTGAAACTCTTTTAACTTTATCATCAATTACATACGCTAAGACAACTATTGCGTCAAATGAAGGATTTGCTACTGCAATTCCATCAAATGCAACTGCAACTGGTAGTGCGGTACAAATAACAGAAGGTGTTTATTTCCTTAGAGGAAATTTTGTAAGAGTTGCTCAACAGACTCTTATTCTGGATCAGTATAATAATACTCCTTCATATAGGGTTGGACTATCTGTTGTCGAAGATATAATAACAGCCGGTGCTGATGACTCTCTATATGATAATGCACAAGGATTTAGTAACTATGCAGCTCCTGGTGCTGATAGATTAAAGATATCTGCTATATTATCAAAGAAAGAATTAGATGAACTCAATGATGAGAATTTCGTTGAGATCATGCGACTTGTCGATGGTCAAAAAGAATGGTTTGAAGACGATAATCAATATTCTTTAATTAGAGATGCTCTTGCTAAGAGAACTTATGATGAATCTGGTGATTATTACGTAAAACCATTTCGCCTTACAGTAAAAGAGTCGTTAAACGACAAAAAAGGCAATAAGGGAATTTATTTGCCAGGACAAACCACTCAAGATGGTAATAATCCTTCTAGTGATTTGATGATTTATCAAATCAGTCCAGGTAAGGCATATGTTCGTGGATATGATATTGAGACTATTAGCAATACAAATTTAGATGTTCCTAAGGCAAGAACAACTAAAACAATAGAAAATGCTGGTATAGACTATAATACAGGATCTCAGTTTATTGTTAATAGGGTATTTGGTACTGCGAATGTAGGTCTTGGAACTACTTCTTTTGTTTCATTAAGAGATCAAAGAATTGGTGGAACAACTACTGCGGCCGCAGGTTCTGAAATTGGTAAAGCAAAGGTATATAATTTATCCGCAGAATCAGTAAATCTTAATTGGGATCAGCAAGATGCTAACCAGTGGGATTTGCGTTTATTTGACATACAGACTTATACAAAAGTTGGAATAAGTACATATCTCTCAATTACAGCACCTGCCCACATTACAGGTGATTCTAGTGGTGCTGAGGGGTATATTACTGCTAGTATAACCAATGCAGACGAATTTACCATTTATTGTAATAATGGTCAATTTGTTAAGGATGAGTCCTTTAAAGTTAATGGTAATGATGTAGGACCAGTAATTAAGACTATTAGAGATTATTCAATAAATGATGTTTATTCTGTTCATTCATCTGAAGCAACTGGTAATCTTGGTGTAGGACAGACATTTAATGCTGACTTAGATCTAACCAAGAGTGTTATTCCAATTGCTGATAGTTTTGTTGGTAATAGTCCCACATTTGTAGTTACAGCAGTTGATCAAGGAATTTCAACGGTAACAAGTCCAGGAAATAATTTTGCTGGTATTGTAACGGTTGGTAATTATATTGGTTATTCTCTTGCTGGATTTAACACAGAAAGTCTTAATAGAGTTAGTGCTGTTTCCGATGATGGAAATACTCTTACAGTTGTTGCTGCTACTGATGTTATAGGAGTAGCAGATGGTAGTCTTCCAACTACAGAACTTAATACTGAATCTTTATCAATAAGATCTGTTGATAATATTTTGTTTGATAACAATTCCTTTGTCACAAAATTACCTAATAATAATATAAGTGATATTGATATTCTTAGTTCAAATCTTATTGTTAAGAAGCAATTTAGGAATATTACTGTAGCGAATAATGAGATAGCCGCATCTCAGTTTAATATTGATACTGATTACTATTATCAACCATATACTCCTCAGAGATATCTTATATCATATGGTGATGGTAGACGTGAATCTCTTACTGCTGATCAGGTTGTAATTAGTGATGACAGTAAGACTCTTAGATTTGTAAATCTTTCAGTTGCTGCTGATTCTTTAACTAGAGTTGATGTCACATTAAAGAAAGAAAAACCATCTTCCAAAGAAAAGAGATGGAATGTTAGTAAAACACTTATTACAAGATCTAATCAGGCTGGATCTGGTATTGGAGGTACTACTCTTAATAATGGATTAACATATAGCACTTTATATGGAACACGTGTTGAAGACCAAGAAATATGCTTAAATGTTCCAGATGTTATGAGAATTCTAGGTGTATATGAATCTAATGATACATCAGAAGCTGATTTACCATCTGTTACTTTGGGTTCTTTGTCTGGACCAAATGCCACAACTGCAGATTTGATAGTTGGTGAAGAGATTGAATCTAATAATGGAGCTATTGCATTAGTAGTAGAAAAGACTAATGCATCACAAATAGGAATATCTTATATTAATGGTCAAAAATTCCAACGTGCTGACGTATTAACCTTTAAATCATCCGGTATTACTGGTAGTGTTACTGCCTTTACCGTTGGTGATAGGGATATTTCAACCAATTATACTTTGGATCCTGGCCAACGTGCATCTTTCTATGACTATAGTAGGATTTGGAGAGATGTTTCTAGTATACCAGATGGACAATTAAAGGTCGTATACCAATATTATACTGTTCCTGCTGATGACACTGGTGATATCTTTAGTATTAAGAGTTATGATGCAAATCGTTATGATAATGATATCTATTATCTTGATAGTAGACTTTTAGAAAGATTAACTGATTATATTGATATACGTCCAAGGGTATCTACATTTGATCCTGCTACTGCATCCAAATCACCATTTGAGTTTGATTCAAGAGTATTCAGTGGTACAGGAAATACTCCATCAAATATTCTTTCTGATGATGAAATAATAAATGTTTCATATTCTTATTACTTACCAAGAATTGATAGGTTGTTCTTAACAACTAATGGATCATTCCAGCTTCAAACTGGTGTTCCTGATGATAGTCCTCAACCACCGGTAACGGTTAGTGGAGCACTTGATGTAGGTACTTTTTGGGTTCCAGCATATACCTATGAGGCACAACAAGTAAAAACTCTTCTTAAGTCATATAAGAGGTATCGCATGAGTGATATCACTAGACTTGATAATAGAGTTAAGAATCTTGAATTTTATACAGCCCTTTCATTATTAGAGACTGATACTAAGAATATGTCTATTAGAGATGCTAATGGTCTTGATAGATTTAAAGCAGGATTCTTAGTAGATAACTTTAAGGATGGAACTGCTAGTAGTTCAGGTGATCCAGATTATAATGCTTCACTTGATTTAGTTAAAGGTGAGATGCGTCCTTCTCACTATACTACTGCTGTTGATTTACTTTTAGGTACTAATAGTATTATTGGTATAGGTCAAACTGCAGACCCATCGCAAGACTGGGGATTCTCACAAGATCTTGTTGGTAGTGGATGTAGAAGAACTGGAGATATTGTTACTTTAGATTATACTGAGGTTTCATGTCTTGCCAATACTTACGCATCTAGAACTGAGAATGTTCAGCCTTTTGCTGTAATATTCTGGCGTGGAAATATGGAATTAAATCCATCTTCTGATGTTTGGATTGATACTAGAAGAATTGATGCTAATGTAGTAGAAATTGAAGGTGATTATGAAGATACTTTAGAAGAAACTGGTGCTGATGTAAATACTGGTTTAATATCAACTCGTTGGAATGCTTGGCAGACTGATTGGGTTGGTGTTGATGTAACACAAGTTGTTACAGAAGAAATAGAAAATAGAGGAGATCAGAGACCTCGCGAGATTCGTAGAAGAGTACCTAATCCTCGTAGGCAAGGTCAGGTCGAGATAACGACACAAAATGTTCGTGTTAACTCATCTCGTGTAAGGGTTCGTGTAACAAATACAGATAGGATTACAAGAACTGGTCAATCAAGAACTGGTCTTGCTACAAGAGTTGTTGAAAGAATTGATTCTGAATCTCTAGGAGATAGAGTAGTCAATAGGGATAACATCCCATTCATGAGGGCTAGAAACCTTGAGTTTGTTATTAGAAGGGTAAAACCAAGAACTCAATTGTTCCCATTCTTCGATGGTCAATCTGTTGCTGAATTCTGCTTCCCTAAACTTTTAGAAGTTACTATGGTAAATGGTACTTTTACTGTAGGGGAGACAGTAGAAGCAACTCCTAGCATTAGAGCTCTAGAATCTCCATGGCAATCACAACCTTACTGTAGGTTTAGAGTTGCTGTACTTAATCATAAGTATGGTCCATATAATGCTCCAGCAGATATTTACACAGTTAACCCATATAATGATGATGAGTCTCTTCCAGAACTCTATACATCAACTTCTAGTATTCTGAACGTGGATACGTTTAGTTTACAATTACAACCACAAGGTCAATTCTTTGGTTGGATGAATGGAAATATGACTCTACGTGGATTATCAAGTGGTGCTGAAGCAACTATTACACGTACACGTTTAATCAGTGATAATGTTGGTACTCTACAAGGTTCATTCTGGATTCCTGATGCAACTAGAGATGCTAACCCAGCTTTTGAAGCAGGAACTAAGAACCTTAGATTTACTTCTTCTGCAATTAACTCTTTAATTCCTGGAACAGTTACAACTTCAGTGGATCAAAACTTTGAGTCTTCTGGTGTAATTGAGACTATTCAAGAGACTATCATTAACACAAGAAATGCTGATGTAGTAACCGAAAGTCTTACTGATAATAGAGTACTCACAGATGTACAAAGGAATATCATTAATAGACAAGATATTGCTGTTATAGATCGGTCAACAGTAGTAGTTCAGCAGCAAATAATAACTAATTTCTATGATCCTTTAGCACAATCATTTGATGTTGGTGATCCTAATGGCATCTTTATAACCAGCATAGATCTATTCTTCTCAACAAAAGATGATACTCTACCATGTAGTGTAGAGATTAGAACTTGTGAATTAGGAACTCCTACAACTACAATTATTCCTTTAAGTCAGAAGGAATTGATGCCTGATCAGATTAATGTTTCTAGTGATGCTTCTCTTGCAACTAACTTTACGTTTGATTCTCCCGTATTTCTTGAGGGTGGCGGAGAATATGCTATCGTTGTTGTTTCTCCTTCTACTGAGTATAACGTTTGGATTTCTAGACTAGGTGATGAAGATATTTCTACTACACAATTAGGAGAATCTCAGAGAGTTGTTATTACACAGCAGCCTTATTTGGGATCTTTGTTCAAGTCGCAGAACGCATCTACTTGGACTCCTTCTCAGTTTGAAGATCTTAAGTTTACTCTTTATAAGGCACTCTTTACTGCTGGAACTCCAGGAACTGTTAATTTCTATAGTCCAGAGTTGGAAGTTGGAAATAATGAATTAATAGAATTGAATCCTAATCCAATTACTGCTTTATCTAAGAAAGTTATTCTTGGATTAACTTCTGCAATTGCTGATACAACTCTTATTAATACTGGAGTTTCTATTGGTCAGACAGGAACTTCAGTATCCTTACCAACTGGTAGTATAGTTGGTACTGGTGGATCCGTTCTTAAAGAAGCAGTAGGACTATCAACAGATTCACTTCTATCAATTAATCCTGGTTCTGGATATACTGTTGCCACTACAACTGGAGTACAACCTTATACAATTACTGGTAAGGGATCTGGACTTGAAGTTGACATCTTTGTTGGTATAGGAAATTCAATCTATCAGGATCCTAATAACAAGGCAGGCCCTGTTGGATTTGTTAGTGTAACTCAATGTGGAACTGGATATCAAGTTGGCGACGTTGTTGGTATTCCTACTGCTGCTTGTAATGGTATTGGAACAGGAGCACAACTTTCTGTTGTTGCAATTGGATTTACCAATACAGTATTCTTAGATAGGGTTCAAGGTGACTTCTTGGCTGGTGTAGGTAATACGATTACTTATCTTACAAACACTGGTATTTCTTCTGATCTTAATGGAGATGGATCTAATGTTCTAATTAAGACAGGTGAAGTAATTAATGATCCATATTATGATGGTAGAACTATTAGAGTTAATCATCGTAATCATGCGATGCATGAACCAAATAATTTAGTTAAGATTGATGGTGTTCTAAGTGATAATGCTCCATCAACTCTTTCTGCTTCTCTTGATAGAGATGCAACTGGAGATTTCTCAATTAGTGCTGGTGCTGCATTTACTTCCTTTGAGAACGTTGGTGTTGGTACAACTAACCCAGGATATCTTAAGATCGCTAATGAGATTATTAAGTACACTGGTGTTAATACAACTACGAATGCAATTACTGGTATAACGAGAGCACAAGATTCATCTCTTGCATATACTCATCCAGAAAACTCTCTTGTTTATAAGTATGAGTTTAATGGTTTGTCTCTGAGAAGAATCAATAAGACTCATAACTTCTCAGAAGTTCAGAGTCAAGGATCTCATCCAATTAAGATGGATTCTTACTACATTGGTATTGATCCTGGTCAGACATCATCTGATAATATTGGAATTGGTACAAGTAGGGCTAATAGTGCTGGTGGATTACCAAGTTTATACTTTAATCAGACTAAGAGTGGTGGTGAATCAAGGATTACAGCTTCTCAGAACATTCAGTTTGAAACTTTGACACCTAACATTCAAACATTAACACCTAGAGGTACTACAATTGATTCTAGGGTTAGAACAATTAGTGCAAGAAGTATTAGTGGTATTGAAACATCCTTTGAAGATGAGGGATTTAGATCTATGCCTCTTAATGGAGCTACTGCATTTGAATCTCCAAGAATGGTTGCTTCTAAAGTGAATGAGGATAGTAAGTTATCCACATTACCTGGAAATAAGTCAATGAATATTCAACTTGATTTGAGTAGTAATGATCCTAATGTATCACCTGTTGTTGATATTGATAGGGTAAGTGCTATTCTTACAACTAATAAGATTGATGATCCTGTTACTATTTTCGCGGAAGATAATAGAGTTAAGATTCCTGGAGAGGATCCTAACTCAGCAACTTACGTAACGAAGAATGTAGGACTTAGAGTTCCTGCTACAGGAATTAAGGTTCTATTCTCTGCTCATAGAGCAGCAACATCTGATATAAGAGTTGCTTACTCCATATTCAGACAAGATGATGCTGACAATATACAGCGTTATGAACTCTTCCCAGGTTATGATAATCGCGATGATAGTGGTGCTATCATTAATGTGAGGGACAACTCAGGTCTTCCTGATGTATTTGTTCCAGCATCTATGGATAGATTTGATTACCGTGATTATGAATTTACTATCGATAGATTGACAGAATTTAGTGGATTTAAGATTAAGATTATGATGACAGCAACTAACCAGGCTTATCCACCTATTGTTAAAGAATTTAGAGCGATTGCATTATCATGATACCCGTTGAAAATAATCATGCACTCTATCGTGATGAAAAGTCTAATGCGATTGTATCTTCTGATATGAATGCTTATAACAATTATGTTAGAGCAAGAAATCAGAAGGAATCTGAAAAGGCTGAACTAGATGAACTCAAAAGTGAACTTAAAGAAATCAAGCAAATGTTAAGGAATTTATCAAATGGCAACTAGATCCTTTACTTTTGATTCACAATCTGACTATCCACCAGTATCTGATCTGGTGATAAATGTTGGTGCGTCATTTACTTGTACATATACTGTTAATACTCCTGCAGGATCAGCATATAATTTGACAGGTCAAACTTTGTCTGGACAAATGGCAAAGCATGTAGGAGCTGCTGCAACTTGTACTTTTACATGTGGATTAACTGATGCCACTGCTGGTAAGTTTCATATAGGTTTAGGTACACATCAGACATCAGAATTAGCAGATGGTAGATATTTCTATGATGTAAATGCCAAGAGTGGAACAACGGTAAATAGAATAGTAGAAGGACAAATTATAGTTAGAGGTGGTATATCTTCTACCCTTTAATAAATAATTAGAAAATTGGGAATATGGCGAAGCCTGCTTCTAGAACCGAACTTGTAACCTATGCTAAGAGGCAACTGGGAGACCCAGTGGTTGAAGTAAACGTAGCCGATGAACAATGTGATGATTTAATGGATGATGCCTTCCAGATGTTTCAGGAGAGGCATTATGATGGTGTTATGAGAATGCCTTTGAAGTATAAGGTAACGGAGGATGATATTAATAGAGGTAGAGCAATGGGAGGTAATAGTCCCATTGGTATTGTTACAACATCTGTTAATGCAACTGTTGCTGGAGCAGCTGTTACATTTAATTATGAAGAGAATTCAAATTATATTAAACTACCAGATAGTGTAGTTGGTGTTGAGAAGATATATCGATTTGATGGATCTAATACTATCACTAACAATATGTTTAGTGTAAAGTATCAGTTATTCTTGAATGATGTTTACTACTGGGATTCTATGGAACTTTTGACCTATTCAATGGTCAAAACTAAGTTAGAAGATATTGATTTTCTATTGAATACAGAGAAACAAATTAGGTTTAATATTAGACAAGGACGTTTATATCTTGACATTGATTTTGCTACTTTGAGTGTTGATGACTATCTAATCATTGATTGTCATAGGATTTTAGACCCTAGTGATTTTACAAAAGTATATAATGATAGATTCTTAAAGCGGTATTATACTGCTCTTCTTAAGAGACAGTGGGGTATGAATCTTATCAAATTCCAGGGAGTTAAACTTCCAGGAGGTATTGAGATGAATGGACGACAAATATATGATGATGCTCAACTTGAATTGGATAAGATTAAAGATGAGATGTTTAATGAGTATGAACTTCCAGCAATGGATATGATAGGCTAATGGCTTTAAATCCGTTCTTCACACAAGGGACTCGTAACGAGCAGAATCTTCTTCAATCTCTCAACAATGAGATGATTAAGATGTATGGTGTTGAATGTTATTATATTCCTCGTAAATACTTGACTACGAATACTATTATTAAGGAAGTCATACAGTCGAAGTTTGATGATGCTTATCCTATAGAAGCATATGTTCAGAACTATGACACTTATCAAGGAAACGGTAGAATCCTGTCGAAGTTTGGTGTTGAAGTACAAGACGATATTAATCTCGTCATCTCAAGAGAAAGATTTGAAACATACATCCAACCTCTCATTAGAAATGAGACGGGAATTAAGATATCCTCCAGACCTGCAGAAGGAGATCTTATCTGGTTCCCGCTTGATGATAGACTATATGAAATCAAGTTCGTTGAGCATGCGAAGCCCTACTATCAATTAAAAGAACTTTATGTATATGAACTCCAATGTGAGGTCTTCCGTTATGAAGATGAAACAATTGACACAGGAGTTGGTCAAATTGATGATGTCCTCGAAGACGTTGGATACTCACAAACTCTCACTCTTACTGGTGTCGGCGAGACCGCTACTGCTGTCACCTCATGGAGAAACGGCGGTCTTCAGTTCATTAATCTCCTTGACGCTGGTTACGGATACAGAGCAACACCCACAATTGGAATTTCTAGTGCTCCAGCTGGCGGCATTACAGCTACTGCTGTCGCAATCACAACTAGTCTCACTGGACTAACTACATCGTTTGCTATTGAGAAAGTATTGATTACTAATCCTGGTGAAGGATATATTGATCCACCTATGATTACATTTGAAGGTGGTGGAGGAGCAGGTATTGCTGTGACGGTTGGTATCGCAACTACAGGTACAGTTGGTATTGTCACTGTTAGTGCCGGTGGTACAGGATACTATGGAACGACCCCTACGGTAACGTTTACGGGTCCTGGAACGGGTACAACGGCACTTGGAGAGGTAGTTGCTGTTGGTGGTACTGTTCGCTATGTACGCCTTTCTAATGCTGGTGCTGGATATACGTCTGCACCTACAGTCACCATTAGTAATCCTGGATTACTTGGATCTGGTGATTTCTACTTTAATGAGGAGGTTACAGGTGGTACAACAGGAACTAAGGCTAGAGTCAAGTCATGGGATGCATCTACTAAAACCCTTGTGGTTGGTATTGCAACAGGAACATTCCTCCAAGGAGAGTCTATCACTGGTGATGAATCCTCAGCAGTTTATACTCTTGCAGTGGATACTACTGATGATATAGTGACAGCCTATCCAGATAATGCTACAATACAATCAGCGGGAGATGATATACTTGATTGGACCCGTGGTAATCCATTTGGAGAGGCTTAATGGTAAACAATTTGCGAGTAGATCCTGATGACTGGTTTGACAACCCCCTAGATAAAATGCCTATTGCAAAAAATTCTGGAAAAACTTTTGACTGGGAAGATACTGCACCATCAGAGTATGAACCTCCTGATGATAGTTATTCTTCAAGACACAAATCCTCACCTGATTTTGAGAAAAGTGCTGAAGAGGTAGTAACAATGCATGAAAAGATGTACCGCATGGCTACTAAAAATGGTACTCATACATTAGGTGGTGGATCTGAGAATCTAAATAGTAGATAGTTAAATCGGTATTTGGTCTGTGTTTGAATATTTCTATCATGAACTTCTGAGAAAAACCGTTATCGGTTTTGGAACCCTGTTTAATAATGTACAGGTCAGACATAAAGATAGCACTGGGAAAGGTGTTAGTGTGATGAAGGTTCCATTGGCCTATGGACCAGTTCAGAAGTTTTTAGCAAGATTAGAACAAACTCCAAATCTTAAGGGAGCGCAGACAATTACGCTTCCAAGGATGTCTTTTGAGTTTAATGGATTGAGTTATGATCCTACAAGAAAAGTAACTCAGACACAAACTTTTCTTACAGCATCAGGAACCGAAAAGACTAAAACTAAAAAGGTATACATGCCTGTACCTTATAATATGACATTTGAATTGAATATACTAGCAAAGATAAATGATGATGCATTACAAATTACTGAACAGATATTACCTTATTTCCAACCATCTTATAATCTAACAATCAATATGATCTCTTCTATAGGAGAGAAAAGAGATGTACCGATTGTATTAGACAATGTTTCCTTCACTGATGATTATGAAGGAGATTTTTCAGAACGTAGAGCATTAATTTATACACTTACATTTACCGCTAAGACATATCTATTTGGTCCTGTTCCATCCGCTTCTGGTGGCCTTATCAAGAAAGCAACTATTGATTATAGTACAAGGAAGGGTAAGGACTTTAGAAGAGAAGTTCGTTACAGTGTCACTCCTCGTGCTACTAAAGATTACACTGGTGATGGAACTACCTATCTTGCAGAAAACTTAGATGATAAGGAGACTCTCATTACAGTGGGAGATGCTCAGAATCTAACTGTTAATGATAGGATCTACATTGATACCGAGACCATCAAGATCAAGGAAATTGACGGCAATAACCTTGTTGTTCTTCGTGGTGAAGATGGAACATCTGCTGCAGAGCATGCCAATGGTGCTACTGTAGATCTCATTGATTCTTCTGATGATTCTCTTATTGAGAGTGGAGATGATTTTGGTTTCAATGAAACCCATTCATTCTTCCAAGATTTTGAAGAATTTCCTAATACATAATCATGGCTGATTTTAGCGAACTGGAAAAAACATTTGATGTAGCAAGTGAAATTGTTGCAGATACTAAGAAGGTTGGTATTCAAAAACCTCCCATTAACAGGGATAACACGGATATCAGAAATGACTACGAATACACAAGAGGCAATTTATATTCTATCATTGAGAAAGGACAAGAAGCAATTAATGGAATTCTTGAACTTGCTCAAGAAAGCGAAATGCCGAGAGCATACGAAGTTGCAGGACAACTCGTTAAATCAGTCTCAGATGCCACCGACAAATTGATGGATCTGCAGAAAAAACTTAAAGAAGTTGAGGAGGAAAAAGAAAGAGGACCATCTACAGTTAACAATTCACTTTTTGTTGGATCTACTGCTGATCTAGCAAAGATGTTAAAAGAGGCCAGTAAGGCCCAAAATAAATAGAAATATGGTAAATAAGACTCCTATTGCTGATCTACCGTCAATAGACGAGTTTATTGTCGAGCCTGAAGAATTACCCTCTGTATCAGAATTTTTACCTGAAGAAGTTGTAGAAGAAGAAACCATTGAAGATGCTGATGGTAATCCATTTCTAGAAGTAACTGATGTTATCAAGGCTCCTGAATGGAGTGAATTAGTACGGATGGTTAATGATGTCCGTAATGAGATCCCTGAGATACCAGAGATTAAAGATTATGAACCACAGTTGGAAGAGATTTCAGCAACTATTCAACAAGTAAAGGAAGAGATACCTATAGTTCCTGAGGTAAGGTACTATGAGAGTGAGTTACAAGAACTACGAGAATCAATTAATAAAGTTGAGAACTCTATACCATCATTACCTTTATGGATCCACAAAGTCACAGAGGTACCTGACTTTGCCTGGGTTGGTAAAGGATTTAATGTCATCGATGAAGATTTCAGAGGAGTAAGAGATACAATTTCAACTCTTGCTGCACGTGTTGAAAAAGAATTAGAGAAGATACATGAAGATAGTGATACCAAGCAGTTTGAAACAAAGACTGATTTTAAAACTATTCATGAAAGAGTCGATACTGTAAGGAAAGACATCTTTAAGCAACTTAGAGAGCAATCTGATGTTATTTGGAAGTTACAGAAGAAACTTAAAGCAAATCAGAAAGAATTTGAAATAGTATTTGATGAGAAAGTTGGTGAGAAGTTTGATGCATTTAGTGAAGTAACAAAGCAGACTGTAGAGAATTTGCAAGATACATTTGTTAAATCTACAGATACTCTTGCGGACCATATGGATAAAGAGGTTAAGTCTCTTGCAGAAAGAATAAAGACCTTACCTAAACCAAAGTATTATGAAGAAGATTTAAAATCTATACGTAAAGAACTTAAGAATCTAACGGAACTTAAGGCTCTTGTATATGATATACAATTGAAGCAGAAAGATCTTTCTATGATTCAAGAAGGTCTTTTAAATGAACCTCCTAATGAAGGAGAAGATGTTGGTACTGGAAAAGATCCATTAACACCAATGGATCAGAAGTTTGCTACTCTTAAAGATCTAGCAGAACATTATAGGATTTTCATTAATAGAATCCAAACCCAACTATCAACCATGGGTGGCGGTGGTGCCGGATTCATAAAAGATTTGGATGATGTTGAGTTTGATCAAACTACTGGTGATAATAAGTTATTAATTTATGATGCAGACAACTCTAAATGGGTAGGTATTGCTAGTACTGCATTAAGTACTGCTGCTGAAACATTAGATCAGACATTGAAGCAGGGTAACACCTCTACAATGGGTATGAATGTAAGTGGTATCACTTCTCTTAGTAATACTACTAATTCAACTGCATTTAATAATGGAGCATTAATTGTATCTGGTGGTGTTGGTATTGCTAAGAGTCTTACAGTTAAAGGTAATATATCTTGTGCTGGTACAGTTTTCTATGAAGATGTAACTAATATAGATTCTGTCGGTATTGTAACAGCAAATAGTGGAATAGAAGTTAGTGGTATAGTTACTTCTGTTGCTGGTGCTGCTGTAACTTATTATGGTGATGGTTCTAATTTAACAGGTAAAGCATCTATTGGTTTAGTATTAGCATTGGGATAATTGATAAATAGAATGACTTGCTAGAAATTCTATGCCTGAAGAAGTTAAAGAAGAACTTCATGAGGAAGAACATAAAGAGAAGGAAAAAGGTCGCTTAGGTAAACTTAAGGACGCTATTCTTCCTGATCAGGAGGAACAAGCTGCTATAATATCTACATTCGTCCGACTTGGAGTTTTAGTCTGGTCCGGCGGGATCTTGACATTAAATTATGTAGCTATTCCTGGAATTCCTCAACAGAAAATTGATCCGACTTTCATAGCTTCAGTTTTTACAGGAGTTTTAGCTTCCTTCGGAATTCAGACAGCAAGTAAGAAAGGAGACGGTACCATGAAAATGAATGGTAACGGTTCTCCAGGTCAGGTATCTAAAGCAGATATGGAAAGACTTATAGAAAAAG
>VTLG01011129.1_pt1 | contig 35618 bp, 44 predicted proteins | sample 4694571 | NCBI WGS metagenome assembly VTLG01 (sample SAMN12604809, study PRJNA352737) | marine metagenome | biome: ENVO:00000447; feature: ENVO:00000209|ENVO:00000569|ENVO:01000036; material: ENVO:00002151; isolation source: viral sequences binned using virsorter ...
AGAGCTACCTGCTTTGCTTCTCTATAATCTCTTGCATATACATCTTCATAAAAGACTGTACCTGCAACATACAGTTTGACTTCACAACGCATTAGGGTTCCTCCTTTGGTATGTACATATTATATAATATCTAAGATGTTTACGCCAGTCTCTTGTGACACTTCTTCAACTGGATGATATTCACCCACTCTCTTCTGAATTAGATTACCATAGTCTTCATGCAACTCACATCCAATATAATCTCTACCTAATGATTTTGCCACCGCAGCAGTAGTTCCACTTCCCATGAATGGATCTAACACAATGTCTCCTACCTCACTACCTGCCTTGATACAGGGTTCAATCAGATCGGGTGGATATGTTGCAAAGTGAGCACCCTTGTATGGTTTCTTAGTTACACTCCATACTGATCTCTTATTCTTCTTAGCATAACTCTTAGTTAAACCTGAGTGTGGAGCCTGTCCGTACTCATTATTACTTGTGTACTTACCATTAGTTCTATCTCTGGTTCCCCAATCTTTTGCTGGTTCCTTGATTGCTTCATTATCATAGAAGTATTTCTTATTCTTACTGAACAAAAAGATATACTCATGTGCCTTAGTGCATCTATCTCTCACACTCTCAGGCATTGGATTAGGTTTGTGCCATATAATATCCTGTCTCAAGTACCATCCATCTGCCCTCATAGCAAATGCAAACATCCATGGGATTCCAATGAGATCCTTCTCTTTGAGTCCATCTAACTTTGTGCTTCTCTTAGGTGAATACTCTGGTAGATCCTGATTAGTTTTACTTACAGTTTGTTTGACATATGCTTTCCTACCTGGTCGATAGTTATAATAACTATCTCCCAAGTTTACCCACAATGTACCATCATCTGTGAGTACATTTCTTACCTCTCTGAATACTCTAACTAACTCATCAATAAACTCTTCTGGTGACTGTTCCTGTCCTATCTGTGAATCTTCCCCACCATAATCTCTCAGACCATAGTAAGGTGGGGATGTAACACACATCCTTGCTTTCTCATCAAACTCTTTAAGAGTCTGTCTACAATCTCCAAATAAAATAGTATCTCTCATTTAGTTTGCTCTGATACTATTGCTTGTAACTTACCATCATCATCAACAGTAATGTTTATATCATGTCGAAAATCAGTATCATTCTCCATGATTCTAATATCTATTGCACCACCTTTACCATAGCGAAACATAATGAATCTACTATCCTTTATTTCCCACTTGTCAGGATTCTTGGCATGTTTAAATACAGGACTTGAATGTTTATCCTCATATCCCTTTATCCATTTAATCATCTTGCTATCCATCCTTGAAACAATATGTATGCTCCAAATAATAACATTAGAAATGTAATTGGAAAGAATGGTATAACTGTAATTACATGAAGCACTTGTACTATTACAATACCATAGAAAATCCACATAATCCACATCCCAATCTTATTGTGAAGGGAACCTCTCTTATATGGATGGCAACCTATAGGTCCACTATCCCATCCATCTTGCATGTATTCTTTTGTAGGAATTTCTTTACTCATCTTGTCACCACACTGATTGCTGGTTCTCCCTTCTGAAATACAGTATCGACTACTGCCTGTACTCTACGGGCTGTACTAATACCGACCTTAGAATATACAGGAACACATACTAATCCATAGGTCTTATCTTTGCCACCCTTACGGATCACTCTACCTATCGTTTGACTGATACCAATGTAATCCATAGATCTTAAGAATAAGACTGCCTCAAGTCCTCTCACGTTGATACCTTCTGCTAGGATACTGTGATGCAAGACAACAAACTTCTTGTCATCATCCTTACCCCATGCACTCAATGTTTCAAAGAACTCATCTCTACTGACTTTCTCACCATTGATGACAGCACCAGTCTTAGATGTAATATACATGCAATCATAACCTCTTCCTTCCAATTCGTCAAGGAACTTAGGGTATGAGATCAATCCTGTAATCTGTTTGGTAGATTTAGCACATACTAAGATCTTCTTAGTCTTATGGTCATCAATATTATTCATAATCTGATTACATTCTACATCAAATGTTATTTCATCCTTCTTTAATATGTCAGTCTTATATACTTTCACTTTTGGTGGTAGAATGTGTCCTTGCTCTACTAATGTAGGTGCTGGTACATTACATATAACCTGACCAAATATATCACTATCATTCATACCTGCCTTGAATGGTGTTCTACTGTGCTTAGGTGTGGCAGTAAAGAAATAAGCTCTCTCAGAATACATTGAGTAATGTTCTACTGCTTCAATGAAGTTTCTTTGAACACTATTGTGTGCCTCATCAAAGTATATTGTATCTACAAATATATCCGATTCCATTAACTTATGAAGTGAATGGTATGTTGTGAAGATTAACTTATTACCAACATGCTCACCCACCCACTCTCTAATCAAATCAATCTTAGTTGTGCTGAAGTGTGATGTTTCACCACTATGCACGTGCATCACAGAAACATTCTCAATCTCTTCCAAGAACTCAGATGATAGTTGCTCTGCTAATAGGATACGTGGAGCAACCACAACGACAGTCTTGGCAGTTAAACCACTAAAGTATGATACAGCATCTCTAATAGCAATAAGAGTCTTACCACCGCCTGTAGGTACGATGATCTGCCCCTTAGGATGTCTTGCTAGTGCTTCCAGTGCTTTTTCCTGATGGGGACGTAATTGCATCAATGCTCTTTGTTTATATGAATATATTATAGCATAAAAAAAGACCCCCTGTGGGGTCGTGTGACGGTTCGTATTCTGGTTCTCTCGGATCTATACGTGGATCCCAGTAGAAGAATTGGCACTGGTGCAATCGCACGTGGATCAATGGTTTATTTAATTTCATCCCTTCTATGTTTTTAAAATATTATAGAGCCTCGCTTACAAACCCTACAAACATAGTTATAAGATTTCATATTTCCACCTCAGTATTATACTTAACATCAACAAATAATATCTCTAATGGTTTATCTGAATAATTAAATGCCTGATGTAAATTATTCATCACATCACATAGTTGAGGAACTCCATTCTCCCATAATATCTTATCATTATTATCCATCCATTCCATATAACATTTGTTCTTATCTGGAACTGCCAATGGTATTTGTATTCTTTTATATGGGTATCTTAGAATGTTTGGATCTTTATGTGGTTTCAATACAGTTCCAGGATAAAATATAGCATAATTTGAAAATAATATATTATCATTCTGATAGATTTTACGGACACTATCAGTCATTAACTTATCTCTAAGTATTGTAGTTTTCTTAACAGATTTAATCCAATAGTAATCAATCACCTTGTTAGAATAACCATCTATCGTAGGTGCTTTCTTAACTGGAAACTTTACATTCCTTGCCCAGTTATATAATATCTCTAGTTCACTTTTATTAATCATCAATTCATATAGAAAAGACCTAGTGCTCCACCATTCAAGTTTATCCTATATTCTTTACTTAAGTCAAGACTAGAGTATTCATATCTTTTCATAGTTTTATTGTTTATTATAGGTTTACCATCCAAACATACTAGAAATCCTTTCCTATTTAATTCTCGTATTATGTTTAAATCTAATATATTCTCGTCACTCTTAACCAATCTACCTTCCCAATTCTGATCTTTCTCAAGTGTATTGAATCCAACTAAATGGAAATCTTCCTGTGAATGAAATATTCTAAACTTATGCAAATAACTTCTAACATCAACAAATTCTCCTTCCTTTACTAACACATAATCTTCAGAAAACATCGTACCAAGTTTACCAATACCTTTAATTCCATAATAAAATATCGTATTAGAATCAATAGGATTCTCTGCTAAGACATAATCCTTCTTTCCTATGTTTACACAAAGTGCAAAATCATTTCCTACTCTATGAAATCTTCTACATGTAGTCATAATTCAATTTCATTCAATTTATTATCAGCTCCATAAGGAATTGATATTATCTTATCTACTAAATCATTCAAATCTAGTGATTCAATCTCATTTGATGATTCATTCTCTGATATTATTGGTTCTTCAATCAAATACATTAAAGACCTATCAGATACTACATCTCGTAAGCTTTCTTGAAAATTATATACACTACTAAAATCTAATCTATCATATGATAATCTTAATGTAGGGTAATCATCAATAGGTTTTGGTGAATTCTGACGACACATCTTAATTTCTATTGATTGATCGTCAGGATTGTTTTTTATCACTTTAAAAATAATATTAATTGGAATCATTATATTATGCCGATCCTCCAGGTACAGGAGTTGTACTTGTCACTACCCTACCAACAACAGATGTTCCTGTAACAGTAGGTCCAGAACCAGATGCAGTAACTATAGCATATCCATTTGCTCCACCAGATCCTCCACTAGCTCCACCAGAGTTACTACCATTAGAACCTGCTGTCGAACTGCTGTCTACTACAGCACCAGCACCACCACTACCTGCTTCATTTCCACCAGCACCACCAGCACCAGATGATTCTTTTGTTGAAATAGAACCATCACTACCGTTTGATCCTCCAGAAGCACCAGATGGAGCTGGTCCACCTCCACCTAATAATAGTCCTGCTCCACCACCTCCACCACCTCCAGTGGATGTTTGCCATCTACTACTTTTTTTACCTGTTGAAACATTTCTACCACGACCTGCACCACCGCCACCGCCACCATATCCTGATTGGATTTTACCATTATTTGTAATTGTGACAGCAGTATTTGTATAATTTATCCCTATAGCACTGGTTCCATTCTGTCCATTTCCACCAGCATTATTACCAGCAGCACCACCTATTCCACCACTACCACCACTACCATAAATCTTGCCACTAGATCCTACTTTAACCTGAAGTGTTGTATTATTATCCCAATCTCCAGTATGTAATGAACAACCATGAATACCAAGACTACTAGGATTTCCACCACCTATAGTTTTATTAACTACAATAACTACCTTTTTTCCTGTTGTACTAGATGGTTTTCCAATAAGACCACCTACAATATCAATTCCACTACCATCTGTACTGGCATCAAATTTAGATCTAGCATTTTTTCTAAATTCATCTCCACCAGTATGATAATCAATTACAATATTACGTCTTGCATTATAAAAATCACTAAATTTAATTGCTCCACTTGTAGGAATACTTGCATTTGCACTTGGACCACAAGTGTCATTATCTAATGCAAAATCAAATCCACCATAAGATTCTGATAATCTATATGAACCCATGGTTGCATAACCAAATTCAGATTGAATCTCACTAAATTTTATTGCTCCAGATGAAGTTAATGCCATTATACTTTTTTTAGTTATTTAGTATTTCTTCCAATATTTCTCATGTATGTATCCCATAGAATATTGTAATTGATCTTCTTTGAGTATTAAACTCATATCTCCAACAATACCAAGTCTCTCTCCTTCAAACTCACCACCCTTAAATTTTGTATTATGTGACAAACTACTAGGGAACATAGCAACATATCCTTCAGGTGGATGTATATAAAATGTTTCAGCATTAAGTTCATTATAATTCTCGACCATCGTTCTATCAGGATTATTATCCTCAATATTCATAGCCTTAAACAAATCATTCTTAGTACATGTATTCTCAAACTCTAAACAATGAGAATTAGGTGGTATATTCACATAATATACAAATGATATATGGCTAGTAGAATGTATGTGCCATCTAATTTGGTTATCAGGTCGTCTTGCCCTTGATAACCAAGTCTTTGTAATCACATAATCAAATATATCTTTATATCCTAAAACCTCACATGTATATTTCTTGGCATGTGAGACAATCTCAGCAAATAAAGGATCTAAATTACTTTCCAGATGAATAAAAGGTTTACCTAAATTCTCACTAACAGTATTATCCTCACAAGTTTCCTCGTAGTCAAACTTAGGATATATCTTATAGAATTCTTCCTTATGTTTTTGATGTTCATTCACTTCCCCAACATACACCGTAGTGGGGAAGATATTAAAAGTTTCAAATGTCATAATAAAGTTTTTTAATTATACGTCAGCCCATGCAGAACCGTTATAGAATCTAAGTTTGCTTGTTTGAGTATTATAAACTATTGCACCTTCTTCCATACCAGTCAAGTTACCCTCTTGTGTGTTATTAACAAGTGGTGGATAGAAATACATTCTATTAGCAGAAGCACCAGTAGCATCTCTACCAGCATATCTACAGTCAAATGCAGATTGTGGATTAGTAGTTCCTAATCCAACTGAACCAAATGTTGCTTTTGCTTGAAGAGCATTAATATTAATAGTATCATCAATTACAGTGGTTTTAATACCAATATTACCATCAGTTGTTACAAAGAATTTTGTAGTAGATGCTCCACTACCACCCAATATACTTAATGGATAACCATCAGAATTAGTAGTACCAATACCAACTCCATTAAAATTAGAATTTGAACCAGTTACTCTTAATTTAGCAAATGTCGAAACACCTGATGTTGAATAAACATTTCCTGTTAGTAAATCTCCCGTTATACTACCATTAAATGTAGTAGTACCATCAACAATCACATTGCCACCGACAGTTAAGTTACTCTTAACATTTAAATTAGAACCAAAGAAAGAATTACCAGTAATAGTTGATGCACCAGATACATGTAATGCTTGTTGTGGAATTGTAATACCTATACCTAATTTACCACCATTGGTGAAAGTCATTAATGGACCACCTGTTGCTTTATGCCAATGGAAATCTCCAACATTAGCACCAATACTACCAGCATCCAAATAGAAATTAACATTTCCACTATCATAATTTAATAAATCTACTGATCTTCTCGTAGAGTATCCGAATGAACCACTCTCATTACCATACTTAACAAGTCCATAGAAAGTAGATAATCCAGAAGTTCCTCCACTGGTTACTGCAATCTTAACACTTCCATTATTAAAGGTAGAAACACCAGTAACATTTAATTGGTCTAATGTAGTACCACCTACAATATTAGCACTTGCATTAGCATCAATAGAAGAAGAGAATGTTGATACACCAGCAACTATAAGTTCATCTAAATCAGTTTGTCCATCAACATCTAATCCAGCATTAATATCAACAGCAGAACTAAATGTAGAGACACCAGCAACTATAAGTTCATCTACATCTAACTGACCATCAATATCTACAACAGCATTAATATCAACAGCAGCACTAAATGTGGATACACCAGCAACAACTACTCCAGATAAATCTGTTTGCCCATTAATATCAAGTTGAGTGAATGTACCAACACCAGTTACATCTAAACCACCAGCATTTATTACTGCATCATCAGCAAATGTAGAAACACCAGTAACATTCAAATGATCTAGTGTTAATCCACCAGCAATATTAGCTCCTACATTAACATCTATTGCTGCAGAGAATGTAGAAACACCAGCAACTACAAGTTCATCTAAATCTGTCTGTCCATCTACATCTAAACTTCCATTAATATCTACAGCAGAACCAAAAGTACCACCTGCAGATACATATATGTTTCCTATAGAATCAATACCAACTCCATTACCAGTTAAAGGATATTCTCCAAGTTGTAATTTGAATAGTGGATTATCAGTTCCTACACCAACATCAGCAGATGTCGAAAGTCCTGATGAATTTATAGTCCATGCTGCCTGAGATAATCCTGTTAATTGACTACCATCTCCACTAAATTGAGTGGCAGTTACAATACCACCAGTAATAGTTACAGCAGTCCCAACTTTAAGAATTGTAGTAGTTGTTGCACCACCAATATAAGCATCTTCATTTACCCATAAATCAGTACTTGTTACTATCCCAGTAACTTTAGTAGTCCCTCTTACATCCAAAAATTCAGTAGGAATGGATGTACCTATTCCTACCAGACCATTTGCATTTACTATAAAGTTGTCATTATCAACTTGTACACCATTACGAAAATTAAAGGACTTTCTATAATTTGCCATCTTATGACTTTTTAGTTATTTATCTGATAGTTTTTGTTCAAGGTTATCAACCTTCGCAGACAATTCTTTGATTGCCTCAATTAGAACAGGAACTAATTTCTCGTACCTAACAGCATGAGTTCCATCCTCTCTAATATCAGTCAATCCAGGAAGTCCAAGTGCTTCAACTTCTTGTGCAACAACACCAGTATCTGCTTTTCCTTCCCACTTAGATGCCTCATTCCAATTAAATGTATTACCACTAATTGAAAGAACCTTAGCAAGAGGATTCTCAATAGGTGTAATATTATCTTTCAATCTCTTGTCAGATGAATAGTAAGCAGTGATATCATCAGTTACTTGTAATTCACCTGTTACCTTAGCTCCTCCACTAATAGTTTCAAAAGTTTTAATTGCATTATAGAACAACTCTACAGATGTATCTGCATTAAAGGATCCCATCATTGAGGTTCCATTTTCTTTTGAAATATGAATAGAATTATCACTTTGAAGGTAGGTATCTCCAGAAGATCCTCTTATAACAGACTTACTACCATCATGTACAATCATCAAATCATTTGCATCACCAAGATATAAATTATCAGTATCACCTAAATTTATATCATTACTAAATGTAGATATACCAGTAACAGTTATACCACTAGTAGTTGCCTGTACTCTAGTAGTTCCATCAGAATCATCAAGACGAGTAACACCAGTTATATTCTCACCAGAACCAGAGAAGTTTGTGGCAGTCACAACACCAGTTAGATTAGCACCACCTGAGACTGTAATATTTGTAAGATTTGCTTCAACTCCATAAATGTTACCCCATTTACTACCAGAAGCTCCAAGATCTAAAGTTCCATCAGTGGATGGAAGTATAGTAGTATCAACGTCAGCAACAAATGATACTGTATCAGTAGCAGCATCACCTAAATCAACATTTCCTTTTAGTAATGTAGTGCCACCAACAGTTAAATTGGCACCAATTCCTACACCACCAACAACAACTAATGCACCAGTAGTTGTTGTAGTTGAATTTGTAGTATCATTAATTTTTACTGATTTCTTGAAACTTGCCTTCTCTTTAGTAACAGTTTCATTGTTAAATGTAACTGGACCATCAAACTGTGTAAGTAATTGCTTAGAATCACCACCTTCAACAGTAAGACGTTCTTTAATAGTAACTTCATCAAACACAACACTCAATCTTGCTGGATCTTGACCAGTAACTGTTGGTGTTGGTGCATCGAATGTTGTTTCCTCACCAGTAGAAGAAGTAACCCTCTTATTACCAATATAGAAATCACCTCTGTTATTCATACCAGTATAAACAACAGCACCACCACCTCTTTCTTGTGATTGTGATAAGAACTCTTCTCTTTCTGTCAGTGATTTAACCTGAACCTGTGGAAGACCTGTTGAATAGTTACCTGGACCATATCCAAGATATTCAAATGTATGTCCAGAAGCACGTAGAATAGAAGGTCTACGAAACTCAATAGAAAGTGGTTTTACTTTCTGAGCAAATGAACCAGCATCGTGAGTTTGAACTCCTGTTCCTAATGCACCTCTCAATACTGTAATCTGACTATTACCAACTCCAGTTAAAGTATCACTGGCAATTCTCATTATCTCATTATCAATTTGTAAGTAAGCACCTACAGGTAATCTCTTAGTTAATGCTACACCTTTAGTAGGAGAGCTTATCTGAATCTTAGTATTATCAGTTGGATCTGGGAATCCTTCAAATGTGACTATTTCATTATCATAGAATGAAACTCCACGTGCAGCAATATTCTCTTCTGTCTTATCAGATACCCCATCATTAGCAGATAAACCATGCTTAATAATATATTTTGGTGATATTGATGCATTAGTAACAACAGTAAATGTATTAACACCTACCCTTGATTTTACTAGATAATCTCCAATTTGATTATTACTACTATCAGTGAATCTGAATCTATTTCCAGCTACTAATCCATGAGCATAAGAACATACAACATTAGTAATACCCGTTGCTGAATCATAACTGCTAGATGTAACAATACCAACACCACCAGTAGGAAGAACATACTGTCCAGATACACTAATTGGATCTCCTGCTGTTTTTGCTATAGCAACTTGATTCTTAGCAGGAATAGAAAGTAACCTATAATATCCTGTAGTAGTTGTTCCAATACCAGTAACTTGAACAGATCCACCATTATCTAAAACTCCAGTACCAGTAGATATAATTGAACCAGTTAAACCAGTATTATCAATTGTTATTGTAGCATTGGCACTTCCACCAATAACTGCTGTATCTAAGTATAATGTATCACCAGTTTGATAACCAGAACCAGCAGATTGAATATCTACACTAACAACTGCTCCACCAGATACACCAACAGTAGCAGTCGCACCATTCCAACTAGATAATCCAACTTCATTAAAGAGTTTTACATTATAGAATGTTCCATTTGTATGTCCTGAACCACCTGTAATAGAACCAGTATAAGTTGTAATACCAGATAATCCGTGCTCTCTTGTGAATGTAAGAGTTGCTATACCTGCAACTACACTTAAAGTACTTTCATTTGATATACTAAATTTATTATTAAATGTTGTAATTAAATTATCAGAAGATTTTCTTGTAATACTTTTTTTAAGATTACTTGTAGCAACTTCTCCAAGAGGAGATCTTAGTGCATAAGACTCTGCAGATTGTGGGCTATCATCAATATTATCTCTATCTAATTGAGGGTATAGGTCAACAACATTCTGACTATATTTCAGATTTGTAAATTCTGTAGCAATACCTACATCAGCTGATAGTGCATATAGATGATAGATACCATCCTGTTGACCACTTACATAATCCTGAATTGTTTCATTTCTATAAACATAAAGATTAGACTGTAAATCATTTCTCTCAAATCTAGGTAAATCAGTTGTCCTTGTATTAATATCATTTGTTAATGAAGACCCAAGTGTTCTAGTGGTCTCATAAGTAAACTGCATATCATTGGTAACTGTATCAACAGTATAAGTTCCATTATAACCACTGTTAGCAGTTCCAACTGTATTGGTTGAGTCAGTTACGTTCTTAACAATAATTTGATCTCCAACACTTAAATTGTGTGGTAATTCTGAAGTAACACTTATTGTTGAGGTAGGAGATCCAGAGGAGAATGAACACGTACTAATAAATTTTGGATTTCTATTATATTCATAATCAGTTGCTGATATTGAATTAATATTAAAATCACCATCAGTTCTAACACCAGTAGTGCTTGATTCTTGAATAATAAATCCACTTTCTGGATTTTTAGAGTTAGTTAATTGTTGAGGAATTACAACTCTAACTTTATAAATTTTATCATCTAAACTTCTAGAGTCTGCTTTTCTTTTTATAAAGGCAGGTTCAGTATAGGCATCTAAACCAGAATCAGTCTTAACACCAATCTGTGTGACAGCAGTATAAACATCATTATCAGTAGATGTAGTAATATACCACTGTTTAACTGTAGAAGCATCATCAAACTGTACTGGATGTCCTATATCTCCAGCAATTTTATCAGTTATTCTACTTAAAATCTTAAGTTTAGTTCCACCATAGGCAGTAATATCACCACTACCAAGATTAGCATAATTATCTGCGTCTGTTTTAGAAGAAGCTAATCTTATATGGTTATTATCTCCTTCATCAATAACATAATAAACAGTTTCTCCCTTAATATTCTCTGGATAATCTCCATCATCACTTATTATAATAACCTTTTCACCTGTTGATAAACTATGAGCATTTAAAGCAAATCTATTTCCTGTTGGTCCTGATAATACTGGATATTCTTTTAAACTACTACTAGCATCATCTGTCATTAAGATCTTTGCTTCACTTGTAGCATATCCACTAACAGCACTAAAATCTACAAATACTTTATCTTGAACTTTTGCACCTACTCTATATCCTTGTGTAAGAACTGGTGGAACAATATCAGCATCAGTATATCCATAGATATATAATCTCTTATTGTTAGCAACAGAAGTAGTTACACCAACATCTACAGATAACCAATCAATATTTTCTTCATCAGTAGTAATTGCTTTTGGTGCAAGTATATTTGTAATAAATGCTTTATTATCTTTTCCAAAAGCTTCTTTCTTAAATCCTTTAGATACAAGAGATAGTTGTCCAAAGTTGGAGTTAGAGTTGGTAATTGATGCATCACCACCACTTTCTGCAGTAAAATGCTTATTATAACCAATAGCAAATACAGAAACTATCTGAAGAATAGCATCATTGGTCATTTTAATATGTGTAGTTTCCCATCCTTGTCTATAGATTGCTTCAGAATCTAAATGGTAAACTGTTGCTGAATTTCTCGATGCTGAATTAGATGCAAGAGTTGCTCCAGTAACTTTAGTTGAATCAAGTCCTACATAATTTCTATTAGAACTATTATACTTTACAAACGCACGATCATCTTTTTGTAGAGATATACCAGTAAACTGGGCAACAACCATTGATTTAAAACCAGATGATGTGCTACCATCAGCGTTCATACCATTCATACCATATACTGAACGCAATGAACAGTTAAAGATATATGGTGATGCACCTTGTACAGTATCCGTTTCAATAGTTACTTGTGCTTTTCCTGCAAAGGTATTGACAGATCCTGGAGTAACTAAATTCTTAGAGAAAGATGGAAGTAGATATGTAAATACTTTTGGATTATCTTCAGAAATACTCTGAACTTTGGTAGAAAGATTATATTCCTCTGGAGAAACATTCTCAATCTTAATTGGTGTTCCTGCTGTTAAATTATGATTAGTTTTAGTCGTAACTGTAACTATACTACTAGGAGTTCCACCACTACCAGATTCAATAGACGCTATTAATACAGGATCAGAGGCAAATGCACCAACAATCTCCCATTCTGGTCTTTGTTTCTCGAACCCTTCTGGATAATCAGGATACTTATTGTCAATACTTCTACCAGAAGCAACATTATATGCATTAGACAATTTAGCATAATACATATCAAGATCAGTCAGATCATAATCACTTACATTATTAACACCATCAGCATATTCAAAACAAGTTAATTTATGGTGAGAGAATAATGGTTTTACTCTATTACCTTCTGAAAAATCTGTAGCATCTGTATATACTAATCCTGTATCATCTCCATCAAAGATAGAAAACTGCCAGAAATAACATCCACCAGTAATTCTGAATATAGCAGAATTGGCTATGGAAGGATCAGTAGGATTAGGAACATATTTTGGTCTTATCTTTGTCTTTCTTAAATCTAAACCAACAACAGAAGTACCTCTAGGTACAACAACTCCACCATTAACACTATTAAACTTATAAAGAATATTATTTTCTTGATCTAAATCAAAATTTGAATTTAATTGAAGTGATAATTCATCACTAGCAACAGTCTCTCCACCACCAGGAGAATATACTTTAGCTTGTCCACCAACACTTTTAAGTGCATATCCAGGTCTATTATCAACAACATGTTCTCCAGGCATTAAGAGAATTGTAGTTTTCTCTATAGCATCATTACTATTACCTTTAAGGTAAGAAAATCTCGCAGACTCAATAAGTGCTCTCTGGAGCGTCTTAAAAGGTTGAGCAAGAGAGTTACCCTGATTACTGATGCTATCTGTTGAATCTAAATCGCTTGGACTTACATAAAGAATACGACCTTCAGTATTCTTAATAAAATTATCTAATTTATTCAGAGGCATGAGATTATGACTACTAAAATTATTACTATATCTTATTTAGTTAGCCAAGAAATAGCAAATTATATACCTAGAAGTTTTCTTTGACGTTCAAAATATCCATGTAATATCCAAGAGCTACTATTCATCTTATCTTCACCACCAATAGAAAATTTAAATTCTACTCTAGGATCATCCCCATATCCTTGAATTTCTGGAATATTACTCTTAATTCTATCACCACCATTACAAAATATTACCCTCTCTGATATCTCTAAACACTTTTTAATAGCACCGCAAGCAGAATTGTCAACATCATCCCATGATATAACAGCATCAACCATATTTAAATGTCGAATAATCTCAGCACGTTCCTTCCAAGACTGAAAGTATTGTCCTTTTTTACGTGTTAACCACTCTTCAGTGTTGATTCCTACGATAAGATAATTAGATAGATCTTTTGCTCTCTTAAAATTAGATATATGACCACTATGAAGTGGATCATATCCTCCAGTTACAAGACTAACTTTTTCAAAAAACATTATTTTTTAACACTAAGGTTTGAGTATTCTATTCTTTCTGGATCTAATAATTTATTCACAACTTCCATGACGTTCATGAATTGTTCTGTAGTTTCACACGTTATCATTCTTTCTTCTCCATCATCAGAAATGATTAAAAAAGATCTAGTGCACACGTCAATAATCGTGCGATTTACAAAATCGTCCATAAATTACACCAGTTACAAAGGCATCATACCTTATATAGAGGGTTTTGTCAAGTTATTGAAATTCGCTCTGACTTTCAATACTATTAATTAAACTATTATTAGATTCCTGTTGAATATTAAGTTGTGCATCTGTATTTTTATATGACCACAAATATGTTTCACTCTCTGTTTTTTTATCCTTAACTTGAATAGTATCTTTAAGGACTCCAACATAAGAACCAGCAGCCCAATTTGTTCCTAATGAATCTCTTAATGTATCAATTTCTGATGCTAATGAATTAACCCTAGCCAAATATACAGCACATGCTCCACCAACACTTATATCAGTTGTAATTGTTTTATACATTCCAACAACACCAGCATTATTGACAATACAACCTGTAGAGAATCCTGTTCCTACATTATTTTGTGTCAAAGTAGATGAAGATATCCCAATAAACGGATTATTAGATTGATAATTATCCATACCATCATACTTATAAACATCTCCCTTATCTTTAGATAGTTGTGGATAATCTGTATTATATACTGTCTGTGTATTAGGAGGACCGAGCACTACACCACCTACAGTCACTGGTCCCCAAAGACCATCACCTACAAGAACAGAACATCCAGCACTTACTGCTGCACTAATTGTAGTAGTAATTGCTACCTTTTTATCATTAATTTCAGCTAAAATTTGAAGTACTTTATTGTCTCCAATTTTTGCTAGATTTTCATAGTTGGCAATATCCCTTTTAAAACCTTCTATTTGAATTGATTCTTGTGCTGGAAATGATCTTACTGGTGATTCTTCTTCTGTAGTAGTTTCACCCCAAGTTCCATCATCATTCTCCACTACATTCTTTTTTTCATAAGTATGAGCAGGTTCAATATCAGGAGTAGGATCAGCAGATCCTTTTTCTAATTCTTTATTCTGTTTTTTTAGACTGTCAAGTGCTAATCGTGTTTCATCTTTCATTTTAATTAATCTCAGTTGATTCTAAATCAGATACTCTCTGTTTTAATTCTTCAATTTGTTGCTGTTGCTCCTTCATACCTTCAACAAGAACACTAACTAGGTTCTCATATTGTACAGTACGCAAACTATTACCTTCAATTTTTTCAGTAACAACCACTTCAGGGATAACTTCTTCAACTTCTTGTGCTATTAATCCTACTGAAGATTTTTGTGTCTCTGCTTTTTTTGGTACTACATCTTTATTCCAATCAAAAGAAACTCCTTGTAATTTTAATATCTTACTCAAAGATCCTACTAATGGAACTATATTAGTTTTTGCCTTTCTATCTGAAGGGCATGGAGCACAAATATTAGATCCATTATATGTCCAAAAACCAGTCAACAAACCCATTGTTGAATTGGCAGTTATTACAGCACCAGTTATATTAGTGTTAGCACCACCAATATTAACATTTGCTCCAGTTACAGTTGTTGTTGTTCCACTAATTACATTAATTGCACCAACAATTCTATTTACTGCAACAGTAGTACTAAACGCTGCTCCAAAAACAGTAGATGCACCCACAACTTCATGATAACTATTCCAAAAACAGGTAATGGATGGCCAATGGAAATTTATATTACCAGGAGAACCAAGATAAGAGAAAAGTGAGTCAGGATTCCACCCCACCATCAAAGTCCCTTGCCATAGTCCCGATACTGATGTTTTACCAACATGAATATTATAGGAAGCTGTTGTTCCTGGTTTCCAAATTATTCTAGGTACTTCTAGAGCACTTCCTAGATATGGATTAAAAACATCTATAGTATTAAAATTTTGTTTAACTTGAGTCATAAGAGTTTAAGACCACCTCCACATTCACTACTTGCTAGTGCAATAAAAGTTTGCATAGACATATTCTGAAATATACCAAAAAGAGGACTAAAAGGTGCTGAATGATTAAATCCTTCAGAAATTGCATTTATAAATCCATCAGAAGATAATGCTATATTCTCTTTACCTATCAGACACATTTTAGTACCACCTATGGTTACCTTTTCACCAGCAGTTAAATTTACATGCCCATTAGAGTTTACATGAAAATTACCTGCTGATCCCTCACCACTAGTCTCAATCCAAATATTTTTTGCCTTTAATTTTATATTTCCCTGTTCAGCAGTAATAACTATATCTCCTTGTCGGGCAGTTATTGCTTTAGCAACTGATTCACTTGTTGCATCTGTATTTTTACCTTCAACAAGACCTCTTCCACAAATTTCAGAATTTTGACCTGGTGTAATTGTAGTTGTATTACCATTTTTATTTGCCCAAGTTATATGACCACCTGTGCTTGTCTGTAAGTATCTTGTCCCATCATCACTATCTTCTGGTGTAATAGGTCCATAGACAATCGCACCATGCGGATTATCCGTTAATATATGGTCTGGTTGAAAAACTTTACTCATAGTTAAGAAACACAATCAATAACACGAACTATATTTTGTTGTTGAGCAAGAATTCTGATAGTATCTTCATCAGCACTAATGTCAACATCAACAATATTATTAGGAATTTGTGCTGGAGATTCCAATTTATTGAATGATAATACTGGTCTCACCTGTATACCTGCTCCAGTTTCACTATTTATATCAATATCTGGCATCTCAGTTATACCACAAACACTATTCAACACCTGCATTTGTACAATTTGTCCTTCTTCATTCATCTGAACACTTACTTCTAAGTTAGGGATATTAGGTGTAATTGTAATTTCATCAGTAGGAGCATATCCAATTCCTGTTGAAATAATTTCAAGAGCATCTAAACATACAATATAATCAGATGTTGTACCTGCATCTACATCACTAACTGGTTGATTATTATAACCATTACCAGTATTGACTATAACAATTCTTTCGACTTCTCCATCATCATTAATTTCAGAGTATGCAGAAGCACCCTGTCCTATATCACAAGGATCAATAATAGCAACAAATGGTGCAGTAAGATATTTTGCACCTTTTTTTGCTAAATCTGCACCAATAACATGACCTAATTGATCAACAACTGCAGTCGCATAGGCACCATCACCACCTCCACCAAAAATTTCAATGATTGGCATTCCACACTTTAATGGATTTGTATCACAAGAAATCCATTCTTGTTCTTCTTGCATGTCTCCTACTTTTGTTCCAAAGATTGAAAAATCTTCAATATAATTAGTAACAGATTTTCCTATACCAGCAGCTGTTGGTATTTTTGCCTCTTTAAAACCATCAAATACATCTTTAACAGAACTTATAGGACCTAATTTAGAAGGATCAAAATTAATTGAATTAACTTCTGGACAATCTGGGTTAAGACATAGATATGATTCAAATCCAAGAATAGTATCAATTGCTGAGAAAACTGATCCTGCTATTTTACCAACTCCTCCTATCATATCAGTTATTCCATCCAAAATAGGACCTATTGCACTATCAATTTTTGCTGCTAGATTATTAATTAATGCATTTGCAAATTGTTGTGCAGCACAAAGAGGAATATTTACAACTTTACCCACTAATTCCTTCAAGAAATCACCAACAAAATTTCCAAGTCCAGTTAATATTTTGGTAAATTCACATAAAAGAGCATCAATAACTTTTTGTACAATAGTATCTTTGAAAGATTGTGCCAATGATGTGAATATTTTATCTGCTATTTCACCAATCGCCTTTCTTACCGCACTTATTACAAAATTACGTAATCTTTGTACTATTGATCTAAGTGCAGTAGCAATTACACTTGCAGTATCTCTGATTAAATTTCTTATGTTTGCCATTTGAGATGTTATACCATCTATATACTCTCCTCCATATTTTTTAATATCTCTCAAAGTCTTGAACATACTTGTAAGTGCTAATTTAATTGCATTAACTTTTCCTCCACATGGGTCACCTGTAGATGAAAATATATTAGCCTCCTTCTTTGCTGCTGCTAATGCTTCACTAAAACCAATAGATTCCCTTTTATGCATCTTTGGTTCAGAATTAGTGCTATTTACTCCTTGATCAGTTGCTGAATCATTCGGACCACCCTTCTCCTCTAAATCTGAATTTAATTTAGATTCTTCAGATTTTTCATTTTTCTCCAATAGATATTGTTTTAGTTCCCATTTAAGTCTCTCAGTTACATTAACACCTTCAACATTTGTTCCTATTGGAGCAGCAAGTATACGATTTATCTGATTGTCTGTTAAAGTTTCAAATACTGATCTATTGCTAGGATCTATAGTAAAAGACTTTTCTATTTCTCGTCTTTTATTTTCTAAATCTTTTTTATCCTGTTGAAATGTAGATAACTGATTTTTAAGATTACCTAATTCAATTAAAGCATTCTCTAAATTAATTTGATTCTGTTGATATGCTCTACGATTTATACTTCCAGGTGCATCTGCTTCTTGTTTATTAAATACACCCTGTTGCTTTAGATACTTATTTACATTCTCATCAGCATTTGATATTTTTTTCTCAATATCTGATATTTTTTTATTGACATCAGATATTTTCTGATTAATATCAAATAATTCATTATTCTTATTATTTTCTTGTACTACTTTTGCTGACATCTGTTTACATTATTATATGGTTATTTATTAAGGTTTATTTATACCTTTATTGTATAAGTAACATACTTAAGACCACTATTTCCACCGCACCATTAATTCTTTTAATTTTTTAGTATCTTGCTCATTTTTAACTTTAGAATCTAACTTTTCAAAATCTTCTGCATTAGGTACTGCTGGTGTCTCTGGTGCACTACCTTTTCCTATTTGATGTGTACCTGGCTTCATACCAGAATTAAATCTATTAATCCTTTTAAAACCACTAGATGCACTTACTTCGTGATTATGAAGATTATTACCTAGAACATGAGTAATAACAGGTTGTTGTTCACCTTCATCTAAAAAGAATCCAATTACCCATTCACCTCCCCATACACCAGCAGTCATAGTATTCTTACTACCACATGTAGTTGGTTTAGCAACAATTGCCCATGGTAAATTATTACCATCAACTTCACTGCTACTTTGTGGATGCATTCCAGGTATTCTTATTTTTACACGTTCTCCCCAAGTATTAGGATATTCCCAATCATCTTTAACAGTCTGATTCTGATCTGTGACAACTTGTGCCAAGAACCATTTATATTTACCAATTGTACCTAAATTATTTTTCATTGTTTTTTAGTATATACTCCATAAGAATCACGAACCAAAGTCATTGAAGTAATAGATCTAGTAGGATCAAAGTGATGGCATAAATCAACAATTAAGTATCTTCCACTCTGTACTGGATCATTTGCTCCTTGATCTTTAGAATCTTCAGTAATAATAGGAAAATCACAAGCAATAACATCACCAGCCTTCAAGTTAGGATTACAAGGAACTTGTAATCTTAATTTTTGACTGAATAGTATATTATATCTTACTGTAGATTGTGTTTGCCATTGTGTAGGATCATTAGTATCTTTACCAGCAACAGTAGGATTATATGCTCCTAGATCTAAGATATCATAAAGAGTTCTATTAAATTTAGCATCATCAGTACTTATTTCAGGTTCTTCTACTTCTTTACCTAAAGTTTTTGATGGTGTTAATTGCCTATCCCTACCAAATACCCAAGATCTTTCATCAAGTTTAAAACTTTTAGGATTGAAAAATATAGAACGAGTATGATATGTACCAGATTTCATGGCATTAATTATATTTTGATTCTTTTCTATTGAAGAAGATAAAATTTTATAATCATTAGCATTATTATCAAGATTTTTTCTAGCAGCACCTGTCTTATAATAAAATGCTGTCGCATCTTGATCTATTAAATTCTCAATTGCTCTATAATTTAAACCATCTTGTGTCTCATAAAAGAAGAATCCGACACCATCTAATACTGAAATAGATTTTGCTGCTAACCAACAAATTACATCAAAAACAGAATCACTATTACCAATAAAAGAATAAGAATTGACAACATCATCAATTGTCATTTTATTATCATTTACCTTCAAATATTCTTTTATAATCTTCTTAACGTTATCTCCGATATTACCATCATATTTTTTATAAACTACTGAATCTTGATTTAGCTTTGATAATGGAGAAACTAAATTAATTAAAATAGTATTTGTCATATCATCATGTGCTATATTACTTGCACCATTTACCATTAATGGATTCCTAGAGAAATCAAGAACTCCTAAAGAATTTCTTATTTTAAATCCTATTTCCTCACCACCAGTAATTGGAAGAGCACTATAAATTGAACCTACCCTCTCTTGCCTATCAAATTTCTTATCATACTTTACAGCATTCCCACCATCTTTAACTGTTAAATTTGCAGTTACATTTGGAGATAAAACACTCTCATAATAATCGACTGAGGTAGTTTTACCTTGTAACGTTATTTCTTTATCATCCTTAGTAATACTAAGTATCTCATAATTTGATCCTGATAATGCTTTTACCATTTATGCTAGCCCCGCCGTCCATAATGCGTTAGGAGATTGTGATGTTCCACTAAATGCCACTTCACTATTATTTCCTGATTCTATAGGAATATTGTTTATTATCTCCTGATTAAATTGAATTATATCAGGATCAACACCAGAAATATCATTTAATTTATCAGTATCAATATTCATATTTTTAATTTGATTGATTATTTGGTTCCAAGTTTTTGGTTCTTGAGGATCATTGAATAAATTATAAATTCTACCTTGTTTATCAAAATCAGTAGAATCTAATAATGTAGCATCAAGGAGTCCAGCAAAAAATCTTTCTACTCTACCCATTTGTTCTGGTGACCTACCAAACAAATTCTTCTCTCCTGTTTTACTAGCACCATACCAACTACCTCCTATACCATTTGCTATAACTGTAGCTACAGTTCTTGCCATTTTATTAATGCTATTAAAAGTATCAACAATATTTTTAAGTGCTCCTCCTGTTAATTTTCCATCTTCATACTTTGCTATCTTATCAAAATCAATATTATCTATAAAATTTCTAACTGATTTTATCATATCACCAAAAAACTTGAATATACCTTCCTTTTTAAATTCTTTCCAATTTCTAATTATATTATCTATAGCATTTACTACTATACCAGTCAATAATAACCCACCAAATCCAAATATTTTATCAACAATACCCATAGGACTTTTCAGTATAGAAGATACTTTCTTTCCTGTAGGAGTTTTAGTAGAAGTTACATTCTTTTCCATATCTCGTATTTCTTTTCTCTCAAGAATATTTCTTTGTATCCTTTCTCTATTGAGACGTTGTTTTTCTATCTCTTTAACAGAATTGATAAGATTACTTTTAATTCTCTCAGCATTCATTTTCAATGTTTTCATAGCATTAGAAACAGGTTCCATAATAGGATTTGAAACTGCTAATTCACCTGATGGTTTATTAATTAACTTACGAACTCCACTAATAGATTTTTTCGCAGTAGATTTTCCAGCCGCACTAAGACCTTTTGCAGTTGCTGAAACTGTTTTCATTAATATTTTACCTATTCCTGTTATAATTGGTAATGCCATATCTTACACGTATATTCCGTACATATTTGGAGTCAACTGCCTATAAGGATCAGCAGGATTTGCTGATGGAATATTTGGAACTGCAGTTGCTACATTAGATTCTCCTTTCGGAACACTTCCTTTTATAATTGGTGGCATATTTATTGTTGTAATTTTAGGTTGTCTTCTCCTTGGATTTTGGGAAAGTTTATCTAAAGGGATAACCATTTCTTTACCATGAAGTATAGCAGGATATCCACTCTTCGGACCATCTGCAATTCCACCATTACGCATCTTTGGTATATCTTTATCAAGTTTACCTTTAGGTGGTATTCCTAACAGATACTCATTAGCAAAGTCACCAGCATTCCAATTACTCTGTTTATATGCAAAATCCTTATTTTTTCCCATTGGAACAATCTCTTTCTTAGGTCCGTCAGGTTTATTTCGATTTAATAAAAGTGCTCCACCACCTAAAACAGCACCAAGTCCCAAAACTGTAAGAAATATTGGATTTGTGAGTATAGCAAAAACACTAAAAAGTGTTCCTAATATACCTGCAAGTCCTATTAATAATCCTCCTCCTACAATAACTCCTGCTATTAATTTCCAATTATTTGTAACAAATTCACCAACTTTTACTAATTTCTTTCTATTTTTAGGATCTTCTAACCACTTAGACGCAAAATTAAGTCCTATTCCAGTACCTAGTAATCCAATAAATGATAATATTTTACTAAAGAATCCTTGTACAGGAGATGCTGCTTTAGATGCAGTTTGTGTAAATATATTCCCTACTTTCTTTCCTTTACCTTCTACTCTATTCTCTGCTCTACCAAATTTTCCTCTGGATTTTTGTTCCTTTATATTACTAATATCATCTTTAGCTGCTGCAATACGATTAGCAAAATCTAATGCAAGTGCATTACCAATATCTGTTAAAATGCTATTTGTTTCTTCTAATGCTTTCTCATGACTACCGACTTTTGATTCTAAATTAGAAACTTTAAGGGTTTCACTATCTAAAACACTTTTAATAGAACTAATATTTATAGTATTAATCCGTATCTGATTTTCTAAAGAACTTCCAGCTGCATGAGATGCACCCATAAATTTTGCAGCACTTATTGTGGGTTTAATAGTTGTATTTCCTGAACTTGTTACGTTAGCCACTTTGTTGTTGCTGTTGTTTTAAATTTTCTTCTTCAATATATTGTTGGAGTAGAGAAACATAAACTTCTCTTTCCCACGGAATCATGTTTTCTAGTTCTGTTAATGAGTATTTATGGTGTTGCATCAAGGCAAAGTTTACTTTATAGTATGACTCAAGATCTGTATGAGCCATACCTAACTGAAAAAACTTGCTAGTCCCTCCAATACAACTTCGGATTCTACTTCTGTCTTTGGATTTTTTACCTTAAACTTATAAGAAAGTTTAGGCATTGTAACAAAGAATTTCTCTACCTCCTTGAACTGCTTTGTATTCAACTGTTCGATAAACTCTGATAATTCTTTCTTAGTAGAATCGGTAGAACTCCAACTTTCTTCTTCATTGTATATCATATCAATACAAGAAGTAATCATATCTAAAGATTGGGCAACTTCACTTTTACCACTATTACTAGAAGCATCAAAATTATTTTCAATAAATTCATTTAATGATGGATACTTCAATTTCATTGAAAGATTATCATCAAGTTTGACAATATTTGTATGATTTTTATCTTTCTGAACTTTGATAGAATCAATATCAATTTCCATCTGAACCTGTGTCTCTCCATCATCAGGACAGGTCACATTCACTTCTACAGTTTCACCAACTGATTTAGAACGAACATTCAAGAACAAATATTCAATATCAAAGGTAGAGAGTTTTTCGACCTTCACACCTCTCGTAAGAATACAATTATTTAATATATCGACAATGGCAGTTGTAATCTGCTTCATGTCCTCAGACTCCATTGCCATAACTAATATCTTCTCTTCTCTTACTAGAAAAGGACGATATTTAATTTTCTTTCCATTAGAAGGTAATACCAACTCATGGGTGGGAGTATTAATCTTTGGTAAAGGCATAATCTTTATAACACTTCAGTATTTTTATTTAGTAGGTTAATAATAAACTTTTCTACCACGTTTATTGATTCTATATTTTCCCTTACTATCTTCACCAAGTCGATGATCTTTAGTTGGATCGGAACCAATCTTAGTATCCCCACCAGAAGTTGCATTATTATTACTTCTTTTTAAACTTTCATTATATAATCTAAGTTGTTCTGATGCACTTAGTTGCCCATCTGGTCCCCATTCTTGTTCTTCACGTTCAATACGTCCTTCTTCAAATAACCTTTCTCTTTTTTCTTTCTGCTTTCGATCATATTCCACGTTTCTTCTCCCAGATGCATATGAAGATATTCTATCATATATTGACTCATATGTCGTAAATAGATTACGACCACGACGTTCTACATCTGTAAATTGACTCAAATTAGAAGCAGTATAACTTCCTTGAGGATTTACGACATAACGATCATAATTAAAAGTAACATTAACTTTTAATAATTCAGCATCCCCATATGATACTGGAATCGTAGTCATGGTCTTAGGGAAAGCATTAATAAACTGATAATCTATCTGAGAACTTATACTCTTTTCAAACTTTGAGATAAACATAGTTTGAACTTTGTATTCATCAGGATATCTATATCTCTTGTAATAATTATCAGTTAATTCACCAATCTCACTAAGAGAACCACTTGAAATAAAATCCATCCAACCTTCAAAGATTCTTAGATTTGTATAATCAGTATCAATATAGAAAGAAAAATCAATATCAGTATATAAACGAGTATGTGCAAATTCCTGAGGAATACCCATAAAGTTATCCTTTACTTCACCAGTGGCATATGATGTAGTTGGTAATACAGCTTCAGAACAAAGAAGACCACTCTTTCTTGATAAAAAATCAATTGGATCTCTTATTCCAAGATATCCACCCAAATGTTCTGTTATCTGAGGATTTAATGCTGAAAAACTTACAAGATAATGGTTGGATTGTGATATCTTACCAACCAGATCTTGCACCTGATTCATCGTAATTTTACTAACAAGCCTATTTGCCACTCTAAATACCTTATAAGATTCTTTATATTATTAGTTATTTAGATGGCTTATAAAGGTAAATATCGACCAACACATCCCTCCAAATATAGAGGTAATCCCACAAACATCATTTATAGGTCTTTATGGGAACTGAAATTTATGAAATACTGTGATTCTAATAAAAATATATTAGAATGGGGAAGTGAAGAAGTCATAGTTCCATATCGTTCACCTATTGATAATAGATACCATAGATACTTTCCAGATTTCTATATTAAAGTCAGAGAAAGCACAGGAACAATTAAAAGAATGATAATCGAAATAAAACCTCAAAAACAGTGTATAGAACCAAAAGTTCAAAAAAAGAAAACAAGAAGTTATGTATATCAAGTCTGTGAATATGCGAAGAATCAAGCAAAATGGGAAGCAGCAAAAGAATTCTGTGAAGATAGACAATGGGAATTCAAGGTGCTCACAGAAAATGAATTAGGTATCAAATAATGAGTCGTATTAGATCCGTAAGAGACAATTTAATTGGAACTGAAGATGCTGATGATTTAATGTTTGAAATTATAAGTGTCCTAACTGAAGGTGATAAAATTCCAGAGGTAGGTAATTTTTATGTATTTGTTTATAATCCAAAAACACCTAACATTAGATATGATCAAAATCCATTAGTAGCAGTCACGGAAGTTTTAGAATGGGGATTCCGTGGAATTAACTTTCATTGGGGTGAACCTAGACAATATACATGGAGTGAAGTAGCAGGAGGACTCTATCAAGTATATGATGATGAGTTAAATGACCTCGATGCAATACCTTTCTCCAAAATTCTCATAAATAGATAAAAAGAATATAAATGGCACAAACTGTTCTTCGCTATCCACTAAAAGTATTCACAGAACAAACTGACTATCTGCAAATAGATGTTCAGGAATATGTCCCTGTAGGTAGTCAAGGAGGTCGTCATATTGGTGGAAAACCAAGAGTAAGTTTAGCACGTAATCCTAGAGAAAGATTCAGAAGACTTAGTAATAAAAGACCTATAAGTACTGTATTATTACCAATGCCATCAAATCTTCAGGATGGCAATTCAGTTTCTTATAATGACTCTCAAATGAATTCTATAACTGCTGCAGCAATAGGTGGATTTACAGGAGCAGCAAAAGCAGGTCAAGCAAAAAGTGGTAGTGATGCACTAGAAGGTGTGAAAAAAGTGTTTGGAGCAACAGCAGTAGAATCTGGAGTAGCAGGTTTGGGTATGGGTAATGCTACAGACCTAGCTACAAAATATCTTGCAGCACAAGCAGTGAATATATTTGGTGCTAATGTGACATTAGAACAAATAATGTCAAGACAGACTGGTGAAATATTTAATCCAAATATGGAACTTCTCTTTAGTGGTCCGACACTGAGAGCATTTAAGTTTCAGTTCAAAATGATGCCAAGAAATAGAGATGAATCAGATCAGGTGAAGCGTATTATAAGAACGTTTAAAAAGAATATGGCACCAAAAACAAATAGAAGTAATTTATTTTTAAATACACCTAATATTTTTGAACTACGATACAGACAAGGAGAATCAGAACATAAATTCTTACATAAATTCAAACAATGTGTATTACAAGATATAGCAATTAATTATACTGGTGAAGGTAATTATGCTACTTATGATGATGGAACACCAATTTCTATGGTAATGGATCTAACATTCAAAGAACTAGAACCAATTTACGATATTGATTACGATGATCCAGATACAAACGAACCATTAGATAATACTGTAGGTTACTAAAATGGGATATTTCAGAGAACTACCAGAATTAGATTATCAATCATTTTTATCTAATAGTAATTCATCTAGTCGATACTTACGTGTCAAAAATCTTTTCAGAAGAACTAAGATACGTGATGACTTGCAAAATGTTTTTACTCTATTCAATAAATATGAAATTGTAGAGGGTGCAAGACCTGATACTGTTGCCGAAGAATTCTATGGTAGTGCAGAATTAGATTGGGTTGTTTTAATGACTGCTGGTATTATTAATGTCAGAAATGATTGGCCATTGTCAAGTAAAGAATTATATGATTATTCGTTAAAAGTTTATGGTGATTCTCTAAATGATGTTCACCATTGGGAAACAAAAGAAATCAAAGATTTAAATGGTAAACTAATTCTACCCAAAGGTAAAGTAGTAAATTCTAATTTTACTATACCAAATCCAGATGTATATAATGCAACTCTAAATCCCGTTGGATATGTTACTAACTATGATTATGAAGTAACACAAAATAATAAAAAAAGATCAATTTATATTTTAAAACGAGAGTATCTACAACAATTCTTGAATGATATGAGAAATGAAATGATTTATTCTCCTTCTTCCCAATATGTAAATGATGATTTGATTCGAACAGAAAATACTAGAGTTACAATACCATAAAAAAAGGGGTCTTAACGACCCCTTTTCTGTATCATTCTGCGGCTAGTTTCGCAAAGTACGATAATGTGTCATCATCATCTTCAGTGGGTGCTGTTGACACAGCAGCAGTAACTAATTGTTCTGCTGAACCACGATTGTCATCTTCATCAACAGTTTCAACATCTTCACGAACTGTAGTCTTACTACCAAGAACATAACCAAGACGCTTCTTCAATTCATCATAAGACTTGAACTGATCGGCAGCAACAAACTCTTGAAGAGAACTTTCTTTCTTCCAGAGTCCTTCTAGTGCATCATCGTCATCCAATAATGGAGTGACAGCAGTGAACTCAGAAGAATCATAATTACGATAACCAGCAACGTTCTTTGCCTTCAACTTGAAGTTAGCACCTTGCCAGAAATCAAATGGATCAATTGCTTCCTCATCCTCAAACTCAGGTTGCATTGCAGCAGTTAGTTTGTCAAAGATTTTCTTGCCATACTTGTACAAGAATACCTTACCTTCGTTCTCAGGATTTGCTGGATCCTTTACAACATAGATGTTACTGATGTATGTAAGCTTACGCTTCTGCCTACGGGCAGCATCTTTACCAGCATCTGTGCCATTATTCCATAAAGTAGTATTGTACTCAGAAACAGGATCCTTTTGACTAAGAGTAGTCAAAGAATTCTCTATGTACCAACCACCAGGACCTTGAAAGGCATGGGAGTATAGTTTTACAAATGGTAGATCCTCACCATTGGGAGCAGGAAGGAAGCGTATGACGGCATATCCATTACCTGATTTGTCACATTCTAATTTCCATAAACGGTCATCATTATTACCGTTAGTGTTATTCATTTTTTCGACTTCTTTCACAAGTTTTTGTGTAAGAGAGCCTAGTTTTGATTGCTTTTTAAGATTAGCAAACGACATTTGGATACCTCGGATTAATTGGATTAATTGGATGTTTAGATTATAGCAAAGATTGAAAAATTAGTCAACATGCTTCTTTAAATCATTGATGGTTTTATCCATACCATCAAATAGTACATTTATATCAGTTCCTGCAGGGAATCCCATCATTACAACTGATTGTTCTATTTGATTTTTTAATTTAAGAGCATCAGGATCATCTGAAAGAGATAATCTTGTATACATAACTTTTTGTTTTTCTAATAACAATTTTAACTTATCGATATGTTCGACTTGTTCTTCAGGAGTAAGATTCATTACATTTAGTATCTTACCATAAACTTCTTGTTGAAGTTCATTAATTTCATTCAATTCTTCTCTGACTATTTCAGAGTCAAAAAAGTTACTCATTTTCTTCCACTACCTCAGGTTCAGAAACTTCTGTTTCTTCAGTTTTACTTTTTTCAATTTGTTGAAGGACTTCAATAGCACCTAATAATCGAGTACGAGTATTAGTTAATGTAGCAATTTGCTCTGTGACTTGTTCAAATTGTAATGTTAAATTCTGTAGAACTTCACTGTTTTCAAGAGCCATAATTAATAACCTCCTTTAAGATTTTTTTATAGTGGAATACATTAATATTTATGAAAGGAATATATTTTTTAATTTTTAAACTGACGGTTTCCCATACTGGGTCTGTAAGTTTCTTATCAAATTTACTTACGAAAGAAAAGACTTTTTCCAGTATCGTAAGCGTTTCTAGCGAGATCTCTCCACCCAGATACTTTTTTAGTACCACGGGATGCTTGTTCTTGGAGCAGTTGAATACTTCGTTCAAGTCGTTGTTGGATAGTAATTCGCTGCTTTGTTCTTTGAATAAGTACGTCAAACTCTGTTTGCGTCTCATCCAATCGGCGTAATTTCTTTCGCCAGAATTGATAATTTCTCCAATCCATAGATTTTGTGGGTTATCTGTTGTTACAAAATTTGCTAAAAGAAAATTTAGAATCTGTTCATCAGAATATTTTCTAGAAGTTTTTTCGAACCAATACTTATCCTTTCTTTTATTAAAGGATGCCATAGTAGCTCGTGACTTACCACCATACTTAAAAAAGTCATACTTAGGATTAGTAAAATGACTTTTCATTGAGAGATAAGTTTGATAAGTCTCAAAAGGAGTCACTTTCATTATAAAGGTAGTTTTGCCCTTGATGTAGGTTTCATAAAGTTAAGACGGGTTGCATCCCACTTTAATCTTTCTTTTAATGGTTTCGAAACTAATTTTGTTATTGAATCTACCTCAAGTCCATTGATTTCGCAATAATGACAGATAGCATCAATATAATTGATTTCATCTTCTGCTACAATTTTTTCAATTTCAATAGCAAATTTTTGAGGTGTTAAAAATTTCTTTTCTAATGCTTCCTCTAGTTCTTTATTCGGTTCCATAGAGTTCCAATTTATCTCCAACAAATTTTCTAATATATTTGCCGAGAAGTTTGATGTACTTTGATTTGTCGTATTCTTCATAGATGACACATTCTCCATTTTCACAAGCCATAATAATTACAAGTTTTTTGACAGAAATACCTGTCAGTTCATACAACATGCATCCATATGCCATTGCCTGAACGAAATAATGTTCCACCCATTCTCTAGGTTTGGGTTTCTTAGAAGTTTTAAAATCTATTATCGACAATTCGTTGTTATATTCTGCAATACAATCAACTGTTCCCGCAATACCTAGTTCTTTACTATATAGCGAACCTTCTAAAGCATGAATATTATTTATTTTATTGAGTTCCCCCTTTGCAATTTTAAAGAGAAACTCTGAGATAGGTGGGACTTCTGGAAGATCATCATTCTTCAAATAGTACTCAGTAAGAGTGTGCATATCAGTCCCACGAGTTGTAGCCGCTTTCGTGATCTTATCTGCTTTCGCATTACCTACTTTCTTTCTCCAATTAATAAAGATTTCCTTATTAAAGTGACTAGTTACTGACGTAATAGAAACTAACTTAAGTAACTCATCTTCATCTGGAACAGAATAATAACGAACTCCATCTATAGTCTCCCTAGAAAGTTTAGGGAGGGTCAAATCAACATGATTAAACATTACATACCTGCTTCCATTTTTGCGATAATGTACTCTTTGACAAGTCCAGAACGAACTATATCATCTATTTCAAATTCTATTATATCAAAAGATGGCATTTTACGCAAGATGTTCATAAAATCTACAATACCATTACGATCATTAGTTTTTACCAAATCAGTTTGTCTAGCATCACCACAGAAACATATTTTACTATTCTCTCCAATACGAGTAATAATCGAGTCTAATTCATGGAAATTAAGATTCTGATATTCATCTACTATTACAATCGCATTATCTAATGTAGTTCCTCTCAAGAATGAAGTACTCCAGAACTTAATTGTATCTTGAGCTTTCAGATTTCCATATAACATTTCAAAATCGGCATCAGAAGACATCTGAAACATATATTTGACCATGTGCTTATAAGGCACTTGGTAAATATCAGATTTGTCTTCATAATCACCAGGAAGAAACCCAATTTCACGAGTCGCAACTAAAGAACGAACAATATAGATTTTTTCATAAGATGTATTTTCATTTAATACATCTTTAAGTGCATTATAGAGTGTGATGAATGTTTTACCAGTTCCAGCACACCCATAGGCAACTAAATGTTTACCTTCTTTATATGAATTGAAAAGTCTTTTTTGATTCTCACTAATTGGTTCAATATTAACCAAATATTCAGAACCTAATGGTCTCTTTCTTTTCATTTGTTTGGTCGTCAATCCAACCCCAATCGGTTGTTCAACACCTTTTTTTCTTCTTGGCATTATAGTTTCTTAACTCTAGATCCAGGAGCTGTTTGTGCTTTGCCTAGTATATCATTCCATCCAGGTTTTGTTTTCCGTAATTTATCCCTCCAATCTCCTACTTCTGCTGCCATCGGACAAGTTGATGGATCACTCCAATCTCGTTTCCAATCAGGATTATCTTCACACCATTTAGTCCATTCAGTAACACTCATTGCTACTTCTTTTTGTTCACCAGTTTCTTTATGAATAACAGGATAAGTTGCCATGATTATAAGTTCATATAAAATTATTTAGACCCATTCAAGGGCTTCTGATACTGCAGGGAATTGTTCGGTAAATACCTTTCTACATGCTTCTGCAATTTTCATGTGCTCTTTTTGAGTGCCATGTGCTGAACGTAGATTTATATAATGTATCCAAGAACGACAAGAACCAGTCATATAGATTCTAGTAGGAGTACATAATGGCAATACCATTCTGGCACATTCCTTAGCAACACCATCTTCTAACATCTGATTATAAAGTGCTAAAGAGGAACTGAATAAAGTTTCCATTTGTTTATTCAATGATTCTACCAATTTAGGTTCTAAATCGTCAGTAGAATTTTGACGATTCTTTGTATCTTGCCTACGAAGTTCTGGTAACTTTATTTCACCTAAAGAAGTACTAGCTGCATATCTTTGTGAAAACTCTTGATACGTAAAACTTCTATGTCTTAATATTTGAGCAGCAATTGCACGTGTAGTCTCAATTTCCAAAGTCATTGAAGATTGCTCAAAAACACTCCAATGATTATGATTGATACAATACTTTAAAAGTCCTGCATATTTCTCATTACCTTGATTTGATGGATTAGACACTCTGGCAATATATGCCATTGTCTGCTCTGCATCAGGAGTAATGCTTACAAGTTTTACAGTCATTTTTTACCAAATCCTTCAGGTTTCTTTCTTTTAGATTTTAGCACCTCTTCCTCTAAAAGAGCAAGTTGTTCTTTCATAAAAGAAAGTTCTTCAGAATCATAAAGATAATCCTGTTTAAGTGCTTGTTTCAAATTTCTCAACATTTGTTTAGATCTCATCCGTCATCATCCTCGAAGATTTCATCATAATCAGTATACCCTGGTAATCTAGAAGTATCTACTTTTGTAGAATATGCATCTACATCAGAATAAACTTCTGCCTTAAGAGCATCTACCAATAGTTCCAAATTACGAACAATCAGTTTTAGTTTTTCTCTTTCTGGTTCCATAATTTTTTATATGGTATTTATGTATTTTACACAAAAAAAGAGGGTCTGTCAATAGACCCTCTTATAACGTATGCAAGTGCTAATCAAGCATTGCAAAGTTCTTTATTGAACTTAATTCCACGATAAGTCAATTCTGACTTATTGCAGGTTTCTTGCTTGCGATTGTTGGTGTCATACTTAACACCACGATAAGTGACTTGTGCCATTGGCTTTCTCCAAAGTAGTAGGGTTTTTAATCCGTTCCTTTAGTCGGCTTTTGCGTCCCTTTAGGGATGAACGATCCGTTCCGAGTCGGCTTACTTGCGACCCCATATGGGGGTTGAACGATATGTGCATATTAACACATGTATATTATATAGTCAAGTAGTTATGTATTTTTTGTTACAAAACCCTATGGGCAAAAAAATATCAGGGTTTTTTTCCCCGATATTTTGGAATTAAAGGTCGATTTTGGTTTAGACCTTTCTTTTTTTCTTTTTTGTAGTGGGTGATTGGTATCCCCAAAGGTATGGTTTTATAGTACCACTACCATAATCAATACTCTTTAAACCATCTTTAAACTTGTCCCAATACATATCAAATAGTTTTATTTTAGTTCCTCTTGTAAGATCAAAATGAAGTTTATCTTCATGTAAATAATGTATAATATAAGAATCAGTGGGTGCTTTCTTTGTGCGAACATCTTCTAAAGAACCATCTTCAACAACTATATCACATCCATATTCAGATTTTATTTTTTCTTTTTCTTCTTTTGACCATATAGATTTTTTCTCTTCCTTTTTTGTTTGTTCCTTTACGGCAGTCATGATTTATCACCCCATACAATATTAGGATATGCTTCCTCAACAATTTCTCTTGTAATATTATACTTATCAGAAATATTTTTATCCTTAGCAAGAACAACAATCTCTGCTTCTAATGGATGAAGACCTGTGAGAATATTAATAAACATCGTTTCACGACGTATATTACTCATGGCATCATTACCACCTCGAATAAAGTTATAAAAATTCTTTGATTCTCTACGAATAGTTGTATGTCCTTGTTGATCACTCACACCTAAAGAAAAATTACCTGTCTCGTGCATGGTACGAACATCATGTGTTATCTTAGTACTCAAAGTACCATTATAAGTATTCTGTTCATCATATCCAACATAAGGAACAGGACCTTCTGGAAGTATTGACTGTATAGATTGATCAAAATTCCAAATAAGAATCCTTCTTAATGATTGTTCATCATATTTTTTAAGAACTTCTATTTTCTTTGCTTTACTTCTTGAGCGAGATACTAAATCTAATATCTCAAATGCTAAAGGTCTAGCTGGTAAATTATCAACAACAAAAGGTGTCGTCTTTTTCTTTCTTGTTACTGTTGGCTTTGCCTTAGTCGTCTTCTTCGTCGTAGTCATACTTGTTTTCAAATCTGAATGCTATAACCTCATCGGGAACTAAATTTCCCATTTCATCAAACATCTCAGGGTGAGGTCGTGGTATCTCCTGATAGTTCATCATGTAGTCTCGTGCAATCCAACCACCTAGTGCTCCTGCACAAAATAATAAAAAAGATATCGGTAACACTAAGACTAGTATAGTTTCTATGGTCATTTGTTACCTCCTTTGGAATTATTTTTTCTTCCTTAAATTTAAGGAAAATTCAAAATAGATGTCTAGTTCTGTATTAAAAAAACAAACCATCTTATTGAATATGATATGAAATGGTTTTCTTTTCTTTTTCTTACCTCCACTAAGAATAAGTTCTAAACCACGATTAACATAAATCTCGTTTTTATTTAGGTTATGGTTTAATGATTTCTTGTTCTTTGAGGTATTTGATTGTGTCAATACATCCTCCTAGTTTTTTTCCTTCACATACTACTTGTGGAAAAGTAGAGTCTTCACCAAACTCACCATAAAAAGCATCTTTATTAAAATGTTGATCTAAATTATACACCACAAACTTACTTTCTGTCAACTGCAATACTTGTTTTATTTTCTCACAATATGGGCACCCATCTTTTGTGTAGACTGCAAAATTCATCTCGGTTAATTTTTCTAACATAGTAATTTATAAAAGAAAAAAGGGAGGTCTCCCTCCCCTTGTGTTCTCACCAACACACTTTCCCCACCACAGGAAAGTGACTTCAATCCCAAAGATACAAGGACGTTGAAGATGTAGATATTATAAGAGATCTTTAATCATATGTCAACACTAAAATGAATATAATGTGCTTCGTGCTTGTTCGAACTTATTTTTAGCTTCTTGCCGTTTAGTTTCATATTCTTCAAGTTTAGTATTCTTTTCATCAGACCCTTCTTCTAATTCATCTGCTTCCAATTGAAGTTTATCCGCTTCTGCATAAAGATTATTTGAAGCATCCACAAGGTCTTTAACAGAATTGAATTGATCTTCATTTAATATCTGAACAACCTTTTTATTATCACATGAAACATTTTCAACACTAGTAGAATCAGGAAGGTCTGAAAGGCATATCTCAACACCCTCACTATCTAAAATCCATACTTTAGTACCAAGACCTGGATATTCTTTCTCAGGTTTTCTTCTTTCTACATATGTAGTATCAGAACTCCATTGATTGGTAGTCGAATTATATATTTTTTTAATGGATGTTATCCATGTATCATCAATAGTCTTTTTATAATAATGCTTGATGTATTGCGTCATTTGTTTTTTTAGTTATTTAGATTTCACCTCACCATTTATAACCATCATATCTAAATGAGAATTATTAAAGAACTCATTTGCTTCTTCAGGTGTTTCTACTATTGGTTCTCCATTTCCATTCATACTGGTATTTAATAGCACAGGAACACCAGTTAATTCATAGAATGCCTTGACTAATCTATAGTAGTTTGGATTCGTCTTCTCATTGATGGTCTGGAACCTCGCAGACCCATCTACATGAGTCACAGCAGGTATTTTATCTGATTGTTTTACAGGTGCCGTATAGAGCATATAAGGACTAGGTATGGGGAAATCAAACCAGTCTTTATAATGTTCTTCCAATACTACAGGAGCAAATGGACGGAACCATTCTCTCTTCTTGACTACATGATTAATAATATCTCTGGTGTGTGGATTTCTAGGGTCAGCAA
>VTLG01012262.1_pt1 | contig 35614 bp, 46 predicted proteins | sample 4694571 | NCBI WGS metagenome assembly VTLG01 (sample SAMN12604809, study PRJNA352737) | marine metagenome | biome: ENVO:00000447; feature: ENVO:00000209|ENVO:00000569|ENVO:01000036; material: ENVO:00002151; isolation source: viral sequences binned using virsorter ...
ATTTCTACTTTGATCTCTAACATTCTCTTTATGCACCTTGACACATCCAGGCATATCAATGATAGGTGTGCCAGCATAAACAGTGACTGGAACATCTATACCATTAGTTACATGCGGTGTCATCTCCCACGTGCGTACATCAGTCACATATACATTACCTAGTTGTCTTATAGAAGATTGTCTTACCCACGGTGCACGTATAAAAGGTATACCTGTACCATTCACTGTGATCCTAGGTATACCTGTATTAATTTGTGGGATATTAGGTATCGTCACTGTGATATCTCATCGTAAGGTGGCTCCCATACTGGGACTATCTCATGCTTAGTTGTAGATATCTTTCCTTCTTCTAACTTCTTCTCTAACTCTTCAACGCTCAGACTATGGACAACAACCTTGTTGTCTTTATCATACACGTGGAAAGCTAGTTCTGTCATTTTATTTCTGGGGTATTTGGGTTTTGTAATTCTTTGGATCTGGTGTGCCTTTAACAGGGCCACTCGTAGTCGGCCATGCGTTGACTATCTGTAGATATATTTCTTCTCTAATGATCTCACGGAGTCTAACCTCCTCAGCATTAGCTCTTCTCTCAGGACCACCCTTATAGTTATCAATAACTTGACCACCACCTATGGTAGCACCAGTACCTATGACTGCTGCTGCTGTTACACTTGTTGTAATTTTCTGTACATCCATTAGAGATAAGTTACTACTATTACTACACGTCTACCTTTCTTAGGTGGAACCATACAATGTAACCCTTCAAAAGTTACTATATCATCCTCAACTGGTGTGAAGTGGTGCTTCTTACCAGCATCATCGAATACTATAGTATCACCACCGACATTAGTCAAGTAAATTAATAAGTTTTTATGGGGAAACTCATGATCTGTATGAGGTACCGTTAATACGTTACCTTCAACTGGGTGCACTGCGTTAGCGTTAATACGATACACACAGTGTGCTTTGATTTTATTTATCTCAAAGACTTGTCCAACAACAGTCTCTACATTCGGCAACCACTCTGAGTTTGCCTTAGAGTATAGTCCATGTCTCTCACTAGGACCATGTAGAAAGGCATGGGAATAGAATGATAAGTCATGGTACCCCTTAACCTTATCCATGAAGGGGGTTGCCTTATTATTATATGACCAACCGAAGTGTGCTCCTAGGATCACTTCCTTAAGGCTTGTATAATCTCCTGTATCTGGAGTCTGTAGTTTAGTAAACACCATTGACGTTAATCTCTAGTGCAGGTTTACCTATAGGGAAGGGCATCATTCCTAAATTGCCAGTAGCTTTAGTAGGATTATCAGTTATATCAAAACCTATAGTTATCCTTGGTGTGTAGAATGGTTCTATTAACTCTACACTATGATATCTACCACCTGGTCCTATGTATACATCACCTATCCTATTCTGAATCTCATAATTATCAAAGGATGTCTTAGTAAGCTTAGGATCGACACTGATGTATCCATGTATAGGATATGCATGGTTGTGCCTCTTTAAAAGTTGATCTGGCATGTGATAGTTAACCCATGACTGCATCCATAGTTGGTCTACCTCACCTGTATAGTCATAAACAAACCCCCTCAACTCATTGTATAGGTCATAGAAGACCTGAGTTGGGGAGGTTAGTCCGAAGACGTTATACTTATCGTATGACCACGTAGGATCTACATCTCCTAGAAAGGAGATGGCATTATTTAAAATGTTAATCATCACTCTCTGATTGCCTAGGACAACCTGAGATTCATATAGTTTATGATCCATTTACAATGGTGAGTTAGGCACTGGTAATGAAGGTGTTGACTGCGGTACAGTTGGACTAGGTAGACTAGGAAGAGCACCACCACCGAGAGCACCACCAAGTCCTCCCAATGCTTTCTCTTTAACTGACTCTATGATGGATTCTTGGTTAACATAAACGTAACCACCAACGCCAACAACGGCAAGAGATACAACGCCAGCCGCAACAGCAATGACATTAATAATTTTCTGCATGATTCTTATAATTTGTATGTTTCATCTTTCTTACCAGGATCAACAGCAATAATCTTTAGTGGTGCTTGCTCAATCCTTAAGGTTTGCACAGGTCCACCGCCATTACCGTTACCATTAGCACCGTTACCGTTGCCATTCATCTTCATGGTACCATCACCCTTCTTAGAAGCAGTTTGAATCCCAAAGCTAGCTAAAACTCCTGTAAAAACAGAAGCTATAAAAGTCGGATCGATTTTCTGTTGTGGTACTCCTGGGATGGCGACGTAATTTAACGTCAATATTCCACCCGACCAAACAAGTACACCAAGTCTCACAAAAGTAGATATGATTGCAGCTTGTTCGTCTTCATCTGGTAAGATCTTGTCCTTTATAGTACCAATAATACCTTTTTTTGTCAAGTCTTCTTCTTTCTTGTCAGCCATACTAACTCACCTCCTGTGGGGTCTTCTTTTTACCAATATTATATTTGGACTCTAGTGTCCATTCACCTTTATCCTTAAAGGACAAAACTTTTATTTGGTTAAGAGGTGCTAAGTCCGTAACTTCAGTGCTTATCTCAATCAGACCCCAGTCTGATAGTAGTTTAGCGATACGATTGCGACGTTGCACATCATTGGATGTAATGTTAGTAGGTTTACCGTCCAGTGCAAAGAGTTCTTTGAAGTGAACTATGTAATACTTACCACGCTTATGTAGAATGTGACAAGACTGATAGAGCTTACGCTCCTTGCGAGACGCTACACCTATACGAGTCAATGTCTCTCTCACTTTGAGAAAGTCATCGGGTTCCTTAAGGGTAACTTCTAGCATCATGTCTTGAGACCACGAGATCTCATCACTCATTGTCTTCCTCCAGTATCTAATTTAGATCTAATAATTTCAATTTGATCTTGAGTCAAAATTCTCATCGCTTGCTGAGCTTTCTCAGTGTTATAACCATAGTATCTTTTCACTAAGTTGAGGTCACAGTCTTTAGACTTCTTATCCCAAGGAGAAAATCTCTTGGACTTTCTAACACTATGTATAAAATACTCGTACTGAAGATCGTTATCTAAATGTGATGATGCATTCATCTCATTAGCATGCATCACAGTGTCAATAAATGCAGAGAGACACTTATTAATAACGAAAGCAGGATACTTTTTCATTGCTCTCTCATCTTTAGAGAGATTACCCTGTTTTAAATTAATGCTGTTAAGGTAATCCTTTAAAGGATACTCATGCTTAGAGGTCATAGGATTTACATCTTTCGGAGGCTATTCTTTCACGGACTTCAAAGGAATTGACAAAGAAAACTTGAGTTAACCTGTCCTCCTCATCCATCCAACAATTTGTATGGGAGTGCCACTCTTGGGCATCGTATATAACACATCTATTATACACGTTTTTTATCTCTGCGGTAGTCTCAAACTGTGCATTATGTGCTTCGTAAGATACATGCTCATCAAACTCATCAGGTATCAACCTATAGAGAGAGGTGCCACTACCGAGAGTAGGGTTGGGGTTTAAATATACTAGACCAGCACAGAAACATCCAGTATCATTATGAATCAAACCACGGTTTAACAAGCTGGCCATTTCAGGATGGTAAGATTTTATTTTTTGGAAGGCTGTAGTTATGGTACCATTAAACCCCTCTTCTGGTACAGTGATAAGAGACAGAAATTTACTACTCATCTGAGTAAACATGTAGTCATCAAGCTCATGAATAGGATCAGTCCTTAAACCAGGAAAATGACCCTGTGATTTAAAGTCTAATCCTAATGCATACTCTCTTATCTTATCTGGATCTTTATAAAAATTATCAAAAGATATCAGAGGGATATTCATGCATACATTACCTCTAAAGGTGTGGCATTAATATCATAGTTTGCTACTAACAATTCCTTCTTCAATTTATTGTCTGGTCTATGCTTCATACCATAAGTAATTTTAAATTCTTCTTGATGGTAATCTTTATACATCTCTTTTAGATCATCATCATTATTATAAGTGACAAACCAATCATGCTTACATACATTGCAAGCCTCATAAAATTCTTCATGCTTAAAACTCTTATGCAACTCAGCGTTACTACCGTATAGGTATGTCCCTATCTTATATGGTGGGTCTAAGAAAAGAAACACACTGTCACCATCTGCTTTCATAACCTCAGAGTAATCTAGGTTAGTGATTTTCCAAGGTTGAATGATCTCTGAAATATTAACGAGGTTTCTAGCACCTTTAATGGTAAAATTCTGTCTAGATGCTGTTGCACTAAAGGAACTATTCTCGGTAAGTCCACTATAACTGCACTTATTAAGAACCCAAAAAAGCACAGCTTGATTATAAGGGTCTGCTTTGTGTATTTTGTCTTTGGCACCTTTAAATAACTCCTTAGCCTTGTCCTCTGCCAAATTATCTGTCTTAATCTCTACCAATTCTTCCGATAATTTCTTTCCATCCTTCTGGAGATGGACCCAAAAATTATACAGGTATTTATATTTATCATTAACCCACACTGGTATGTCAGGATACATCTGTGAGAATAATAGTGCTACTGATCCACCACCTAAGAATGGCTCACGATACTCACGTATATCAGCAGGAAATCTAGGAATAAAATCTTTAGATACTCTGGATTTTCCTCCAGGATAACGTAACGGTGTCTTCAAATACTTCATAATACTTTTACCTCTAATTGTGGAATGTCCCAAGGACCAAGATTACATTTACCATCTGGAAATGCATTAAAACTAATAGTCCATCTATCAAAATCTTCTAACTGTCTACCAGAGAAGTGTCTCAACCATGATGGGAAGAGAATTAACTTACCTGGTGCAGCATCGATGGTCTCACAGATGCCCCATGCTGCTTCCATCTTATCATGCTGGTTTAATTCTAGTGAATCATACACCCTAGGTGTAACTGGATCATCAAATGCTGTCTTAGCACCTTCAGTAAGGTAGTATACAGCACTAACATAAGCCATGGGGTGCCTATGTAATGGATGTCCAGATCCACTTTTAGCAGGAGCATGATTGAACCACATCTGTGAGATAGTTAATCCTTCACAGTATAGTTGATACTGGTTACGATACTCTTCCAAGCATTCATTAAACCATTCTAACAAGAACCTTACATGTATGTTATCACACTTTTGTAGATCTGGCCTACTAGTTATAACACCTTCTGGAAAATTGCTTTGTCGTTGAGGATAATCTTTAAAGAAATTAATCAAATCATCGTTGAGTCTATCCTCTGGTTTCATATACTCCCTGATTAAAACAGGGAACATTTTATGCACCTTACTTACTGGATATGCCATCACTTTAAAAATTTAGATAACTCTAATGGACCTAGATCCTTCCACCCTTTGACTTTTAAATCAATCATAGATCTATCCCATCCACCTTGATTTATCTGACCAGAAGGGAATGAATTAAAAGCAATAGAAAATCTATTCTTAGTACTTACATTAGGTTCTGATCCATGTAACATGTAACTAGGAAAAATAAAACAACCTCCTGGTTGAGGATGGACATACTGAGTAGTGTCTTCTACTGGTCCTCCATCAACATGTAGTTGTGCCCACTCTCTTTGAAGTAATGGATCTATAAAAACAGTAGGTGGTCCATCAGTAACATAATATATGCCACTTAGATATGACATAGGATGTCTATGTGGTGAGTGATGATGACCACTACCAGCATCAGATCTATTTGCCCATGATTTATTAACAATTATTCTATCACATGTCCATGAATTATCAGCATGTATTGTATCGATACATTGTTGAAACCATTCATGTAACTCATAGAAGTCAGGGTTATTATGAATCTCATCTGTTGTGCCAACACCAGATTCATTATTATAATTCCTATACTCTAGGTCTTGTAACTTCGCATAAACATCTTTCACCATTTTCTGTGAGGACTTAAATGACCAACACCTAATAGGAAACATATTAACTTGTAAGTAATCCTGTCTCATTTCTTTTTACCTTTTCTATTCTCAGGTCTGATAGGTTTCCAAGAATTCTTTGATGCCCATGCTGAGTAATCATACTTCTCTGGTGGAAGTTTAATTACTTTAGGATCCTTCTCCTCCTCAGTCATCTGTATTCACACCTCATCATTAACTCTGTCATAAATGCCACAAGATTAATCTCTTGATCTACCACAAATGAAGACTTGTATTGATACTCAGAGATAATTAACACTGCCTCTGGGATAGACTTAGGATCAAAGAAGTTGTATAGGTTATCATAGATCTTTCTCATGATAACTTGTGGCTCGTTGTCCATATTCTGAGCAACCCACTTCTTCATGTTAGTAAATTCTTTCTTACGAAGATGACCTACTACTTTCTCTACACTAAACTCATTACCTGAAGTAAGTATACCAGAATCTATCTGACCTGTAGATGCATACCTCTGTAATTCATTAAGAGTCCTACGAAAATCTGGGAAATATTTTGTAACTACCTCTGCTACTACCTTCTCTTCAAACTTAACACTCTCCTTTTTAAGGATATCACATACTCTACCAAAGAATGCAGCAGCAATCTTCTGTTTATCTTGTCCTTTAACACTGAAATCAATTACTGAGCACCTACTATGCAGTGGTGCTATGATTTTATTCTTATAGTTACACGTGAAGATGAACCTGCAGTTCTTTTGAAACTCCTCAATCGACGCACGTAATAATAGTTGTACGTCTGGTGTTGTATTATCTGCCTCATCCACAATGATAACTTTGTGACGAGAGTCAGATGTAAGAGAAACAGTAGAAGCAAAGGTCTTTGCCTGATTGCGTACAGTGTCCAAGAATCGACCCTCATCAGACCCATTAATGACATAACTATCTACTCCTAACTCATCACATAATGCTTTCGCTATTGTAGTCTTACCAACACCCGCAGAGCCAGAAAGCAAGAGGTTTGGTATCTCCCCTTGCTTTAAGAAACCCTTGAATACTTCCTTAGTATCATCGGGTAGAATACAATCTTCAATTTTAGTTGGTCGATACTTCTCTACCCATAGAAACATTACTTAGGCTCCATTGCAATGAAATAATTTTGCTCACTCTGACTTGTTGAAGTGAAACAAGCAATGTTTTTATTGCTTATAGTCACATGATAAGATGCATCAATCAACTTAAGATTCTCCACCTTAAAACAGTAACAGAAGTTTTGACGCTCTGGTGTTAACGTGTAATTTCCTTCACCTGTGTTTCTTGGTCCTTGATCAAATACAACATTCTTAAGAGGTAATGAAAATACATTAGAAGTTTTATTCTTATTATCTCTTACACATATACTATACTCATTGAATCCAAACCCATTGATACATAGATCCTCAACACCATAGACCTTTGCAGCCTGTAACAACTGTTGGTAATCTACCTGTGGTAATTGGAACATCAATTCCTTGTCAGGTAAATCAGGATTAAATTCAGGAGGAGTTACAATGATCTCAGGATCACTATAATAGAAAACAGTCTTACCTTTTGTCTCCTCATCATAGATCACAACCTTCTTCTTATCTGGGAAATGTAACCAAGGTTTCCTGAATAAAGACAATGCCCCTAAGAATAATGGTAGATCATAGATCGCCATCTGCTCTGGGATTGATTCACCAATGGTTGACATAGCAATAATATTCTTATTGACTGACATAGTTTGTACAAACTTACCAGGATTAATAAGAATAGACTTATTAATATTACTATAATTTCTTAGGATGTCTACAGTCTTCTTACTTAACTGGATATCCCCTTCACTTAATGCTGCTGTATCCAAATTCTTTGGATCCATTTGTGCTGCTTCAATTCTTGAGCTAGTCATAATCTATAAATTCTGCGGGAGTAGGGGGTTGATCTGGTTTATCATCAGGATACGAAGTACCTGAGAAGTAATATAATAGTATAGCATAGTGAATGATTTTTAGCACGTCACTCTTATGCTGACTCTTCTTTTTGTATCGAGATGCATACTTAATGATATTGGATTGACAGAAATGCTCTGCTGATCCTATTGCCTCAAGGAGGTCTAAAGTCTGGACCCCCTTCTCTTCGTTTGAGTAGTGTGATCGGTAGGTGCTTGCGATGTAATCGTGCACCACCTTGATCGTATCGTCTTCTCTGTATTTCATACAGGTAGTATATCAGTTGGCTAGAATGTTGTCAAGGTTCTCGATGTCAACCTCGTTATCAATCTTATCATATAATTCTAAGAATGACCTCTTTGTCTCGTCATCGAAACGATTCAAGCATACTTGAATTGCCTTAACCCTATCAGAGAATATAGCATATGCTCTGATGATGTGCACCAATCTACGTGTTGAGATAACTTCATCCACTCCACCATCTTTGAAAGTTTTACGGATGATCTCTGCCCATGCAGTTAGGTTAGCAATATACTTATCATCGCAGCAGTCTAACTCTTTACAATAGTTATTAAGCATTCTAACTTCTGTCTGTGCTTTCGGATAATCTTGCTCAAATGTTAGGGGGAATCTCTCTAGGAATGCTTCATTCAATACATTAGTACCAACGAATCTACCGTCCTCAGATCCTTTACCCTTAGTGTTAGCAGTTGCTACAACTGTGAATCCCTCAGCAGGTGTTACTTGCTTACCAATCTTCTTGAGATATACACCCTTCCCTTCAAGAATGGATTGTAAACAGAGGATTTTGTTACTGGCAAGGTCGATCTCATCGAGTAAAAGGACTGCTCCACGTTGTAGGGCTTCAATAACGGGACCGTTATGCCATACAGTGCTGCCATCAACAAGACGGAAACCGCCAATAAGATCATCTTCATCCGTTTCTACTGTAATGTTAACTCTAATAAGGTCTCTCTTTGCTTGAGCACATGCTTGCTCTACACCAAAGGTCTTACCATTACCTGATAGACCAGTAATGAATATAGGATAGAAAATCTTAGATGTTATAACCTTCTTAAGGTCATTAAAAGTACCGAATGGTACAAAATTATTATCCTTAGCAGGTTTTAAATCCTTCGCTGCTAGGTAGGCAGGGTCAAATGAATCTACAATCTGACTCTGTGTCTGAGTGTAAGTCTTCTCTAGTTGTTTCTTAGTTTCTGCCACTGTTAGATCCCATACTCCTCTCTTTACTTTAAATTCTCCTAAGTATTTTGAGATTGTTTGGTATGCAAGATCGAAATGATCACATGCATTAACCAGTTGGGGAGTCTTTACATTTACTCCGAATTCTCCTACTAAGTAATCTCTGATGTCTTCAGTAGTAACTGTAATTTTTGTTGGCATTGTCGTATTTGTTTGTATGTTATTATTATAAGCTTAAAATAAGCGGTTGTGTAGGTAACCATGACGGTTTCTTATCTGGCACACGTAAATAATTATCGAGCACCCATGGCTTAGTAGCAATGTATTTTCTGTATGCAGTAACAGTATCAATAGTGTCATCGTACTTTAACTCATCAGGCATCGCTCTAACAAATGGAGTGTGATGCTCTGGACATCCGTTATCCATTTGAGATAGAGCAGCAAGTCTTATGCTACTCTCACATGCATGTTTCTTACCAAATCTATCAGTATATTCTTGACATAATGATATGCCATGCTGAAATAACCATTGTAAATTATCAGCAGATTCTGCTGCCCACTTGGTGCATGGATGATTACGGAATGCACCCTTGTCTGTCTTGTATGGAGTGCCATCTAACTTAAGTACTGGACCTACATTCCAATACCACTTACTAAAGACCAACGAAATCATCTGAGTGGTCTCTAATGGCATCTTAACTACGTGTTTGTCTGGTAGAGAGAATGCTGCTAGTGCAGGATCCTCATCTACAGCAAAGATATTCATGCTATTTGTGTAATGAAAGAGGATAAAATCTTTTTATTGTTTGCTTTACCTTTAAGAGACTTACTAAATGCTCTCTTGATGTCTGCCTTAGAGTCACTCTTAGGGTCAAACTCAACGTCAGTATTTAGATTCTTATTGTTTAAGAAGTAAAGCTCTTGGTAACCAAACATAGGAGCAGAGAATGATTTATTCTTACTCCAGACTTTCTTATGCTTTTCTATTATAGCATACTTAGGATAAAATGCATCCTCAATATATCTGGTAACCTCACGATTAGATGCAATTCTAAATCCTAGGAAATTACACTGAGGGAAACGACTCTTAAGATAGCGTAGCAACTGGTTAGTTGTGGTCATGCCACCTTGTCCACCAACCTTAAGTGGTGCGAAGGTGTGTCCGTTTCTTCTATCTCTGATATGTGTATTGTATCGGATGCAAGATCTCATAATATCTTTTTTTCCATTCCACTCTGTCTCTCTCCACTCTGCTGAGTATGCTGCTTCACCATCAGATAAGATACTTATATGCACCTTCTCAACCTTAGTCTTAGCTTGGAATTGTGGGATAAGAGTTTGGAGACAAGCAACTGCTTCATTTAATGGAGTGCCACCCAACTGTAAGTGATGAGGTAATGCATCAGGGACATTTATTGTGGGTTGATCTTGATAACTATTCCATCTGTGTCTGTAAGAATACCTGTAATTATACATGTATGTTACTCTCCAGAGATCCCTAGCATACTGATCAAACTTCTGATTGTTTAACTTATTATTTAAGAAATTAAGTAAGAAGAATGATGATGGGATATGGAAGGTACCTGCTCTACCAGAATAGTCTTCCTCATTCCAATTTTCAGGGTAGTGATTACCATCTTGGATGAATGCATATACATCGAATGGGATACCTGATTTTCTACAGAAGAGACACAGTGAAAGTAATTGCTTGTATGTGTCATGGATAACTTCTGCCATCGATCCAGACCAGTCTAGTAGGAATATCATGCCATGATTCTTACCATCAGGTTTAACAGTAATCTTTTTAAAGATATCCTCATTAAACCTATAGGTATGTAACTTACCAGTATCTAATACACCAGTGCGGGCAACCGTCTCTCTAGAATAAGAGGTTGCTGCCTTCTTCATCTCAAATTCTTTGCAGAGATAGTTTACTTCACGTGAGCACTCCTTCTTAAACTTACGATACTCATTATCAACGTCAGTCCAATCCAACACTTTATGATACTCGTAGTTAGGATCACTATACATGGGATGATTCCATGTCTCATGAGACAACTCATTAACTCTATCAGCACTTACTATATGGTGCTTAAGATCTACATTGTCAATCTCAAGATACTTAGGACGGTCTGACTCATTCATCTGTGCTTGATTTCTAAGTGCATCAGATAGTGCTTGATCAGTTATAGACTCAAGATCACCTGCTTCAGTGCCACCTTGCTTACTTACCTCGGTAGAATCACTGCCCTCATTCTCCTCTGTATCTGCTTCAGCCTCACCTTTATTTGGAGTTGACGCATCACTCTCCGTAGTTTCTTCATCGCTTGCTTCTCCTGTGGAATCGCCACTAGATCCATCAATGTTAAAATCATTTGTATCGGTAGGACCATCGATGGTGGATACTTTTTCTTCTTCTTTTTTATCTTTTTCATACTCATAAATTGCCTTGGCACACTCCATTGCCTCTTCAAACGTTTCTGTCGCTCCTGTAGCGTCTCTAAGTGCTATCTCAGCAGCATTAAATGGGATAACATGATGTGCACCTATCTTATAGTATAGGTTGATTCTGTCAATAAGAAGTAACCTTGTCATATCTGCATCTCTTACACTGAAGAAGTCAGACTCATGCAATTCTTCATAACCTTTGAAGAAATCTTTAGAGATACCAGGAAACTTACGCTTCATCAACTTCTCTATACGTGCATCCTCTGTAATATTGATGTAAGACTTAGGGACTGGCATATCTTTCCAGTCTGAGTTAGGAGTATATAGTGCATGACCTACCTCATGACCCACTAGCAGATTATATACTCTGTCAGACACATCCCAGATAGGAAGTACTAAGACTCTCTTGTCAACATCGAATGATGCTGTCTCTACCACCCTATGCTCAACGATTAGATTCTCAGTTGCTAGTAGTTTGGCGAGTGTCCCTTTGACTTCCTGATTTGACATGCTGTTTTTCGTGTATGTATACATTATAATAGGAAACCCTCCGCTTGGGAGGGTTGAGTAGACACTTCTTCAAGTGTCTGCGTCTGTCACGTGCAGATCGGAGTGCTTGCGGTTTAAGATGACGCTTAGCCTCCTTCTTGCTATGATGCTGCCAATTTGGAAAAATCATTTGCCTTAGTGAATCGGAGGGTTTTCTCAAATTTATCAAGAAGTAGCTCCCCTTTGTGGGAAATGACAAATAAATTAACATTATCCCCCAATCCCCTCAGAATCTTGAGTAATTCATCAGTTGCTTGGTCATCCAGAGAGGAATCAAACACCTCATCTAGTATGAGGAGGTTGGTAGCAGCAGAATTCTTGAGCTTAGCGATGTCTCTCCATGTAAAGAGCAACGATAGGTCAATCTTCTGCTTCTCACCCTCTGAAAAGGATGCATAGGAGAAGTCATCTCGATATCTGGACTTAATTACTTCATTAAACTCATCGTCAAGCGTGAAGTTAAAGAAGGTGTCCATCTTCTGTAAGTATTTATTGATAGACTTGTTGATAATTGGTACGAATTTGCCAATGATCTTACTTTTTATACCACTATCCCTCAATAAGGTACCAACCACCTTTAAATTGTCATGATCCTTATTAACCTCAGCACAGTCATTTGAAATGGCCGAATGTTTATCCTCATACTGCTTTAGTAACTGCTTTTCAGCATCAATGTTAGGTGTCTCTGCATTCACATCAGATAACAATTGATTCATTTCCTTCTGAAGTGCCTTATATTCATGGTTATTAGCATTAATCTTGTCTGCATACCCCTTTAACTCCTTAATCTGCTTGTTTCCTCTGTTAAGTGAGTCTGTGATTATGTTAAGACCTTCTATAAACCTCTTCTGTCTACCTTGTGCTCCTTCTATCATCGCAGTTTTGTCTGCTACTACCTGATTACAAGTAGGACACTCATCATTCCCCCAATAAAACTTTAAATCTCTCTCTGCCTTATCTAAGTTACTCTGTATCTTAACCCTCATATCTCTCATCTCATCATACTCTGTCTGTATGTCTTGCATTCGAGAGATCTTAACAGTAAACTCATCTATTTCATCATGATTCTCTTCCATCCTTGTATCAATCTCACCTATTCTTTTCTGCATCTTATCCTTATGAGATGTACTCATCTTCTCCATGTTAGTGATGGTCTTCTGTTGGAGAGTAAGACTCCGTTCCGACATCGCTAAGTTATGCTCACAATCCTTAAGGGTTTCTCTTGCATCTTTCATGCGATCCTTAAGGATATTATTCATTCTTGAGAAGACCTGGATGTCCAGTAGATCTTCGATAACTTCTCTCCTGACAGGAGCGTTGAGTTGCATGAATGGGACAAATGTGGATGATCCGAGGATGACGACTTGTGTAAAGGATTTGAAGTTAAACTTGAGAATTGATTGCTCAAGGTATTTTTGAGTGTCCTTCTGAGCAGCCTCTTGGTCAAGGAGGTTACCGTTTCTATGAATCTCAAATACATTTGGTTTAATTCCTCTGATAACATGGTAATCTGTACCACCTATGCGAAACTCTATCTCTACTACAGTCTCCCTTTCATTAATACTATTAATTAATTGACTCTTACTAATTTTTCTAAATGGTTTATTGAACAAAACAAAGCACAGAGCATCTAACATAGTAGATTTCCCTGCACCGTTGGCTCCTACAACCAAATGGGATTGAGCATCAGTAATATTCACCTCTGTGAAAGAGTTACCTGTAGATAGGAAATTCTTCCAACGAATCTTTTCAAATATTATCATTCAATCTTGTGGGGGTGGTATAACAAAATCATCAGGACTGATGAAACTAAATGCATATCCATGCATCGTGCAATTTTCCTTAACTTGCTCCTCTTCTATCTCTTGCACAGCAAGTTTACGAGGATAGTTATCGGCTCTCAACATTTGATAATAACGCATTGCATCATCCTTGTCAAGAAATATCTGGACAACACGTTCTGTATGATCATCATCCCTTACGGCATAGACCCCTCCAGTTTTTTTGTCTAGGAGTACAAACATCAAACCTCCTGTGCTTCCATGTATAGTGCTTTTAATATTTTAAATATACCTTCTTTATTTTCAAAGTCGGATACACATTGCTCAAGTATTGTCAAAGTATCTTCAATTTCAACATCATCATTAACATCATCTAAATCGTATGACATATCCTCAATGATCTTAAGGTCTGCTAGATCAGCAGCCTGTAGTCTACGTACTACACTATCAAACTTAACCTGATCCTTCTTCTCTTCTACTATAACCTTTACATACATTCCGTCAAGGTCTTTGATTTGTTTAGGTGTTAGATTTATATCATCATTATAATAGATCTTATGGAATGTCTTAAAAGGATTCTCATAAAATTTTAATTTACTTGTCTTAGTATTTAGAATATGAAACCCTCTTTCTTGACCGTAATCATTCCAATACAACTGACATGGATTACCTAGGTAACTAATGTTTGATTTGGTACTCTTGACATGATAGTGACCAGTGCATACAGTTTTAAATTTTTTAAATGGAGCTGGATCATCACCATGAGTCATAGTATATCCAGGTATGGGATCGAATCCATTCAATTCAAAGTGTCCCATACAGTAGTCAGCATCTGTATCCTGTATTGCTTCCCATGTTGCTTCCCTATTCTCATCACAGATCCAAGGGACAAGCATCATCTTCTTACCACCTATAAGTCTTTCACCTGGACAATAAATGATCTCAATATTATCAAACTCCCCAAGAAGAAGCTCAGGGCTGTTAACACGAAGAGTATTCTTGAAATAGATGTCATGGTTACCTAGCAGCATGGTCATTTTAACTCCTCTATCTTCTAGAGGTCTGAACCACATGTCTTTAGCTGCCTCTAAGGAGGAGAAGTTAACTCCTTTTCTTCTATCAAAGGTGTCTCCAAGATTTAATATTTCAGTTATACCTTCCTTATCAATAAGAGGTAAAACTGTCTCAGTGTAAAACTTACGGTACCTATCAACATAGTGTTGGTTATCATTCCTTACACCAAAATGCTGATCTGTTATCAGGAGTACCTTCATACTAAATTACCGTTAAAGTTTATGCTTACTGCGTGTCTTCTTCCTGTAGATTTCTGAGTGCGATGACGCAACCAACCAGGAAATAGAAGAAAATCTCCAGTCTGTGTTGGCACAGGTGTTGACATGATAGCATCTCCCCAATCTTTTTTCAAGGGGGTAAGCCTATGAATGTAATCTAATGGGTTAACCAACTCAATATTACCACCCTCACCCTTCTCCAGATAGTAAACAGATGCTATATGACATCCTAGTCTACCATTACAATGTGAATGCTCACCAGTCCAGTCACCTTCACCATGTAGGTTAGACCAAGATGCAGTCGGTATAATGTTAGCAGGTGCATACTCTAGGGTATTGTCCCAATATTTTATTACAGATTCTATCATCAGATCAACCAACTTACGGACACCAGGTGAATTCTCATGGAGATTCATACCTAACTCACCAGTAGATACGTTAGATTCTGATGCCCACACCCCTTTACTACAATTGGAATACATTTCCTCCAACTCAGATATCAATCCTTCAGGAGGATCAATATGGCCCTTCAAAACTGGGACTGGGAATAGATTTAATATCTGGTTCATCAAATAATACCTCGTTCATATACATGTCTGCAAATTCTTCATCAAACCATGATTTTAATATACCACGTGTCTTATCATTCCTTTTCTGACTCTTGCAATACCATGTCTGGTCATCGATTCTTTTCATAACATCGACCCAGAAGGTATCTCTTTTAGTATCCAATACCGCTTGACGATACAGATTGAGATAGTGTAGCACAATACAGTAGAAATTTGCCATGTCTTCTTCTTCCTTCAGACTTGTAAACTTACAGTATGGTGAGAAGATCTCATCACCCCATAGTGGTAGTGGTCTTTTACCATTAAAACTAACCTTATTACTAATATCTCTGATACTATTATAGAAAGTCTCAGGTACACCGTGTACAGGTGACACATCAACTATAGCAGCAGTCACTGTCTTTTCATTAGCAACAATGTCGCACCCAAATATAGGTAAGTTGTAGTGAACATCAGGAAATAATACACAGTGTAGTATCCTCATGTTATTAATCTCTGCCAACTCAAGGTGCATCTTCCTTAAGACAGGAGTCTTATACATGGTATTCTTAATAGAGATTCCTTCCTTACTTACTTCAGGAATAGGACTCTTCATTTTCTCCACATCAGGGAAGTCCTGCATAGTATATGATAGCAATAATGCTATGTCTTGTACTAAATCATTCTGCATAACTAAAAAAGAATTCCTTGATTATTTCTTCTGACTCTTCTTTACCAAAGGCACTACCCAGATACCCTGAGATAGGATCCAACCGTATCATATAACTATCAAAGTCCTTATAGAAACTAGTGTCCTCCTCAGTAGGTTTAGTCCTCTCTATCATCTCCTTGTAGAGAGACAGATAGTATTTGAATGTGGGTAGGAATGTATCAACACCATCTGCTTTACAGTATCTTACAAAAATATTGTTAGAAAAATGATTACCCTTCTCAAAGAAACGATAGGTTTCTTCTGTCTTAGGTAATGGTGGTACATCTAAAAGATAATTCTCTGTTGGATGTTGGAAATCAAATACTATTATAACCTTCTTATCACTGAATCCCATCAGATCCATACCAAAACAAGGGACTATCTCCTGTCCCACCTTGGGTGTCTTAGGATAGATGATGTTGTTGTGTATATTAAGCTTCTTTCCGTCCCATATATCTACATGCCTAGACTTGAGAAAATACTTACCACTGTATAGATCAGCAGTTAACTTAGTGCCTTTCTTATTCTCCCACGTTGCATGATTAGATTCAAATTTTAAGTCGGGAAACACATCAAAGACTGCTGATCTATAACCAGCCCATAAATCAGTCATTATCCCCTCATGTTTGTCTCAATACGACCCTTGATCTGATTCATATCAGCATGATCATCATTACTATCTGAGTGGAAGACCTGCTCATACCCACTCTTCTCTATTATCTTATCTCTTATATCCATCTGACGCTTCTCTTTAGCAATACGTCTGAGAAATGCGTAGTAAATTATTTGTGTGAAATAGGCAAAGGGATTCTTTGACTTAGCAGGATCAAAGTTATCAATATACTGGACACAATTTTCAACACCATCAGAGATCATGTCCTCTTTATACATGTAGTTTATAAAGTTAGGTCTGAATGATAGATGTGTTGCTATCTTTAAAAAACATTCAGCAAGGTAGTGTGGTATCCTCGGTTTGTCTTTATCTAAACGACGAGATTCATCAACTGCCTCACGATACTTTGTGATCTCTGCTAGAAATTTCTTATTATCAACGTAATGTTGTTTTTGTTTACGTGCCACAGCTTTTGCCATATAGTTATCTCACCTGAATACATTATATAAGAAATTAGACTTAATGTCAAGAATGAGTGCGTTTCCAGAAGTCTTCCAACTTAGATCTTGCATCTGATACCTTGCCAATTAGTCCCATATTCTTGTTGATCTTTATCTCTACTTCGTTCTTACTTGCACCCTTCTCTTTCCTCACCCACATTTTATACATGAGTATAGCATCCATAGCCATAGGAGCTACAGTAACTATATCATCTTCACATACCATATAGAAAGATTCATCAGAAAACATCATCCATTTCAGGAGACCAACAGCAATACCCAACTCATTATTCTTTTCAACCTGATGGTTGTGCGGTGAAGCAGGATCTTGTATATAAAATATTGTTTTTCCAGGATTAGTATCTTCTTCCGTCGCAATCATACTGCCAAGTATGGTTTCACCTGTCTTAAGTTTAATAACTCCGAAGAATTCTTGATCGTGGATAATGTAATTAACTGTCATTTCTTTAGGTTGACTTTGGTTATTTCATAATCAAAACTTTCTTCATCATATATCTTGATCCTTTCGGCAAGATGACGAAGTGTATAATTATACTGATGATCCTTAGAGCAGTCATCAGCAATGTCATACAACATTGCCTGTGCTTTATTGTCACCCTTCCTTAATACCCTACCAATAGACTGTAAATTCCTCACCCTTGATTTACTAGGAGATGCGAAGATAACATTATGTAGATTACGGATATTAATACCAGTTGAGAAGGTTCCATATGATGCTAATATTATAGCATCTTTTTCACGTTCACATATGCTACGAGCCTCTTCTCTTTCGATGGCATCAACGCCACCATGTATGAAGAAAAGTTTACGATCTTTACTTACCTTATTATTTATCATTTCCCATAGAGGTTCTCCGTGCTTCTCTATGTAATTAAATAGGACTAGTGTATTTCCCTTCAGATCTTGTGCCAGATTACATATAAAATTACTACGTCTGGTGTGCATGCATAGGTAATCCATCTCTTGTTGATAGTGATCAAAGGGTACCCACCCATGTCTGAGTAGTACAATCCGCACCTTCAGTGGTGTAAGGTGTCCTTTCTTCATCAGGTCAGCTGTCTTGGTTACCCTATCAACCCTACCGAATAGTCCTTCAAGTACCAGTTGGTGTGCTTCCATACCATCTAAGGTACCAGTTAATCCAATCTTATACTTTGCATCCATACACTTGGTAAGGATACCTGTAAGACTCTTAGCTTTGTATTGGTGTGCTTCATCACCTATGATAACGTCAAACCTTTCAAAGAATTTCTTAGGCTCCTTGTATATACTCTGCCACGTACTAATTACTACTGACTCATCTGTATATTTCTCTACTCCACCCATGATCTTATAGACATCCTTAGCATGCCAACCATAGTCTTGAAAATCTTTATACAACTGCTCTACTAGAGACACAGTTGGTACTATAATTAATATCTGTCTGTCCTTCAATAGGTGCCAACGCACCAATGCATATATTATTAGTGACTTGCCCGATCCCGTGGGGGATAATAAAAGCTTGCGACGAAATTTAATCGCAGAGTAAATTCCCTTAAGCTGGTAATCTCTTGCTTTAAAGGGGATCCTAAGAGCACGAACAAAAGCCGCTGTGCCTTCAGGTGTGACATACTCTTCTACCTCATTAGGTCTACCATAGTATTTATCTTCTTCTACCTCATATTCATACCCCTTAGTCTCTAGGTAGTCAGTAAGGTAATCATATAGTCCACAGTATATCTCACCAGTACCAGGTGAATATAATCTTATCTTTCCATCCCAGTATCTTCGTTTGACTGCTGGCATATACTTCGCACCAGGCACTTCAAACTGAAAATGCTCACTTAATTCTTTATGAAGATGGGGTTCTGCCTCCACCTTCAGAAAGACTTCGTTTTTCTTTATGATGGTGGTCATCGAATTCCATAATACTTTACAATTTCGATAGTGTTCTTAATAGCAAATCCTCTATTGTGGATCTCTTTAAGTATCCTATCAATAGAATTTATACAAGTTTCAAGGTAGTCTATTTTCTGCTTGACTCGACATACATCATCATCACTATCGATGAACATATCAAGATCACCCTTCAGTACCTTAAGATCAAAGGGTTTCTCTGCATATACCTGTGATGGTGCCTTACCGTTGTAATATAACCACTTCTCTTTATATAATTTATTGTACTTAGTCTGTGCGTCAGACAGCATAAGTTTAAATTCATTGTATAATTGCAAATACTTTGCATGTAGTCTGGGAGTTTCCATACTATCGTTGGCAAGCAACTCTGGTAAATCCCTGTGATCAAAGAATGCTTCAGCGTCCTTTGCCCACAACTCCTCAATTTTTTCTAAATTCATGATATTTTATATTATGATACTTTACCACCTGGAAGATATCCTTTACCATCAGGATCTACTTTCTCCACCCAATTAAATCCACTACCTTCAGGGTAAACATAATTTCCATCATCATCAAACATACCTGAAGTGTCTGCTATCCTTGACTCCTTTGATGGATACTTTGGATAAGGTCTCAACCCTGCTCTCATCTCATTACCCTTTCTCCTCCTCAACTGATTACCAGTCTCAGGCATATTATCTTTGTCCAACCAAGCAGTGCCTAGCATCTCCTTGATCATCTCTTTAGTATAGCCGTTAGTCAAGTTGTTTATTACGTTTGGTATTTTCCTTAGATCTGATCTGGAATGCAAGGTATCTGAATGATACCGATGCCATAGCGTACTCAGTACCATCTACTGTAGCATTAAACTCCAATGCATTCAACCCTATAGGCATAAGGTCTTCAAACACTACGTCAAAATTGTGTTGAAAGTTACTGTTTAATACCATCAGGGTACCATCAGCATACATGTCATTACCATTATCCTTACCATATATCTGCTGCATCTTTAACTTATAGTCTCTCCTTTCAAGAGTATCATCAGGAGTACCTAGTGCACGTATCCAGTTATGTAATATCAAATAATTTTCTAAGTCTTCATCTACCAAGAATGATAATGTTAGAGGATCATATTCTATGAATCCTTCTAATGGTAGTGATCTGAATGGTGTAGGTTGCTCCTGAATACCTAGATTCATACTAGGTATGTTAGCAGTCTGACAGAAGTAAGAGATTTTAGGAAACTTGGCAAGACTAAACTTAAATCCTATCGGAGATAAGAAGTTTCTATTCTCTATTTGTTTATTCCAAGTAGTCATGTCATTCTTTCCCAGATTCCTCTGGCATGTTTGTTATGCTCTACTAATTTAAGAGCCCAAATCCTATCTTCTAGACTAACTTCCCTATCAAGACGAGTCTTGCAGGCTATAACAGACAGTCTGAGTCTATAGTCCTTGCTTAACATATTTATATCCGTGGTATATATGCCTTATACTTCTCAACCTGTGGTATAACATCTTGCTCTACCCTCTCTACAATCTGATCAATGATATCAACATCAATACCTGCGAATGGTGGTACGATACCAAGTATGCGAAGTAATCCATCTACAAATAGTGCAAGTGCTGTGAATCCAAGTATCATTGATATGATAGTTGCATCACGATTGTGTTTACGCATTGACTCTTCATCAATGGCACGTGCCTCTGCGACTGCAATCTCGACTGCATGGCATATCATCCTATCGACCTCCTCCTTAGTGTAGGAAATCTTTCTGATCATTTCTTCTGTCATGTGTCCATTGTAGCATTACATATAATATTCGTCTAGTACGTCTAGTGCTTTATTTAGATAAAGGTCTGCACCTATGCATTCCCACTTACCTTTCTCTCCGATCTCACACTTATAGTGTAACTCTCTCTTAAGTTGCATGAGTTTAGAAGTCATATCAACTTTAGTCAGCCTACCGTTCATGGCTATACCTATTCTACATGAATATTTAGGATCTTTTCATAAAAAAAGGACACCCATAGGTGTCCTTATCATGATATTAGATGGACTTACGTGTTACTTTGTAACCCCACTGACCTCCGTAAGATGCTCCTTGTGTCCTGAATTTACCTTGGTGACGGACAGGAATACCAGGACGCTTACGATTATGCTTTACATCTTCTAGAGAGCAAGGAATAAAGAAACTCTTACCTGGTGTGCAAAGATCCCAATTTGGGTTTGGTGCTTTTCCACCCTTACCTCCTAGGTAAGAGAAGCTAGGATCGTTTTCATCGTAAAATGGACCAACTGCGTTTGAATCGGACATAATTGTGTGTTTTGTAGTGACTTATGTATAATAACAGCATGTCACGAATGTGTCAACCCATAAAAAAAGAGACCCAGAAGGGTCTCTTTGTATTTTGAATTCGATATCGAATTACATTAGGTTTGTTACCTTAACACGTCTGTAGTAGCGGTTTGCATTTGCTGTCAAAGCACCTACACCTTGTGTAAGACCTTCAGCAAATGGGTTAGCAACCATTCCGTAACGAGTTTTAAACCCGATTTTTGGTTGGAAGGTGTCCTGACCTACGGCTCTGACCATTTGTAGAGGCACGTAAGGGCAGTAGAATAATCCAGCATCGTATGCAGATGATCCTTTGTATCCAGAAACATAGAAGTGATTGTCACTTACGTTTGCAGAGTAAGGGTCAACATAGACCTTGATTCTTCCGTTAAGAGTTCCAACTAGAGTAGATGAGTTGTCATCAACTTGTCCTAGTCCCCCTACAGCACAGTTGCTGCCTGATGAATAGTCAAGGACTCCAGCCATTGAGAGAGCAGATGCTACATCAGCAGAGCAGATGAGAATGTTGCCCTTCCCACGACGAGTTTCATGCCCGATGGCATTCATATCTCTTTCGATCTGGAAGAGTAATCCTTTGAATTTCTCAACTGACCATCTACCATTACTATCAACGTCAAGGTCGAAAGTACCAGCAGTAGCTGTATTGTTTTGAGCACCAGGTCTAGCGATCTTGTAAACAGTTCTAACAACTTCCCTGTTGATTTCAGCAAGGACTTCTGTTGATAGGATGTTTGCAAGCTCAGACTCAGCGTCCAATCCATGCACAGCCTTAAGGTCTTGAGCAAGCTCTAAACTGTACTCAGCTTTCAAAGCACGTGACTTAGCAGTAACAGTAACCTTCTCAATCGAGAATCCCATCTCGTTGAAGTGGTTGTTAGCTGCGTCGCCTAATGCTTCAGACTGAGCAGTAGTCATACCCTGACCACCGATGGTATAGTTACCAGCAGCGTCTGCAAGTAGACCTGGGTTTGATCCAGTCTGAGTGTTAGATGCTAAACCATTAGCACTGTTTTCAGATGAATGCTCTGTATCAACTTCGTTGAAGAATGTTTCAACTCCACTGTTGTTGATGTCTCTGTTTGTACCCTTCGTGGATCTCATCGCAAAGATAAGTCCAGTAGGACCTGTCATTGGTTGAACTCCGCATATGTCATAAGCAATAAGCTTAGGCATACTACGACGAATAAGTGAAATAAGAACTGGGTCGAAACCTGCAACAGGACCTGTAGCTGTGCTACCGCCTGAGTATCCAGTACCACCAAGTGAGTTGGTAGGTGCTGCTTCAGTTACGAGGCCACGCTCTTCTTTCAGAAATTTTTCTTGGTTTTCCAAGAGGACTGAGGTAACCGCTTTTCTATAGGTATCCTTAATAGGATCGAGCTCTGAATGCTCAAGAATAGGGTTCCACTTCTCTTGGAGTGATTCTGCGTTAAACATTAGTTAACTAACTCCGAATTTTTTTGAATGTGGATTTACTTTTTTGCCCATCTAGCAATAGCCTGTGAATATGCATCCATAGAACTACCTGCTTCAGGTGCATTTTCTACTTGGACATCCTCAGAGACCGTAGTCGCCTCAGGCTTAGTAGAAAAATAGGATTCACGTAGTGTAGATACTTTTGCTTTAAAAGCATCTTCATTCTCAAACTCAACAGCTTCTGCGAGAGAAACAAGTTTCTCCTTTTGAGAGAGACTTAAGCCCTCTGCAATCTCTGTCACAATCCCATTCTTAATATAGCCGCCCACTTGCTTAGACAAGTCAACGTTTGATTCAATTGATTCGTTGAGTTTAGACTCCATGTTATTGAGTTGTCCTTGTAGATCATCTACTAGGTCAACTTTCTCGTCGGGAAGTTCAATGTAATTCTCGACGAAAACTTGCTTAAGACCGTTAAGAACTTGCTCTCCCATCTCTGCCTTAATACCGCTTTCAACTTGGAGAGAATTCTTCTTCATCCAAGATTCAACAGCATAGGTAAGATAGTCGTCAACTTTCTCAGCGAGTTCAGTTTTAACTGTCTCAATTTCTGTGTCTAGTGCCTTTGCATAGTCTTCATGCATTCGGTCTAGCTCTTCGTTTAGCTTAGAAACTACCGCAGCTTCAAAGATAGTCTTTGCTTTCTCTTTGAATTCTTCTGATAGGTTCTCACCTTCAGTAAGTGCAGCAACGTCAGCAGATAAATCTACTTCTATGACGCTTTCTTCAGCAGGTGTTTCAGCAATCACGTCGCCTTCTGGCTCGTGTCCTGCTTTCACATCACCCTTGTCACTAAATTCTGCCTTCTGTGCGGAAGCATCAGATGGTTTAGTTGTAGGTGATTGGGCGTTTCCACCAGCGATAGTTTTATACTTGTTACTATCGTCATCTGGTTTTGAATTGAAAGGTGTAGGTCCACCTAAATCTTGTACTCCACCGAGACTACTACCATCTGCTCCAAGTTTACCTTGGGGTTCTGCTGGCTTTGCTCCTGCGGTTACACTTGATTCATCCAGAGTTTTAGTATTCTCTTCTGACATTGTAGTCTCCGTTGCGACAAATTGCGATTGCTTTTATTATTTAGACAACCAGGTAATTACAATTGTTGTAAATACTGGTTAAATGCGGAAAGTTTTACCTCTTCCATCTGATTTAGTGCAGCATTATCGATTCGTTTCTTAATCTGCTCCACAGTTTGCTCTTGAATTGCTCCACTATTGTAGATCCATTCCTTACCTTCCATGATTCCATTGACAAAAGCATCAGGTGCGGAAGGGTCAGCAACTATATCAGCAGCAGTTGCGAGCATAAAGTCATCCATGACAACTTTAACACCATCTCTTTCTCTTATAGTACCAAGTCCACGGGATGAAACTCCCAACTTGACACCCTCATCAATGAGATTCTTGGCAATGTTACCCATTGGTGTATCCAATAGTCTTGCCTTGCCAACATAATTAGTACCCTCTTGCTTAAGAGAGGTGATAAGATGTGACACTCTATCTAAGTTGATAGTAGGACCATCGGGATGACCCAATTCTCCTAGTGCACGTCCTTTCTCAATATACTTTTGATTGTAACTTGCAGCTTCTCTTTGTAAGGTAGCTAGTGGATACATCCGACCATTACGGTTCTTGATCTCACCTTGCAAGAATACACCTTCAATAAAATGGTTTTTCTTACCATTCTTACCTTCAGTAATTGTTACCTTGGCGGTCTCAATCTCTTCCCTGATCAGTTTCATCTTTAGGTTCCTCGGTTTCTGTTTCTGTTGAAGCTTCAGGTGGTTCTGCATCCGCAGGTTGCTCGGTGTTTTCAGGACCGTCTTCCTGTGGTTTAAATAAAACCTTTCCCATCTCTTGCTTCTTAGCATCAATTGCTTCAACTGATTTTGCGTTCATACCCTGAACAACATAATCAGACAGATCTTTCTGTCCAGCAAATAGGGCATTTACTATGTCTCTAGCGACTTCAGTAGGCATAATTATACATTTAATATAAAACTATTTAGATGTTTCCTTTTTTATAGTCCGCATCACTGATACCTGCTTCCGCAGGATCAGGTTCTGGAGGCATCAAAGACATCTCCATTTGAGCAACTTCAAGCTTCTGCATCTCTACAGGATCAACAAGTTTACCCTCTGCAATCTCAGTCTCCATCTGACTTCCTATCTCATTAAACTCTTCATCAGTCTGCTTAAGGATCTGACGACGCATGTATTCAAGTGAGAAGTATTTACCAGAGAAAGGATCCATCTGAGCAACAAGAGCCATACGCTCATTCATGATCTCTTGCTCTTTTAACTCAGCGAAGTAGTTATCAGCAACGAAATCATATTGAATATGCTCTTTACATTCATCCCACTCTTCTAAAGTTAGGACACCCTTGAGTACCAATTGTGTCTTAAGAAGATCGTTGAATATATCAGAGAATCTTTTACGGAGTCTAGCGATAAACTTTTGAAATTTAACTTCATCACGTGTGATCTCTGCGGACCTACCAACGTTAAATGATGAATCAGATTCCAACCTTGACTCAGGTACATTTAATGCTCGGTAGAGTTTCTTCTGGAAGTACTTGATGTCTTCAAGTTCTCCAAGATTTTGTCCACCTGGCAACGTAGTGATCTCAGTGCCTCGTCCACCTTCTCGTCTGGGTAACCAGAAGTCTTCGAGCATTGACATGAATTTCTTGTCATCTCTTATTTCTCCCGTGTCTGCATTATAGACTAACTTATTTCTATAGCGAGACATTACCTCTTTAAGGTACTGCTCTGCTTTCTGTTTAGGTAGATTACCTACATCAATATAAAATATTCTACGCTCTGGTGCACGTGACATGCGGTAAATAACCAGAGAATCTTCAATCATTCTCAACTGGTTAGTTGCCTTAATAGCTTTGTGAAGATGTGACAACACATAGTTGCGTTGCATATCTAATTGTCCTGAGTGGACAAAGCATATAGCATCATTTGCTATTTTAATTCCTCTATTCTCATACCCACGTAACCCTTTAGGTGAATAAATGAAATACTCTACACTCTTAGGTACCAGTGTATTGACTTCAGGGTCGGCAGGTGATACTCGATCACTTGGTTTATCGTATTCGATAACCTTTTTAATCTTTCTAGGATCAATATACCTCAACTCTGTCATCCCCCCTTGAGGATTTTCAGGGTCAATCATCTTATGATAAAAAAGTCTTCCGTCGATGTACCACCTACGAAAGATATCATATGCTTTACGATCAAAGTCTAGTAACGATAGTACGTTATCAAACTCTTCTCTAATTCTTCTTTTTACAGGCTCAGAAACGTTAAGGTTTGAGAGCTCTACTTCTACAGGTTTATCATCTAGATCACCCGCAATTGCTTCTGCTGTTATATCTCCTATTGCCTGATCTACTTCTGGATGCAAGGACATCTCACGATATCTACCTATTAGATCTACATCGCTTGCTTTGTTGGCTGCGTCACCGAGGTCAACGTATTGACCAAAGTAACCACCTGCCACAATGGGTTGAGCTGCGTCATCCGAATCTTTCGTAACAAAAGAAGGGCCGACTCCTGCCTTGCCCTTCTTCTTGCGATCAATTGAATAACCAAATAGTTGTGACATTATTAGTCCTTCCTTTTCATTATAAAGTATTTATCTAACTACCAGTTAGCGATACAGCGTTACCAGCGTTGTTGTCATTAGCATATGTCCAGTACTGAACTTGGAACTCAACTGTATACTCTTCTGGAGTATCGTTGCTATCCCATGCTAAGTCAATTGCGGAGATAGTTGAGGGCCAGATACCTACAAACTTGTAAGATCTTACCACACCACCTTGCCTATCGTATTGTCTTACCATAGCATCTGATTGATACTCTGCAATAACACGAGGCTCTTGTAAGTTCTGATGAAGTGCCTGAATTTTAGTAGACCATTCTTCAAACTTAGATCTAAGTGCGAAACCTTTGTCGTTAAGAACTGTAATAGTCCATGGCTCGAAGGTTCTGTCTCCTGCAATCTTAAGTGACCTACCTCTGTAGGGTACTTCGATTACACCAACTGTAGAAGCTGGTATGTTTGCTGCTTTAACTAAGAAAGTAGCAAGTGATGCTGAGCTAGCTCCAGATCCAGCACGAGATTCTCCCGCACTTTCTTCTGATCTTTGCTCTTGTGATCCTGGGGTCGCACCTGAATTAGGTGTGCCGTTGTCTACAATCTGAGGGAATCCGATCTCAACCTGAAACAGGTTAGGGCGGGCCAAGTCACCGATTCTATTTCTAAAATCTAGAATCGGTGCGTTTATTTGCTTTCCTTCAGACTGACCAGGATAAGTCTGGCTGTCGAATGCTGACATTTTATTCTCCTATTAGAGGTTGAGCACGAAGACGTGCCACGGTTTACTCATTATGATACTAACTCACTGAAGCTTGCTCCAGTTCTAGTTGCAGTGAAGGTCAATGTGATGAAGTTGATAGATCTTGTGGGTTTCACAAATATCTCTGCGTAGAATTCACCACGGTCAATCGATTCAGCAGGGTTGTTTGTTCCGTCGCAGACTACGAGGAAGTCAACAATACCACGTCTTGATTGGACACTGCGTAGGTATGGCTCAACAATGTTCTTAAATTGCTGGCGAGTAAACTCGTCATTCAACTCAAATAGTTGGGTCTTAGCAGCATCACTGATTGCTTCTTCCATGACTAGGAATAAACGTCTAACGTTAATTCTGTCGAAGGCAGAAACATAACTCAATGCAGTCTTATCACCGAAGAGGACAATACCTTGTCCAGGGAAAGCTACGATTGGGTTAATACGTGAAGCATAAAGTGTATCTCTATGATCTTTAAGAGGTGAGTATGCTAATTTAATAGCGTTTCTCAACTGTCCTCTATTGAAGCCAGCAGGTGAATACCAAGGCTCTTGTTGAAGAGTTGTACTTAGTACTAAACCAGCAAGGTCAGCATTACATGGAATGTAACGATACTTATCGCTGTACTTATCATAGATGTATTTGTAGTTATTGTCAAATACCGCATAAGAAGTACTACTTAACTGATCGAAGTAGTTAACTGTGCGTTGGACAATAGTAGAGGTCTTTGCTTGACCAATAACGTCGCCACGGTAAGGTGAGACGAATGCAATACAATCCTTACGTGCAGCAGCTATAGAAATTACATGCTGTGCTTTAGCAATCGTATCATCTATACCACTCATAGATGGACCCATGAGTAGGTAATCAATATCTACAGTCTCTGGGTCAGAGAATAGATCGTATGCTCCTAGAATATCAGGACGTGCAATGGTATAACCATCAGCACCACCTTGTAGTGCATAACGTAATGTTGCTCTATTCTTAGTACCGAGTAGAGGTTTTGCTAGAGGATTCAATCCTGTTGGATCATCTAGATCGTTAAGAGGAGCAGATGTCTTAACAAGATCAAACTCTCTGTTAACACCTGATACACCGATAACTCCAGAGTTAGCAGCATTCTTATCATAGATGTTAGCAGTCTCATGAGATCCCCAATAGAGGTACTCAGAGTATGTCTTGACTACATCCTTGTAATAGATGTTATCACCTTGAGGTGACTTAGCATCATTTGCTTTAGAAACATTAAGGTGCTTCTCTAGGACTGCGCCTGGAGTTCCAGTAATCTTTCCGTCACCATCGATGACTAAGATGTGCATTAGGTCATTATGACCGCCTCTTTCCGCAACCCATGCGGAAGTTGTAGGACGTGCAGCAACGTTGATCCACTTAGTATTCTCTCCGTATAGTCTTGACTCATAGTCAGACTCAACGTTAGCAATGGCTATAGATGCAGCGTTTGCGTCAACAACAGTCTGGTTTGCTTGGAAGTTAGGTGATGCCTGATTCAATGCAACACGTAACTCACGTGTGATTGATTCGATAGCACCTGTGTCTCCAGTAGCAGAGCCAGGAGTGTTAGAGTTGTTTGCCAACTCACTGATTGTGTCACTAACTTCTAAAACGTCAGATGAAGTAGTATCAATAGTGATCTCCAACTTACGATTTACTTTATCGTATGCAACGACTCTACCTGTAACACCACCACTAACAGCAGTGATATAGTTGTCTTTTTCAAAAGATCCAACTAAGCTAGAGTCATCTTTAAATGTAACAATAACACTATAGTCATAAACTTTAGAGTAGATGTTAGCATTAGAGAATGAAACTTCAGCGTTGTTTACGAATTCCCACTCAGCAGATGTTGGTTGAGCAAGATACAATACTTGGTCAGGACCAGCATCTGTTACGATAACACGAATTGAATTGCCGTGAATACCAGCAGTCTTAGCACCCCACTTCCAGTTGTTAGCAGCAGTTTCTACGTTTGACTCGTAGGTGTCAAGGTTTTTGATTAAAGGAGCAGTTACACCAGTAGCTGTTGTCTCATCAATTTCAGTCTTGTTAGTTGTAACAGTTTGAAGACTAACAGTAGATCCATCAGTGTGTGCAGCGGCTGTTGTACCTAACTGTGCACGGACAACTGTAAGATCGTTACCAGCAATAGAAGATACCTGAAGGATCTCATCATCAATCCTGATGTATGAGTTAGTACCTGCACCAAGAGCAGCAGCAGATGTAACTGAAAGAGTTACGTCACTGTTACTATATGTTCCACCTTCAGCGATAGTAGAAGAAGTACCAGCAGGCTCAATTAGTGTAATTGCAGTAGCAGCAGCGTGAGATACAGCAGATGTTGCTAGTTGTCCACGTTGAACTGTTACGTCGTTACCAGATATACTAGAGATTGTTAGTAATTCAGCGTCTATTTGAAGGACATCATTAACATCAAAGTCTGTTGCGGAAGCAACTGTAAGTGTCGTGTCTGATGCACTGAATGTTGTTACTGTATATTGTGCAGTATCAATTGCGTTCTTCAATGAAGCATTCATTGCTCGAACGATCTTTACGGTGCCTCCGTAAAGTAAAAACTGGGCTGTACTGAACCAATACTCGTAATTGTATTCAGTTGGTTTGCCGAAAATAGAAAGTAGTTCTTTCTCACTCGTTACATTTGTTACCTGCTCTACAGGTCCCTTCTCAAAACTACCAACGATAGCAGCAATATTATCTACTGTTGCATTTACTACGTTGGTCAGATCTCTTTCAAGTACGACAACTCCTGGTGAAAGCTGTGTCGATGCCATTAGTGATATCTCCTAGGTGTATGTCCAAATTGGATGCTGAAATTATTTATTATAACTTGGTTTTTCACTGGGGAATCAAGCCGTGATTACCAGTCAGGATAGTCTGCTAAGTATGGAGGTAAAGGTCTTTTCCTATTTCTCTTTCTATTGACTCTCCATATGGTACAAGACTTACACTCATACGCATATGCTGAAGGGTTTGCACCTCTGTCCTTCCTTGTCAAATAATAATCTTCTAATAAACTCTTTGTCTTACCACAGAACCTACACTTCCTCTCTTTAAATAGGAGGTGCTCAAGTTCTAGGTCTGACTCTATACTCACGACAGATATTCCCACATGTGTGAGTTATCTCCATACTCATCTAGATTCCACTGAGTACCTTCATCATCTACTATAGTCTGCTCATAGTCTAGATGGTTATCTATGAAACCAAATGGTGCCATGTCAGCTTCTATTCCTTCTTTCTGCTCTTCATACATCTTTGCACGTACATCATCATCATGCAACTCACGGAAATAGTCAGTAGTTGCTAACCATGCAAAGATAACCAGACACATAGCAAGGTCATCGTTACATCCTTCCTCTCCTTGCCATGCTGGACCTTTCTGAATGAAGGTAGTTAACTCTGCCATGATGTCATAGTCTCTGAAGATTAGTTTATCATCTTCAATTAACTGTTTAAGGTTGGAGCAACCAGTTTTCTTAACTGTTGTGCTCATTTTGACTCCAAGTTGCACCTTAGTGCCACTAAATCCTTGTCCTACTACCTGACCAGCTCTACCTCTCATGGCACACATGAGTAAATTCTCGTATTCTAGATCAAATTGTATGATGTCTGCTACCTGTCCACCAATATCATTAACTTCTATCATTATATACGCCTGATTGTATGCCGTAGCAACCCTATGAATGATATCTGGGAATAAAAGAGGTTTAATTGTATTGTTTCTATACTTTGCTACCACCTGATATGGTATTTCTGTAGTGTCTATGACTGTGAATGCAGAATAATCCTTAGTTAGACCTCTAGCAACGTCAACACAGATGTGATATGAGTGTCCTTCCTCTGGATCATCATAAACAGACAGTCCTGCTTCCTTCCTCTTAGGTTCTTCATATACTAATGTCTTTAATTTAGTACTACTGATAAGAGTATTAACAGATCCTAGGAATTCACACTCAAACTCTTGGTTGAATTGCTCCTCGGACGTGTTTTTAATCGTCTGCTCTTTCCATACCTGATCTCTACCTGGTACCTGTTGCCAATGCACCTCTGTTGTAGTGTATTCATTCTGTCCTTTCTCTGCATCATGCCACAGTTTATAGAACATATTCATACCCTTGGGGGTAGATATGATTATAACCTTAGTTTTCTTACCAGAAGATATAGTAGGGTAGACACTACTAAAGAACTCATCAGCAATATGCGTCGGAATAAAGGCGAATTCGTCCAGAAATATAATGTTAAAGGACATACCCCGTACAGCACTTGCAGAAGTAGAAGCAGCCAAGATCTTACTTCCATTCTCCAACTCCAAGGAGCCCCTGTTCCAGTTGACCACACCTTGTTGAAGCCATTTAGGGAGATTTTCGTAAGAAAGTTGTAACCTTCCCAACATTTCTCTTGCAGTGGCTGCTTTGTTTGCGAGGATTGCGATGTTGACATTATCATTAAAGATTGCATACCACAAAAGGTATGCAGTAACTACTGTGGACTTACCAGACTGACGTGGTAACTTTGCTATATTAAATCTGTGTTCATGGAAACGGTTAACCATGTCCTCTTGGAAATCATAGAGGTCAAAGTTAACTATACCTTCATCTAGGTTAACGATCTTGATATAGTTACGAATAAAATAAACAGGATCCTCACTACACTTTATAAACTCCTGCACCTCTTCAGGTGAAAAGTTAGTGTTAACGTTAGCCCGTTTGAGATTGGGGTTACCTAGATATATCTCCTGCTTCTCAGGCATTGGCTTCTTTAATTGCCTCTACAATAGTTCTCTTCAACTGTTTCTGTTGTTTCTTACTGATACCAACAGATGCATCTATCTTTACCTTAACCCAGTAAAGACCTATTAATACTAGAGTAAATGGAATAGCATCAGCCCAACTGATTTCATTCCATGCCTCTACGACATTTAACATTGCGATGTATTCTCCAGGTCCTACCATTAGTATAACCCCGCCATGTTACTGGTACTATTCAGAGGTGTATTATATTCAGGAGCATCTGCTGCTGCCTCAATTCCTGTACCATTCTCAGGTAATGGATCACCCTCTTCAGGTTCTAAAGTACCTTGTGAAATACGAATCTCTCTTAACTCTTGGAAGTTTTTATTCTTCGTACCACCATCATACTCCCATGCATACCCTTCGGCAATCATCTGTTCGTTGAGTGAGACATTATCATCGCCAACGTATAACCAACCAAGAAGCCTACCATACTTACCCATGCCACCTTTGAGCTCGGTTCGTATAGTAAGTTCTTGATCCCCATTTATAGTATCCTCCAACGTATATTTCATCCAATTCGTAGCATCTATTCCTAGTGCCTTCTCTTCTAAATCTCTTGTCCTTTTCTCAGGAGTATCGATACCTGCTATACGTACACGTTCGTGCTTGTAGATATCAAATCCTAAGTCAATAACTACGTCAATAGTATCTCCATCAACTACTTTCGTTACTTCTGTCACTCTGAAGTTGTAACAACTCTTCCTGCTTGGTGGGGTCATCTTTCCCATCATTCATCTCCGCAAATGCCATCTTTAGTATATAATATATATACCAAGTTACTAGGACTAATAGGATAGTGAGCATCCAGATGACACTCCAGACAACCATTAGACCCAAGCAGATGCAGCAAGTGTTACTGCTAATGATAAAGATACTCCCATGATGGTGAGTCTACTCATCCACCACATAATCTCGTGCTTATTTTTTGTTATGCTAGTCATATCATTGACCCCTGTGAACGTAACCAATCTAATCCTGATTCATTAGTACATCTGTCAATAAAATGAGGATGCTCCTTTAAGAAAGGTACATCCTCTTTACTGTGTTCTATTGCTTCATACGAGTCTGAAGCGTACTCGCATATTTCTAACTGATGCTGTTCTGCATCATGATACCCTATAGTATAGTGTGAAAGGGGCATGATTTTTTCAATCCCAATGTATGAGTATTTATGCCTCTTTGCTCTGTTCTTCCACTGCTTTTAAGCGTTTGCGGACCAACTTCGCATATAAGACTTCCTCCTTAGTATACCAGTCAGGATGCTTCTTGGCAACCTTGATAATTTTTTTAGCTGCTTTCTTATCCTTCAACCGTTGACTTGCGATGGTCCTCTAAAATACTTGTTTATAACTTCTACCTGATCTTGATATCTAGCAATCTTATCCAACTCACCTTGAATTGCTTCAGTAATATCAGAGTGCTCTCCGATACCTACAGGATGTTCTAGGTATACATTAACGTTTACCTTATGTTTTTCAATCTCACCTTGTGCGTGTGCTAATACTGCTCTAAGCAGTTGCTCTCTCATATGTAGTGGTGGCATAATAAACTCCTTTTAAATATTTAGCTACGAGCAGCACAGTTTTTTTCGTGCTTCTCAATCCATGTGTATGGTCTTGGATGACCTAATGGTGCTGTAAGTCCACAGAACCTACAGACTTTTTTTCTTTCTTCAGCCATAGTGATAACTTGGTTTGTTGGTTGTTTTAGATAATTTCTTACCTCTGACCTTAGTGCCAGAAGTTTCTCCCTGACCAGAAGGATGCTTACCAGGTTTAGACTTACCTATGTTTACTGACTTACCTGGTTTCTTAGACTCAGTGTCATGTAAACGTGCTGGTTTGTTTTTGTCCTTAGTAATAACAGACTCTTGTCCATGCTTCCTACCTAGACGACGCATCGTTTTACCGAAACGTCTCTTACTCATACCCTTTGCAGGTGTTGTTTGATATGATACTTCACGTCCCTTTGATCCATCATCATATTTGTATTCACCAGTACCTTTCTTGTATCCGATACCTTTCTTCTTTAGGTCTTTTTCGAGCCCCTTACGGGACTCTTTATTCTTTTTTGAGTCTGTACCCCTGTCAGCACTAATGTTTCCAGTTTGTTGTGACTTAGACTTACTCAACATACGAGTAGTAGGGTTACCTTCTTGCATGAAATCCTTGAATGTCCTTAGACCTTCCTTCTCATGATACTCCCACTGTCCATCTGGATGAGGTCTTGTCCCATCCTCCTTCATATGATCAGCAGCTTTGTATAGAGGTTTGCCTGTCTTAGCATTTTTCTTACCAGCTTTGTAACCTTGGTATGCAGGTGTGTTACCTTTCTTGTCAGCATTGGTAACTGTATACTCTTCATTCTTGCTCTTAGCATTTGAATGATGTGATGCATCACCAAATGCAGGATTATTTTTATATGGTGCTGATTGCTTTGCCTTTTCTTTCTTTAATTTTTCTGCTTTCTTATCAAGATAATCTTTCATCACACCTTTTGCCTTACCATCTCCTTTGGTAATACCATATGCAGTACCTTCTTTTGCTTCTTCCTTACGCTTTGAAGATGCAGCTTTAAAGAAACGAGATGCTTGCTTAACTCTCTTCTTAGCACCTTCCTTATCACCAGCAACCGCTTTCTTACCACGGTCTATATCAGCAGCCTTAGATGCTTTCTGTAATGTATCAGATGATAATTCACTGATTACTTCTTCATTTTTCATAATAGCTCCTTTACCATGTTTAGCGGTGATCTTTGCTTTCACAATATCAAGTGCAGACTTGCCCTTGCCATACTTCTTTTCTGTTTCCTTCTGTAAAACAGTCTTACCTTTAATCTTCTTGTTGTCAGGTGTACGCTTACTGGGTTTCTTATCAGACCCATCGTGTCCTATACCATACTTTACGAGACGATCATCCCTCATCCTATCATACCCTTCCTCTTTTACGCAAGAGCCAGGTGCAAACTTCTTGGTACCAGGCTTACGCTTGTAACCTTTCCAACAAGTCTTTTCTAAGAATTGTCCAAAAGATTGCACAGTTTCATACTTCATACCTTTAGACCTCATGGATGCTCTCTCCTTAGCAGCTGCTTTTCTGTCAGAAGAAACTTGTTTCTTATACTTTTTATTAATAGTCTCAACGTTTTTTGGTTTAGACTTTCCA
>VTLG01014626.1_pt1 | contig 35613 bp, 43 predicted proteins | sample 4694571 | NCBI WGS metagenome assembly VTLG01 (sample SAMN12604809, study PRJNA352737) | marine metagenome | biome: ENVO:00000447; feature: ENVO:00000209|ENVO:00000569|ENVO:01000036; material: ENVO:00002151; isolation source: viral sequences binned using virsorter ...
ACTTATCTACCAAATGGTATCATTAATGGTACATTTAGTTCTGCGATAACATCTATGACAGCATCATAATCATAGTTTATCTATATAGAAAAGGCGCTTTATAGCGCCTTTTTTTTTGCTCTTTCTTCTCTGTTAAATAAAAAAAATTAAAAAAAACTTTAAAAAAGTTTGGTAATTGAAAATATTTTTTTAGTTTTGTTGTAAGTTCATTGAAAATAAAATATTAAAATAAAGAATGTCGCTAGCGAGGGGGACATTCCTAACAGGCGTAAATGGGGACATTTACATATCCACCTGAATAAGATTTCTTACGGACTGGCTTATTAAAGTTGAGTATTTAACGATTCACCAACGGTTAGCTTAAAGGAGTAATCAACTCTAGGTTCGTAAGGTTTTCTTTAAAAAAATAATAACAATTAAAAATTAATTTAATAATAACTAAAAACAATAATTATGTGGATTTCACCAAAAGATATAAAAAGAATGGGTATGAACTCATTAAAAGGCGAATTAACAAATGCATTACAATTAGCTAAAGATTTAAACGAAGAAATTCTTGCTAGGGAATATGCAAAAAATCAAGAACAATTTAAAAGAAATAATCATTAACAATATTAGGGGGGTCATTAACAGCTATGTCGAGAACCTTTAAAAGAAACAGGACAGGAAGAAATTCAAGATGCTCTGCGAAACCCTAAAATAATTAATAACTAAAAACAAATAATTATGGCAGAAATAGAAATATTACTAGACAATATCGCCAAAAAACATTATGGCGAAAAGTACAGATATTGTACTAAAGCAGAACAATTAAATTGTGTAAGGCATTTAGACCATCATTTAAAGCTAGAACGTGAACAACGTGAGGTCAAGCAACACATTACAAAATCGTTAAATATAGCGCTTGTATTATTGCTTGTATTTACTTCTATTATGATGATTAATAGTTGCTTTTAATGGATGATAAGAAAATAAAAGCATTTTTAAGTATTGCTTTTCTATTATTTTCATTACGCCAATTATATTTATATAATGATGCATTAGGTTTTGCATTTTTATTTATATTATTTGTAAGTGTAATGATGGCAAACGAAAAGTAGTTTTTTTTAGTTTAATTGTTAGTCAAAGACCACGTAAATGATTTGCGTGGTTTTTTGTATCTTTAAGCGTGAATAGTAATTTACTAGGATGTACAGCTGAATATAGATTTGCTGTTATGGCAATGGAAAACAACCTACGTGTATCAATGCCATTATTAGATTCTTCACCTTACGATTGTATATTAGAATTGCCTGATTCATCATTAAAAAAAATTCAAATTAAATCCACTGGTAAACCAGTTGTTCCACGTGGCATTCACGTAACCCTTCACACTACTAATAGATATTATAAATTAAATGAAGTTGATTACTTTGCAATTTGGGTACAAGTTTTTAATGGATTCTTTATTATAAAAAACACTGGAACTAATTCTGCTTTTAAATTTACACGTAATGGTAAATATTCAAAAAATTTTAATAACTTTGCACTTATTGTTTAATTTTATTGTTTTCATTGATTAAAAGTGTCGCAAAATATTGTGACACTTTTTTTTTATCTTTACAAAAAAATAATGTTATGAAATTAAAAGTTTTAATGCCTTTGATTAACAAGGGAAAAAATTATGAAGTTGGTGACGAAATAAACGTAGCTGACGACAAAGCACAAGTTTTTATAGACAAGGGTTGGGCATCAAAAGAAGCAAAGCCAAAAAGAGAAACTAAAGAACTTAAAAAAAAATCAGTAGAAACTAAAGACGATGCGACAAGTTAAAATCAATTCAACAACAGGAAGTGAGATTGTCACTACAGCAGATGTTAAGTCATATGCTAGAATTGACACATCAGCTGATGATACATTAATTGCTAGGATGATAACCCAAGCACGTATTTGGTGTGAAAACTATATAAGTCGTGATATTGTTGCTAAAAACAGAACATATTATTTGGATTCTACTAATGGTATTTTTGATATTCCATTTGCGCCAGTATCTAGTATTAGTAGTGTTACTATTGATGGTAGTGCTACTACCAATTACACAATGATTGGACTAGATAATGAAACTATGGAATTGGATGGTGGTGATTCTGAAAAGGTCAAAGTAACTTATGTCACAAGTGGGCTAGATGATAGTTTATTAATACAAGCTATCTTACAATTAACAGCAACTTATTATGATAATAGAAGTGATGTATTTGAAGGTAGTTCAAGATTTGGAAATGTTGAAATACCTACATCAGTTAAAAACATATTAAGTTCATATAGAACAATGTTTATATAATGAATCCTGGAAAACTAAAAAATCGTATTACTATAAAACGATTAACTAGAGTGAGTGACAACTATGGTGGTTATAACTCAACACTAGCTGATGTGAAAACACTATGGTGTGATTTAAAAGAAGTTTCTGGTGATATTAAAATGGAAAATGGGATGCGTGAAAGAAGATTGTTTGTAGAAATGATTATTAGAAAAAAGACAGCTGACGATATTCAAGTTGGCGATATATTTATTAGAGAGGGTGGCACTGACCAATATAGAATTAATGAAATGTATCAATCTGAATTAAATTATTATGTTCAACTTAAAGCAACTAAAATAGATTAAGATGAATGTTAATGTTAAAATAAATAGAAGCGATTATAATAAGTTACAAAAAAAACTAGCTAATTTAAAAGCATTTGATAAGCGTGGATTGGGTACAGAAATGGCTAGAACAGGCGCTGAAATATCAAGAATTGCAAAGCGTTCTGCACCAAAAGATACTGGGGCGTTACAACAATCAATTAGTTTTGGCGCTAGAGGTAAACAAGTTGTGGTAGTTGCCGATAAAATGTATGCGCCTTATGTCGAATTTGGCACAGGTGGTATGGTTAAATTAGATGATATGTTAGAACTTGGCATACCCCCATCTTATGCAATGCAATTTAAAGGTAAAGGAATACGTGAAGTAAACTTAAAAGCACGACCATTTTTTTTTAGTAGTGCTAGAATAGGGTTTAACAATTTACTTAAAAGGGTGGATAATAGATTAAAAAATATAATTAATAGATAATGAAAGAAGCTATTCAATATGTACGCAAGGCGATAATTGGTAAGTTAAATAATAATATTTCTATTGATTCATCTAATGTGCCTATCTATGGGCGAGTACCTACCAATGCAACATATCCACACATTAGAATTTATTCAGTTTCAACCAATGAAGTTGACCAAAATCAAACACAATATAATATGGAAACAATTACAAGAATTGAATGTATAAGTAGGTATGTATCTGATGATGGTGGCGAACTAGATGTTAATTCTATGGTGTCACAATGTTTAGAGTTATTACGAACAAGGTCAGCAAATTATATTAATTTATCGTCTGATGGCTTTACTGTTTACACTAGTGAAAGTGCTGGTGTAACATATTTAGAAGATGACTTTACAGACCATACATACTATCGAGGAATTATTGAATTATCAAATCGCATAACACAAAATTAAAATGGCACTAAACCCTGAATCAAAATTTTCATTAAGCATCAAAGAAATTATTGGCGCTGTAGTTGGACTATCAAGTTTATTTGGAATATATTTTACTATGCAAAGTAGTATTGCATCTGCACAAGAATCAATAGAAGAATTAAAAACAAATTCAGTTAATCCTGTTGAATTTCAATATAAAGATGTTTTGGTTAGAGAAACCATAAAAAGAGTAGAAGAAAAAACAGATGGTTTAAGTGAGGATGTTAATGAGGTCAAAGAACAATTAAATAAAATTGACCAAAGATTATATGAACTAACAAAATAATTATGAAATGGTTTGTACTAATTGTATTCTTATGGACTTCTGTGAGTATTGCACAAATTAAAGATGGTATATCTATCGTGCAATTTAGCGCAGAGTTTGTAAAAGATTCTGAAATAACTTTAAAAGCATTTAAAGATTATAATACACAAACATTGTATTTATCTAAAAATCAAAAAGTATTTCAAAAGGAAAAAATTACATCTTTGCCAACAATTATTTTATATAATGATGGCGAAGTAATAATAAAAATTGAAGGTGGAATAAGTTTAAAATTGCCAGAAAATTGTTTAGAAACATTGCAAGAACATATAGATGTATTATTGGAACAACGATTCTAACTTGTAATATGTATGGGCAATTAATTGAAACTGACAAACAAAGTCATATGTTAGGTGGTACTTTTGGTGGCACAATAGGATATGAACTTATATATGAAAAAACAAAGAATGAAAATAAAGCGTTTTTAGGCGCTATTGCTGGTGCGTTGATAGTTGGTACATTAAAAGAAAGTTATGACAGCACACGCACTAATAATAAGTTTGACAATAACGATTTAATAGCCACAATAGGTGGTGGTATAATTATAGGTTTAACAATTAATTTAATTAAGAAAAAAGATGAAAAAATTATTACTAATATTATTACTAATTACAAGCGTAAGCGCAAACGCCCAATTCTTAAAGGATATTTTTAAATATTCAACACTTTATGGTGCATATACACAAACTGACCCTATTCAAGATAATCAAAGTTTTTATGTAACGCAAGACAATGAATTGATAGAAACCACTGAAAGAAATCCATCGGATTTTATGGTAACTTATGGATGGCGTAAGATTGCATTTTTCCAATATGAAAATAGAGAAAAATTTGTAACACAAACAAACAATGTTGGAACGAAAAGCAACATTGGAAATATAAACAAAGGGCTAGAATGGTTAGTTGAATATAGCAAAGGTAGAAGAACTGGTGATGAGTTTGAAAACCATCAAGCGTTTGTTAGATATTTAGGTAAATATTATTTATTAAAAGCTGAATATCTACAAAATGAAATACTAGATTTAAACTATATAAGTGGTGAAGCTAGATTTCGTTTACCAATAGGTAAAAAATTATCTTTAAGTGTGGGTGCTATTTATAGAACATATGACAAAGCATATGGACATAATCCAATACAATTATATTTACAAGGCAATGAAGATGTACCTGGACAAATGTGGTGGACATTGGCATATGATTACGCTGGGCATACTGACCAATTATATGAAATGATAGACCCTTTTACTGGGCAATCTTTAGGTTATGATTATCAATGGTTTAATGCTAATGGTGAACTTTTAGCAGCATCTGATGCTGATTATCGTAATTCAATATTTGAAGATGTAGTTAATCAATACAATGAAGAACAACTAGATTTAATTGGTGGGTTTGCTGATGTAAGCGCTATTATTGGGTTAGATTTTTACCATTATAGAAAAAACTTCTGGGCGCATATTTATGGTAATGTATTGCCATTACATAAATTAGTTGAAGGTGATGAAAGGTATAGTTATGGTACTTATAATGGTAGCGATGATTGGATTGATTATCAATATGGTGGTGTTGTTGGATTTAAAATAACTAAAAACATTGGTGTATTTACAGAAGTTCAAATTCAAAAGTTTTGGGATAGAAAACTTGAAGCAATAAAAGCTGGTATAAATATAAAATTATAATAAATGGAAAATATTAGTAAACATATTACTTACAATGAAGCAATACATTCAAACACAGCAAAAAGATTAGGAATAGAAAATGTGCCTGATGCAAAGCAAATAGAAAATATGAAAGCATTGGCAGAGAATATTTTTGAACCACTTCGATTATGGGTGGGTGGTGCTATTAAAGTTAATAGTTTTTTTAGGTCAGAAGATTTAAACAAAGCTATCGGTGGCGCATCTTCATCACAACATTGTAAAGGACAGGCGATTGATTTGGATGATGTGTATGGATATAAAACCAATAAAGAAATGTTTGAATGGATAAAATTGAATTGTAATTTCGACCAACTTATATACGAGTTTGGAACGCCATACCCAAATGGCAATCCAGCTTGGGTTCACGTAAGTTATATTGATGGTAAAAAAAATAGAAATAGATGTTTAGTTGCCGAAAAGGAATTTGGCAAAACAGTATATAAAATTGTAAATTAAAAATTATGAAAAATAAAAAATGTGTATGTACTTGCATAAATTGTAAATTTTGCCAAGTATGTCAATGGGTAAAATCCAAAATAAAAAATTTTGTTAATGAATTAAAAACTTGGTGGTAATGAGTAAAAAGCGTTTTAAAGACACTAAAATTGGTCAAGTATTATTAGGTGCTGCAACAATGATAAACCCTACATTAGGTAGTGTTTTAAATGGCGTGACATCGCCAAAAGAAGCATTATCTGAAATCACAAAATCTGATATTTCTGTTGATGATAAAATCAAATTACAACAAATGATATATGACCAACAAAACAAAGAAATGGAAGAAGTTAGTGAAAGATGGAAAGCAGATATGTCGCCTAATTCAAGTTGGCTTACTAAAAATGTAAGACCATTAGTATTGGTATGGTGCATTGTAATATTTTCATTTGCTGGAATATTAGATAGCGTAGATAGTATAGGATTTCATATAAATGAAACTTGGAATGATACCTTTGAAAAAGTGATGATGTCAACGATTTTAGCATACTTTGGTGGGCGTAGTTATGAAAAGGGTAAATCAATAGGTAAATAGTATGTGTTTACATTGTGTGTTATACATTATAGTTGCTTTATTTTTAATATTAAAAAATAATGAGAAAAAGAAAAAACGCTCTTAACCCTATTGAATATAGGCGACCCCCTAAAAAAAGACCAGGACGACATTCAAAGAATCAATCACTATCACAACGCAAAAAAAAGTACAAGGGTCAAGGAAAAAATTGACCCTTATTTTTTTGTAAATTTGTAAAAAATATAATATGTCAACTCTATTTGGAACTAAAATTAAAGATACTTATGATGGCTTATTAAAAGTAAGTGATAACGTAGGTATAACATCAACTAAAAAAATTATTACTGATGGACTTGGTAATGATTCTAGCGTGTATATTTCAAGTGAAGATTTTCAAATAGCTACATTCTTTTATGTTGACATAAATTCAGGCACACCAGCATCTTCTAGAATTGGATTAGGTACGAGTTCACCAACAACAACGCTACATATTGTTGGCGATTTAAGATTAACTGCAAGATTTTATGATGGTAGTAATTCAGCTGGTACGTCTGGACGTGTTTTAATGTCAACTGGTGCTGCAACAAGTTGGTCAAATACTTTTACAACTGCAATGACTTTTGATTCTGGTGTTATTTTAAATGCTGGTATTAAAGATTATACTGGCTCAACTGGTACATCAAATCAAATTTTAAGTTCAACTGGTTCAGATGTAGAATGGGTTTCTTTAAGTGAAATAAGTGGTGTTGATGGTACTGGTGTGGCAAATAAACTAGCGTATTGGCTTGACACTGAAACACTTACATACGATAATCTTTTGCATTGGGATTCATCCAACAATAGATTAGGTGTTGGCACTGCAACGCCACAAACTAGATTAGAAGTTAATGGCAATTTTAGGGTTAGTTCTGGTAATGAAAAATATTTAGATATTGACGATGGGGGTTATGTTTATAAAATTGGTGATATTGATGCTGGTGAAGGTGGTTCATATTTAAAAATAGATTCAAACAATAGTGAATCAAATCTTTACAATTCTACGCTAGGAATACCAACCTATATATTTCATCAAGGCAATACAATTACTAAATTTGGGTTTTCTACTACTGACACTTTTGTTGTTAGAACAAATGATGTAGAACGCTTTAGTGTAAACAATAGTGGTGTTGCTTTAGCTGGTGGCTCTAGGGTTACAACAATATTAGATGAAGATGATATGGCTAGTGATAGCAATACTGCATTAGCTACACAACAAAGTATTAAAGCATTTGTTGAATCTGAAATAGCTGCTGTACCAAGTGGTTTAAATTTTCAAGGGAATTGGAATGCTGACACTAATAGTCCAACACTAGCAAGTGGCACAGGTACTGTTGGACACTTCTATAGTGTATCTACGCCTGGTTCAACAGTTTTAAATGGTGAAAATGATTGGAAAATTGGCGATTGGGCAGTATTTGTTGAAGCTGGTGGTACTGATAAATGGATGAAAATTGACAATACTAGTGTATTGTCTGGTGTTGGTAGTGCAAACAAAATTGCGTATTGGTCAAATGATTCTACATTAACATATGACGATGGATTATTTTATGATGCAACAGACGATAAATTAACAATTACTGGAACTGGTAATTCTAGTGGTTTGGAAATAGGGGGAAGTAATTCAAGAATTTATTTTAGTGGTTATCGAGCAATCGAAGGACAAACTAATGGTGTTCATTTATATCTTGGTGAAACATTTACAACTGTTGCTATTCCTAGTGATACAAATTTTACCGTTGGAACAGGGACTGCAACTTTTGGGGGTAATGTAACACTAACTGATGGTGTACTTACAGTTAACGATGGTAATAACTATGTTAAAATATCAGAAGGAAGTAACAGTATAGGTCAAATAGAATTAAAAGATTCTAATCCTGTATTTGTTCAAGGTTGGGGTAGTGATTATAGAGTTGCTATTGGTACATATGATAATGTAGCTTTAACAATTAATAGTGCAAAAAATGCAACTTTTGCTGGGGATGTTACAGTTGGGCATAATCTTAAAATGCCTACTGATGGAGAAGTAGATTGGAATGGTGGTGATGTAAAACTTGTTGGTACAGCTGATAATATAAAATTACAAGGTGGTTCTTTATCTATAACAGCAGATGGCTCTAATGCTGCAACATTTACAGAAAGTGGTAGTGGTGATTTTACTATTGCTACTATAGATGATTTAAGATTAGATTCAGGTGGAAATGATATTGTATTAAGGGGGGCTAGTAGTGCTGAATTTGGTCGATTAACAAATGATAGTCAAAATTTTATTATACGAAATATAACTGGTGATAAAGATATAATATTTAGAGGTAAAGACGACACAACTGTAATAGACGCTCTTACATTAGATATGTCAGATTCAGGTACAGCTATATTTAATCATCATATTTCTATTCCTGATTATATAACGCACTATCAAGATGCAAGTACAAGATTTGGTTTTAGTGGAAGTGGGACATACGTTATTAATACAAGTGGTACTACTGCTCTTACAATAGATAACTCTCAAAATGCAACTTTTGCTGGGGATGTTAATATAAACGAAGAATCTTTATATTTATTTAATTCTAGTAATAATTATTGGCGAGTACAAAACAATTCATCTGGTAAATTAGTTTTTAAACAAGCTACTACTCAAAGGGGTATATGGTCAAGTGGTGAATTAGAATTAGCTAACAATTTATTAGTGCCAAACGGACAAATTGGAATTGGAACAACTTCGCCTAGTTCATTGCTGCATTTATCAAACACGAATGGTGGCGCTATTTATATAGAAGATTCCGACAGTACTAATACATATAATATTACAAGTATTTCAAATGGTGGTGGTAATCTTTCTTTTGATACAAGAAATTCAACAGGTGGTTTCGTATCAACCGATTATCAAATGGTTAAAGATTCATCAGGGGCTAACTATCAAAGATGGTTTACGCAAGGTAATGAAAGAATGCGTATTGATTCTAGTGGTAATGTTGGCATAGGAACTACTTCGCCAAATAATAAATTAGATGTTAAAGGCGATATTGGTATAGTAAGAAGTGGTACAACAAATACTTCTACAATTTCTATGGAAGGTAATTTTATATTTAATGCATCTAGTGGATATAATTACAAATTTAAACACAACGGTTCAGATTTAGTAATGTTTAAACAAACTGGTGAAGTCGGTATAGGCACAACTTCGCCTAATGACAAATTAGAAGTAGCTGATTCGTCAGCACCAAATATTAGAATGTACAGAAGTGGCACAGGTCAAGTGTGGCAACACACAATAGATTCTAGTGGGCGTTATATGTTGCGAGAAGCAGCTAGTTCAGGTGGAACATTATATACAAGATTTCAAGTTGACGATACAGGTGAAGTTGCGTTACCTTCTTATGGTTCTGGTACATTTACAGGCACTGCAACACAACGATTAGCTGTTGATTCTAGTGGTAACATTATAGAAATTGCAATAGGCAGTGGTGCTGTTGATGGTAGTGGTACTTCAAACTTTGTAACTAAATGGTCAGATGCTGACACTTTAACAAACAGTTTAATATATGATGACGGAACTAATGTTTATGTTAACAACGGTTCGACAGATTATTTTGGGTCATCAACTATAATTCAATTAATATCAGGCGCATCTAATAAATATGTAGGTATTAGAAGTAATACCTTGTATTTATACGGATATGGAAATGGCAGTGATTCTAGATTAATATTTGGTGATGGTAGTGCTAATTTTGGTTTATTTTCTTCTGATACAGATTTTAACATATATAATTACGGAACTTCTAGTGATGCAGTTACTATATTACGTAGCAATTCAAATGTAGGTATTGGCACAACTTCGCCAGGTGCTAAACTTCATATTGTACAAACTAGTTATCCAGCATTTAAAGCTGAAAGAAACGGTGGCACTACAGCTACGCAAGGTTATACACAAATAGGTCATACTGAAATAGGATATTCTGGTGGAACAGGCGCAGATTCTTATATTATTTCACAACACGGTTTTGGATTTGTAGTCAATGAAAGTAGTAAACTTTTAGTGCTTACAGATAGTGAAAAAGTCGGTATTGGAACAGACGACCCATACTATAAATTAGATACTAGATTTTCAAATACTGACACTTCATTTTCTGGTGGCAGTAGTGGAAATTGGGGTAGTAATGGGATAAGAATTGAAAATACTTCAAGTACAACAAACACAATGTCTGTTATTCATTTAAGAAATTCTGACGCAGACATTCATATTGCTGGTATTAGACAAGGGACTGATGATTCAGATTTAGGATTTTTCTTTGAAAGTTCAGAAAAAGTAAGATTTACTAAAGATGGAAATGTCGGCATAGGAACTACTTCGCCTAGTGAAAAATTATCTATTAGTGGTGGTAATATTGCTGTTGCTAATGGTTCATCTATTATGATAGGTGGCAGTATTGGTGACACAAAAATAGGTAAATTATATAATGTTTCTGGCGTTTTATCTTTAGACGGTGATGGCACTAGAAATATAAGATTAGGTAGCACAACAAACGGTGAAGTTGTAAGAATAGACAACACAAATGGGCGTGTTGGTATTGGTACTACTTCGCCTGGCGCTAAATTAGAAGTAAAATCATCTGGTGGTGACGAATTTTTTGCAAACTTTATACCAAGCACAGGAAGTGGATATGCTAAATTTTATCAAAGTAGTAATAATCACCCATCATTGTATATGGCTAGTTCTACTGGAACTGCATCAATAGTGCTTAATTCATCTGGGGTTTCTTATTTAACAAGTGGAAATTTAATTATAGGTGGTTCAGCTGATAGTGGCGAATTGTTGCAAGTTGAGGGAACTTCAGCTTTTTCAGGAAACGCAACTTTTGCTGGTCAAATTACTCTTAATGGTACAGATGGGCATATAAATCTTGATGGTAATAATGCTATTGTATTTGATAACACTAACAACAACAACGCTTATTATATAAGAAACGGTGGTACTAATGCTGCAACTATGCAATGGGGAACTGGCACACCTGGTGGTAATATAAAAATGGTGTTAGATGGTTCAGGAAATTTGGGAATAGGCACAACTTCGCCTGATAGTAAGTTAACTGTTAGTGGAAATACTGAAGTGCAAAACAGCCAATTAAAAGTTAGAGATACAAGCACTAACCATCAACTAACATTACAATCTAATGTAGCTAGTAATGCTAGAATAATGGCACATAAAACTAATTTAAATAGTGACCAAAATTTAGATATAAAAGCCACACAAATAGATTTATATTCTGGTTCAATTTCAGGTAGTACAAATGTATCTACTCTTTTATTAGATTCGTCTAACAACGCAACTTTTGCTGGTAATGTAAATTTAGCTGATAATAAAAAATTAAATTTTGGGGCAATTCCTGATTTTGAAATATATCATAATTCAACTACAAATGTAAATTATATATCTTCATTATTAGACAGACAATTATCTATTAATGCAAATATTATTCAACTTACTAATCAAGCAAATTCTACAACTTACTTAAGATTAGAAAGCACTGGTGCAACTTTTGCTGGTAGTGTTACTGCAAATTCTTTAACAGTAGATGATATAACCATCGATGGTAGCACTATATCAGACAGTAGCGCTTTAACAATAAGTAGTGGTGATGATATTACAATAGATGCCGACTCTGATATTAATTTAGATGCTAATGGTGCAGATATAAGATTTAAAGATAACGGAACTGCTTTTGTTGAATTTAATTCATCTACTGGAACAACTTTTGCTGGTAGTGTTGATGCTACAAATTATAAAATTAATGGCGCACAAGGTAGTGATGGTCAAGTATTAACATCAACAGGTAGTGGTGTTGCGTGGGAAACACCATCAGGTGGTGGTAGTTCATTTAATGGTGGAACAATAACAAATAATTTAACTATTTCTAATGCATCACCAGCACTTAATTTAACAGACACTGATAATTCCAGTAATATTGCTATTTCTTCAGTTGGTGGTGCGTTAATAGTCAATCCAACATCTGACCAAGTTTATCAAATTGGTGGGTCAGAAAAAATGCGTTTGACTACTACTGGACTTGGTATAGGGACTACTTCGCCTACTTACAAATTAGATGTAGAAACATCAGATGAAGTTGTAGCCTCATTTATATCTACAGATAATAAAGCAGTGATACAAATTGCAGATGATGATACAACAGGATATGTGTCAGCTGAAAATAGTAGAATATCTATTGGTCCGCAACAAGGATTACACGCTAACAATATAAATATAAAAACAGACAGTTACAACGTAGGAATAGGTACTACTTCACCTGGACAAAAACTTGAGGTAGCTGGTAGAATTAGAGTTACAACAGACCCAACAATAGAATTTTATGAAGCATCAAATAAAAGGGGTGGTATTCAATGGGATATAACAAATGATTATACAAATATATTTGCTGTTGGTGGTGATATAAGATTTGATATTGGTGGTGAAAAAATGCGTATTAACAGTTCAGGTAACGTAGGAATAGGTACTACTTCACCAAGCAATAAACTGGAAGTTAAAGGTGTAATTGGAATAGAAAGAACTGCTAACACAGATATTTCTACAATATCAATGGAAGGTAATTTTATATTCAATGCCAACAGTGGCTATAATTACAAATTTCAGCATAATGGTTCAGATTTGGTAATGTTTAAACAAACTGGTGAAGTTGGTATAGGTACTACTTCGCCTGGCGCAATATTAGAAATTAGTGATGCCACAAATGATAACTTACGTATTGGTACACGTGGTGGCAATATCAACATATTTTCACTTAATGATGCTGGAGCAACAGCGCCTTTAAGATTAGAAGCATCACAATTTGATTTTATTAATGGTAACGCAACGTTTGCTGGTAAAATTATAGCAGAAAAAGGTGTTAATTATACAGGAGGTACTATAGCTCAAGCAACAACTGTACTGCATACAAACAATGTGATTTATAGTCGTGGTGGTAGTGCTGGTATGTTTTTACAAAATGCAGATGGAAGCGAAGGTATGTTTATAGCAAACGACCACGTTAAAATTGAAACTAATAGTTCTGAACGAATGCGTATTACTAGTGACGGAAAAATTGGTATAAACACAACATCACCATCATACCCAGTACACGTTTATTCAGGTGGTAGTGAAAGATTTGCTATTAGTGGTGATGTATTTGTAAGAGGTGCAACAGATTTAAAGATTACAGGTACTAGTAGAAGAATAAGTTTTGATTCTGGAACAGGGACAATTAGAACTTCAACATCTAATAATTTAATATTACAAACTAATAGTACCACTGCTTTTACTTTAGACACTTCACAAAATGCAACTTTTGCTGGTAGCGTTCATTTAGATAATGATTCAGCCCAATTACAACTAGGTGATGATAACGATATGCAAATATATTCAAATGGGGCAAATGGTGTGATTGATAATAATACAGGTGATTTGATTATCAGATGTGATAGTGATGATATAAAAATATTAGCTGAAGATGATGTTGTTATTAGAGATAATGATGATTCCACAGAAATGGCAAAATTTATTAATGGTGGTGCTGTTGAGTTATACCATAATGGAAATAAAAAAATTGAAACAACATCTGGTGGGGTTGATGTTAGTGGTGGTTTATATGTAGATACTGGAATTTATCATAATGGTGATACTAACAACTATATATATTTTTCTACTGACACACAAAGGTTTTATACTAGTGGTTCTGAACGTATGCGCATTGATTCTAGTGGGCGTGTGGGAATAGGGACAACTAGTTTAACTGAAGCATTTGTAGTTTCTGGCAACATAGAATTGAAATTGAATGAAGGAATGATTGGAATGAATGTTGGCGATACGTGGGGCGATAGTGATGAATATTGTCATTATGGACTTGCAAAACCTAATGGTGCTGAAGCAATGATGTTAGCATCATATTTTGGTTTAAAATTTGGTACTAATGGTAGTGAGCGTTTAGAAATAGCACAAAATGGAAAAATAAATTGTGGTGCTGCAACTAGAAGTAACACAACAAGTTCATTTGCCAATATGTATATGGATTCTACTAGTGGTGAAATTAAGCGTTCTACTTCATCAAGACGTTACAAAACTAATATTGTAGATTACACAAAAGGATTAGATGAAGTATTACAATTACAACCTAAAACTTATAATGATATTAATGGTGATAGTAAACAATTTGCTGGGTTAATTGCAGAAGATGTACACGATTTAGGACTAAATGAATATGTTTACTACAATGAAAATAATGAACCTGATGCATTAGGGTACTCGCATATGATAGCATTATTAACAAACGCTATTAAAGAATTAAAACAAGAAAATGATGATTTAAAAGCTAGAGTTAGCGCACTAGAAAAATAATAAAATTTGTATATTTGTAAAAAATAAATACTATGGCAAATACTTATACTTGGGATATTCCAGCTATTGATTGCAGACCGACTGAAGGTGATTTGTCAACTGTTGTATATAATGTACATTGGCGTTATAATGGCGTGGATGGGTCTAATAATACAGGCACTATCATTGGTACACAAACAGTTGGTTCGCCTGACCCTGATAATTTTACACCATATGCTGATTTGACTAAAGATATTGTTGTATCTTGGATTGAACCACTAATGGATATGGTGCAAATGAAATCAAATGTTGATGCACAAATAAGCGAAAAGGAAAATCCAACTACGGAAACTTTACCACTACCAGGTGAAGAATAATTAATAATTTAAAAAACACAAAATGGGGAATTTATCTGAAGAAGAATTTGAAAAATTAAAGCAACAAGAAGCTACTAGAAATGCTATACACCACGATATTGGTGCAATAGCAATACAAACTAAAAAATTGCATAAAGCATATGACAATCTTGAAGAAGATGCTGAAAATTTTAGAAAAGAGTTAGTTGAAAAATATGGTAAGATTAATGTTGATTTAAAGGATGGTTCGTTTGAAGTCATAAAAGAAGAAGAACAAAATAAAGAATAATGGCACTAATTAATGGGACATCTTTTGGGTTGTTCCATAATGGGAATTTATTAGGTCATTCCACACAATCAAGATTTTCATTGAATGTAGATTTGCCTGATGCAACATCAAAAGATTCGTTAGGTTTTAAAGAGGTAATCGCTGGTATTAGGTCAGGTTCAATATCTGTTGCTGGTCTAGTAGATTATAGTGATACAGTTAATTTTGACCAACTCGCATCAATGGTTTTGACTAAAGAAGTCAATGAATGGGTATTTACACAGGAAGCATTTGAAGGGATTACATTAACTGGCAAAGGGTATATAAATAATGTAGAACAAGTTGGTGATATGGAAAATCTTGTATCATATGATTTGGAAATTACATTAATAAATCCTTTTACAGTTCAAGATGATTCTGGTGATAGGTATTGGAACACTGCCGATATTTTATGGAATAATGCTAACTTTGAATGGAACAATGCTTAATAAAAAAAATTGTATATTTGTGTAAATATTAATAACGAATAAAAAAAATAAAAAATGGCTACAACATCAGTATTTAATGGAACTAATTTGCTTTTAAAGATTGAAACTGTAACACTAGGACACACTACAAGTTGTTCATTAACACTATCTAACGACTTACCAGAAGCGACTACTAAAAATTCAAGTGGTTTTCAAGAAGTAATTGCTGGTGTTATAAGTGGTGAAATTTCTTTTGAAGGGTTAGTTGATTATAGTGATAGTAGTAATGCTATTGAAATGGCTGATTTTCTTTTAGCTAGAACACAAATAACTTGCGTATTTGGTACTGCCGAAACTGGTGATGCTGTATATACTGCTGAAGGTTATTTATCTAGTGTAGAGCAATCAGCTGAAATGGAATCACCTGTAAGCTATTCAGGTTCGATTACATTGACTGGAAGCATTACAAAATCTACTAATTAATAATTAATTAAAAATTTATGGCAAACAGAAAGAGGGGTTATTACTCAATAAAAATGGGTGGTAAAAATCGTACAATGCATTTCTCAATGAATTTTTGGGCGAATTTTACTGATGAATTAAATGTACCAATAGAACAAATTGGTGAAATATTTCAAAAAGGAATATCACTATCCAGTATTAGAGCGCTGATATATTCAGCGCTTTTGGCATTTGACCAAGAAGAAGGTAATGAAATTGACTATACTATTTATAAAGTAGGTAGTTGGTTAGATGAATTACCAGCTGAAAAAATAGAAGAAATTGTTGGCGCAATGATGGAATCTAAAATACTTGGTAATGAATTAAATGTTGGTATAAAAAGAAATGTTGAAAAATCTACTAAAAAATCTAGCAAGGGAAAGTAGATGCGACTATTAGTTGGGACGATATATTAGATTATTATATAGGTCAAATTGGAATCTCGCCTAAAAACTTTTGGTCGCAAACTTGGAAAGAAAACCAACTACTAGGCGAAGCACATACAATAAAACAAAATTTACATTGGGAACGCACACGCTATATTGCGATGATGTTGTATAATATTAATGTAGATAAAAGAGCAAATATGATAACGCCTGATAAATTATTTCCATTACCACAAGATGTTTATTTAGAACGTGGTAAACCAAAATCAACCAAAGAACAATACGAAAAATTTAAGGCAAAAATTGATAGTGTTTCTAAAAAAAAGTAGCTAAAATTCTTAAAAAAATTTTAATATTATGTAAAATAAAAATGAAAAAAAATTTTCATTTTCTACGAAGGGAAATTTTGACTGCTGCATTATCTCGGCTTTTTAATATAATTATATGCCAGAGGGGGTAAAGTGTCTTAAATCGCTTAAAAATGCCTTTAAACAAGATGTTATGTATTTATACTTTTTGGCGTTTTTTTTGTTGTTTTTTGACTAAAAAAGAAGTAGTCATTTTTTTGTATTTTTGCTTAATATATATTTCTTATGGCTCAACAAAGGTTACAATTAAATTTAACTGCAAACACTTCAGGATTTACTGGCGCATTAAATACTGCATCAAGTAAACTTCAAAAATTTGGTGGCAAATTAAAATCAATAGGTGGTTCAATGCAAAAGTTTGCATTACCACTTGCATTGGCTGGTGGTGCTAGTGTTAAAATGGCATTGGACTTTGACAAATCATTAACTAAAATACAAGCGTTAGTTGGTGTTGCTGCTAAAGACGTACAAAAATTAGGTGAAGGTGCAAAAAAAATGGCTCGTGATGTAGGCATTTCTTCACGTGAAGCTGCTGATGCATTGTTTTTTATTACATCTGCTGGTATTAAAGATACTTCAAAAGCACTTCATACATTAGAATTTGCATCTAAAGCTGCTGCATCTGGTCTTGGTGAAACTAAAACTATTGCTGATTTAACTACATCAGCTATGAACGCCTACGGACAAAATGTATTAAGTGCTGAACACGCAACTGACGTATTAACTGCTGCTGTTCGTGAAGGTAAACTAGAAGCCAGTGAACTTGCTGGTGCAATGGGTGGTGTAATTCCATTAGCATCTAATATGGGCGTATCGTTTGACCAAGTAGGTGCTGCGATGGCAGCAATGTCACGTACTGGTACAAATGCTGCTGTCGGGGCTACACAATTAACAGCAATATTAGCCCAATTAAAAAACCCAGCAAGTGAAGCTGAACAAGCATTTAAAACAATGCAGTTAAGCACACAAGGAGTTCAAAAAAGTTTAGCTGAAGAAGGGCTAATGGCAACACTTGAAATGCTTAAAAACAAGACCACAGAATTTGGTATTGACATTACTAAAATATTTCCAAATATTAGAGCGCTAAAAGGGGTGTTAGATTTAACTGGCGCTGGAATGGAAGAATCTAAAAAAATATTTGATGCACTTGCAGATAGTGCTGGTTCAACTGCTGAAGCGTTTCGTATAACTGAACAATCAGCAAGTTTTCAATTTCAAAAATCTTTAAATAATGCTAAAGAAACTTTAATGAGTTTAGGGCAACAATTATTAGTTGCAGTAGTACCAGCAGTTCAAAAATTAGTTGGGTTTATACAAAATTTATATAAAAGATTTACAGAACTAGACCCTACAATGCAAAAGCTAATTTTAGCACTAGGTGGTGTTGCTATTGCATTGCCAACTATAATAACATTGGTGGGTTCTTTAATTAGTTTGTTTGGCGCATTATTGTCGCCTGTTGGGTTAATAGTTGCTGGACTTTCTGCTATTGCTTATGTAATTTATAAAAATTGGGGCGAAGTTTTACCAGTTGTTGTTGGCTTATATAATAGATTTGTTGATTTATATAATTCATCCAAATTTATTAGAGTGGCTATTGCTGGAATTGGTTCAGTATTTAGAAGTGTATTTACAAAAATAAAATCATATGTTGACCAATTTGTAAATGCATTTAATACAATGTGGAATTTATTAAAAGAATTTTCAGAAAAGGGTTTTAAAGGTAGTTTTGGCGATATATTAGAAGAAGGATTTGATAATGCACAAACTATTGCGTCTGATGCTGGTAAAAAAATAGCAAAAGATTTTACTGATAGTTATACAAATGCATTAAGTAATTCACTAGAGTATAAAACAGCTGAACAAGTACAAAATAGTTTAGACAATGTTGGAAACTACATAAAAGACAATGTGAATAGTTTATTTTCTGGTGGTGGTGGTGGAGGTACTTCAACTACATCTACTAGTGGTGACACTGGTGCTGGAAATGACACTTTAATTGGTTCTGATACAGTATTGCCAACAGGTGGCGATGATAATAAAGCAATAGAAGAAAAAATTACTTTATTAGAAAAATTAGGTTGGACAGCTGATAGTACAGCACAATCATTACAAGCTAGTTTTAGTCATTTAGGCAATTCAATAGTTGAAAGTATGGGCGTTGCTGGTACTGCTTTGGGTGAATTTTTAAGTACGTTTATGAATATGGTTACTGAATATTTAGCTGGACAATTACAAATGATGTTGTCAGACAATGAAAAAGCTACAAATAAAGTAACTACAGAGGGAATAGCTGCATCTGCAACTTTAGCTGGGGCTGCTACTAATGTCGCTGCATCTGGTATTTCTGTTGGGGCTGATGGCGCATCTGCTACTGCTGGGGCTGTTGATAGTGCAACTAAAAGTGCAAAAGGTTTCGGTGCTGCTGCTGCTTTCGTACTACCAGCACTTATTGCAATGGCTGTTGGGGCTGTGTCGTCTGCAATGAAAGGGGCAAAGAAAAACAAGTTTGCTAAAGGTGGTATAATTAGTGCGCCTACAATGGGTCTTATGGGTGAATATCCTGGTGCTAAAAACAATCCTGAAGTAGTAGCACCATTAGATAGATTAAAGGGGTTAATAGGTGATTCAAGAGGTAGAGCGCAACAAGTAAATGTTGGTGGCTCTTTTGAATTACGTGGACAAGATTTAGTAGTAGCATTAGAAAGGGCTAATTCTACTAGAGATAGAATATTGTAGTTATGTCATATGGGGTTAAATATAGATTAGAATTTAGCGATGTTTTAGCTTATGAAAAAAAAGTTGAAATATTAAAAAAAAATTATAGTGGTTCTGTTAATGATATGATAGGTCAAGCAGAACCTGTTGTTGTTAAATGGAATAGTCAAAATGATTTTTATAAACCTATAATTGGTAGTGTTTGTAGTTTAAATTTATTTATTACCGATACTGTTACTTATGATAATTTCTATGAATATGATGAAAGAGAATATCAAATAAAAGTTTCCTATAAAGATAGTTCATCTGCGTGGCAAACCTATTGGTTAGGGTTTATAGTTGTTGATAGATATAGAGAGCAATTTAAAGCTACGCCAACTGCAATTACTTTAAAAGCATATGATGGTCTTGGTACTTTAAATAATTATAATGCGCCATTAGTTAATACTGATAATTTTTATTTTAATACAGATAGAATTTCAGATATTTTAAACAATCTAGGACTAGGTTTTGATATTTATGTTCAAGCTGATATATATACTCTTGCAAGTGGGTCATATCCATATAAACCATCTGTAATGCAAGACAAATTAATTACAACTGATGTTGGTAGTGGTCAATTTAATCAATTAGTTAAAGGGGCTGATGTACCAAAATCTAAAGACCAATTAGAAGCGATATTAAAAAGTTATAATTGTAGAATTTATCAATCTTATGGTAGATGGTATATAGTTGAAAATTCAAATATATTTGATTCTAATGTTAAAAGCACAATTAATTCAACACTTGCTGGTGGTGGTAGTGTTAGTGGCATTAGGGCATCAATTAAAGCGCAATTAATAAGTGCTAGTGCTGAAACTATAAATACTTTTAAATATAATTCTAGTGGTGTTTATCAATCAACTAGTCAAGAATCAATATTAAGAATATGTCCAACTACATTAAAAAATGTTGGTGGTGATTTAATAAGGGAATATCTTGAACCATTTGCAAAAGCTACATATAAATTAGAAACATCACAAATTAATAAATATTTTTATTCTCATAACTATGGATTTGAACTTGAAGGCGCTGAAGATTATACAATTAATTCATCATATGCATCGCTTGTAACAAATTCAAATTCAGTTCAAGGAAATGCTGCTTTTAAATTAAGTAGTTCTGCGCCTAATAGTGGGACTACTGAAATGTTTAGAAATGATTTTGTAAATAATTCTGGTTATTGGAAAGCGTGGCACGGTGGTACTGCACAATTATCATTTTTTGCTGATAGACCAAATACATCAAGTCCAAGTTCAATAAGTGTTCAATTTTCAATATGTGCTTATAGTAGTGCTGTATCGCCTAATACTGTATCGTGGGATGATGTAAATGAACAATGGGGATTAAATGGAAGTGATTTGCACGTTATAACTAGGGATTTCGATGTATTTAATAATTGGCATACAATAAGTGTTGCAATGCAAGGTTCAAATATATCTACTGCTACACAATTTAATGTAGGTATTGTTATATATAATTGTATATATTCTGGTAGTGGTGTAAATGCTATTTACTTTGATAATGTAGGGATAACTGGTAATTTTTATAGACCAAAAAGTTTATCATATAATGAAGATAAAAACTTACCTACTAAATATATTGAATATGCTGTAAATACTAGTGGTAATACATATAGTAAAGATTATGAACAAAAAGGCACTTTTTATTTTAAAGGGACTGAAGTGACTAGTTTTCTTTTTGAAAGGACTAGAGATTACCCAACTAATAAAACTTGTATTGGTGCTAGTTTACAAAACATAATGAATGATTACAGGGATTTTGTTGTTCGATATGAAGGCACATTTAGAAATCAACAAGTAGAACCATTAACATTAAATAATAGAATTTGGTTTAATTTTGGCGCATCTGTTTTTCAAGATTCACAAAGTTGTTATATAGATGGTCTTGAATATAAAGTAAAATCAGCAAACGCAAAAGTCATTGCACATTTACCAAATGATGATGACGATGTTAGTATTGATTTAAGAATTACATCAGAATAAAAATATTCAGAAGCCCCCTTTTCTGTGTGAAAAGCGTAAGAATTTTTTAAGTTTTTGCGCTTTTCTTTTGTTTTATTAAAATATATTTTTAATTTTGCATTTGAACTTTAAAATTAAATGTATGTTTGAAAATGAATTTAAAGGCGAATTAAAGCGCCTTCGTTTAAAGCGTTATGATGTGTGTGAATTTCTACAATGCACAATGCCAACGCTAAAATCAAGATTAAAAAACCCACTTACTTTTACTTTGAATGAAGTTAAAATATTAATAGATAATGGGTTTGTATTTAAAAATTTAATTAATTAAAAATGAAAACAATAAAGATTAAAGGTAAAGATTACATTGAAGTTAATGAGCGAATAAAGTTTTTTCGTGCTAATTTTAGTGACTATTCATTAACATCAAAGGTAATTGAAAAAACCCCTGAATCTATTTTAATTAAAGCAACTATTAAAAACCAAGATGGTGTTGTAGTTGCTACTGGAATGGCTGAAGAAATTAAAGGAACAACATATATAAATGAAACTTCATATGTTGAAAATTGTGAAACAAGTGCGTGGGGTCGTGCATTAGGTAATTTTGGTATTGGTATAGATACTAGTGTTGCCAGTGCTGATGAGGTTGTTAATGCTACTAATAGTCAAAAGCAACAACAATGGCTTACGCAAACACAATATGTTAATACATTAAAAGGCACTAAAAAACAAGCCCAAAATGTATTAGAAAAATATAAAATGAAAAAAGAATATAGAAACGAAATATTAACCAAATTTAAAATAAAATGAGTGAAACAAAAACAAAGTATGTAGGTGGTGTAAGATTTTTTACACCTAGTGAAAACGCACCAGAAAGTTTATGTGCTAATGGTGTAATCACGCCTAAAGAATTAGGCGAAGCATTAAAACAAGATGGTATTGAAAATGCTAAAAGTGAGTATAAAGGAAACGAGCAATACAAAGTTCAATTATGGAAAAATGATGATGGCACGTATAATCTTACTTTTAACACTTACAAGCCAAATCAAAGTGGTAATAGTAAAAATGAGAAGGGGGCTGATGATTTACCATTTTAATTAATTAAGCGCTCTATTTCAGGGCGCTTTTTTATTTCCTATTATGACAAAAACAAAAGTAAAAACACCTAAATATTATAATGGCAAAAACAATTATACAGCACGTGAAGTTGTTGATAATTTTGAATTGTCATATCATTTAGCTACAGCGTGTACATATATATTACGTGCTTATAGAAAACATAAAACCCCAAATTCAGATATTCAAAAGGCAATAGACCATTTAACATTTGAGTTAGAAAAATTAGAACAAAATGGATGATTCAACATTAAAATTTCTTTACTATCGCATTCAAGCATTAGAAAGAGAAAACAAAAAATTAAAAGAAAACAACGAGAAGTTTAAAAAAAAATTATCTACAACAATAAAATCAATAAAACAAATATGTCTAAAGAAAAAATAATAGTAAAATGATAAGTAAAAAAGACACGAATGAAGCATATCATTCATCACCAGCAATAAGCGCATCTGGGCTAAAAACAATATATTTAAAATCAATGTATCATTATTTATTTAAAAAGCCATTTGAATCAAAAGCAATGGCATTTGGTAGTGCTGTACATAGTGCATTGCTAGAACCAAAAGATTTTGATGATGAATATTATATAATGCCAAAATTAGATAGAAGAACTAAAGAGGGTCAAGCTATTTATAAAGAGCGCTTAAAATTTGCAGCTGATAAAAAAATATTAACTAAAGATGAAGGCGATAAAATAAATGAAATCATTAAAAATTTTAAAAAAAATTCTTTAGCAAATCAATATGCAAAAGGTGAAATTGAATTATCTCACTATGGAAAATATAATGATATTGATGTTAGAATAAGACCAGATGTTTTAAATCGTAAAGAAGATTTTATAGCTGATGTGAAAACTTGTCAAGATAATTCGCCAATAGCATTTAAGCGTGATATATATAAATATGCATATCACCTTCAAGCGACATTCTATATGGATATGTTGGGTATAAATAATTTTAAATTTATTGCTGTTCAAAATACCTACCCTTATACAGTCGAGGTGTACACATTAGGTGAAGAACTATTAGAGCGTGGCAGACACGCCTGGAAACAAGCGTTTAAGGATTATGAAATATATAAAGAAACCCAAGTAATAACTAGCTATAATTGGCATCTATATGGCAATGATGGTTCATTTGTAATTTAATAAATATGAAAAAATTAAGGAATGTTGTTGAAAAATATTTTAAAATAGATATATCTACAAAAACAAGAAAATTAGAATATGTATATGCACGTGCAATTTATTTTACTTTATGCTATAAATTCACTAATGCAAAAGTTGTTGAAATTGCAAAAACTTTAAATATGAATCACGCAACTATTTTACATTCATTAAAAACATTTCCATATATGTTAAAACATTCCAGTAAATTAAATACTGATTATTTTCTAATAAAAGAATTGGCGAATGTAAACAAAAAAAATAAAAAAATTGATGTTGATAAACTTGTAAATATGTATAATAGGTTGTTAATAAAGTTTGATGTTTTAGAAGCAATGTATAATAAATTAGATGCTAAAAATAAAAAGTGATAAAAAATTTTCTAACTTTGTATTAAAATAAATGTCAACTAATCCATTTTATAAATACTTAACAAAAGAAGATAAGCTACAACACAGAATAATTAGCTACTTACAATATCAACATCCAAAAATATTATTTACCCACGTACCTAATGAAGGTAAACGAAGTAAATTTGAAAGATATAAATTTAAGTATTTAGGCGCTAAAGCTGGTGTACCTGACATACTTATTTTTTACGCAAACAATAAACACAATGGCTTGGCAATAGAGTTAAAAGTAGGTTATAATAAACCAACAGCACATCAAAAAGAATGGCTAGAAAAGTTAAAACAATGTGGTTGGTCAACCTATTGTATCAATGATTACGATATGTGTATTGATATTATTAATTCTTATATAAAAAATGAAATTTAGTAAAGTGTATTTTGACGAAAACAACCAAAAAGTCCGATGGACACAAACCACTACTGATGATATGGACATAGCATATGATTATGTAGGTAAAATGACAAGAGTAGAATTTGATTTATTAATAGAGATTTTATGGGAAATATTTGAAGATAAAGATATTCCATTAAAAGATTTTATGAAGCATTACAAAGAAATAAGAAGTTTTTGCGATAGATTAAAAACTATGATTTAAACAATTAAATGAAAGTAAATAAAATTATTAAACCAAAGCGTTTTTTACGTTTTGTAGTAGTGCCTTCTGCCATATTTAGATATAATAAAATATCTGCAAGTGCTACTGGATTATATTGTTGGCTTTTTTCTCATAGTGAAAACCAGGAAATAACATTCACTTTTATTTTAAACCATTTTAAAGAGGGTAGAAACGCCTTACAAAGTAAAATAAAAGAACTAACACAATTAGGTTTTTTAGTGCGTGAACAAATTAAAGTAGATGGCAAGTTTAAAGGATATAATTATATACTAAATGATAAACCACTAACCGAAAAACCGTTAACCGAAAAACCACTAACCGAAAATCAACAACAAAGTAATAATAATAGTATTAATAATAATATTAATACTATAAGTAATATAATACCAAATGATAAAAAATATGACCCACTTGTTGTTTCATCATTTGATTATTTTGTAGAATTATTTCCTGAAAAAAATCGCCCCAAAACAAAAACAAATATTAATAGATGGTTAGATATATTAGACAAAATACATCGCATTGACAAATACGATTTGCGTAAAGTATATTTAAGATGTAAAGAATTAAGAAATGACCCTTTTTGGGAAATTAACTTTTTATCACTAGTAAAATTAAGAAATTATAACAAGGATGGTATTAAATACATTGATTATTTTATGTATAAACCAAAACCTAACTTAAAAGATATAAAAAAGAAAATACCAGGCGCTATTAAATTTTATAAGTATAACGACCCATCGGGTAAAAAACTAGTGGGGGTGAAAACGATTAATGGCGACATTGATTATGATATGTTAAAAACAATATTAAGTGAATCAAACATAAAAACAATTTTAAATGAACTTTAATTCTGACTTTAAATATGATTTAAAACTTGGTCAATTAGGCGAAAAACATTTATCAAGGATTTTAAAAGATAAAAAGATTGAAGTAAAAACAGATTTTCAAGCTGAAAAAACAGGTAATATATTTGTAGAATATTCTAGCAGAAATAAACCAAGTGGTATATCTATAAGTCAATCTGATTGGTATGCATTTATTATTAGTAATGAAAAAATTAAATTAATAGCAACAAAAAAATTAAAAGAAATATGTCGTAAGTATTTAAACACTAAAAGAGATATTAAAGGGGGTGACAATAACACTTCAAGTGGTGTTCTAGTGCCACTAGAAAAAATATAATTAGGTATATTTGTAAAACAATAAAATAAAACAATGAGTTATTACAATGAATTAAGTAATCTAGGTATTACTATAAAAAAAAGAAATGGTCAATTCAAAACAATTTGCCCAAAGTGTTCTAATGATAGAAGAAACAAAAAAGAACGATGTTTATCTGTTGATGTGGACAAAGGACTATATAATTGCCACCACTGTGGATGGTCTGGAAGCGCATCTAAGTTTTCTACCAGAATTGATTATGCCCTACCACATAGAGAATCCACAGGCATAAACGAAAGGGTTTTAAAATGGTTCGATGCTAGAGGTATTAGCGAAAGCACATTATTACATTGGAAAATAGGCGAATCATTAGAATATATGCCACAAGTAAACAAAAAAAGGCGTGTAATAAATTTTAATTATTATCGTGATAATCAATTAGTAAATGTAAAATATAGAGATTCGCAAAAGAATTTTAAAATGGTTTCTGGTGCAGAATTAATTTTTTATGGATTAGATAATATTAAAAAATTAGATATTGTTTATATAGTTGAAGGCGAAATTGATGCATTAAGTTTACACGAAGCTGGTCTATATAGCGTATGTAGTGTACCAAATGGTGCATCCAAAGGAAATCAAAAATTAGAATATTTAGATAATTGCTATAAATACTTTTTAAATAAAAAAATTATTGTCTTATGTACTGATAATGATGAAGCTGGTTTATTATTAAGAAATGAACTTGCTAGACGTTTTGGATATTACAAATGTAAATATGTTGATTTTGGCGACTACAAAGATGCAAATGATACTTTGGTGCAAGGTGGTAAAGATGTATTAAGGGATTTAATTAAAAACGCTAAAAACTTTCCATTAGAAGGTGTTTTAAATTTAGATAACATTTGGAATAATGTTTTGAACTATAATGAAAAGGGTATAAAAAATTATTCTATTGGATTAGGCAATTCTGATAATTTCTTTAAATTAGCATTTGGTGAATGGACAGTTGTGACTGGCATACCTAATAGTGGTAAAAGTGATATTGTTGACCAAATATGTTGTAATATGGCAACAAAATATGGTTTTAGATGTGCGATGTTTTCGCCTGAATCATTTCCATATGAAGGACACATTAAAAGAATAGCAAATAAATTAAATGAAAAGAATTGTTCTAATGAAGATTTAAATAATACTAAAGATTTTATACAAGAACATTTTAATTGGATTAAAATTGATTTGGAAAACCTTACATTAAAAGGCATTTTAAAAGCGTTTAAGGAACTTGTATTTCAAAAAGGTATAAACATATGCGTGATTGACCCTTATAATATGTTAGACCATTCAGCCCAGCGTGACTATTCATATGTAGGCAAAATATTATCACAAATAACACAATTTTGTCAACAAACAAAAACACATTTATTTTTAGTTGCACATCCTAGAAAAATAGAATCCATTGAGGGTACATATAAAAAACCCACATTGTATGATATTTCTGGGTCAGCTGATTTTTTTAATAAAGCATATAATGGATTAATTATATATAGATGTATAGGGCAAAAATCTAAATATAAAAGCGATGCTATAAAAATATACATAGAAAAGGTAAAACGTAAAGAAAATGGTCAATTAGGCGATTTTGATGTAGCCCCTGACTTCCATAATGGGGGCGTTTATAAGCCATTAAATGCAGAAAACAAGAAATTAGAGGTAATAAAAGACACAAATATACCATTTTAAAATACCTTCCCAACAGGTTAAACTGAAAAAAAACTTTAAAAAAAAGTGAAAATATTTTTTTATTTTAATAAAGTGTTGTATATTTGATATATCAAACAATAAAAACTAAACAAAATGGAAAATTTAAATTTATTACACAAAAGAAACAGCGAAACAATTAAAGGTTTTACAAACATTGTAAAAGATTTTAAAAAACTTAAAAGTGAAGCTGTTAAATCATTAATAACAGAAGTTATAAAAGAAGATACAGGTATTGACATTTATGGAATTGAATCAAATGGCTATTCTAGTATAATTAGAATGTATTTAGAAGTTCAAGATTTACAAATGTCTGAAGGTCAATATTTATTTGGTAATAGCTGGGACGATTATAACATAAAATTTGAAGTTAATATGTCATCAATTAGTTCAGGTAGCTATCACAACAATACTACTAGATTTAATTTAGAAAACAGAATTAAGGCATTACAATTAATACCTTACTTAACTAAAGAATATCAAGATGAATTATCAATAATAGCTAATTCAGTACATTTAGGTGAAGATGAGGATTTTGCAATGTCTGTAAGTTCAAAAAAATGGATATTAGAAAGAGAAAATTCTAAAATTTGGAATGATGTGGCAGAAATAAAAAATTTAGAAATAATTGAAACATTATTAAATAATGATTTAAATTTTAATGCTCAAATGTGGTGGGGTAATGGCAATTATTCTTATGAATATGCAGAAACATTTAGAATAGACAAAGTCAATGATAAGTCAATCAAATGTTCATTTATCAAATCAAGAGGTTTAACAGAGCCAAGAGTTGTTACAAAAACTCTTAAAACAGCAGCTTTCTTTGATATGATTTGGAATTTTGTTACAGCTAATAAAACAAGTGAAGAATTAATTGAATCTAAATAATAACTAAAACTAATTTAATTTAAACCCTCACAAATCGTGGGGGTTTTTTTTATATTTGCATATGACTAGAGAACATTATAAAGCAATCCAATGGTGTATTAATAATGATATTTTAGTTAGCGCATTACCTACAAAACGTGGTACAAAAATTGAAATAGTCAATAAAAATAAACGTAAAGTATCACCAAAAACATACAAGAAGGACGAATTGCATCTAAAAATTTGGGAATTATATTTGTATCTTTACCAAAAATATAGTTAATATATGGGAAGGAAACGACAAAATCCAACACTTAAAAAAGCAATGATTCAAGCCCTTGAAAAAACAATGGGGGTTGTATCTACTGCTGCTACTATGGCTGGTATTAATCGTTCAACACATTATGAATGGTTAAAGACAGATTCTGAATATAAACAAAAGGTTGATGACTTGGAAAACCTAATGTTAGATTTTGCTGAAACTAATTTGCATCAACAAATCCAGGAAGGCAATACAACAGCAACTATATTTCTTTTAAAAACAAGAGGTCGCAAAAGGGGATATATTGAACGTCAAAACATACAAGTAGAGGCTGATATAAGCACAAGTAAAATATCACCAGAAGCTAGAGCCAAAATTGACGATATATTAAATGACGAATATTAATGGCATAATTAAAGAGAAATGCGAAAAATCTCTTTTATTCTTTACTAGATATTTATTTAAAGAAAATTCTGGTGCTAGATTTGAAGTTGCTAAATTTCATATAGCATTAGCAAAAACATTAGAAAAGGTTAATAAAGGCGATATAAAACGCTTAATTATTAATATACCCCCTAGATATGGTAAGACAGAATTGGCTGTTAAAATGTACATATCTTGGACGTTAGCAAACAATCCTAAAGCTAGGTTCATTCATTTATCTTATAGTGATGCATTAGCACTTGATAATAGTTCATTAACAAGGGAATATATTCAAAGTGATTCATACCAAAGATTATGGCAATTACAATTAAAAAAAGATAGTCAAAGTCAAAAGAAATGGTACACAATTCAAGGTGGTGGCGTATATGCAACAGCTAGTGGTGGGGCGATTACTGGATTTGGTGCTGGTAATGGTGGTGCTATAATAATTGATGACCCATTAAAGCCAGATGATGCTATTAGTGATGTTAAAAGAAAGTTTATTAACAATAGATATAATACTACTATTCGTTCAAGGGTTAACGATAGGGAAGTGCCTATAATCGTTATAATGCAACGATTACACGAGGATGATTTAAGTGGGTTTTTATTAGATGGTAATAGTGGTGAGAAATGGCATCATTTAAAGTTAGCTGCTATTGATAAAAAGAACAAACCATTATGGTCTAGTAAACATTCTTTCAAAGAGTTAGAGAATATAAGACAGGCAGATAGATATACATTTGCTGGTCAATATATGCAAGAACCAGCACCAGAAGAAGGTGGTGAATGGCGTAAAGAGTGGTTTAATATAATTAGTAAAGCTGAAATTCCAGCAGACGTACAATGGGAAATGTATGTTGATGGTGCTTATACTAAAGATACAAAGAATGACCCAACTGGGATTCAAATAAGTGGGCGAAGTGGTGACAATCTATATGTGTTAAAAAGCATTGATAAATATTTAGAAATGCCAGAATTAAAATCATTTATAACAAATTTTATTAAAAGCTGTGGTGTTGATGTTAATATAATTTTAGTAGAACCAAAAGCAAGTGGTAAATCATTAGTGCAATTATTAAGACGTGAAACTAATTATAATGTTAGCGAGATAAAAACAGATTTTGTTAGATATTCTAAAATAGAACGTGCTAGAGCATCTTCACCATTTATTGAAGGTGGTCGTGTTTACTTAATTAAAGACCATTGGAATGATGCTTATTTACAACAAGTAGCTACATTTCCAAATGCTAAACACGATGAACATATTGATGTAACTAGTTATGCAATAGAGCGAAATTTGATACGAAATTTCTTTGTCGTATAATTACTTTAAAATTTTGTATTTTTACAAAAAATTTATTATAGGCATAAAATACTATGGCATCAATCTTTGACCGACTAAAATCCTTATTATCAAAAAGCGCCCAAAGAACGTCACTAGAATATAATCGAGCAATTTACAATTGGCTTGGTGAAAGTGTTGTTTGGAATGACGAAAATGATGATTCCTATATCAATGAAGGATATAGAAAGAACGCAACTATATATGCGTTAATTAATATAATTACAAAAGCTGCAACCACAATACCATTGCAAATTTATGAAATAGAAAACGCTAATGACTATAAGCGTTATAAATCATTAACAAGTGGTGTATATGATTCTGGTATAATTCAAAAATCTAATGTATTACGCAAACGTGCATTATCAGAAGTTGAAGATACAGAATTGCACGAATTATTAAACAGACCAAATCCAGCACAATCTTATAGCACTTGGTTAACAGAATTAATAGCTTTTGGTAAACTAACTGGAAACAGGTATATCTATGGAATAGCACCTGAAACTGGTGTTAATCTTGGTAAATATCAAGAATTATATGTAATGCCATCACAAATAATGGAAATCATTAGTGGTGGTATTATGCAACCAGTAGAAAAATATAAGATACAATATAATGGCACATATGAAATTCCAGCTGACCAAATATGTCATATTAAAGATTTTAACCCCTTTTATAATGGTACAGGCACACATTTATATGGACAATCGCCACTACGTGCTGGTTTACGTTCTCTTACCACTAACAACGAAGCAGTCCAAACAGGTGTAAAATATCTGCAAAATCAAACAGCACGTGGTGTGTTGATGTCTGAAGAAGGTGACTTAAACGAAGTACAAGCACAACAATTAAAAGATAAATTTCGTCAATCACATCAAGGTGCTAATAATGCTGGTGATATTATTATTACACCAAAGAAATTATCTTGGGTTAATTTTGGATTAAACGCAAGTGATGTATCATTAATAGAACAATACAATGCATCAATAAAAGATTTATGTAACATATATAGTGTCCCAGTTCAACTATTAAACAATACAGAATCAAGCACTTACAACAATATGAAGGAAGCAAAAAAGGCATTGTATCAAAATGCTGTTATTCCTGAATTGTGTAAAATACGTGATGAATTAAATAGATGGTTAACACCTATGTATGGCGAAAAACTTTGTATTGATTTCGACTTTAGTGTAATACCAGAACTTCAAGAAGAAACCGATAAGGTTGTTGACCAAATGTCAAAGTCGTGGTGGTTAACGCCAAACGAAAAACGTATGGCAATGAATTATGGTGAAGTTGAAGATGATGAATCAATGAATGATTATTATATACCAGCAAATCTACTTCCGATAAATGGTGTTGAAAACGAAATGAATCAAGTATTAGATGAACCAGTGGATGTAGATGTATCAGAATATTTAGTTCAAGATGAAGAAGAAGTTAAAGAACCAGTAGAAGAAAAACCTAAAAATGAATTGGTAGATATAGAAGCTGAAAAAGATTTATTTCAAACAAAAGAGTTAGCAGAACAACGTGCCATTGAACTAGGTGGTGAAGGAAGTCATAAAATAGCTGGATATTATATGCCTTTTAAATCACACAAAGAATATGTTGACACAAAGACAAAAGGATAATTGGCAAAGAGCATTTGAACAACAAATGCATATAGCAGAGCGCCAAAACATTACTACAACAAAGCGTTTTTATAAATCGCAATATAATATTGCTATTGATTTATTTTTAAAAAACAAACAAACCCAACCTAGCTTTATATTTAAGATTTCAGATTTTATTAATCTATATAAACAATTATATAGGAATGTTGGTATGCGTTTTGCTAAATGGTATTTTAGGAATAGTAAAAAACTATTAAACAAACAATTATCAATCACTGATTATGAGGTGTTTTGGGAAGAAAGATTTTTTTATTTTGGCGCACAAGTCGGTGCTGCTAGAGCATTGATGGTTTCAAATACTGCAAGGAAAACATTTATGCGTATTGCAGATACTTTTTTAACTGACCCAGAATTTATGATGTTAGGTGTGCCACAACAAGCTAGAATATTAAGAAAGACATTTAATCATTATTCACAATTTCAAGCTGAAAGATTTGTTAGAACTGAAGCTACTAATGCTGCTAATTTTGGGACAATGCAAAGTGCCTTGACTGTTTTTCCTGGACAAGAAATGAAAAAAGAATGGATAGCATCTTTTGATGATAGAACTAGAGATACACACGCTGAAGCTGATGGACAAGTAGTTAATTATAATGACCCATTTTTTGTAGGGGGTTATCAAATGCAATATCCTGGTGAACCAGGCGCACCATCTAATGAAGTTATAAATTGTAGATGTAGTGTAGCACCATTTCCAGTTGATGATGCAAGTGCTATTGATGATTTTGAAAGTATTGGTTTTGGTATGTCTGGGTCGTCAATAATTTAAAGTTAAATATTTCGTATATTTATAAAAATTTTTTCTTATGAATTCTATTATATATAAACAAGCACCAGTTGGCGAATTATTAGACGCTGATGATTACGCTGGTGTTATAAAAGGTTATGGGTCTTTTTTTGGAAATAAAGATTCTGATGGTGATATAATCACTAAAGGCGCTTATAAAAAAACCATTCAAGAAAATGGTGAGCGTGTAAAATATTTATACCAACATTCAATGGATATGCCTATTGGCAAAATGCGTGAATTATATGAAGATGATAAAGGGTTGGTATTTGTTGCTGAAATAGCAAAGACACAACTAGGTAAAGATGTTGTTGAACTAATGAAAAGTGGTGTTCTTACAGAAAATAGTGTTGGTATTATGCCAATGCAAAAAGAAAACAAAGGTGATTATCGTGAAATCAGTGAAGTTAAACTATATGAAATTAGCGCTGTTACATTAGCTGCTAATGACCAAGCTAAAATCTTGGATGTTAAAGGTAATGTAGATATTGAAAAATTATCAAAGCGTTATGACAACCTATGCAAAATAGTACGCAAAGGCAACATATCCGATGAAATGGGGTATGCTGTTGAAGCAGAAATTTTGAAACTTAAATCTCTATTTATAGAGTTCACAAAGCCGACTGATGAAGTCACTTTGCCGAATGTTGAAAGTAAAAAAGACGATTTTGATGTATATAATTATTTTATTAATTCCTTAAAAAAATCGTAAAAAATGGAAGAAAATGTAAAAAAACAGCTTGACCAATTAGGCAATATAATTGACGAAAAAATTGAGAAAGCTAGTGAACAGGTACAGACACGTGCCGATGGGAAGATTGAAGAAACCTTAAAAGGTGAAATCAACAATCTTACTCAAAAATTCAATGAGAGAATGGACGAAATGGAAGTTTCTAATAAGAAATCTTTTGATTCGTTAAATACTCAAAGAGAAAGTAAGTCATTTAAAAGTGGTTTAATCAAAGCAATCAATGATGGTGCGCTTGATTCATTAAGAAAAGGTAATTCAAGAGCAGCAAGTTTTGAAGTGAAAGCAGATATGACTGTTGCTGCTGATTTTACTGGCGAAGTAATTCCAGCACAAAGAGTTCCTGGATATTACCACGACCCTAATAGACCACAAAACATTAGACAAATGTTACCAATAGGTTCAACTAACTCTGATGTTGTTAGATATGTAGAAGAATCTGGTTATTCAAATGGTGCTGGGGCTACGGCTGAAGGTGCTACATTTGGGCAAACTGATTTCGATATGACTGCAACTAGTGTTAATATTGAGAAAATCGGTACTTATTTAAGAATAAGTGAAGAAATGTTAGCCGATACACCACAATTATCTAGTTATATATCTAATAGAGTACCAGCTAAATTAATGGAAGTCGAAGATGACCAATTATTAGGTGGTTCTGGTGTTGCACCAAATCTAAAAGGTTTATTAAATTCATCTAGTGACTTTGATGAAAGTGCTTCTGGTAAATTTTATCAAGCTGTTACTGCGCCAAATGAGTTTGACGTATTAGTTGCAGCTATAAACCAAATGGCTTTAAACAATTATAGACCAAATTATATTCTTTTAAATCCAACTGATTTTCACAAAATCTTGTTAACAAAAGACACTACTAATAACTATATCAAAGACCAAGTTTATCAAGGTCTTGCGCCTAGTTTTATGGGTGTACCTGTTGTACAGAATGTGAATATGACTGCTGGAAAATTCCTAGTAGGTGATTTCGCTAATTCGTGTCAAGTTTGGGTTAGAGATAATGTTTCTATTGAGTTCTTTAGCCAAGATGGAACAAATGTTAGAGATGGTTTTGTAACTGTTAGAGCAGTTGAAAGAGTTGCACTTGCAACTTATCTACCAAATGGTATCATTAATGGTACATTTAGTTCTGCGATAACATCTATGACAGCATCATAATCATAGTTTATCTATATAGAAAAGGCGCTTAA
>VTLG01016348.1_pt1 | contig 35608 bp, 45 predicted proteins | sample 4694571 | NCBI WGS metagenome assembly VTLG01 (sample SAMN12604809, study PRJNA352737) | marine metagenome | biome: ENVO:00000447; feature: ENVO:00000209|ENVO:00000569|ENVO:01000036; material: ENVO:00002151; isolation source: viral sequences binned using virsorter ...
GTGGGAAAAAGATGCAAAGATAGATCGAGATAATCTACACGAAGAATCATTGAATATCCCTTCTCTTCATGCAAAATACTTTGAATTATATAATACAATTTTCCTTTTAAGAAAGAAAGCAGAACAGCAAAGAAAGAATATCCGTCATGAACGGTATGAGTATTTTAGTGGTAAGTCAGATCCAGATGTTTATATAGAGAATCCATTTCCAAAGAAGATAAGAGATAAAGATACAATGCAAAAGTATCTTGATGCGGATGAGAAACTTGCAAACTCATCTCTTAAGATAGAATACTATGATACGATGCTTACATATATTGAAAGTATATTAAAAGTAGTTCAGAATAGAACATTTCAGATTAAGAATGCAATTGAATTTATGAGATTCCAGTCTGGATTAGGGTAACTAAATACCTTTAGATTCATGGGACTATGTGATTGACACTTCAGCTAATGTTGTCATAGGAAAAATGAATGAAGTGTTTCTGCAAATTAATGCAGAACCTCATATTCAGTACGAACTGAGAGACCATTTCACTTTTCAGGTGGAAGGTGCTAAGTTCATGCCTCAGTATAGAAAGAGGAACTGGAATGGTGAGATACACTTATTTGATTTAAGATCAAAAAGAATTTATATAGGATTATTAGATAAAATAGTTTCGTTTTGTGAAAGAAGAGATTATACTTATAAGTTTGTAGATAATGAATATTACGGTACTCCCTTTGAAGTTAATGAAGGGATATCGTATGAAGGTGTCAAGGATTATATGATATCTATATCTCGTCACTCTCCAAGGAAATACCAGATAGAGGGAGTATACGATGCTTTAAAACATAACAGAAAGCTATTGATATCTCCCACTGCATCTGGTAAATCGTTAATGATCTACTCTCTAGTAAGATACTACTCAGATAAGAATCAAAAAATATTGTTAGTTGTTCCAACGACATCGCTGGTAGAGCAGATGTATAAGGATTTTTTGGATTATGGTTGGAATGCTGAGTCATATTGCCACCGTATCTATGCTGGTAAAGAAAGAACTAATGAATATCCTGTTACTATTACTACCTGGCAATCTGTTTATAAATTAGAACAATCATTTTTTGAAGATTATAATGTTGTAATAGGTGATGAGGCACACTTATTTAAAAGTAAGTCCTTAGTATCTATAATGACTAAGTTGCATCATGCTAAGTATAGATTTGGATTTACTGGAACATTAGATGGCACACAGACGCACAAGTGGGTGTTAGAAGGATTATTTGGACCAGCATATAAAGTAACAAAGACTGATGAATTAATGAGACAAGGACACCTTTCTCAATTAGATATTCAATGTTTAGTATTAAAACATCCACCACAAAAATTTGAAACTTATGAAGATGAACTTCAATATCTTATAAGTCATGAACAAAGAAATCGCTTTATAAGTAACTTGACATTAGACTTAAAAGGTAATAGCCTTGTATTGTATAGTAGGGTAGAAACCCACGGTGCGATACTTTACGATCTAATAAATAAAAATAAGCGAGGTGATAGAAAAATCTTCTTCATTCATGGTGGAGTAGATGCTGAAGAAAGAGAATTGGTTCGGGAGATTACAGAACAAGAAACCAATGCAATTATAGTAGCATCTTATGGTACTTTCAGTACAGGCATTAATATTAAGAACTTGCACAATATTATTTTCGCCTCTCCTTCAAAATCAAGGATTAGAAATCTCCAGTCAATTGGAAGAGTTTTGCGAAAGGGAACAAACAAGGTTAAAGCCATTTTATATGATATTGCCGACGATTGTTCTCATAAATCCAGAAAAAATTATACATTAAATCATCTCATCGAAAGAATAAAAATCTACAACGAAGAGAATTTTAATTATGAAATAATCACTATACAATTAAAAAAATAATTATGGAAGACGATTTTTACGCAACAATCAAATTTAAAAACGGTGAAGAGATTTTCACTAAAGTAGCGGCTTCTGAAGAAGAGGATCGTACAATGTTAGTAATTCATAATCCAATTACTGCTGTTGAAATTAAACAACGAGGTCAGATGGTTGGATATAAAATAGAACCTTGGTTAAAAACTACTAAAGAAGATATGTTTATTATTGATATGGATAATGTTTTAACTATGTCTGAATCTGATGATGTTCATATGATTAATATGTTTCAGCAATTTGTACAAGATTCATCAAGAGAAAAAAGAGGTCAACCAAAGATAAGTAAAAAAATGGGTTATATATCTAACGTTCGTGATGCTAAAGATATCTTAGAGAAACTTTATAAATCTAGTCCTAATAAAAAAGAAAAGCTATAGCTAAGATTTCCCTTTAACCTCCACAAAGGTAATTGTAACTGTATATTTGGTACTTGTCAAGTATGTGTAGAAGTGTTATACTATCTACATAATAGTGATAAAGACTTATGATAAGAACAGGCACTATGGCTAAACGAAAAAGGTCGGAACACTACGTTAACAACAAGGAATTTCTTGCTGCTCTTGTAAGGTATAGAGAAGATAAAGAAATTGCTGAAATACAAGGTAAACCGAAACCTGTTATACCTCGTTACATAGGTGATTGTTTTTTAAAGATTGCAAATCATTTGTCATTTAAACCAAATTTTGTTAACTACATGTTTAAGGAGGACATGATCTCTGATGGAATCGAAAATTGCGTTCAATACATTCATAATTTTGATCCTGAGAAATCCAAAAATCCTTTTGCTTACTTTACGCAAATTATACATTACGCATTTCTCCGCAGAATACAAAGAGAGAAACGCCAATTAGAAATTAAAAATAAAATCTTAGAAAGATCTGGATATGATGAGGTCTTTTATGGGGATGACGGTGGAGAGTCTTCTGATTATAATCAAATCAAAGATGCTGTTCATTCCAAGCTAAGATACTAATGAAATTAACACAAGACGTAATTGATAAAATTCAAATTGCGATGCAACATACCAAGAAAGATGGTACGGTGAATTGGAAAGATGGTGATGAGATTGAAGTGTGTCTTGCTGGAACTTTTGCTAATGATAAATTTATTACATTAATTAATCGTCGTACCAATCCTCGTCCTGGAAAATGAAGATTGCTATTATAACCGACCAACATTTTGGTGCGAGGAAAAATTCAAAGCATTTTCATAAGTATTTCCTTAAGTTTTATGAGGATATCTTCTTTCCTACTTTAGAACAGGAAGGTATTACTACTGTTATTGATATGGGAGATACCTTTGATAGTAGAAAGGGTGTTGACTTTTCTTGCTTAGGGTGGGCAAAGGTTAATTACTTTGACAGACTTAAGGAGATGGGATGTACTGTTCATAGTATTGTTGGTAACCATACAGCATATTATAAGAATACTAATGAAGTGAATGCAATTGATTTATTACTTCGTGAGTATGACAATGTACATATCTATTCAGAAACAACAAATATAAAGGTAGATAATTTAAGTGTTCTTCTTGTTCCTTGGATAAACAATGAGAATGAAGAAAGAACTTTATCAATGATTAAGAAGTCAAGTTCTCCTGTAGTAATGGGTCACCTTGAATTTAAAGGGTTTAGAATTCATAGAGGATATGTTATGGAGCAGGGTACTGATGTTAATTTATTTGATAAATTTGAAAGAGTTTATTCTGGGCATTATCATACCAGATCTGATGATGGAAAAATTTTCTATCTTGGGAATCCTTATGAGATGTTCTGGAATGACTTGGAAGATACTAGAGGTTTTCATATCTTTGATACGGAAACTTTAGAACATACTCCCATCAATAATCCTTATAGGATGTTCTATACCATTTATTATAATGATCACAACTATCAAACATTTGACACTCGTGAATTGGAGGATAAAATTGTAAAAATTATTGTTCGTAAAAAAACTGATCCTAAGAAATTTGAAAAATTCATCGATAAGATGTATAATAGTAATGTACATGAACTTAAGGTGGTTGAAAATTTCCAAATACAGGAAACTGAGGATTTTGAAGCATACGAATCTGAGGATACTATTTCCATTCTGAATAGGTATGTTGAAGAATCAGAAATCTCTCTTGAGAAATCAAGGATACAGGAGGTTATTCAAAGTGTATATCAGGAGGCTTGCGAAACAGTTTAATGTATATCCTAACAATTGAAGGAAAGGAAAATGAAGGAGCATACTCTGTTAAAAATGATCAGGGCAATCATGTTCTTTATCTTTTTGAAGATGAGGATGATGCTTGTCGATATGCTATGATGTTAGAGGAGGATGATTATCCTGAGATGCATGTCATTGAAGTTGAACCTGATATGATGATTGGGGTCTGTGAACAACATGGATATGAATACACAGTCATAACCCAAAATGATATCGTAATACCACCAAAAACAAAACATGATTTTATTTGAAAATATCCGATGGAAGAATTTTCTTTCTACGGGTAATCAATATTCTGAAATTAATTTAAAATCACATGCCACTACATTAATTGTAGGGGAAAATGGTAGTGGTAAGAGTACAGTACTGGATGCACTTACTTTCAGTTTATTTGGTAAACCTTTCCGTAGAATTAATAAGGGTCAGTTAATAAATTCAACTAATGAAAAAGATTGTAGGGTAGAAGTAGAATTTTCTATCGGAACAACTAATTGGAAAATAGTAAGAGGAATAAAACCAAATCTATTTGAGATTTATAGGAATGATAAAATATTGGATCAATCTGCTAATGCTAATGATCAACAGAAGTGGTTAGAGCAGAATGTAATTAAGATGAATTATAAATCTTTTACTCAGATTGTAATTCTTGGTAGTAGTACGTTTGTTCCTTTCATGCAATTGACTGCCACAAATCGTAGAGAAGTTATTGAGGATTTATTGGATATAAAAATCTTTTCTTCAATGAATAATATTATTAGAGATAAGATACGTCAAGAGAAGGAAGTAATTACTACTTTAGATTTAAAGAAAGAATCTCTTAATGATAAAGTAGGTATGCAAGAGAAATTTATGAAGGAAATAGAGAGTCGTGGTAAGGAAAATATAAAAGATAAGGAAGGTAAGATTAAACAATTAGCAATTGAAATTGATACTAAGATTGAACATAATCAACTCATACAATCTAATGTAGATGACCTTACAAAAGAGCAAGAAGAAGTAACTGGTGCAGGGAAAAAGTTAGTAGAACTTAACAATTACAGAGGTAAGATATCACAAAAGGTAGCGTCCGTTACGAAGGATCATAAGTTCTTCACACAAAATACAGTTTGCCCTACTTGCACACAATCTATAGATGAAGACTTCAGAATAAATAAAATCAATGACGCTCAAACTAGAGCAAAGGAGTTGCAATCTGGTTACGATAAACTGGAGGAAGCAATTAAAACAGAACAAGAGCGAGAGCGTCACTTTACCCATTTATCTAAGGAGATCACTAAACTCACGCATGGCATTTCTAAAAACAATACAACTGTATCTGGTTGCCAGAGACAGGTCAGAGAACTGGAATCTGAAATTCAAACACTTACCAGTCAACTTGAAAACAGAAATACTGAGCATGACAAGTTAGAAACATTTAAGCAAAATCTCCAGGAAACCTACGACGCATTGGTCAGTCGTAAGGACACAATCAAATATTACAACTTCACATACGGTCTATTGAAAGATGGTGGAGTTAAGACTAAAATCATCAAGAAGTATCTACCGTTGATAAATCAACAAGTAAACCGTTATCTACAGATGATGGACTTCTACATAAACTTTACTCTTGATGAGGAGTTTAATGAAACCGTTCAGTCTCCAATACATGAAGACTTCTCTTATGCATCGTTTAGTGAAGGTGAAAAACAAAGAATTGATTTAGCACTTCTCTTCACATGGAGGGAAGTGGCTAAGTTTAAGAATTCAGTCTCGACCAACTTAATGATATTGGACGAAGTGTTTGATAGTTCATTAGATGGACAAGGGACAGAAGAATTTTTAAAGATCATCCGATATGTAATTGAGGATGCTAATATCTTCGTTATATCCCATAAGACTGGGATGGAAGATAAATTTGAAAACCACATTCGATTTGAAAAACTTAAAGGATTTAGCAGGATGGTATTATGATGGACAACATTAATGTTGGAATTGTTGGTAATGGTTTCGTAGGAAATGCAGTTTACCAAAACCTACGAGATAAAGTAAAAACAAAGATTTATGATGTGGATAAGAACCGATGTCTTAATCCACTAGAAGAAGTTATACAACAAGATTTTATTTTTGTCTGTCTTCCAACCCCAATGAGAATGGATGGAAGTTGTGATCTCTCTATTCTGGATAAATTTTTTGAAGATCTACCAGATCATTTAACAGGAACCTTTGTTATTAAATCTACTGTTCCTGTAGGTACAACTAAGAAGTACATTGAAAGACATAATGTAATTCATAATCCAGAATTTCTCACCGCACGAAATGCTGTAGAGGATTATGCCAAAGCAGAAAGAAATGTTGTCGGGGGTAGTCAGGAACTGTGTCTTGATTTTGTTCGTTTCTTTGAGCAGTGTTTTCCTGAAATCCAAAGTATCATTACCTCCTCGGATGAGAGTGAAGCAATCAAATATTTCTCTAACGTATTCCTTGCCTATAAGGTAGCATACTTCAATAAGATATATGATTTATGTCAATCGGTTGGAATGGATTATGATACAGTATGTGAGGGAGTTACTGCTGATAGTAGAATAGGTAAATCACATACTCAAGTTCCTGGTATAGATAATGATAGGGGATTTGGTGGAACATGTTTCCCTAAAGATCTAAACTCCTTGATTGTTCAGATGGAATCTCATGGAGTAAATGCTGACATGCTAAGAGAAGTATGGAAGTATAATGAACAAATTAGAAAAGTTATTGATTGGCCAGTGACATGAAAGTATTAGTAACAGGACACCGTGGTTTTATTGGTCGGTATGTTTTTGCTGACTGGAGAACTGAATTAGGTTATGATGTAAAAGGTATTGATCACCCAGATGATGTGGGAGATTTTGCTGGTGGTGATTTTGATTTAGTTATTCACCTTGCAGCATGGGCAGATATTCGTGAGAGTCTTCAGAAACCAGAAGAGTATTATGAGAATAATGTAGTAAAAGCAAAACCATTATTCGATTGGTGCAGAAATACTAATACAAGACTTCTCTATGCTTCCTCAAGTGCAGTTGATGGTGCTTATTGGAATAATCCTTATGCAATGAGTAAGTGGGTTAATGAACAGATGGCACCACCAAACAGTGCAGGAATGAGGTTCACAACCGTCTACGGCCCTGATAGTCGGGACAATATGATGTATGGAATGCTAAAGGATAAAACTGCACCATATGTAACGAACCATAAGAGAGATTGGATTCATGTTAAGGATGTTTGTCGTGCTATTAGGCATCTTGCTCCTAGTACTGTTTGTGGACCTGTACCTGTTGGGTATGGGGAATCTATACCAGTAAGAAAATTAGCAGAAGCATTTGGACAAAAAGATCTTCCAGTTAAAGAGTATACACCTGGTGAGGTTGATGATAATGTGGCAGATATTTCTATTATGGCAAGCACTGGGTGGATGCCAATGATTAATATTTTGGATACGATAAATGATTAGTTCTTGCGTTCAACAAGGAGACAATCCTGCAACCTTAAATCCAGTTGGTACTGCAGATCCAAATTCATATACTGTTTGTGGAGGTATGGATACTGGTGATTCTGAAAACTGGGGTTTTAATAAGGAAGAAGATGCCGACTTATAAACAATCAGTTGTATCATATCCAAATTCAGCAAAAAGATTTTTATTTGTTCATATTCCAAGAACTGCTGGTAGGTTTTTGGAAGAGAATTTTTTAGATAATGGATTTGAACCTGAACAGAAAATATGGGATACTTTAGATGGAATAGAAATTGCTCATTTTGATAGATCTCTTTATGAAAAACATTTTGATATAAAGGATATTCCTCATTTTACTATTGTAAGAAATCCTATTGATAGATTTTTTGGATGTTCTATTTTTCTGAAAAGAATGTATGGTGATGATATACAAGAAGCAATGGAAGATGAAATGATGTTCTATCAGATGCTACAGAATTTTCCTTTGTCACAGGCAGTTAATTGGTTTAGACCACAAGTAGATTTTCTTACAAGTGAAACTAATATATGGAAATTTGAGGATGGATTTGGTGATGATTTTGCTGAATGGTTGAGTGGTGTACTGGGAGTAAGGTTTACAGTCAATGAAATTAATCCAGATAATGTTAAGAATATTAACAGACAGAAATTGAATTTAGAGTATCTTGAACCAGATCATCAAAAGAGGAAGCTTGACAAGAGTGTTAAATTGGTAAATAATATCATGACTCTTTACGAGAAGGACATTGAGCAACTCTATCCCGAATTGGCAACACCATTCGAAGAAGGAACCTAAACGAACCTTGAAACCACAGGCCTTGCGTCAAGCAAAGCAAAGGTTACAAAATATTAAGATGCGTTACATGACCTCCCAGAAGCGGAGGTCTTCTTGTATTATAGGTATATCGAACGAAAACACAGATGCCAGTACAGCAAGAAATCAAATCACAACTCGCAAGGTTGCTTGCTACTGAAGACCTTGTAGTAGAGCACAAGAACGTAGAGACTGCACAGTTTAATGTTCATACTCGTGTATTGACATTACCTTTATGGAAGTGTACTGGTGATGTATATGATATGTTGGTAGGACATGAAGTGGCACACGCACTTTTCACTCCAGATGAAGATTGGACTGAGAAGGTTCAAATTCCTCAACAGTTTGTGAATGTATGTGAGGATGTAAGAATTGAAAAAAAGATGAAGCGTAAGTATCTTGGAATTGCCAAGACATTCTATAGGGGATATAATGAACTTAATGATAAAGATTTTTTTGAGATAGAAGATGAAGATATTGATAAGTTTAATCTTGCTGATAGGATTAATTTACATTACAAGATTGGTTCGTTCATTGATGTATCTTTTTCAGATGTTGAAAAGGAGATTGTCGATTTAGTTGGATCTGCTGAAACTTTTTATGAGATGTTAGATGCTTCTAAAATTTTATATGAATACTGTAAGAAGCAACAGGAGCAAGAGGAGAAAATTAATTTAGAAAATCAACCAGAACAGAAGGGTAAATTAGATTTTGAATTACCTTCACCTTCAACAGAAGATGGAGAAGATGGAGAACAAGAAGATTCTGAAGGTGAGTCTAAACAGTCTCCTCAAATGGAAGAAAGTGGAAATGCAGAAACTCAGCAAGAAGCAGGTGATTCTTTTGAACCTGAAGTGAGGACTGCTGATTCACTTGAAGAGAAATTGCAGGACTTTATTGATAGAGGAGGTGTAGATAGTGTTTATGTTGAAGTTCCTAAATTATATTTGAATGAAGTTATTATTTCTAATGAAGATATACATAAGGAAATTAATAGTAGTTTTGCCGAGCAAGAGAAAGAACTTAATGACCGTATTCATCAACATGATCCTCATTGGGATTGTTTCTTAGAAGTTGATTCTCGTTTTTTAGACTTTAAAAAATCTGCACAAAAGGAGGTAAGTTACCTTGTTAAAGAATTTGAATGTCGGAAAGCAGCTGACAATTATGCTCGTGCTAATACAAGTCGCACTGGGGTTCTCGATACAACGAAGCTTCATACATATAGATTCAATGAAGACATATTTAAGAGAATTACGACAGTTCCTGATGGGAAAAACCACGGATTAGTATTCATACTTGATTGGTCTGGATCAATGGCACATGTGATGCTGGATACTATTAAGCAATTATATAATCTTTTATGGTTCTGTAAGAAGGTTAATATTCCATTTGAAGTTTATGCATTTAGTAATGAATGGCATCGCACCAGTTATTATGGTAGTAATGATGATGTTAAAGAAAATTATGAAGCAAAGGAATACGATCTTCATGTTGAAAAGACTTTTGCCTTATTAAATCTTCTTACAAGTAAAGTTAATGCAAAAACTTTTGATAGTCAATTGTTGAATATATGGAGAGTTATAAGTGCTTTCCAACGTGATTATTATAGTGTTTACACTTATCCACATAAGTTAAGTCTTTCTGGAACTCCATTAAATGAATCATTAATTGCTCTTCATCAGATACTTCCAAAATTCCAAAAAGAAAATAAAGTACAGAAAGTTCAATGTGTTGTTCTTACTGATGGTGAAGCAAATCATCTTGCATATCGTAAGACAGTTAATCGTTCTTTTAGATATCTTGATGGTGAAGATGAAGATTACTTAGGGTGTAGGAATCTTAATCCGCATACCAGTTTCCTAAGAGACCGTAAGTGTGGTAAGGTTTATAAGTTTGGGTATGGGTATCATACATTTACTGATGCTCTTCTTACCAATCTTAAAGATAAATTCCCAACAGTAAACTTTATTGGGATGCGTTTACTTCCTAATCGTGATGCAATGAGATTTGCTAAACTTTATCATGGTGAATATGATAAAGAATATAATATCATTCAGAAAGATTGGAAGAAGCAAAAGAGTTTTATCATTAAGAATTCTGGATATGATGCATACTTTGGATTGTCTGCTTCTAACCTTGCTGATGATGCTGAGTTTGAAGTACAGGAGGATGCAACTAAAGCACAAATCAAAAGAGCATTTGCTAAATCTCTTAAAGTCAAGAAACTAAATAAAAAAGTTCTTGGTGAATTCGTTTCATTGGTGGCTTAATTATGAATAAAGAACAATTTCTTAAAGACATTGAAGATTGGGAAAGAGAGTATCTTGCTATGGATGCTGATCTTTCTAAACGACAGATAGACCTTCTTAAAGGGGAACCAATTAAGTCCCATGAAGGAATGCTTTATGGATCAATGTATGCTGATTGGAAGAGGAGGAAAGAACTATAAATATAAAAAAGTGTCACAAGGCATGAAGACATTTTCAGAATTCATGGTAGAATGTTCTCAGTTAGAGGAGAGCAGTTTAAGCCGTATCAAATCTAAATCTGATAAGAGTGGGATAGCAGCCCTCTCTGCTGATCGTGGTGACAAATCAAGAAAAGAAAATCAAGCAAGATCAAAGCAATTACAAAAAGATATTCGTGGTTCATTTGGTAGAGGACCAACTAAAGTAAAGGGATCATATTTAGAAAAAGATAAGGAAACAGGAAAGGAAAGAAAGGTAAAAGAGAAAAGTTATGTTATAGATCGTGGTAAACTAAGTAAAAGGGACTTTAAGAAAAAGGTTAAGAAACTTGGTAAGAAGTATAAGCAGGATTCTGTCTTGACTCAAACGAAAAAAACTGCTACACTCCATAGAACCAGGAAAGGTGGATTAGACAAAAACAAAAAAGGAGAAAATGTGGGTAGGTTTAAACCTCAAGGTAAAAACCCATACGGGCAATCCCAAATTAAAGGAAAAACTTTCTCATATGGAGATTAAATGACACAACCTTATGATGACTCCAATTGGAGAGAAGAATACAAAAGTTACACCAGTAACAAAAGGCATCTTGAATTGTTGGAGAATGGTCCTAAACAACTTTCTCAAGCATGGATATTGGGTGCTTTATATAATAAATGGAAAAAGATGAAGGGATATGATAAATTAGATCCTAAAGAAAATGAAGGTCAGTGCCAAAGCAGTTTGAAGGAATGGGAGGCAAGTGTTAAGAAATATCAACATTAACTGACATGGGGTTTTAAAGCCTCTTCAATGGTCTATAATAAGGTCATTGAAACGAAACTACATTATGACTGTACCATTTGAACTTAAGATGACTGAACAAGAAGCATTTGATGGATTGAAAGCATCCTTTGGAAAAGAATTTGTAGCTGCTGATGTTCGTGCTTTTTGTAAGATCAATGATATTGCATATGCAACCGTCACTAAAAAAATTAAACAATATAAAGTAGGTAAAGGTAAGTGGAACCTTGAAGTAACTACAAGGGCAGTTGAGAATATTGAAAATTCATTTAAAGCACCTTCAGTTCAACCAAATGTTACAGAGAATTTGGTTCCAAATAAAGATGATACGTTTGTAAAATTTGGACCATTCACGGATGTCAAAAAAATTATACAAAGCAAGCTTTTTTATCCTGCTTTTATTACTGGTCTTTCTGGGAATGGTAAAACATTCTCTGTAGAACAAGCATGTGCTCAACTTAACAGAGAACTTATTCGTGTAAACATTACTATTGAAACTGATGAAGACGATCTTATTGGCGGTTTCCGTCTTGTTAATGGTGCCACAGTCTGGCATAACGGCCCAGTCATTGAAGCCCTTGAGCGAGGGGCAGTATTGTTACTTGACGAGATCGACCTTGCCTCTAATAAGATTCTATGTCTCCAATCAATTCTTGAAGGGTCTGGGGTCTTCCTCAAAAAAATCGGAAAATTCATCCGACCTGCAAAAGGATTCAACGTCATCGCCACAGCAAATACTAAAGGTAAGGGATCCGAGGACGGGAGATTCATTGGAACTAACGTGCTCAACGAAGCCTTTTTAGAAAGGTTCCCTGTAACATTTGAGCAAGAATATCCAGCACCTTCTATTGAGAATAAGATTCTTAAGAATGTTGCTGATACTTTAAATGTTACTGATATTGATTTCTGTAAGAGATTAGTTGATTGGGGTGACATTATTCGTAAGACATTCTATGATGGTGGTATCGAAGAGATTATCAGTACTCGTAGATTGGTTCACATTCTTCGTGCTTATAGTATCTTTAAGAATAAAGCAAAGGCAATTGAAGTGTGTGTTAATCGTTTCGATGATGAAACAAAGCAAGCATTTCTTGAACTTTATGATAAAGTTGATAATGATTTTGAGTTGCCAAAACAGGAGATTTGAGGTATGATTAATGCATGGAGTTTAGCATGGGAAGAAATGAATGGAACTATGGATGAAACATATCCAATAAGAGAGGATGTCCCACCTGAGTTGTGGGACAAACCTATACAAAAAGATTTTAAAGTAGAAGGAGATGATTATGAACATTCTCCATACTATTATGATTATAAACGTAATGACCCTAATGCAAAGAATCCATTTACAGATGCATTTGATTATATGATGGCTGAAGCAGTAGTTAGTGGTGATGATGGTTATCCATCAGAATTTACAACACTTTCCGATAATGATGATCAAATTGCACATCATATCGGTCTAAATAACGAGGGTCAAATAAAGGAGAATATGGATAGTATTAGAGAACCATCTGAAAGAAAAAGAGATGGTCGTTATAAGTATCATGAGGCAGAAATTATTGAAGACATTGAGGATTATGTCTCAAGCACTTACAATGGACACTATACAGGAACTAAACATGAGTTCCGTAATGTTCAGACAATAGATTTGATGGCATCAAGAGATCTTGCTTCTGATTTCTGTCAATCAAATATTATAAAGTATGGGAGTAGATATGGTAGTAAAGATGGAAAGAGTAAAAAAGACTTGATGAAAGTCATACATTATGCTATGCTACTATTACATTTTGATGAACACTACGGAAAACCATCTATGACCAGTGGAAACATTGATCACACAATGCCTTAATTATTAACTGAGAGAACACACTATGAAATTGTCTGATAAAACTCTGACATTATTGAAGAATTTTAGTACAATTAATCAATCTATTCTTTTCAAGCAGGGTACTTCATTACGAACTATATCTGTAATGAAAAACATATTAGCAGAGGCACAGATTGATGAAGATCTACCTAAAGATTTTGGTATCTATGATTTAGGACAATTCCTTAATGGAATGGGTTTACATCAAAGTCCTGAATTAGATTTTGAGGATGATAGTTATGTGGTGATAAAAGAAGGTAGGATGAAATCCAAATACTTCTTTGCAGATCCCAGTGTAATTGTTACTCCACCAGATAAAGAGATTACACTTCCTACTGAGGATGTATCTTTTACATTGAGTACAGATCAATTAGATAAGTTACTTAAAGCAGCAGGTATCTATCAGTTACCAGATCTATCAGTTGTTGGAGAAGCAGGAGTCGTTAAAGTTCTTGTTCGTGACAAGAAGAATGATACATCAAATGATTTCTCTATTATTGTTGGTGAAACTGATTCAACATTCTCATTTAACTTTAAGGTAGAGAATATTAAGATTGTTCCTGGTACCTATGATATTGTTGTATCACAAAAACTTTTGTCAAGATTTACTTGCCAAAATTATGCGTTGAAGTATTATATAGCTTTAGAACCTGATTCAACATTTGAATGAACATCTTTGTTACTGATCCAGCACCAGTAAAATGTGCTCAAGTCTTGCCCGACAAACATGTGGTCAAGATGCCTTTGGAAACATGTCAGATGCTTGCTATTGTTTGCTCTAAAAAATGGGGTCATGGGTTTGGTGAACTTCATAAAAAAGATGGAACACCATACAATACTGATAAAGGTGCTTTTCGTAATCACCCCTGTACAGTATGGGCAAATGAAACTATCATACATGCATGGTGGTTAGTTGCTCATGGATTTGCTTTATGTGAAGAGTATACTCATCGCTTTGGCAAGGTTCATAGTTGTGAGAAAACTATATTAGAGGCAGGGAATCTTATTCCCTTTACTATGGAAAGACCAAAATTCTTTACCCGTGCTATGCCTGATGAGTTTAAATATGACACAAGCATTGACACTTTTACTGCTTACAAAAATTACATTAGCAGCAAACCTTGGGTTGCATCTAATTATCTTCGTGACGAATCCAGAAAACCGAATTGGGTATGATTAGATTGTGGAGGATATGGAAGTATGCACTGGGTTCGTTCGCTGATGAGAAGACCAAGAGGTATGATAATAGTATACTCCTTGTTCGATCTTTCATCTTTCTTACTTATCTCATTACTAATCTTTTTATTATTAGCGGAGTAATCCGTCATTGGAACGACTTATGAGTGACTTTATATGGGTTGAAAAATATAGACCCAAAACAATTGACGAATGTATTCTCCCAGAGAGTATTAAGAAAACCTTTAGTGATTTTCTAAATAGGGGTGAAATACCAAATATGCTTCTTGCTGGCCCTCCTGGTGTTGGTAAGACAACGGTAGCAAAAGCACTATGTAACGAACTTGGAGTAGATTTTTATGTCATTAATGGATCGGATGAAGGACGTTTTCTCGACACTGTTCGGAACAACGCAAAGAACTTCGCATCTACAGTCTCTCTTAGCAGCGAGTCAAAGCATAAAGTCATCATCATCGATGAAGCAGACAATACCACTTCCGACGTACAGCTCCTTCTTAGAGCGAGTATTGAGGAATTCTCAGGAAACTGTAGATTCATCTTCACCTGCAACTATAAAAATAAAATCATCGAACCCCTCCATTCCCGTTGTGCGGTTGTCGAATTTGGAATCAAAGGTCAAGAGAAACCTAAAATCCAAGCAGAGTTCTTCAAGAGACTTAATACCATCTTGGAATCGGAACGGATTGCCTCCGATAAGAAAGTCCTCATCGAACTCATCAACAAACACTTCCCAGACTGGCGAAGAATCCTAAATGAATGCCAAAGATATTCTGTTAGTGGAAAGATAGACAGTGGTATTCTTGCAACTTTTTCTGACGTAGCTGTAAATGACCTCATTAAGAACCTTAAAGAAAAGAATTTTCCTGAAGTTAGAAAGTGGGTCGTTAGTAATTTGGACAATGATAGTTCTGTACTTCTTCGTCGTATCTATGATGCTCTTTATGACTCCTTGGTTCCTAATACTATTCCTGCCGCCGTTCTTATTGTTGCGAAATATCAATACCAGATAGCATTTGTAGCAGATCAAGAGATAAATTTACTTGCCGCATTAACGGAGATTATGGTAGAATGTAACTTCAAGTGAAGAAGTATGCTCCATTTAAATTGGACTGCTTTGGATTTTTAGGAATCATTTTATTACTATTTGGTATTGGTTCTATTGTCGTTAGTATTTTTGCTGTTATGGAGAACATGAAATGAAGAAATTAACTTTAGAAGAACTGGGTATTTTATCTGTATTGTATCTTGAATTTTTTGTTAAGAAATGCCTATGGAAGTCTTATGAGGTCTATAATAAAATAGATCAATGGAACTTCAATCGAAAACTACCTAAGTGAAATGACTGAAAATTATTATAGAGTAGTAGCATCTACTCCAACTCGTGATCCTTATCCAGTCTATAAATTTTATAATGAACCTGAAGATTGGTCTTGCAATGGAACTGTTAAAGTTTCTTGCAAAGATGGTAGGGTTAATGTTACAATATTTGAAAAGGATTCCATCAAAGTCCATACATTAGAAGTATATTCTGATGATGGCCCTGTTGGTGCAAGACTTACTGAACAATGTGAAAATCCAGCATGAAGACATTATCCAAAAAACAAAGACATCAAGTTAAATCCAGATGGTATTATATCTTCTGGGGTACTGCTACAGTTGCGGTTGTTAGTGGTCAAATTTTTGTAGGAAACGGTTTCCGTAGAATGGCAGAAAGTCTTGATGATGTATTAGATTCTCCTATCATCTTAGATATTGGTCCTCGACATAATCCAATGTATGATGACCCAATGATTATACGATGATCATAAGTGAGACAGATGCTACTTGGGCTGCTGACGAATTTATTGATTACTTTAAAAATTTTACATCAATTGAAGATTATCTTAAGTATGTAAAGAAGGAGGTAGTTGCTCAAACAAATCAACTCTTCCCTTTAGAAGATGAATTTTTTAATGAAGATATTCATCCAGAAGAGATGGATTTTGAAGTTAAATTTGTGGGGAATAGATTTGAACAATCTGTTCCACAGGATCATTATAATAATCTATTAGCAGCAGTATCTTCTCATAATAATGAGAGTAATATTCCTGGTAGAGAATTGCGTTGGGTGGTATATGAAAAGAGAACACAGAAGGTTGTAGGGTTTATACGGTTCGGTTCTCCGACTATCAATTCAAAACCAAGAAATGTATGGTTGGGTAAACCGCCCAATCTTTCTGTGTTTAATCGTCATGCTGCAATGGGATTTGTTATTGTCCCATCTCAACCTTTCGGTTATAATTATCTTGGTGGTAAATTACTTGCATTAATGTGTGTATCTCATTTTGCAAGGGAGACTTTGAATGAAGTATTTAATAAGGATATTGCTTTATTTGAAACCACTTCATTATATGGTTCTACGACTTCTGCATCACAGTACGATGGTCTTAAACCGTTTATGAGGTATAAAGGTTTAACTGAAAGTAAGTTTCTTCCTTTACTTCATGATGAGGTGTTTCATAAACTTCACGATCACTTTACTATATTAAATAATAATAAACCATTAACTCTCAATACTGCATCATCTAAAAAAATGAAAAGACAAAATAAGATGATTTCATGGATTAAGAAGTCTTTAAAAAATCAAGATAAACTTAATGAGTTTAATTCAGTAATTGATATGGCATTTGGTTTAACGCAAAAGAAAAGGTTTTATATTTCTGATTATGGATACTCTAATGTTCGGGAGGTTATTAATGAACAACAAGATAAACTGGTTACTGGCCCCAATTGGGATAAGTTTCATCTTGATAATATTATTTCTTGGTGGAAGAGAAAAGCAACAAAAAGATATGATAGACTTCACCGAGATAATCGCTTCAGAGATAAGATCGAACTCTGGACAAATGATGATGACATTCAGATTATAAGATGACTGAACTTAAAGATTGGTTGAATTCTATCAACTTTACAAAACAAGATTTAAGAGAAGAAGACCCTGATGTAATTAAGGATTATTCTCCTTATGTTATTAACCGTTGTCTATCAGGGAATCTTGATTGTATTATGTTTGTAAATGAGATGAATAAATATTCTTTTTTAGATAAAGACCTCCAATATTCTTTTTATCTAAATACACTTAGGAAAAAGAAGAGATTCAGTCCCTGGCTCCGTAAGGATAAAGTCACAGACCTCGAAATCATCAAACAATACTATGGTTATAGCAACGAAAAAGCAGCAAATGCTTTGAAGATATTAACCCCCGAACAAATCAAATTTATTAAACAACGACTTGATACTGGAGGAATGAAATGACAACGGCGACTGTTGAGCCCACTGTAGAGTGGTCTCAAGATAAGATGTTAGAGGTGGTTTTAAATGAACCTGATGATTTCTTAAAAGTAAGGGAAACTCTAACCAGAATTGGTGTAGCATCAAGAAAGGAAAAGAAACTCTATCAGTCCTGCCATATTCTGCATAAGCAGGGAAGATATTTTATCGTACATTTTAAGGAGTTGTTTGCCCTTGATGGAAAACACGCTAACCTTACTGTTAACGATGTTCAGCGTAGGAATCGTATTGCTCGTTTGCTTTCTGATTGGGGTCTCATATCAATAGTAAAGGAAACTGATGTTGAAGATATAGCACCTCTTAATCAAATTAAAGTTTTATCTTATAAGGATAAAGGAGATTGGATACTGGAACAGAAGTATAATATAGGTAAGAAGACTAAACCGCAGGAAACCGAATAAAAAAGTAGGGGATTCAACATCCCCTTTTTTTATGGTCCGTGCTATAAATATAGGTGAACGCCGCAAGGGTTCACACAATCAAAACTCGCTTTTAAAGGAGGCTATTATGACTAACTTAGCAAGGTATCATGCTGAGAATCTTCCAGAACTTTTTGAGAAGATTAATAGAAACAGCATAGGTATGGAGGATTACCTAAATCGTTTCTTCAATGATGCAAGAACAGAAAATTATCCCCCTTACAATATAGTTCAGATAAACAATGTAGAAACCAGACTTGAGGTTGCTCTTGCTGGATTCAAAAAGAAAGAAGTTAAAGTTTATACTGAGTTTGGTAAACTAATTGTTGAAGGGAAGAAGGAGGAGAAAGAGGATAAGGACTTCGCATTCAAAGGACTTGCTCAAAGGTCTTTCCAGAGAGCATGGGGTATCACTGATGACACAGAGGTACAGAAAGTTGAATTTGAAGATGGATTACTTACTGTTACAGTAGGTAAGATTGTTCCCGAACATCATGCTCGTAAAGACTGGCTATAAATACAATTAGTTCGAGATGGATCAGCACCTTGTCATTGACAGGGTGTTTTTTCTTTGTTATAATATCGGGAGGTATGAATAAGTTATGACTGTTAAAGTCTTAGTTTTGAAATCTGGTGAAGATGTCATTGCTGATGTTCAGGAGATGATGTCTTCTAAAGATCAAGTGATGGGATATTTTCTGAATAAACCTTGTGTTGTAAAGTTGCAAACAAGCAAACCCACACAAGATGAATTAGATCCAAAACAACCAGAGAAGCAATCAGATGTTTCTGTCTCAATGTATCCTTGGATGCCTCTTGCAAGAGAGAAGGCAATTCCAATAAGTACTGATTGGGTAGTTACTATGATAACTCCTGTAGAAAAGATTCAAGAAATGTACGAAAAGGATGTATTAAAAGATGACAGAGAAGAAACCAATTCAACTTCTAATTCTGACGAACAATCTAAAGTTGGTCTCACAGATTGAAGAAATGCCAGCAGCAGTTCCAGGAGAACCTGATTGTAAATTAACTGAACCATTTGTAGTTGGAGCACAAGATACTCTTGCTCCTTGGTTGGTTGATGTTACCAATCAGAATACTTTTATGATATCATCTGATAAGATATTAACTCTTATTGATCCAAAACCTACACTACTTGAGAAATATGAAAAACTTCTTAAGCCTACTCTAAGTGTTGTTCAACCAATTCCACCAAATCCACCTACTCCACCGAATCCACCTACTGATTAAGTGAAATTCTATACTAATGTACAATTGATCGGTAATCAATTCCTTGTTAGAGGAGTTGAGAATGGAAAGAGGTATGAGCATAGGGATGAATTTTTCCCTACGTTATTTGTTAAGTCTAAAAAGAAGACTAAATATAAGACGTTGAGTGGAGAAGCAGTTGAAGCAATTCATCCAGGCACGGTACGAGATTGTCGTGAGTTCTATAAGAAATATGATGATATTGAGAACTTTGAGATTTACGGGAATGACCGATATATTTACCAGTATATTTCAGAGAAATACCCAGAGGATGAAATCAAGTTTGACATATCTAAAGTTAAGCTTGTTACTTTGGATATTGAAGTTGCGTCTGAGCAAGGTTTCCCTGATGTGGAATCGTGCGTTGAAGAGATTCTGGCAATCACAATACAAGACTATACAACTAAGCAGATTACTACTTGGGGAAGTAAACCCTTTAAGAATGATAGGAAGGATGTAATATATCACCACTGTCCTACAGAGCATGAACTCTTAGGTTCATTCATTAATTATTGGATGCAGGATGTTCCAGATGTTATTACTGGATGGAATATACAACTATACGATATTCCATATATTTGTAAACGTCTGAGAAGAATTCATGGTGAGAAGTTAATGAAACGTATGTCACCTTGGGGACTTGTCTCTGAAGGCGAAATACAGTTGATGGGACGTACTCATACTACATTTGATGTTGGTGGTGTAACTCAATTAGATTATCTTGATCTCTATAAGAAGTTTACATATAAGGCACAAGAGTCATATCGACTGGATTATATTGCAAGTGTTGAATTAGGTCAGAAGAAATTAGACCACAGTGAGTTTGATACGTTTAAGGATTTCTACACAAAGGGTTGGCAAAAATTCATTGAGTATAATATAATTGACGTTGAACTTGTTGACCGTCTGGAAGACAAGATGAAACTAATTGAACTTGCACTTACAATGGCGTATGATGCTAAGGTCAATTATAATGATGTATTCTATCAAGTGCGAATGTGGGATACGATCATTTATAATTATTTGAAGAAGAGGAATATTGTTATTCCTCCTAAAAACCGTTCATCTAAAAACGAAAAGTACGCAGGGGCTTATGTCAAGGAACCGAAACCAGGACGCTATGATTGGGTGGTCTCTTTTGACCTTAATAGCCTGTATCCTCATCTTATTATGCAGTACAATATCTCGCCAGAGACACTCAGGGAAACTCGACATCCCAGTGCGAGCGTTGAAGGGCTTTTAAAACAACAGACAGAGATAACTGAGGATTATGCTACTTGTGCAAATGGAGCACAGTATCGTAAAGATGTTCGTGGGTTCTTACCAGAACTTATGGAGAAGATGTATAGTGATCGTGTCATCTTTAAAAAAAGAATGATACAGGCAAAGAAAGATTATGAAAAGAAACCAAGTAAAGCACTCACAAAAGAAATTGCCAGATGTAATAATATCCAGATGGCAAAAAAGATATCGCTTAACAGTGCTTATGGTGCTATTGGCAATCAGTATTTTCGATATTACAAATTGGCTAACGCTGAAGCCATTACCTTAAGTGGTCAAGTTTCTATCCGATGGATAGAGAACAGAATGAATCAAAAGATTAATAAGATCTTAAAAACGGAGGATGTCGATTATGTTATTGCTTCAGATACTGATTCCATTTATCTTAATTTGGGGCCTTTGGTCGAGACTGTATACAAGGGCAGAGAGAAAACTAATGAGGGCATTGTCACGTTCCTTAATAAGGTCTGTGAAATGGAATTTGAGCCTTATATTGAAAGTTGCTACCAAGAACTGGCCGACTACGTAAATGCATATGATCAGAAAATGGTCATGGCACGAGAGAATATTGCTGATAGGGGTATATGGACTGCGAAGAAAAGATACATCTTAAATGTATGGGATAGTGAGGGTGTTCGTTATGAAGAACCCAAACTAAAGATGATGGGTATTGAAGCAGTTAAATCTTCAACACCAGCACCTTGTCGTAAGATGATTAAGGATGCATTGAAACTTATGATGAATAAGACTGAGGATGATGTAATTGATTATATTGAGAAGTGTCGTAAGGAGTTCAAGACATTACCACCAGAAGATATATCATTTCCACGAACTGCATCTAATGTTGAAAAATATAAAGCACATGCTACAATATATGCAAAAGGAACTCCTATACATATACGGGGTGCATTATTATACAACCATTATGTTAAAAAGCATAAGGTGGATAATAAGTATTCTCTTATCCAAAATGGCGAAAAGATTAAGTTCTGTTACCTGAAGAAACCTAATATTATTCACGAGAATATTATTTCGTTTATTCAGGATTTTCCTTGTGAAATTGGACTTGACAAGTACATAGATTATGACTTACAATTTGAGAAAGCCTTCTTGGAACCACTTAAAGCAATCTTAGATGCTATTGGGTGGAATGTTGAAAAAACTGTAAACCTCGAATCCTTTTTTACTTAAATGGACTTACCTGTAGACGACAAAGAACTTGCTACAATTATTAAAGCAATGACTCTTGGTGGTGATACTGCATTGTATCAGAAACTTAAATTAGTTAAAGAAACAAGGGATGCAAATCCTGGTGGGCCTTATAAGAAAATACTTCGTGAATCTCATGGTATGGTAATCTAATGTTTTTTGAAAAAGTTAGTCTTGTGACTGGAGGATTTGATCCACTCCATAGTGGACACATATCCTACTTTAAGAGAGCAAAAGATCTCTCTAATTATTTGGTGGTTGGACTTAACACTGAAGAATGGTTGACTCATAAGAAAGGACAATACTTTCAATCTTGGGTTGAACGTGCTGAAATTATTAGACATTTAGAGATGGTTGATGCGGTTATTTCTTGGGAGGATGATGAGCAGGGTTCTGCTTGTGGTGCTATTGAAAAATGTTTAGATATTGCAGAGAAAGTTATTTTCTGTAATGGAGGTGATAGAGGTAAAGAAAATACTCCAGAACTTGATAGGTTCGGTGATAATCGTAGAGTTGATTTTAGATTTGCTGTTGGTGGTGATTATAAAGAGAACAGTAGTTCTTGGATTTTGAAAGGTTACTTTGAAAGGCAGCGTAAATTATTAGGTATTTGATATGGATTTTTTAAAGGAGATTGTAAAGGAAATTGGTGATGACTTCACCCAACTCGCAAAAGACATCGACGGAGAAGAAAGATACATCGACACAGGTTCGTACATCTTTAATGGACTTGTTAGCGGTTCCATTTTTGGCGGTGTTTCTTCTAATAAGATTACTGCCATCGCTGGCGAGTCTAGTACTGGCAAAACTTTCTTCTCCCTCGCAGTTGTCAAGAACTTTTTGGATACTAATCCTGACGGTTACTGTCTTTATTTCGATACTGAAGCTGCTGTTAATAAAGGATTACTTGAATCTCGTGGACTTGATTTAAGTAGAGTTGTAGTAGTAAATGTAGTTACAATTGAAGAGTTTAGGAGTAAAGCACTTAAGGCAGTTGATATATATTTAAAGACCAACACAGAAGATCGCAAACCGTGCATGTTTGTGTTAGACTCCTTGGGGATGCTTTCTACCGAAAAGGAGATTACTGACACACTTAATGATAAGCAAGTTCGTGATATGACCAAATCTCAACTTGTTAAAGGGGCATTCAGAATGTTGACTTTAAAACTTGGTCAAGCAAATATTCCACTTATAGTTACAAATCACACTTACGATGTCATTGGTTCTTATGTCCCTACAAAAGAAATGGGAGGAGGTAGCGGCCTCAAGTATGCAGCAAGTACGATCATTTATCTTGGAAAGAAAAAGGAAAAGGATGGTAAAGAAGTCATTGGAAACATTATCAAAGCAAAGACACATAAATCACGTTTAAGTAAAGAGAATAAACAAGTTGAAATACGTCTCTATTATGATGAACGTGGACTTGATAAGTACTATGGTCTTTTAGAATTAGGAGAGATAGGAGGACTATGGAAGAATGTTGCTGGTAGATATGAAATCAATGGAAAGAAAGTTTATGGTAAACAGATACTTGCTAACCCAGAAGAATACTTTGATGAGTATGTAATGCAAGCATTGGATGAAGTAGCAAAGAAGGAGTTTAGTTATGGGTTATGAAGAACATAAAGATTATAAAAACTGGTATTAATGTTTCAAAGATTAAGGCACAGTTAGATAAGTACTCAAGTGATTGGGGTTCTCAAAAAGAAGGTAAGAATATAGAACTTAAAGATCCTCATGAGTACATTACATCTGTAGATGTACTTCAACTTATTATGGGTGGTATTGAAAAACCAGGACAACAAGTTGGTGATACTGAAATATGTCTTAAGACTGATGCATATAAACATCACAGTGAAGTTAGGAAAGTAATAAGGAAAATCTTTCCTAAGATATATCGTTGTGGTTTTCTTGCTTTACCTGTGGGTGAAGTAGTTGGAGCACATATTGATGAAGGAACTTATTACCAAGATAAGGATAGATATCATTTATCCATACAAGGACAGTATAAGTATTTTGTTGGAGATGAACATGTTGTGGTTGACCCAGGGACACTTTTGTGGTTTAATAATAAGATACCTCACGGTACTGTGAATCTTGGTGATAAGACCAGGATAACTTTTGTTTTTGATGTTCCTCATGGATAGTGTTGAGTTCTTAATTCTCAAAAATCTCATTCATAATGAGGAGTATGTCCGTAAGGTCATACCATTTTTGAAAGCAGAATATTTTGAAGACCTTAATCAAAAGGTTGTGTTTGAAGAGATAATTAGTTTTGTTCAGGAGTATAATCAACCTGCAACAAAAGAAGTTCTATGTATTGAAGCAGAGAAAAGAAGTGATATTAATGATAGTTCTTTTAAAGAGATTACTACACTGATTAGTAATCTTGATGACGAACCTTCTGAGTTTGAATGGTTAGTTAATACAACAGAGAAATGGTGTAGAGATCGTGCCATATATTTGGCATTGATGGAATCTATTCAACTTGCTGATGGTAAGGGTGAACAAAAAGGTAGAGATGCTATTCCTACTATTCTATCAGAAGCATTAGCAGTTTCTTTTGATAGTCATGTTGGACACGATTATTTGATTGATTATGAAGAACGATTTGAATCATACCATAGAAAGGAAGACAAGATACCCTTCGACTTGGAGTTCTTCGACAAGATCACCAAGGGAGGTCTCCCGAATAAGACGCTTAATATTGCTCTTGCTGGCACTGGTGTGGGTAAGTCTCTCTTTATGTGTCATTTTGCCTCTTCTGCTTTACTCCAGGGTAAAAATGTTTTATATATTACGCTTGAGATGGCTGAAGAAAAGATTGCGGAGAGGATTGATGCGAATCTTTTAAATGTTAATATACAAGATATTACAGATTTACCTAAACAGATGTTTGAGGATAAGGTAACTAAACTTGCTAAGAAAACACAAGGTGCTCTTATTGTTAAAGAATATCCTACTGCATCTGCTCACTCAGGACACTTTAAGGGATTACTTAATGAACTTGCCTTGAAAAAATCATTCAGACCTGATATAATATTCATAGATTATCTTAATATATGTGCCTCATCAAGATATAGAGGAAACTCAACAGTCAACTCATACTCATACATCAAAGCAATCGCAGAAGAATTACGGGGTCTCGCAGTTGAGGCGAACGTTCCGATTGTATCTGCCACTCAAACTACTCGTAGCGGCTACGGTAGTTCTGATGTTGACCTTACTGACACCTCTGAATCTTTTGGACTCCCTGCTACTGCTGACCTTATGTTTGCCCTTATTTCTACAGAAGACTTGGAAGGGTTGAATCAGATATTGGTTAAACAGTTAAAGAATAGATATAATGATCCTACAATGAATAAGAGATTTGTTGTTGGTATTGATAGAGCAAAGATGAGATTATATGATTGTGAGCAGCAAGCACAAGAGGATATCGTTGACAATGGACAAGAAGAAGAGTATAATCCTGAAGAGAAGAAACCTAAAAAATCGTTTAATGATTTTAAATTCTGAAGAATTATCTGAATTAATTAAGTTTGTTCAGGAACAACATAATCTTTCTACTTCTGAAAAAGAAACAGAATTTTGGTGTAATCTTTATTTGAAACTTAGGAATGAGAAGAATAATACTGAATAATATAAAATGGCCAACGGTATTGTTTATGATAACAATACATATTCTTGCTGGAGTTGCATTGCTTCCTCAATTTTGGAGTTGGGGTTCAGTGATAACTCTTTTAATTTTATATTGGGTGACAGCATGTTTAGGAGTTACATTAGGGTATCATAGATTATTATCACATAGATCATTCAAGGTTCCTCAATGGTTGGCAAGATTCTTTGCTACTTGTGGAGCATTAAGTGCTGAGTATGGCCCTGTTACTTGGGTTGGTTTACATAGACAACATCATAAGCATTCAGATAAAGCACTTGATCCTCATAATAGTAAGAGAGGAGCATGGTGGAGTCATATAGGATGGATGTTTTTCAGAGTACCTGGTGAGAAAAGAGTTAGGAGATATGCTGCTGATATGAGAAAAGATCCTTATTTTGTATGGTTAGATAAGTGGTTTATATTCCTACAAATTCCTTTAGGTCTTACACTTTATATTTTAGGTGGATGGTCATATGTATTATGGGGTATATTTCTTAGATTAGTTGTAGTATATCATGTTACATGGTTGGTTAATTCTGCAACTCATATGTGGGGTACAAGAGCATATGAAACTGAAGATAGTTCTTATAATAATAAGTGGGTAGCAGCACTTACATTTGGAGAAGGTTGGCATAATAATCACCATGCATATCCAAGTTCAGCAAAACAAGGTTTACAACGTGGACAGATTGACTTAACATGGTATCATATAGTATTATTAGATAAACTTGGTTTAGCAAAAAACATTCGCATATTTTAAAATGACAGTAGACACAAAAAAATATCTGGAATTTGTTACAGGAGTTACAAGTCTTCCCAGTACAGATTTAGCAGCATTATTATCACGCATTACAGAGTTGGATGTAACTGATGATTGTGATGTTCCTCGTTTATTAACTGCTGCTCTTGGACTTACTGCTGAAGCAGGTGAGTTCACTGAGGTAGTAAAGAAAATTATTCTTCAAGGAAAACCATATAATGAAGAGAATGTTTTTCATATGAAGAGAGAGTTAGGTGACATCTGTTGGTATCTTGCTCAAGCATGTATGGCACTTGATACTACATTTGATGAAATAATTGAAATGAATGTTGATAAATTAAAAGCAAGATATCCTGGTGGAGAGTTTGATGTTCATAATTCAGAGAACAGAGTAGAAGGGGACTTATAAAAAAGTGTCACAAGGGTACTTGACCAGTACCCTATTTTTGGTATATACTAATAGTATAACAAAGAAAGAAATGAAAATTTTACTTGCGTCTGTTATTGCTTTGAGTTCTGTTACTCCTGCATTAGCACATCATCAACAGCATGGATACTCAGAAACTACTACTTGTTATAGAGAGGAGTATAGGGAAGAGTATGTTCCTGGTACTGAGAGCAATCCTGGTTATATAAAGTCTTGGAAGGATACTATTGAATATCCTTGCAGCAGAACAAGGACAACAAGAACATCAGAGAATACAACAAGAACTCGTGTGTATGAAGAGTATGATGAGAACGATTGTACTGATGGTAAGATTGCAGGTGCATTATTAGGTGGTGGTGCTGGTGCTGCAATGTCCAGAGGAGATGGACGCTGGTGGGCAATCCCATTAGGTGCAGTTGTTGGTAGTGCTATTGGATGTGATGCTGCTGGTGGTTAAATGGATTATAAATCTTCTGGTGTTGATATAGAAGCGGGTAATGCTTTTGTTGAAAAGTTAAAAGAGAAAGCACCTACTATTGGTGGTTTCGGTGGTATGTATAAGGTTCCTCGTGGATATGAGGAACCTGTTTTGGTTTCTGGTACTGATGGCGTAGGTACTAAGATTAATATTGCCAGAGTTGCTAATGACTATTCAACTATTGGTATTGATCTTGTTGCCATGTGTGTCAATGATATTATTACTTGTGGTGCCAAACCATTATATTTTTTAGACTATGTTTCTACTAAAAACATAGATGATAATGTTGCTGACATTATGGTTGGTATTCTTAAAGGATGTGAGATGGCAGGAGTAGATCTTATTGGTGGAGAGACTGCTGAACATCCAAGAGCAACAGATTATGATTTAGCGGGATTTTGTACAGGTATTGTTGAGCAGAGTGAAGTTATAGATGGAAGTATTATTAAGAAGGGTGATAAAATTATTGGTATAGAAAGTAGTGGTCTTCATAGTAATGGATATAGTTTAATTAATGATATGTTATGGAGGCATAAGATCTATTATAAGGATATGCCTGAGTTGCTTGAACCAACTACAATATATGTTCCATTGATTATGGATCTTTTAAAGGATTTTCCTATTCTTGGTATGGCACATATTACTGGTGGTGGTATTCCAGAGAATTTACCAAGATGTTTACCAGAAGGATTAACAGCAAGAGTTAATTATGATTCTTGGCCAATGCCAGAATTGTTTAGTAAGATTATGCTTGCGGGTGAGATTCCTGAAGAGGAAATGAAGAAAGTATTTAACTTGGGTATTGGATATTGCTTGGTAGTTCCACCAGAAGATGAATTAATTACTGATATTCAATTAAGGATATTTGGGCATGGGTATCAGTCTTGGACTATTGGCACTATAGAATAGTATAAATATATTGTAGAATAAAGTATTAAGGATAACCTCTCATGGGCTTAATGAAGGAACTCAATGATCTTAACAACATCTATCAAAAGATGTATGATGTCGATGAGGCAATGGAATTAACCAATGCTGATAGAAAGGCTAATACACCTGCATGGCAGAATAGACATAAGAAGAATCCTAAAACTGGTAAACCAATTTATAAGTTGGCAGGTCATCTTACAGCTAAAGTTCGTGAACCAGAGAAAGGTGCTCCACCTAAAGGTAGTAAAATGAAGGAGGGGTATGAGACTACGAAGAAGAAAGAAGTTCTTTCTGCAATGGATAAGCAGGGAAGAAAATTAAGTAAGAAAGATAAAGAGAAGATTGCTGACAAGGTAGTAAAGGACAAAGGTGATACAAGTAAGTCTGATGACAGATATGCTTATGAGGAAGTTACTCCTGAAATTAAAAAGTTAATTGAGTCTGGTAAGTTCTCTGCAAAAGAGATTGCTAATATTGCTGACATTCAGGAATCAGACATTGCTGCCATTCTTGCACGTTTAGAGAAGAAGAGAATTAGTAAGGGTGGTGATCCTGAAGAATCTCCTCTACCTGCTATGAGAAAGTATCATGCAGATAAGAAAAAGAAAAAAGTTAAAGAAGATTATTGGAATGAATTTGAGGAAGGTTATCAGCGTAACCCAGAAAAAGGTGAAGAAGAAGAAAGAAAAAGGAGTCAGAGGGTTCGTGGAGAAAGAACTCCTATGCCACCAAGAGGTGATAAGAAGAGAGAGGAGTTTGAAAGATGGTATGCTGCTAATGTCAGATAAGACACTTAGGCAATTTTCTGAAGATATAGAACAACGTAAGCAGACCCTGAAACAGAGGTCTGCTGATGCTGTTCAGAAATATAAGCAGAAAGCATTTGCATCAAGTCAGGTGATAGCCCAACGCCGTGCTGATCTATCTGATAGAGCAAAACAATCTGTTGCTGATATGTTAGCAAGAAAGAAAGAGCAAGAACAACAAAGAGCATCCGCAAAAGCAGCACAGCAAGAGAAGCAAGATATGAAGGATCAGATTAAAGCAGAATTAGAAGGTGAAAGAGAAGAAAGACAAGATGATAAAGAAGAAAAAAGAAAAGGTAGAGAAAGAAAGAGAATGGAAAAGGAAAGAAAAAGAGAGCAAGTTCAAAAAACTTTAGATTCAGTAGGATAAATAACTTTTGTATGTTATAGTATTAGGAGTGACAAATGCTACACATGAGAGAACAATTAATTGCAGCTGTTAAAGCACATGCACAAGGTGAAATTGCAAAGCATAGAGCAAACGTTAATGTTTACTTAGAACATCCTGCTGGTATTGGAGAGCATTCTGATATTACTGAAGCAATTCAAGTAGAGTTAGATAAGATTGCTCGTTACCATGATCAAGTTGAAGTGATAGACCATTACTTTAAGAGTTAGATGGCCTTTAAAGGAGATACAGCAGAACAGGAATCATTACAGTGTTTAGCTTGTGCTGCCTATCAGAGATTGGGTGATAAATTGGATATTACTACTCTGAGGCGGTTAATGGTTAATGGTAATTTTAAAAGTACAAAGCATGATGATAATGATACTATTTGGGATAATGTTGGTATTAGTAATAGAGTAAAGACAAATCTATCTAAATGGGCTAATAAACCCCAAGGTGAGGCGTTTTTAGATAAATGGCTTAATTCTTCAATATGGGTTGCAAAATCTTTAGATGTTGATAATATATACCAAGGAAATAACTATAGGTTTTATCGTGTAGATCAATTTCCTGGTAAAGGTACGCATAAAGATTTTAAACAAACATTTGCTACAATATTGAAGAATATAAAGGATGCTGCCAATGGACAAAATCTTGGTGACTTTGCTGATACTGTAAAGATATATGCTGATAAGAATATTAAACTCGCTCCAGATAAATGGAATCCTGCAGATTTTGTTGCTGTAAATAAAGGTGATGAAATGAAATGGGAAAATATTATTGAAAATTTTGTTAAAAATATAGGAAAACATACTACACTTACTGATGACTTAGAAAAATTTCTATTGAAGCAAAAAACAGCAAAAGAAGTTGAAGCAAAAGTAGAAATACTGAAACAAATGGCTATTTTGTATGAGTATAATAAAACAATAACAGCAGGTGTTGTTGATAAAGAGTTCATTCCAATTTCATTAAAACTTACTGAGCAAGCAAATCCTGGTGTTAGTTTTTCAAAAATATCTGAACCTGCTGATGTTGCAAAGTATTTTAAATTAAGAATTGAATATGATAAAAAATTTGAATATAAACCTGATACTAAAGAAGCAAAGGCTTGGTTTAGTATTAAAGGTGTGACTGGAATGGGAGGAAAATATTCTTTTACTATGAGAGCAGGATCTCCTGTAGAAAAACTTACTGGTGATGTTACTAATGAACTGAAAGACCTTGGAGTTGCATCTGCTCAAGCAGGAAAGGTTGCTTATTCAGTATCAACAAAGATAGCAAAATTGTCAGGTGGAAGGCGTGGATTTACAACTTTAAATAAGAAAAGAAGGGAATTATGGGACAAGTATACACCACCAGGAATGAAGAATCCTACTAAAGGAGTATTTTGGGACCATACTGTAAGTAGAACTCATGGTTTTACTAGTTGGAGAGTATTTGATACATTAGCAACGGTACATAATACAAATTTAAAAAGAGCTAGAGCTGAACTTGTTAAAGAAGGTAAGGAACTTACTAGAGAACAACTTGGATTTGGTATGAGGATAAGTGAAAAAGGAAGACCTAAAAGAGCAGATATAAAATATATAATGAATGAAGATCCAACAGGTATTGTTAATGATATAAAGATGTGGGCTGAGTATGCTGAGTGGTTGTCGGATGGTGATACGAAGATGAAGGATTTTATGGAGAATGCTTTAGGCAGAAAACAGTGGGATGATGTTCTAAAGGCAGAAGCAAAAGAAAAGGCAAAACCTTTTAATCCTAAGAAACCAGAAAGAAGTAAACCTGATTGGAGATATAACATAACTCTTAGTCAAGCTCAGATGAAATATATGAAATTTAAAATTCAAGCATATGAACAAGCTTGGTTGCTTGATCCAAATGCAAGTGAGAACGAATTACCTGCTCAAGTAAAAAAGGATATTTTAAAAGGAATGTGGATGTATGCTGCATCAAAAGGATTTGTTATTTTTAAAAAGAATACTGTATCCGCATACTTGCTATCAGGTTCTTATATAAAGTGTGCGGCTTAACTACACTAAATATAGTATAACAGTAATCTATAATGAAGAATTTTCTACGATTTCTAAGTGAGGCAGGTACTTCTAAGGCCGCCGAACAGGCACGGAAGTTAAACCTTAAGAGTGATGGTCACGGTGGGTGGCTGGACTCGAAGGGGGAGTTTGTCGCAAAAACAGAAGGTGGAAAATTAAAGTTTTATAATCAGCGTCAACGTGTAGGTCAAGATCCTCCTCAACCTAAAGGAGTTAATACACCAGTTGCTACCCAAGATAAAGGGGGAAAACCAGTACCTCAACCAGTACAAAGAAAACCAAAAGCAGAAGCAGGTAAGAGTGATTTACATAAGACACTTGATACATTAACTCTTGCATTTGGTAGGTTTAATCCTCCACATATGGGACATGCAAAACTTATTGATGCAGCCGAGAAAGCATCAGCAGGTGGAGATCTTAAAATTTATCCTTCAAGATCTGTAAACAATACCACAGATCCAGTTCCTCCTGATATGAAAGTTAATTATATGAGGAAGATGTTCCCTGATTATGAGGATAATATTATTAATGATCCTGAGATGAGAACTATCTTTAATGTATTGATAGCAGCAGATGAGGAAGGATATAAGAGTGTTAATATTGTTGCAGGTTCAGATAGAATTGCAGAGTTTGAGAAGATAGCAGTTGAGTATAATGGTTCAGAGTATTTTGATTTCCCTGATGGTATTAATACAATTAGTGCAGGAGAACGTGAAGAGGGTGGAGAGGGAGTAGAAGCAGTAACTGCAACAAAGCAAAGACAAGCAGTACTGGATGATGATTTGGAAGCATTTAAGAAAAATCTTCCTAAAGATTTTGATGAGGCTGATACTCAAGCACTCTTCGATGCAGTTCGTCAAGGATTGAGTAAGAAGAAAGAAAAGGGTGGTAAGAAGAGTGGTGAAGAAGAAGTACAAGAAGCATGGATGGTTGTACCTAAGTTGTATCCAAGAGAGTTGCGTGAGAATTATTTTAAGAAGAGAATATTTAATGTTGGTGACTTAGTAGAGAATATGAATACTGGATTAGTTGGTGAGATTATTCGTAGAGGAACTAACTATTTGATTTGGGTAACAGAAAATAATCATATGTTTAAGTCTTGGACATATGACTTGAAAGAATATACTGAGACAAAAATGGAACGTAGGATGAGGGATAAGAAGCATCCTAATATGTTAGTTGGTACTGGTGGTGCTCGTAAGAATGTACAAGCAATGGTTCATGGTAGTCAGATTAAGAATTTTAATGTAGAAGAATTCATAAATAAGTATAAAGTTAGGAAATAATAATGCCTCAAGGTATCTCTAAAAATCCATTGACTGATATTTCCAAGGTATATCTTGATAAGATATCTGAGGGTAGGTTAAAACAGTTGGAAAAGGCTGCTGTTCTTTCTGCTAGTGATGATCCTAAAGATCAGGATGAAGCAAGAAGAATTAAAACAAAATATGATTATGCTGATTTAAAAAAGCAGATTGCTAAGAAAAAGAAACCAGAAATTGCTGCTGTTGCAGAAGAAGTTGATTGTGAATGTGATGATTGTGGACAAGATCCTTGTATAGAGTGTGGCGAGAGTCATCATAATGTTGATGAAGGATTTTCTGATTGGAGAGATGATCTTCGTGAAATTTCTGGTGCATTTGGTGTAGGTGGAGCAACACAAACAAATGCAGGACTTGAGCAACAACCAGATAGTAGTCGTCACAGTCATTCAAAAATTGAAAAAATTAAAGAGAAGAAAGTAAAAAATAAGATTAAGATTAATCCATCATTCCAGGAGAGTGCTGAAGAGATTGCTAAAAATCTTGGTGGACAATTATTGGAAGTTGCAGAAGTACTTGATGATCAGGAAGATGGTGAGGATAAAGATGCTAAGAAAATAGAAATGATGAAGAGAAAGGAGAAGCAGTTAAAGAAACGTATGATTCGTATGAAGATGATGGCAATAAATCAAACTGATGGTGAAGGTATCATTGCAGGATATGAACCAGAAGGTGAAGTTCTTGATGAATTAAAGACATCTACTTTACGTAGTTACATTAATAGAGCATCTGTTGAGGCAGTTGGAAGAGGTGTTGATGCAGGTATTAAAGGCATGACAGGACCCAAAAAAGAAATGGAGAAGAATATGACCAAAGCCTATAAGAGAATGAGGGGAATTAACACTGCTGCAAATAAGTTAGCAAGTAGAGCTGATAGGAAAGAGGAAGTAGAACTTGATGAAAGACTTGGTGGTAAAGGATACAAAAGAAGAAAAGATTATGCAGGAAGAGAAGTTTCTGGTGACTGGCCTGAATCTGATAGAGGTGAAGGTAACAAGGCAAGGACAACAGCTATTAAGAAAGGTATAAAAGGTGTAGAACCAGTAAAGAAAAAATCTCCTACTTATCTTGCTTACATAAAAAATAAAAAGAAGGAAGTATCTGTTCTTAATACAGAAGATGCCCAGTATGGGTATGATAAGGATGGCAAATCTTTAAATCCAAAGGATGATCCTCATAGAGGACAAGGTGAGAAGATTCAGAAGAGAACTAAAAAGTGGATGGATAAGGAGGGTATTCCTGGTGCTCCTGGTTTAGATGCAATGAAAGCAAGAACTGCAGAGCATAAAGCAAAGCGTGGTGTTAAAGAAGAGAATGTATTTAGGGCTGCAATGAAAAAGGTTCTTAAGAAGAAAGAGAAAGAGGAGAAGAAACCTGAAAAGGCAACGGATGCTGGTGCAAGAGGTAGAAGGATATTGCAAAGAAGAGAATATGCAGATAAGGTATCTGGTAGTGTAGATTTAGTGCCAGATGATTTAAGAGATAGTGTAAATCATCATCAAAAAGATAAAGATGGTAATGAAATACCACATGAGATTAATGAATTGAATCGTTATGGTAAGGAAACTGGTAAGGCAACTGGTTCTTTGAATAAGGCACCAGGAAGTCCAGTTAGAAAAGGTGGTAGTGGTGACAGAGCACTACAGACAGTTCAGAGAATGATTCGCAAGGATTATGGTAAACCTGAAGGGCAGCAGAAGAAGACAAAGGGTGTTAAATCTGATGTTGGAACTGGTAAGTACCTAGCAAAACAAAAGGAAAAGAGAGATTACGCTGCTAAAGCAAGGAAAGCAGGGTACAAAAACCCTCAAGACTATACCAATGTCGTAGCACGATATGGTGGTGAAGATAATTATAGGAGAGGAAAAGGTCTTGACTGAACTTAAAGAGAAAGCAGTATCCAAAAAGCAACAACGATTCTTTGGGATGGTTCGTGCTGCTCAGAAGGGTGAAGGTGCTGCATCTCCTGAAGTAGCAAAGGTTGCTGGTGAGATTAGTAAGAAGGATGCAAAGGATTTTGCTAAGACAAAGCATAAAGGATTGCCTGAAAAGAAAAAAGTTAAAGAAGAAGTTATTAATGAGATTGATTTTGGTTCAAGTATGAAGAAGGGTAGTGATAAAACATTTGGTTTTGGTTCAAGTATGAAGAAGGGTAGTGATAAAACATTTACTTTTGGATCTTCTATGAAGAAAAAATCAAAAGGTAAAGGAAAGGTATTAAATATTTCTAAAACTTCTAAGAAGAAAAGTGATTTGGAACCAGAAGAGAAATCTAATAAACAAAGTTTATTAAAGAGACTTATTGATCGTGAGAAGAGAATCATGCTTCGTGGTGGAAAGAGTGAAGCACAAGTAAAAAAACTTAAAGATGAGAGAAGAGAAAAAGTAACGAAAGCAATGAAAGAAGATTATGTTATCGAGAAAGAAGATAGTCCTTATGAACATGCATCAAGAGGATCATTAGCAGGTAAAACAAGGTCTACTGGCACTTCTGA
>VTLG01000710.1_pt1 | contig 35593 bp, 52 predicted proteins | sample 4694571 | NCBI WGS metagenome assembly VTLG01 (sample SAMN12604809, study PRJNA352737) | marine metagenome | biome: ENVO:00000447; feature: ENVO:00000209|ENVO:00000569|ENVO:01000036; material: ENVO:00002151; isolation source: viral sequences binned using virsorter ...
ACTTTCCAACCTGTCTGTGGTGGTGCTGCAAATGTTGAATCTGTACTTGCTCCTTGTATTCTTCCACCTGAAAGATGTACCTTAGTATTTGCCATAGGTCTATATCACCTACGCTATCTGAACTTCAGTATCAGCCGTTCCGTTTTTCTTACATCTGATGAATACGTCTTCGTTATTGGTATCTTCTGTGCCATCAGCATTTTTATGTACTTTAGTATAAATATACCTTGTGGTTCCACTTGGTGCTCCTCCTGAATAATTGTAAGCTTGTATAGTGAAATCATGTGTTGCTGTTGCTCCACCACCTGCACTTCCCCATTCTAAGACGTTTGCAGATGATGACATTTTCAATACCTCACCACTAGAACCTGTTGCTGCTGGCATCTCTAATGTATAACTTGATGATACTGTTGCTGGTGCTTCAAATCCTACATATTGACCACCACTAGCATCTTGTAATCTTAAATCTCCTTCTGCTGTTATGTCTACCTGTGTTGCTGTCAAGTTTCCTGTAGATATTGTAGAAGATCCATTGTCAATATTTCCAAATCCTGATGTTATTGAACCACCGTTTAATGCACCTACACTTGTTAAAGATGAACCTACAACTGCTGCTCCTAATGCTGTTGCTGTTAATGTTGATACGTTATTTACTTTGAATACTTTATCTGTTGCTATGTTCCAATCTTGGTTTGATGTCCAATTATCATTTGCATTATCCCAAATTATTGTCTTATCTGTTGCTCCCTTTAATGTGATTCCACCACCATCTGCTGTTGTATCGCTAGGTGATGATACTGATCCCATCTCAATATTCTTATCATCAACTGTTAAAGTTGTAGAATTGATTGTTGTAGTAGTTCCATTTACTGTCAAGTCTCCTGATAATGTTAATCCTACTGCTGATAATACTCCTGTATCAGAGTTAAATGTTAAGTTAGTACCACTTTTTGGTGGTAAATTACCTGTTGCTGCTGTGGTAAATAACACATTACATGAAGTATCTGAAGACTCATCTGCTACCGTGACGTTTGTTGCAGTGGTTGCTGTTGTTGCAGAAGTCGCTGTATCTGCATTTCCTGTAACAGCTCCTGTTAGGTCTCCAGCAAACAATGTAGCTGTCAATAGACCTGAGCTTGAATTAAATGTTAAGTTTGTTCCTGATTTTGGTGGTAAGTTTCCTGTCGCTGCTGTAGTAAATAATACATTGCAAGATGTATCTGATGATTCGTCTGCTACAGTAACATTTGTTGCTGTAGTTGCAGTTGTAGCTGAAGTAGCAGTGTCTGCATTACCAGTTACAGCTCCAGTTAATGCTCCTGCAAATCCTGTCGCTGTTAATATACCTGAACTTGAGTTAAATGCTAAATTACTTCCTGATTTTGGTGCTAAATCTCCAGTTGCTGCTGTTACGAATAATGGAAAACAAGTTGTATCAGATGATTCATCTGCTACTGTGATATCAGTTGGTGTTGTTTGAGCACCACCACCATATTCATACCAATCATTACCTTTTCTAATAACTAACATAGGAGTTGTGGTTGATAATACCTTTGTTCCAGTACCTGCTAATAGATATATCTTGCCTGTTGATACATTACCAGAAGCGTGCTGTACTGTTATTGCTCTTCCTGAATTCTCTGCAAATAAATAAAGTAAATCATATTCATTAGTATCTGTTATTGCTATTCCATCTAAATCATCAGCAGCATCACCCTGACCATCAATTCTTATTACAGAACTGAGACCTGTGTTTGCAACTGCATTACCAGTTAATGTCACAACATTAGTTGCACAAGTACCCTCTACTGAGGTAAATCCCAGCATTCCAAGATTATTTATATCTTCATTCCATTCATTTGTACCGATAGGATAACTATCATCATCAGGATATGATCCTATAGCTACTTTTGCTGTGTGTCTACCATAAGCAAATCGTGCCATTAGTCAGACCTCTTTAGTACTGGTATTACTGTTTCATAATGTTTTACTTTAGCGTTAAGTCCTTGTTGTGGTTTATGTGCTATTTTTTCTAGTAGCCGAAATATACCAGCCATCGTCAATGGCTTAGGCATTCTATGCTCCTTCGAAGGTGTGGTTTACGAAAATCTTAAGTGTGTCGCTTGCTGTCTTCTCGAATGCTGATGCAAATGAGAATGTGGTTAGTAATTTGGCGTTTACTCCTGCTGTTGCTGCAGTTGCTCTATCAACAATACAACCACCTGTTAGGTCGTTTATACTTGTTGTATTAAAGTCACCAGTAGCCCATTCATAAGACCATGTTACTTGATCGTTTGCTCCACCTGTGTTATCTGAATCGTTATCATTGTGTCTAGGATAATTTGTTCTTAGGACTTTAGTTGTGTTGTTTCCTGAAGGAGAACTAGCATCTAAAGAACCTGTGACATCTGAATAATCGTGACCTTGTGCTGGGGTTGCTGAACCGTTTCTTAGTACCATAGCACCATAAACTGTGCTTGAGGATACTGATGTAGAACCGTCATGATGGAATAATATACCATCTGAAGCAAAGTTAGTATCTGCATAGGCTGAGCCATCTGCTGATTTTAGTGTAATTTTCTTAGAATAATATTCATCTCCAACTGTTGTTACTAGGTTGTGAGTATACATCCATTCTTTATTAATAGAACCGTCTTCCTGACCAACACCTTTTACTATACAGACGTTGTCATCAGGGTTTAAAGGAACTCCTCTACTCCAGTATTTAGGAGAGTGGTCTTTCCATGAGTTGAATTTCTCCAGCCTTTCGTTGATAGTATCGAATGAATCGGATATTTTCATACTTATCTTTCTCTTCCTCACTATATAAGTATTATTGCTATTATGCTGCTGTCTTCTCTGTTTCTGATATAGTAGACCTTAATTCATGGAGTGCTGTTCCAAAGGCATTATTCAAGTCAAAGGAATCAAGGAAGTGTTCTCCACAGATAACCTCTGTAATACCTTCAGGATAGTGATATTTTATACTCTTTACCATTGCATTATGGTCATTATCTGGTGTGTTTGCATCATGAGCTACACCATGAAAAGTATCAACAATCCTCACATTATAATTTTCTCTTATATGATTTGCTAATGAAGGAATAATTATTTTAAACCTTCTATTAAAATTCTGAAATCTTGCAATATATCTACTTAGAAATTGTAGTAAATCCATATTTGCACCAGATTTATAGGCATTAGTTAACTGAGGTAAGTATAAAGTCTTTGCAAATACTCCTAAACTTGCAGCATTACTTCCTTGATAATTATAATAATGTTTTCTTCCACTCTCACCGTAAATATCTTCATGGAAATACACTGCAGTAAACTCATCATTAGCATGACTAGCATCTGCACCAAAAACAGCATTTATATTCGATCCATCTTTCACAAGTTTATATTCTGTATTATCTGCTGGATCAGATACCCCTGTAACATTTGTTAAAATTGGTGTTGCACCAGAATTTTGAGTTACTGTTATATCAATATCAATAGGATATTCATATCCCAATCTCATTATCTTTGTATTTGCAGAATAATCCTCAAACTGATTTGCATCCTTTACTACTGTTTTTTTCTTTTTTGGTATCTGTGTAAACCCTGTTACCTGTGTAACTAATGTTGAGTCATCATATCCCAAATCATGTATTTTTATATGACCATTATGAAATGCTATTGGCTCAAAGGAACTTGAACCTGAGTGTGTATATTCTATATCTTCATCTTCAAATCTTAATACTTTTCTTCCGTCAATACTAAATGATGAATCTGATCTTCCGTTTATTGAGAGTAAAACTATATTAGAGTACAATGTTCCAACTGCCTTATATTCTGAGTATTCTCTTGTACTTCCTGAAATGTTTGATTGTGGTGCTACTACTAGGACACTATCTGTTCCTGTTCCTGTATAAACCTTCATAAGATCTGTCATAATTTCAAGTCCATCCTTGTCAGTATATGTGTTTTTGTATATTCCGTTAGATGTAGTCCATCCAGTACCTCCACCTGCTGTTAGAGATGAATCCGTGGTACTGGCAGTAATTACAGTATCATGTAGTGTTTTGGCATATCCCTTACAATGTGCTATCTTATGGGTTGGTTTTTCATCTACTTTCCAAACAGTTCCACCAAATTTTATTGTGTTTGGCTGTCTGTATGTTCCTCTTAAGGTTGTAAATTCTTCATCAGTAATAAATCCACCACAATATAACCTTACCTGTGAGATATAAGCTCTACCTATACCACTACCCTGATAATCTCCACCTATATAGAGATCCGTGGTTGTTGCAGCAACGTCTCCTGCTACTGTTGCAGTTCCTTCGGAAGTTCCATCAACACTGAGAGTAACCAGATTATTTCCATCTCTTTTTAATCGTACCCAATGATATCCACTTGCATTCATTGTTTGTTCAGTTAGAGTATTTACATTACTACCTGTTATGATGTTAGAATTTGACCCTATCTGAGCCTTTACATATTGTGCTCCACTATCATGTATTGTTTCAATTTGAATTTTATTACTACTTATTCCTTTTGAGAATAATGCACCCTCATTATAATTGGCAGTAGTATTATTATTAGAAAACCATATCATAATATCAAACTGACCACTGAAATCCATAAGTTTTAATGATGTTGAAGTTGCTGTCCTATCAGCTATTTTTACTGCCTTGCTGGCACCACTGAATTTAATGACTCTACCATTACAACTATCCCCATAAGTTGCATTTGTAACATATGTTGCATCCTCAGCACCATCCAATTCATGACCACTTTCATCCCTAGTATTATCAAAGAAATTCCATATTCCTGTTAGATATGTTGTGTTTACAGGGTCTTGAACATATGCAATATCATCACCTTTTGTTATTGGAACTCCTTTAGGACAATAGAATACTCCTGTATCTATTGCTCTTGTTCCATTTCTTTCTACAGTGGATTTAAATATCTGTCTAGCTTTCTTATTAACATAAAACCGTACTTTATTTTTATTCATGATGCCACCTATGGAAATACTGCTGACACATCACCAGATTTCATTCCTTCAGAATAAGTATTACTAGCAGATACTCTAAAATGCCATCTAACACCTGACCCACCAACAGCTAAAACATATTCAAAAACGTTTGCAGCAGTTTCTGTAAATTCCATCCATTGAGAGTTATCTGTTCTTGTATATAGATTATATTTTGCAATGCCAGAACCACCTGACTCTACAGGAATTACCCATTTTAATCTTAATTTATTATTAGTACCTGTCCAACCTCCCTCACCTTCTATTTTACCATTGGTGTCGCATGGTACTAATGTAACATCTCTTGGCTCACTAGGAGCATCCATATCATACATTGATATCACTCTTCCTGTTTGGAATGTTGCAGATACTGTCCAAACTACAGGAGAGTCTCCTGATATGGTTGCATTTAATTGACTTAACCATCCTTCTCTTGCATCCATTTCTGGTATAGATAAATAATATTCATCTTCAATATCCCTTCCTTCAAAAGCAGATAGAAGATAGTTTACTACATCATTACCTCCTCTAGTAGCAGTTCCTGTTGTAGTATCTACAGGATTTCCTGATTCCCAAGCATAAGCACCACTCCCACTTCCTGCCCATTCGTATTTTGCATCATCATCAGCCTTTTTTTGATTTATAGCATCACCTAGTGTAGAACTTGTCTTCGTTTTAACTCTAACCACAGCTTCTTCTGGTATTCTCCATGTCATCTGAACCACTTCAGAGTTTCCTTCCATTTTTACCAATATATTTTCTTCTCTTGTTTCCATAGGAAGTGGCATTGCAGATACAGGTGTGTTTAATTGTATGTCAACTCTTTCAATATTACTTATTTCATATCTGTATGATGTATAATTACCACCATCTCTTTTGTATAGATAAATTGAGGTCAAATTCTACCACTTCTTGTGTTTGCTTCTTGCATAACAGCTAGTATTGTCTGTCTTAAATTATTTAAGTCTTGCGTGGAACCTGACATATTTTGAATGTTTATTGTTATTGATGAACCACCTACACCTTTACCCATAGGGGTAACCATCTCTGCACCTTGTTCTCCAAATGAATACGTCTTTCCACTTTTACCAACACCGTATATAGGCTCTCTTATTATTCCACCGTGTGCCATTTGTTCCTGTGCAGGATTTGATGGGTCATAGTCAGGTCTAAGGAAAGGATACTGTTCAAACATCTCCTCTCTATTTTTATGATATAAATCAGGATTAATAGCTTCTAATATTATCTCTTGTACTGCAGGAATGAAACCTACTATTCCCCCTTTTAGACCTCCTGCACCAACATTCTTTGTCATACTTAATAATTTTTTTGCTAGTGGATTGGTATTCATTTTATTTACAAAATTCTTCCACATGGTTCCCATTGTTTGATTTAATTTTTGTCCTGCCATGCTTATATTTTTCCACTGCTGGTTCATCCATTTTTTAAGTTGTTGAGGTACACCAACATTCTTTGGTGGTTGATAAACTCCTTGAGCACCTGCGTTCTTAAGTTTAGGATCAATATGATATGGTATGGCTGCTTTGTTTTGTGTGTAACCTACTGGTAATACAGGTTTTGTTGTTGTAGTTGTTGTTGGTGTTTTTGTTGTAGTTGTAGTTGTAGCTGTTTTTGATGGAAATAATTTATCATATAATGCTTTTATTCCTTTCAATATTATGTAAAATCCACCAAGACCTGTTCCACCAATAGCAAGAGCAAGAGCAGTAGAGAATGCTTTCATGTTTGTATCAGCTTTACTAAACCACTCCCATGTCAAATCTGCAAATCCTTGTAATGTAAAATTGGATAATAATGTTCCTATCTTATTACCCCATTGTTGATAGAATGGATATGCTACTTTAAACCAAGGTAATATGAAAGACCTTAATAACAAGACAAATATTGGTCTCATTACAAAACCAAAAAAGTCACCTATAGGTCTTAATCCTAAATTCCACATAAGTCCAAGAAGTTTTACTGATGCCTGCATCATAGGAGAGGTATTGTATACCAACTTCATAGCTGTGACAAGTAATCCTATACTACCAATAGATAACATTATACCTAGAGCGTGGTTTTTAAAGAATTTACTGCCACCTTGTAAACGTTCTGATATGGTCTTACCAAATATTTGCAATCTTCCTAATTGACTTGAAGGACTTTCAAGATGTCTAATAAGTTCTGCTGAAGCTTTTGCTGAATGTTCTTTCATTTCTTGCCATTTAGCAGAACCTACTTCTTCTCCTGCCATAGCTTCCTGTGCTCGTATTTCATCTCTTTCTAAATCTATTCTCTCTTCCTCAGCATCTGCAACTGCTTTCCCTCCTTTTATTAATTGACCGAAAACTGCACCGAGACCAAGACCACCACCAAAAAGTGCTTTTGTCGTTAAGTTCATTTGTTCATTAAGGCTTGAATGTGATTGTCTCATACGCATATTTCTTCTAATCTGTCTAAAGTACTCAGCATTTTCTTCCATATTCCTTTTTGTTCTATGATCTTTTTCTTCTTTGTTTGCTCTTAGACGTTCTTTTTGATAATGAGTTATTTTCTCCCAATCTATTATTGCCTGTCTCATCTGGTGTATTCGCTTTGCTTCAGTATCATGGTATATTTTTAATTGGTCACTTATCTCATCTAAATCATAACCTAAGTCTTTCAGTCTCTTATGAAGTTTCTCCATATTGCGATAGATATCATTCATATCACTCGCACTATTAAAATCGTCTCCTTGACCCATACTACATATAAATCTCTAATCTATTTAAGTTTACTTAAATTTCTTCATTTGATTGGAAGTCATTCTTTGCTCTCTTTCTGCTTTTTTGTTCTGTTCGGCAGCCATATCAAGTAATCTGTATATGTATTTTGCAGGTTGCTTATCTACTTTCTTTTTATCCCAGCCAAATTCTGATGCTAGGTAGTAGTAGACTTCATATCTTTGTCGTTCTCTGGCAGGGAGCCTGCGAACGTCTCTACCCAATCCCCCAGATACTTCCCTAAAGGGAAATCTTTCATCACTCCTGAGATGATTTGTGTTATGACAGAGTTAGGTTGGTTTCGTATTGCCACAAGATCACCAGTTTTAAATGGTGCTTTTCTTAATACTTTTTGAATTATATCTATTCTGTATTGTGGTATGTTTACTTTTGGTTTTGATGGATCTGACAAGTCAACTGCTCTACTAACTATTGCTTCAAGTTCTCCAAACTTCAGATCGTCTTCATATTCTATAGGTGCTTTTTCTCCGTTGAAATCAATATTGAATGTCTTTAACGCCATACAAAACTTAGAGTATGTGTAATATATAAATGTTTATGCTATATCTGCTGTAACCTTACAGGTTTTTGCTTGCCAGTTTAATTCTTCAAATATTGGCTCTACAGGTTCTAATCCTGTTACGCTGTGGTCAGCGAAGCTTAATCCATTAAGTGTAATTACTAATGATTTTCCACTTGCAGCATTATCAAATGTCAAATTAAGTTCTACATCAGTACCACCACCTGCATATGCATCTCCCCATGTTTCTTTGTGTCCTGATCCTGCCTGCTGGTTTATTACAGCCAAGAGTTTATCTGTATTAAGCCATGATGCTCTAAATCTTCCTGTTATATCTAAAACTCTTTTGTATGAATTGGTTGCTTTGTTTTGTCCTAACTTGTAAAGTAAATCAGTATTCTGTGTGAAATTGATATCTGCTTCCTGTAGTTCTGCTATATTTTCAGTGCCATCTGCTGTTCTTAGGGCTAAAGTACCATGAGCAAATGTGAATGGGGCTGAAGTCTCTGCTGGATTATTTCCTACTGCATAGGTTGTTGATGGTGCTGCTTCCTGTCCATATGTTATGTCAGCAGTACAATTAACAGTATCATTAATTGCTGCACTAAGAGATAAAGTATTCAAAATACATCCGTTTAATGTTCTAATATTATTAGTAGTTGTTCCTTCCAAATCAACTCCTATCTCAGTTGTGAATGTAAGACCGTCATCAGAAGCAGAATTTGGGTGCATGGTTCTTATTGCATCTCCTGCATCTAAACCACCAAATACTTTGTCAGTTCCACTTGTAGTGGGTGCTCCATAAATACCCTGAAAAATCTTATAAGAAGTTGTATCTCCAAAAACAAAACCAATACTGAGAGAACCTTGCTGTTGTCCATAAGCAAATGTTGTTGGCTCTACTTGACCTAGTGCTGCTAAAGCAGTTCTATTTGTAGTTAAAGTCCACGTAGAAACTCCTGTTTTTAGACCAAATGAATCAGTAGGAGAAGCTCCTGCTCCATAAGTATCTTCAAATCCATATCTAACATATGCACTCGCACCAGTTCGTACCATTCTAATCTAATTGTGGCTCTTTACTATATAAATATTCTTAAGGGTCGGTCTTTCTGTATGATACTGAAATCACATGATTATACATATTCCTCATCTGCTCATTTCTAGAATATGATGACATAATCCTCAAATCAGTATATGGAAAAGTTGCTGAACCCCTTATATTAGCCTTGATAATTCTGATTACTTCCTTAACAATAATATTATGTCTTTCCTCATCATAATATGATCTTATATCTAAATCAACAGATAAGTCATGAAAGAAATTACTTCCATGTAAACCAAAATACTGTATGTTTTCCTGCCTAGGTGTTATGAATACAACCTCCCTTGTATCACTGCCAAATCCTACGGTTCTTCGTTCCCATGCTTTTACAAATACTGGTTCTCTTCCAGCATCTCCAGAGCCACCCCAACTATCATGAAGTAGACTAATTAAATCATCTAATGCTGAATATGTTATTGATGCCATACTACCACCTTACAGACTCTCCTGATTTAAGTTTTTCCTCTAATTCAGGAAGTTCTCCTGAGGTATATTGAAATGTCTCATCATATGGAAATCCACCTTCTGTAGTCCATGTATCAGTAGCACTATAAGATCCCATTGCTGGTCTCATATGTCTCGTTCTTCTGTTAAATTCTCCATCTGTTTCATATACTGATCTTCTTCCAAGATACCAAAGCTTTCTTCCTATCATAAATGCTATACTATCTTTCAATGTTTCACGCTGTTCTTGTGTTAGTGGTGATAAACCTGTAGTTTTCTTATGCCTATTGTATTCTAATCTTAAATCCATCTCTGACATATCTGCCCATTTTACTCTTTCTATCCATGATTTTAATGCAGATATATCTCCCTTTTGCTCTGCTGGTAAAACCTCTCCAGCATAATACTCTGGTAATTTCTCAAACTGTCCAGTTGCATGAACTCCTTTTATTACCTCATCTGGTGGCTCCTCATAAATATCTTCCTTTGGATCAGGCATATTAGTCTTAAACCAATCTATAACTTTTACAGGATGGTCTATTACATCATGTGTAGCTTCTGGAATAAACGTTTTTCCATCTTTAGTTTTAACTCCAACACCCTTCTCTTTATCTTCTATTACAGTAAATCCTAATGAATCTAAACCAGATTTAATAAATCCTCGTATCTTGGCTTTAAACTTTTCCTTACTCTTTGAAAAAAATTCCCACATTATGGTATCACAAACACTTCTCTACGATTTTCAACACATCTGTCAATATCTTCTTGCCAGATCTTTTTAGATTCGCTGAGGTTTGCTATTCCACCTGTAGGAAGTTCATCCATTCTAAAGCTTGTATTTAGAATATCTATAGATACCATCTTGATAACTGCATCTTGAATATCTGCTGGAATTGTAGTATCACCTGCAAATTCTTCACCACCGTATCTGTAAGTAACCCTGATTCTGTTCTTTCTTAAAATAGAGAAAATAAATCCTCTCATGAATAGTCTACCATATTCATATTCTATATCATACCATTGGCTGTTTCCTAGTATATTATTCCAAGATGAGCCAGCTCCTTCCCAGATTTCAATCTTGTCTCCTTCAGCAGCATCAAGAGTATAGATATTTCTATGATGTAGGAATATAGGTGTTCCCCATCCAAATGTATAAACTAATGGTAAATCATGAACTTCTCTTGTTACCTTTCTAGACCTCCAAGCATGACCCATTCTTCGTTCAATTTCATCCTCCTTTCGATTGATTAGTTTTTCAACTTGAGACTTATTAGGGGTTGTGGTGGAAGTTATAGGTATTCTGAGAAAGTCAGCAATATCAAATGTGCTACAGTATGTCGTGACCATACATCTATAAACCTCGTATTGTATATAAATTTACTTAAAGACTACAGTTACTTCAGCACTGCCATCACAGTCAGCAAATATACCATTCTCAAATCTTCTGTGTATGTTTTGATAGTTTCCCTCTATTGCTGTAAATATGGTACATTCTATTGGTGTAGCACTATCAGTTGTTCCATTTCTAAACTCTACTTTATTTGAACCAGTTCCTTTCTTTGTGACAAAAACTGCTACTAGAACACCATGATCTCCCTTTATCAGAGTATCTGAATTAAAGGATACTACATTATGATTAAGCTCTACCATATATACTCTCTAACTCTGTCATATATAAACTTTAAGAAAAAAAAAGGGCTGTTTTTGGACTCTAGTAGCCTATAACTAGAAACTCGAATATTTTTGAGTTTACTAACGTTGAGGCGTTTGGTACTTCTGCTAAGATGTTACCATTGCCTGAACCAGTGAAACATTTGATTTTTTCATTGGTTTTGTCATATTGCACTACTAGCTTTGAATCCGTAAATGTAGGAGACACTGCAACTAGTGTGGAAATTCTGCCCTCTTTAAGGTCAGCCGACACTCCGTTGGTTGCATAGCCATCAGAGGCACCAAAGGTGACTTTGATACTATATATTCGTAGCTTAGATACTAATGCTGCGTTAAACGATAAAGTTTTTCGGCAGTTAGCATTTGTCCAATCTGATGTACTGATTGTTAAAGCCATAGTTATTAGAAATACCTAAGACTTATAAAGATTACTTCCACCAAGTACCTAATAATTCAATCCCAGTAATGGTTTCTATTACTATAGAACCAAATAAGAATATGATTACTAAATCCCTAGCTTTTGCCAGTTTCTCGTTATGATATAGTTGTACCATAATACCACCTTTTCTTACATCCATTTAAAGATTACCTCCATTTATCTCTTTTTCTCTCTTCACAATTCACACATTTAAGTATACCTTTATGATATCCACAATTAGGACATTTTAAAGATAAACCAAAATGGTCATTTCTACTTGTTCTTCTAAGAAGATATATCATCAATCCTCCTATTGCCACCATAATGATAATATAAACTAACATTCTTTATCTTATATAATACTACTAAATAAACTTAACTAACTTAACTAGTAAAGTATAATAAATAAAAAAGATTAGAGGGTTATTACTTCAGTTCCTCTACAAACTGTTATTTTCTGACCTTTCAATGAAGGTTGTGCAATAGTAGGAATATCTTTCACTTTGACTACATCAGTTCCACGTTTTGTGGTTAATGTCTCATTCTGGATTTGTGAGAGTCTTGCTTTCTCAAAGTTCTTGAATGTCTCTCCTGCCCAATTTTGAACAGTTTCAGTCTTTGTGGTTGATGTTCCACGTTTGCTTGTTAATGTTACCATATAATATGATAAACATACTACTATATATTATCTCGTAAGCTAATGTTATGACTTTTCATAATAATAAAAAAAAAGAAAGGGGATTTTTTGAGATTAAGATAACCCTACTGTATTTCTACAGTTTAATATCTCTAATCTTGCCCTGAGACTTGAAGTGACGACAAACAGTTTCTCCCATTGTTCTGAATACACCTTTCTCAACAAATGCATTGTTGACAAATGGATATGCAGGACTTCTACGAGTTGCCTCATAGTATTCGGTTGGGATTGCGATTTGTATTCCAATTCTTGGATAACCATATCCTTCTGCATCTGATGTATCAAATGCAAATAGTCTACCAATTTCACTGGCATCGCCAGAGTCGCTTGGTGCATCCTTTGATGGGATGAATGGTATTCCGTAAATGCTGTCCACATGAATACCTACTCCTGTACCTCTAAAGGTTTGTATACCATTAACATCGATTTGCACCAATGATTCTCCGTAAGGATTTGGAATCCTGACAGAAGGCATATAAAGTCCTTGAATTTCGGAATAGACCTCGTGAGAACCTAAGAATACGTTTGGATCTTTACCAGCAGCAATACGAATCTTTCTAAGGAAAGCTCTTAATGTATCGTCTGTTAGTACTCCGTTTGTGCCAATAGTTCCTGATGCTGACTCAACAGTACAGTCAAAATCACTTGAGCTGTCTCTGTCTATTGTTGCATTTGCTGCCCATGGATCGTATGAACCAGTAGTTGATGCACCTAATGCAGTTTCTTCTGCGTTGGATGAAACAATTCGGTCTAATGATTCCCAATCTGCTGTACCAGCATTTGTTCCAGAACCAGATATGGTTCCTTCAACATCGGCTAAGAGCATTCTATTTAGGAATTCTTTGTGTTGTACTGCCATGTACAATCGAAGTGAACCAAGTCCACCCCAAATGTCGTCTTTGCTGTGTGTAGCCAACCACTCCATGACTTCTGATGCTGAGAAAGGCAGTTGTGCTGTCTTTGGTCTAACATCAATTTCTTGTAGTGTTGGTTTTACTGTCTCAGCAATGAGTCCACCTTCTGCTGTACCACCAAGAGTAGTATTACCATTGGTTGTATTCAGTGTAGGCTTTGCAGTAATGACCCTCCATCCTGATTTATCCCAAGGGTACTTTGGTAAGATACCAAAGGCATTGGCTTCAAGGTTGAGCTGTGCCCATGCATATGCTCCATAGATAGCGTTAAAAACGCCTGCTGTGGAAGTAGTTGCTGGTGCATCTGCTTTTCGTAGGAGGTTTCTGTTGTATCCGTAATAGAGTGCCTCTAATTCATCAATAGTCTTTATCTGAACCATATCTACCACATTCCGACCTCTTCAGGTGTTGGTTTGTAATATTTACCGTTCAAGATATCTCGAGCAACTTGGCTCAAACCATCGAATCCATTACTTCGTGCATCTTTAAGAATTGGTGAGAAATCTTTTCCAGATTTTTCAACAGTCTCTAGTGCTGCACTTGGTCTTGGTGTCTCGGTTGAGAATGTGTGCTCAGACTTTTGTACTGAATCAAGAGTTAATTCTTTAGATTTTTCTTGCATGGAAAGTTTTCCTTGATCTGCTTGAGGTTTCTTTGCACCATCTACTTCTTTTCGGTCAGAATCAAGACCAACTTGTCTTGAGTTTGACTGATAGGTATCTGGTACTTTGACATCAGCACCTACATCATCTCCACTCTCATTGCCTTTTGGGCTAAGAGGAAGGTCTGTTGGTTTTTCTAATGCCTTGATCCTCGAATCAAATTTTCCGATTGTTTCGCTTACACCCTTTTGGGTTTCTGCAAGTGATTGAACAACGTCAGTTAGAGTATCAATGCTAGATTTTACTTTAGAAAATGCTTTAGATGCATCTTCTCGTAATTCACTAACTTGCTCCTCTTCATGACTTTCTTCTTTCTCTTCTTTAGAATCTTCTTTTTTCTCTTCGGCTTGTTTTGAATTTTCTTCTTCGGTCATGTTGTTGTATTATATTTATAAGAGGGGTTTATAAGTATTTTGGACTTAGCAAAGAATCGTCATCATCGGTTGCTCTTGAGGGATCTCCTCTCTTATTGTTGCCTGCTTCAGTAGTATAACCCTCCTTTTTAGACTCTTTTATCTCATTAACATCATGAACAATTATCTCCATTTCAGGTGGTATTTCTGATATTGTGTGGTTTTGACCACTTCCCTGAACGTTTGTATAACCCTCATTACCATATCCTAAGCCCCTTTGACCTGCTCCAAAGTTACTTTCTTCTGCCTTTAATGACTCATCACTTCCATATTTCTTATCTCCAGTCTTACCCTCTACTGTGGCTTCATCAATATTTAATGCAGCTAAAAGGTCTGAAGCATCCTCCATACGGAATGGATTATCTTTTTCAGATAGTGCATCATCTACACGCTCTTCTGCAAGTAATGAAGCTCTCTCATGTTTCTCTCCACAATCTTTGCAAGGTCTTGCACCTGCTCTTGTAACTCTTGGTAAAGGAACATCAAATTCCTCCTTTTCTTTTATTGCTTCATTATCCTGTGAAACCTGCTCTACTACTTTCTCTTCTTCTGCTATATCATGTTGATCAGTTTTAAACATTGATTCTAATGATTTGCCAAATGCACTAGTCATTCCCTCTCGAATTTTTCCTTCTTGTTCAATACCATCTATTGCTTCTTGAACACTATCATGTAATTTATCTAATCTTTCTTTTGGTAATTTACTTAATTCTTCAAAAGCATCATATTCACTTTGGTCACGACTTGTCCATGGTTTTTTTTTACTTCTACCAAGATATGCATCTGTGTTTTCCTTTTCTTCTTTATCCCAATCGTCTCTCTTAAATATTGATTCTAATGATTTATTTCTTCTTTTTTCATATTCTTCAGACTGTTCTTTTGATGGTGGAAATCCCATCTCTTTCATATTATCTGCAACTGCACCAGCTTGACCTGACATACCTTCTTTTGCACCCTTAATCTCCTTTGGAATTTGTTTAGATTGTGTATGATGCATTTCGGTATCACTATCATGTGTATCTTGCATACTATTTTCAGTACCGAATGTATGATCTGATAACCATTCTCCTAATCTTTTATTATCACTACCAAGTATCTTCTGCCAGTTATTAGCTCTTTCTCTCCACCACTTAGGTTTACCAGAACCCTCAGGGTCTTTTTGACACCATGGACAATTATCACTATCTTCTTTTATATTATCTGCTTGGTCTTTTTTTTTATCTTCAAATCCAAATGATTTATACATTTCAGAAGCTCTTGGATTTCCTGTACCATATCTTTTTGCTTCTTCTAATATACCCTCTACTTCAGGATCTAATTCTTTAGGCTCATCAAACATAGACATACCTTCCTTTACTTGTTTTGCCTGTCTTCTTTTTCTATTTCTTGCTGTTCGTCCTTTGTTACTATCTGATGTGTTTGCTTCAACTATTTCGTTCTTATCTTCCCATGCTTCATCTATTTTTTCCTTTTGTGCTGCCAGTTCAGAGTCTGTTCCTGAAAACGCAGGTGGATAATTTATCATAGAACTGATATCAACCTTCTTTCCTTTCTTTTTACCACTATTCTGTCTAGCATCTGCATTGACAGTCAAACCTTGTTCTGCTGGTTTGTCATCCTTACCTTCAACAGTAGGCTGTGGTAATCCTTGACCTACCCATGTCTCTCTACCAGTATTTTGATTATACATAGAGTGTTGGTCTCCCATAGAATTAGAGTGATCATATTTAACAATACCATGTTCTTCCAGTGTTTTACCACAACCAGAACATACTTTGTTTAATTCCTCTTTAGTCAAAAATATTTCTAATCCATCTTTTGCAACTTGCTGTATCATACCTGCTTCTATTGCCTTTTCTAACTTATGCTGTATAGCACCACAAAACGCAGCAGGATCATTCTTATCCTGATTCTTTTCTTCACAGTGATCAAAGTCTCCTTTACCACCCTTACCATCAGGTATTGGTTTTGTAATATTATGTTTCTCCTTACCAAGTTTAAGAGTCTTTGTATCATTAGTTCCTCTTGCAACAGTATTAGCATAATCACTACCATGATCATCTGTAATTTCTTTGTAAGATTGGTTGGCATCACAATTTGGACATATATCCTCACCATGCGTATTTTCATGTGACATACTAAAATTTCCAGTCTTCTTAGGTTTATCTAATTTTTTATGACTTAAATGTTCAGTAGCATTAAGACCACCACCTGACCACTCTCCAGTTTCCTTGTCTTGTACTTCGACCATACTTTCTCCTTTATGACAATGTGGGCATGGTTTATCTGAAAGTCTTGCATTTATTCCTCGTTCTTTTAAAAAATCTAATGTCTCTTGATTTTTAGGATGTATTGGTGGTTTATCAAATTTTCCTTTTGAAACATAACAACCAAACTTATCGCACTTGATAATCATCTTACCATCTTCTCTTACTACTGCGTTAGTAGCAGATTTTGCGACTGGGTTGTAGTCAGTAATTAATGCTAGTGGAACTGCTGGGTCTGCACATACTGCAACCTCATAGTGTTCCAAATCTTTTAATGAATAAGCAATGGAGCCATCTTTCATCCTGACAGGGTCTCTGTCAGATTTCGTGGCTCCTCCGAATGATAATCCCTTATATTCTCCTGATTTAATCTTCTTCCATATCTCGTTGTCTAGTTCATAATCCTTGTGTATCTTGCCTGTTATCTTAATTGCTGGGTATTCTTCTCCATCTTTATCTTTGTAGGTTTCTTTTGAATAGTTTATTCCCTTGCCTATAATTCTATTACTGTGAGTATCTGAAATAGGTGCACCTCTATCCATCCATATAGGAAGTACCTTATAGAGTTCATCAACAACAGTTATTTCGCCCTGCTTGTCTTTTACCTGAACAGTGAGAAATCCCTCAAAAAACCTCTCCTCTCCGTGAACAGGTTGCATGGATTTGGTGATGAGGTTGTTAAAAAACAGATCTTCAGTCATGTCCAATATTCATCTCTATATTATATAAGTATTAAGAAATGGGGGTAGTGTGTTGGTAAAATAATCACACCTTTACCCTGTCTAATTATTCCTTTTTTGTTTTGCTTACCACATAATCAGCAGTAAATCCAGTTACTAGACCAACTAGAATTATGCCCTCAGTTGACAAACCATCAACAATTATGGATTGAGACAGAGCTAACGCAGCAAACGATGCTACGATAATTGCACCTGCTAGTTTTCTAACAGAGTACACATCACCTTCTGAATGTAGCCATCCACGTAGTGTGTTTAGTCCTGCACCAATGATTGATGCGACAGCAGCAATTACTAATGCTTCCATAAACCTAAACACCTGAGTGTGATATTTAAGTATTTATGTTAAAATTAATAGTGAATCTACGATTTCCTTAGCCCAGTCACATTTCTTCTTACTTTTTACTTTTGCCATTTTTACCCCACTCTGCTGCTTCCTTAGATATAGATAGACCAGTTACAAATATAGCAGAAACAAAAGCAATTACTAAAGACATCTCAAAAGTTAAACCAACATCATAAATAGATTCAGCAACATTTCCACCTACAAGAGGAGAGAAAAATGATATTCCAAAATTTCCACCTATTCTAACAGAAGGTTTTAGTACTGACATATAACTAGGTTATATGGAATGTATATAAATTTACTCTTTAGGTCTGAGGTATTTTTCTTTAATCATGCCTAAGATCATATTGGGATTCAATAAGACCATCGTTGCAAATTCTGCATCTCCGTTTGCGTGACCAATAAACTTACCACAGGCATAACATAGGTATACTTCGTGTCTACCATCTGAAAATCCGTATAGTTTCTTACCACACTTACATTTCTTCATAATCTCAATTAGAAAGGGTTATTAATAACTATTATGTATGATATTCATGGCTACATCATTTTATGTATACAGTACTCTTAAGGAATATAAAAAAGTATATGGAGAAAAAACAAACTCTGAGATGTTCCAAACAAAAATAAAAGATATGTATGTTGCAGAAGGTGATAAATTGTGGGTTGTTACAAATTTTACTAAAGAAGCTTCAAAACCACAACTAAATAGGTCTATTGTTCATTTTTATGCAGGAGAAGTTGCATATTACAAAAAAGGCGATGAAAAACTTATATTAGAAGGAAAAATATCATATAACCCAAAAAAAGAGTGGGTAGAGATATATCCAAGAACATTAAGAAAACCAGAAGTATTCTTTAGAGTAGGAAGATTATATGGAGATAAACCAGTAAAGACAACAAAAATAAATTACAAACACAGATTTTATGATTTCACGTCAAATAGGATAAATTTAATCTTAAAATAATTATTTTCTAACACTTGTTGGATTACTCATCAAAGCCTTCCAATCTTTACCTAATTTCTTCTTCATACTAAGCCAAAATGGATCAACATTGAACATTCCACCCTTTTTGTTATATTCTTTAGTTACATTCGCTATTCTTCTGTGACAACTTCTGCAGAATCTTGCATTAATCTGCTCTATACCAAATTTATGTTTTCCACAAAAGAAACACAACCCATACATTTTATCCGTAATCTTAACTAGTAAAGACTCTCTTCCTCGTTTTCCAGCACAATCCCCACAAATATCAGCAATAGTTGCTGCTGCAGCATCCCTTTTGAAGCAATTAAGGCAAATTGCTTCCTTATAGTTATCTACACGAGTATATTCGTTGTCTTGATGAGTCTTCCATAGCTTTTTACCAATATCAAGCCCACCATCATCAACATTAAGTTTAGTAGCCATTACTTATGTGCCAGCACTATTTTCTTCAATGCAGTCTCCAATATCACGTATATGTTGTTGTATGTATATTTATCGTATGATTTTTCATGTACAAGAACACCTATTCTGTTCCAAGTGTCTACACAGTTCTTTGCCAACTCTATAGTCTCACTATCTATCTTTTTAACTTCTTTTTTGGGTTCTGCCTTGTAAACACCGACATCTCCTCCCTTAATCTCAACAATATTAGCAGTTACTTCTACCTTAGTTTCTTTCTTCGCTTTATCTTCTTTTTTCGTACTAACTTTTGTGTCATTCTTCTTTACCATCTTCCCACCTCCTTACACTATCAAACTCGTTCTTTACTAACTGTCTAGCACTTCTAACTGTCATCATCGCATTCTTACGCAATTCGTTAACAGTTTTTGATTTTGTCCAGCCAAAATCAACTGCCGTTTGCAGAGTATTCTTAACAACCTCATAGTTTTGGGGCGTAATACCGTCAGGAAATGACTTTCTACTCAGTGAAGTTCCACTACCACTTGAAGGATGTCCTTGTCCAATTCCACCCACGTCAGTAGGCAATCTACTGCTTGGTTCTCCTTGAAAGTCCTGCGTATCTTCCTCAGGGGCTGCTGTTCCTCTACCTCTACCCTGTTTTTGCTGGGCATCCATTGCTAGCATATCTTTCGCATTGAACGCAGTGTCCTTTGACACTTTGAATTCTCCAGTATGTGTTCGTGTAATATCAAATCCCATTGCTTGCAAAGCCTGCATATTCTGTATCTCAACACCTTGTATTTGCAGGTCTCTTAGGTGATCCGTCTCTTCACCAGTCTTTAATCTTAATTCCCAATCATCTATGTTCAATAACCCTGCTATTTTCCTAAAGAATGCCTTCATGAGGATATCTTGACCCCATTTGATTGCTCTATTCGTTATAGTGACTTGTAAACCTTCTTGTGACCATCCAGAAGGAAGTTCACCGTAATAGAGGGGTAAAACACCGTAAATAGCACCAATAATCATCCTTAGTTCCTTTCTAATGGCAATAAACTCTAATTCTTTCAACGAACCAGTAAAGTCTAGCCATTGTGCCATATTCTTGCTTCCCTTGTCACTTTCAACCAATAATGGGTGTATCATGTAGGGGTCTTCCTGTGCTTTCTGCTCTAGCACATCCATCGACTTTCTAAACGTCTCGTAGTTCCTTGATGCTATTACTAGCAATCCTCTTGGGGGTCTCATCTTATCGAAGTACTTTCGTATATATTCGTCCATGTGGGATAAGGACATTGCTTTTGACCATATTGAGTATATAGGAGAATATCCATAAATGAGACTAGGTTTATACTTACCTGCTTTCCATATAACCTCACCCTCACCATATATAACTCTCTTAGGCTGGGGTATTCCTATAGAGTATACAGAGTTAACTTCTGCTACTGCTTTAAGGGCTTCTGCTCCACATCTTTCACATAAAGGTTCTGACAGTCTTCTATCTCTATGCTCAAACTTTGGGCAAACAAATATAGGGTTTCTTTTATCATCGTATCCTATTCTACCATCAGAGTCTGCAATCATTGCTACCTGTGGTGGATCTATTCTAAGGAACTCTTTTATTTCTGTCCTATCAGGATCTATCTTCTTAGTTATGTCATCTATATAATAATTTTTTAATACTAAAAGATAAGCGTTGTCAGCAATCTCGAGATCTCTTTCTAATTGCCTTGCTACATCTTCTAGGTTTTGATCGTTACCATTAACTGGTTCATTTAATAATGTTTCCAATTTCGACCTATGTTCTGGTATTGGTCTTTTAAGATCATGAGAACCACAAGTATCACATTGTAATTCTGCTTGGTGTGCTTGTTTCTTAATATCACCTTTCTTTTTTGGTAATGCATTAAATGGCTCTGCATCCTGATTAGTCTCAAATGGCTGGTCATCAGGTTTGTCTCCTATTGCTGGTTCATATTGAAACTCCTTTGAGCAGTTGGAACATTTATACTTCCACTTTTCTACTACTTCAAATCCATTCTTAAACATCTCCCTGTTTAGTGTCTCTATTGGTATTCTTAATGCATCTATATTATCTGCTAACTCATAAATCATTATAAGTGGAAATGGAAATATTGGTAGTTTGGCACCAGTGTCAGTGCTCATATAAGGCTGTGCTATGCTTGGTCTTGTTGTAGTTTCAGTGTATGCTTTATTTGCAGAACCTAGTCTAAAAACACCTTTGATTGTATCTACAAATCCCATATATAGACTTAATCTAGTCACTTATAAACTTTGTCAGGTTCTGTAATGATTTTGTAACGTTTTTGTTTACGAACCAACGCCTAACAGTATACTTTCTTATGAAACTAGCAGCAACATACCAGAATGATATTGAAAGCATACCAAGTGGCTCACCTGTCTCTATGGTTTCTATATAATGAGGTAATATTGTATAATTTAGGATTGTTGCTATTCCACAAGCCATTGCTGTGTCAAGTCCTACCTCTATCGCTGATTTTTTACGTGAGTCTTTTTTCATATATAAAATTAGAGATATACTTAATATAAACCTTACTTAAAAATAAAAAGGAGCCTAATGGTGTGAGCTTGCATCCCTTATATAGGAGGACTGAAGTAGCGACTCAGTTAGGCTCTTTATAAACATTATATAATACCCATAGTAATAAAAAACATGATAAATCAAGCTATAGAAGATGATGATGCAGTAGCACAAGCCTGCGAGTTTGCTTTACTTAGTATAAGAAATAAGATTGTGCCACCCATAGATGCTATAGATTCAACACAAACTTTAGAAGTCTTTTTAGGCACCCTATCAGGTATTATAGCAGGATGGGGTATGGTATTAGCCGAAAGAGATAAGAAACTATACAAAAAACTTTTAACCTCGCTTGAACAAATGTCTCTTGGATATGGTAGAGCTAGAAGTAGAGGATTATAACGAATTATTTGATTGGTTTACCCTTTTATTTGGTAAGGGAGATCCAAAAGATCTAACATTGCAAGCAAAGAGAACTTTCTGGAAACTCAATTTTCTATCTGAGGATAAGTTAAAGGAAATGGCTGCAGAAGATGATGATGATGGAGAAGTGGTTTAATGCCTAGATTCTACTGTACTACGTGCTGTAAGATATTTGATGACTCAGAGATAAAGTGGTCTGATAATTCCCAAATATGCAAATCATGTTTAGCTGTTAAACTAGATAAGCCCTGACCACAACTTTTATAAATGAGTATATATTAGGAAAAGTATGGACTATGACAAAATGGGAATAGTTATAACAATGGTAATCATGGTAGGTATTCTTGGATTTGCTGGAGTTTCATCTGGCGAACTAGGTAGTTTAGGTATTGATATAGACCTAAGTACTGACCAAAAACGTATCAATCCAACATCCTCAACAAATACCAATAACGATGCATACTTCGAGTGGTGTTATCGAATGGGATATGAATGTTAGATACTGTGTTGGTTGTAAAAAGAATCACAAGTATGCAGATATAGGGTATATTGATTGTAATTGTAGGTGCCACGACAGATTAAATTTTATTGAACGGTAACCCCCTGACTTGTATTTATATAAGGTTCAAAATTCGTTTTTTGGCTATGAGCACCTGAACGTCTAAATTTGCGATCTGAATACTGTGGAATTGTTCCTCTATATATACCTTGCGTTTTCCTATAATGAACAAAAAAGGGATTTGAGCTCGTCAGCTCGTTATTTATCAGTTAATTATGGTTAGTGTTAATTACTCACTTGTGCCATAATCAACAAATAAACCTGCCTGATAGTGCCATTTGAAAGTAATAGGACTATCTGGATCGCTATCGTTAAGCATTTTACACAATTTGTCGAATTCTACTTTATTCGATTCTCTCTCTTTGTTAGTCTTTTTGTCAATGAAAGTAGAGTGCTTAATCATACTCGCTAAGATGTGATCACGAATGATCTTAACGTGTGATTGTGCTTCTTTCTCTTTCTTGTATCGCCTGACACTAGCTAACATTTCAGCTCGTTGTGTATCGCCCAATTCTGCGAGTTCGTTTTCTAGTTCGTTTTTTGTCATTATTGCAAACCTATATTATGAAGCCTAATATAAACCAACAGTTGATCGCCACATTTATATTAGGTATTCACACACTATAAGATGACGTATCAATTCATGCTCATTCGGAACATTTATATTACCCTAAGGTTTATATACTTCTGTACACGGCTTTCCCACATATATACGTTGCGATCAGGCGTACATTTATATTAGGTATTATTGCTGGGTAAGTTGATGTTCAACAGTACGATCAAACATACGTTTATATTAGGTACACACATAAGCCAAAAGTTGTATCAAAAAATTATATACGAAAGGTTTATATTGGGTATGCGACCACTTTTATTTGACAATTCTATTAAACAAAACACACCATGTCATGCCAATTATAAAATCAATTCTGTTAAGGGGGGTAATATAAACGTAGCGATCAGGTCTAGGTTTATATTAGGTAAAAAACCATAGGTAAGGCATGATGTCCGATATGATACAAAAACCGACACCTTACAGATATGTAGGGAAGAATGATAATGGGGAGTTATTGTTCAAGGTTAATAGTAAATCTAGCAACATGGAATATACTATTGTTGTATCAGTTATACATGATGATTCCTTATCTAGTGTTCCCACTTATGAGATCAGACATGATGATGAGAATGAATGTGAGGGCTATAAACATAGGGCAAATTGTTGGCACATAAATGATATTCAATTAGATGAGTGTCATTTATGTCTAACGCCTTTAATTGGATCAGTTGTTGTTGTTCATAATGGAAAATACTTTCATCAACACCATGACTATTGCAATAAAATGTTTAAGGAATTAGGGGGAACATTTATATGAGTGTATTAAATAAGCCTAACTTCTATAAGGATTTAGCATTTCTTGACATTACACCTGATGATATTAGATGGCATAAAGATAATTTAGATGGTAAATTGCTTAGTAAGATAATAGGCAAGTGGGATTTAAGCAAGAAAAGATATAATATGTTCTTAGATATAATGGATAAAGAATACCCTCAACATATAAAATACTATCCTCGTAAGATGTTAAGAACAGGTTGTCTTTTCCCTCAGGAATGGAAGATAAAGAGAGTGTATAGAATGGTTGATGAGTTATTAAGAACATGGGGTTATAAAGCTCCACTATATTATGATGAAAGATGTAATAAATGTTATGAGTTCGTTAATAATTATCGAAAAAATAACGATACAAGAATTGATATTCAGGTGTATTGCCAATGAACGTGGAAGATAACTCATTCTTTATTAAAATGGTTGATGAATTAGTAGAGTTTAGTGAGCATGATAAGGAATTAAATGATGGTATTAAATACATTGATAAACAGGCACAAGAAAAGGGAATTAGTTTTTATGAAATGATTTATGCTATATTATTTCAACATGATATGAATCAAAGGGTAAATGATTTTATTAATGAACACACAAATCACGCAAACATTTATAAAAGCACAAAACAAACAGGCATGAATGAAAAAAATAACGACCAAAATAATGAGGGGATATAACTAATGGCAACATTACAAATACTCAAAACATTGACAGGAACACAAGAGGACTTGAAGATGGAAGTAGAAGTTGATGACAAATCAACAGTTCTATCTGTCTTGCAACAAATTAAAGATGAGTCTTTAAGGACAAAACTCTTTAATGCACAAGGCGATCCAGACAAGTTTGTTCATGTCATGCTGAATGGTAAGGCAATAGCATATCAAGGTGGTTTATCTGCTAAGGTAAATCAATCTGATAGCATAAATCTCTTACCTGCAATTAGTGGGGGTTGCTCTTGAACTCTCACTCTCTCTTTTTTTATGAGGGTATGATATTATGAGTGCTTGTAGAGATTTAGCCAAGAAGAATTATAAAAGAGAATACCTTAATCTTAAATGCACAGGGTGTGCTGAAGTTAATTGTCAAGGTTGTCAATGTAAATGCCATGAGATAATGGCAACGGTCAAGAGAATAAATGAGGGGATTGATGATGAGTAATATTGCTGATGGTTTAACGAATGTAATTGATATGACCAATGCAAATGCGAAAGCATTTGAAAGACCTAAGATAGCATTGACATTAAGAATAAAGAATTGGATATGGAATAATATAATTGATACTAAACTAGGGTGGCATGGACATATTGAGGGTGTGATTGATGACATTGATGTTGATGAATTGATGAGTAATAGAGCAGAAGAATATAATCAGGGGATAAATGATTGTTATGACTACTGAAAAGGATTATTATATACCTGATGTTAAGAAGCCTAAAGATTTATCAAATGATGTTGGTAAATATGATGGAGCTTTAAAAGATTTCATTGATAGTGATGATGGATCAATCAAGGTTAAGTTAGAGCATGATGTTATAGTTGAGAGGGTAGCCAAACAAATATATACTTCATGGTTAAGTGGTGTAAGAGAATTACTAACTAATGAAATGAAGGCGTGTAAATTAGCAAGGGATAATTATAATGCTAACCCACATATTGTAGTGTCTATTGATCCTAATGAAAAGCAATTAATATTTCAGGGATTTGATTCGTTAGGTATAACTGCTAAGGCATTTGGAGAGATAGTATCATGGCTAGGTCGATCACATAACAAGGATAGGAAAAGCATTGGTATGTTTGGTATGGGTATTGAATCTTATACTACATTGAGTGATACATTAAAGATTGAATCTAATAGTAGGGAAACAGATGAGAAGTTTGTATGTTTAGGGCGTGATGGTAAGAGTTGGTTGCCATTGAATGAACAAACTGACATACCTTATGGTTGCAAACTAACATTAACATTGAATGATGAATTGAATGGTGTTAAAACTGACAATAAATTTTATAAGAAATTAGTTGAAAGGGTTAATGAAGTAGTAGCATTACATGGAATACCTACAACAATACATTTGTTAGATGAGATAGATGATGATGATGCACAGTTTGAGAAAGGTAATCATGAAGTAGAGTTGTTAGATAGGGCAGGGTATATGAAACAGCAATACATTAAGAACTCAATGGAAGAAAGGTATGGTCGTGATGATGTTAATTGGGAAACAGCTCATGTATTAGAAAAGAATAGAGATGACTATGATATAGTATTAATGTATGCAAGTAGTAGTAGAGTTGGAAATGGAACTAACACTCAATGTGATTTCTTTACTACCTTGATAGATGTTCCAATTAAGAATGAATTAACAGGGGGTGGAATACATGATAGTGTTGATGATATGGTTAAGATGAATGGAACATTAAGATCATTCCCACAATTTACAGGGTTATTGATTAACTTAAAGAGTGAATCACAATTCCCACCTGTTGCTAGTAGGGATAGCTTAGAAGAAGGGTGGATTACTAAACAAATGTATGAGGATATGTATGCTCTTGCTTGTGAATGGTATGAGGAACATAGAATTAATAGTTTAAGTGAGTTAATGGATTTAAATAATAAAGAGATAGCAACATGGCATTACTTATGGGAACATTCACATGATCAGAATAATGAAAAGGATATAGATAGGCAGATGTTAAGTGATGTATTACATATACCATTTCAGATATATAAAGAGAATCATAAGAAGTATTCAAACATTACTTTCTATCAGATAATGACACAAACTGCCACAAGTTATAGCGATTCAATACGATATGATAGAATGTTTTATATGAAAAACTTTTATCGTGATAAGATAGTAGCAATAGAAAAGGAATTGGAAACTGATTGCACATTTATAAGAATGAATAATAAAAGAAGTGGAGCTGATGATAAAGCATTTGAATATCTTATTGAGAAGATGAATGATAAGAACGCAATAACTAAGAGTAATATGTATTTCCATGATGTTCAAACATGGTTAAAGAGTAGAAAGGTTAAGGTTAAAATAACAAGAGTGCCTAGACCAAAGGGTAGTATTGTATGGCATTATAATAGAAGTAATAACTATTCTTATGATGAAACGTCAGTTAATTCCAATACATATTATGAGAAGAATAGACATGATGAGATGAGAAATATACTACCAAAAAAAAAGATCAGGTTGCAGTTATCAAACAAGTTATGGGGAAAGGACAAATTGGCTATTGAAGATATAAGATACCTATTGGAATCAATACCAACTGACATTATGTTTTGTAAATCTGATACAAACATGAACGCACATTCAGTTGATGATTATATCAAGGGCGTAATGAATCGCAAGGTCTATACTAATCAGGGTAATATGTTAGTAAAGGAATTGCTTGATACATTTAGGGATAAGAAGAAAGAAGTTAAGTTAATGTATTATCCTTACCCTGAAATTATAAATGACAAGTCATTTAATTCTGATGATAAGTATCTAATTGTAATGGGTAGTAATAGTGATGACCTAGTTGGCATGGCATTATGCTTTATTACAGATGGGTATGTGAATGGTAACGAATGGAACATTAACTATGATGATAAACACATGATAGAATACAGTAGTTATAGAGATGAGAGTGCAGTAATTCCTAAGAAGTTAAAGGAAGCATTGCCAAATAAAGTAGTAAGTTTATTAATGAATAAGAGATTCATATCAAGATGGTCGCAAGCTGAACATAGGGGGTGTATGCTATTGGCATTGGTTGATATTCACAATACAATACCTACTAAATACTATGATGATGTAGCACGTTCATTGACATATGCAAATACATTTAGTGAGTTAAGTGATGAAGTAAGAAGAATCAAGGAGTTGTATAAAGATGGATAAGGTAATTGATACTAATAAGAATCATCTAACAATACTACATGATGATGGTAAGATATCAACAGTTGCTAATACAGATTATTATTATTTAAAATATGATCCAACAACAATACAATATAGAGATGAAACAGATAGGATATTCTATTTCTTTTATGATGATGAGAAGATACAAGAAACATATAACAATAAGATATTTAATCTATTGTATCATGGTAAGTTGTATCAATCACGACAAGATGAAGTTGATATTGTATGTAAGTTTATATTAAATAAAGATCATGTTGGGTTTAGAAAATATGTAAGTGATAGATATCAACTAGAAGAATGTCAAGGTATATTACAAAAGATGTTATTTGTATATGAAAAGAGATTGAAGTTTATTAAACGTGGTATTCTTATTGATGACACATGGTTAATTGGATATGATGGTAATGCAAAAATTAAGATTAGATATAATAGTGGTGTTCAGTATAAAGGTTTATGTCTAGTTGCTGATGGTTATATTAGAAAGCAGTTCATTGAAACTGTAATTGGAACAATAGAGATGAGCAGATTAATGCAAACTATATTAGCTAAGATAACATTCTGTTTAAAACCACAAGATCATTTAAAGGACAAGGTATTCACTAACCAATTACCTAAGAAGTTATTAAGAGTATTACATGATGAACATAAACAAGAGATGAAAAACAAATGAACAAACTAACAAAAGTATTAATTCTAAAAAAGAAATTAAAATTAGAAGAATTAAATTTTCTTCAAATAAAAAATAAAGATGATCGTGTTTGGAATGAATATCCTTATTCAGAAGAACAGGGTTTATTACAAGGTGGTTGTTATCCTAAGAAAGAATATGATTGGCAATACATGAAATATATAATAGCAACTCCAACAGATGTAAGAGATCAATGTCATGCTTGTGGCATTAGACCACAGCTAACAAGTAAATTAAAACCAATAATAGTTGGCGATCTAATAGTAAGGAATGGTAAGGGATCAAACTTCAATAGTTATCATGTGCCATGTGCTATTGAATTAATTAAAGAGATGAGTGATAAACTATTACAAACAATAGAAAGAAATAAATTATTACACCCAATACTATTTGAGCAGGAATGGGGAAAAGATGTGAGGGGAATGACTAGGCAATGACACAAGGTAAATGTATAAAGTGTAGGGTTAAATTTGAATGGTATAATAGACAGCGACTAGCTGATTCATATTGTATTTATTGTGGAAAAAAATTATTACAAACTTCAACTATGCTACACACATTAGCAGATAGTCCTAATGGATATAGAGAACTAAAAGGTATAACACCTAATACATTTGATACAGTAGAACATGATAGACTTTTAAAATTAAAACATATACTAACAGAAATATGATGGACAAGATTAGCTTTAAGTTATGGTGGTGGGAACAGCAGGATAAAGAATTAAAAATTAAAATGAACAGCGATCAGGCAAAGGTTTATAAAACCAAAAAAAAACTAGGTGGGGAACATGAATAAAAAACTAACCGAGCATATCATTAGAAGTTATTACAATAATAATAAATGTGTTCTTGATTTCTATATACCATTAGTTCAGAATAAAATTAAATTATTAAAGGAAGCTAAATCAATAGCAGGAACATTAACACATACAGAAAAAATGCCATGCAGATCATATGGTATATCAGCAACTGTATGTCAGGTAGGCAAGGCTATGAAGATATTGAATGAACAAAAATTAAATATTAAATGTAAGCATGACATTGAAGTAGCATTAGTAGATGGTAAGTTAATACCTACTTGTGCATTATGTTATTGTGATAACAGGGGAAGATATAAGTTTGAGGAATATAAAGCTTGTGCTACTAAGAGAACACTATCAATTACCAATCCACTATGGACAGAAGCATTAGTATATATGATTAACAATGAACAGAAGAAAGGATATGATTATTTCAGATGGCATGATAGTGGCGATATACAATCACTAGATCACCTTGAACATATCATAGTAGCCTGTATTTGTACACCACTTGTTAGCCATTGGTTGCCAACACTAGAAGCAGGTAGCCATATAGCACAATTCGTTCAGAAATATGGAAGTATAGATAAGATAGACAACTTATGCGTGAGAGCTTCAACGCCATTCATTAATAAAAGACCAATGCCAAATAAAAATACAGGTGTTAGGGCTAGTGTAGTTATTGCAGATGATAGAACATTAAGACAAGAGATGGTAGAATTTATGAATAATAATATATGCCCTGCTAAATTACATACAGGAGAAGATAAGGGTAAGTGTGGAAAGTGTAGGAAGTGTTGGGATAAGGATATAGATATAATAAGTTATCCATTGAAATTGTCAGGACATATATTAGGGATTAAGGGGTTAGTGTTACAATGAAACACCCAAAAATAGAGATAGTTGATGGAACTAATGGTAGGGCTATGTATATAACAATAGATGGTTATATGTTCTATATCGACAATACAACTGATGAACAGATAATGGAGTGTTGGAAAGATGATGGAACTGATGGTATGTATAATAAGAGGGTGTTGAAATAATATGATGACAGTAGATGAAGCTTATGAGAAAGATGAGAAAGATCCTAGACCAAAGGGTATGCCCACATGGTATGATATTAGAGAAAAACAAGAAGAAAATATTAAGAACGGATTAGCTAGTCTAGTAATGTGCAGGGGTATGACAGGGGAACAAAGATTAAAGGCATTAGAGGGATTGGCTATGATATACATTAATATGCCTGATGAAGATGGAGCTAAGAGTGTTGTCGATTCATTTTCTTCTCACATATGTCATGAGTGTGGAGAAATATGCACAGAAACTACGGATTATGAACATGATGACACATATATCATTTGTGGTGGTGGTAGCAGATTAGTGTTTAAAGATGAATCTAAAGGAGCTGGTAATAGCATGGAAGAATTTAAGAGTAATTTAACATATACAAAAGCTAATGATTGTAAGAATAAAGGTCAGGAAAGTATGGGAATTACATGGATTGTAGATAGGTTGCTTAAAAATAAGAAGATTAGAGAAAAGAGGAAGATGAAAAATGCTTAAAGGACAGATTAAGGAAAAGAGTATTCCATTTGCATATGTGGATTATGATCAACCTAACCCTGCCAACCTAAGAAAATGGGGAGATTATATTGATGTTAGGGGAGAGAAAAAATTGATAAGAGCATTGATAGAACAAGGTAGGCATAACATATTAATTGAGGGAGATAAGGGAGTTGGTAAGACATTATTGGTAGAAGATATATGTAGAGAGGGTAATATAGCATTATTTGAATTTAGTTGTGGAGCTGGCATGAATAAGGGAGATTTAATAGGTCGCCCACAAATAGATAATGAGGGATCATATTTTGAGATGGGTTTAATTCCTAAGATGTTTGAATTGGCTAATCATTGGAAAGAGATAGTAGTATATGCAGATGAGTTGAATGTATTATCACATGATGAGCAGTTATGGTTTAATAGACCATTGGATAAAAGGCGATCTATCTATGCTAATGGTAAGCTGTTTAAGTTAGATGATGGTGTTAAATTCACATTCATAGCTACGATTAATCCTATCACATACGCAGGTGTTAATACTCTTACTGAATCGTTAAGGTCAAGATTCATTGGTAGGGTATTACCATATCCTAATAACAGCGAATTAGAGAAGATAATAGATTGGTCAAGCATACCTACTGAAATTAAGGATTGTATGCTAACACTATGCCAACAAATACATTCATTAAGGGTTAAGGGGGAAGTTGAATATGTATTCTCTCCAAGAGATATAGATCAATTCTGTAATATATATAGAACACAAGTAGGGGAAGCTCCTAATAAATGGAAACTAGAAGATGTTATTGACAATGTAATACTAATCAAGTTCAGCGATCCAAGTGAAAGGGAACAAGTAAGGATAAGAGTTAATGAAACATTCGGAGTGAATATATAATGGATAAAGAAATATCATGCTTATGTGATTCATTCTCTTATAGGAATGGTCATCAAGGATCAGGTTATTATAGGGAATGTAAAGGTAGAAGTTGTAAGTGTGGGTGTCATGAAGTTTAAGAAGAAAGGAAAGTGTAGTAAAGCACACCACTTCATAGTTGATAAGTCATTAGGATTTGCAATATGTAGTGTGTGTGGTGTGTATAAGAAAAGAGTTAGTGTGTCATGGGGAACAAGAAATGGTTGAGGGATTAAAATGAGCATAACAGTAATATGGAATACTCTTAACAGGTATAGAGATGATCGAGGACAAGAATGTGTTGAATGTAAGAATAGAATACGACCACATAGTGTGGCTATTCGTGATATACAAAATACAAATCTAAAGAAATGGTATCATCCTGAATGTTTTATTAAAGCTCATCAAGACAAGGCTATAAGAATATTAACGTTTTGGCGTGAGTTGTGTGATGAGAATTTGAGTGTGAGGGTTAGAGTATGAAAGTGTTAGTGGCGTGTGAATGTTCAGGTAGAGTGCGTGAAGCATTTAGAAAGTTAGGGCATGAAGCATGGAGTTGTGATATTAAACCAACAGAAATTCCTAGTGAATACCACATACAAGATGATGTATTAAACCATTTAGATGAGGATTGGGATTTAATGATAGGACACCCACCATGCACATTCATGTGTAGAAATAGGGCAAGGCTTAATAAGATACAGAAAAAAGATATTGATACAAGCTTATTCATGGCATTAAAAAATGCAAACATAGAAAGGATATGTATTGAGAATCCTGTTCCGTCTTTAAAGGCAGGACTACCAAAATACACACAGATAATACAACCATACCAATTTGGACATGATTATTCAAAGAAAACTTGCCTATGGCTAAAGAATTTACCAAAATTAAAACCAACGAAGATAGTAAAGGTAACATATATTACCACAGATAATGGTAATAAATATACTAAGGGTTGGTATATGACACCAAGAAATTCTGTTGATAGAAGCCGAACATTTACAGGGATAGCAAACGCAATGGCAAATCAATGGGGAACAAGAAATGAAATGTAAGAAATGTGGATCAAAAGATGTTGTGCTAGGACATACTAAAGGATTCCGAACATACATATGTGATGAATGTGATTATGAATGGTATGTGAGAAAACGAGGTAGTGGAATTGACTAATGATTTAAGAGATTTATTGTTGTTTGTGAATAACAAAACCCACGCAATAGAGTTATTGAAGTTTATCAATGAACATAATGGTGTTGTGTATTCTGCAATAAGAGAACATATGGATATGCCTGTTGATAAAAGAGGTAATCTAGCATATCCATTAAAGATTATGATTCAAAAGGGATTCATCTACAAGTATAAATCACATATGAAAAATTGGACAATGTATGGGGAAGTTAAAATGTATAAGACAACTGAAAAAGGCAAACAAGCATTGAAGATATTAGATATGTTTTCTAATGTCAAGGAGAAGCATTTATAATGGCACAGTATTGTGTCACTTGTGGTAAAAAGTTAAAGAAAAGAGATCGCAAATGTAAGCAGGATCATTTGGCTCAATGTAGAAAGTGTTATAGAGAGGTAATGATACGTTATGTGTAATGGTTAGAGATAGAGAATTAGTAAGTGATGTCGATAGGAATAGAGCCTTATTAGATATAATAGAACACGTTAGAAAATGTAAAATAAAATTAACAACTGATCGTACAAGAAACTATGTATCGGAAATGGCAATAACAGATGGAGTAAAAAAATACAAGATAGCTTTATCTAAACCTACAATAAAAGGTATTGAGCCATTTACAGCACTTAACCATGAGTGCTTTCACATATTATTTGAAAGTCCTATAGCCACATTCCATAGAATTATGAATGAATGGTCAGATAAAGATGATGGTAAGTATAAATATTATCTTTATGCTGTAAATCTCTTAGAAGATCAAAGGATAGAATCATTAGGTGGTAGTATGTGGTTAGGAACAGGAAAAAGATTTCTAAAGATGAGGAAAAAGAGGGGGGTTATAATGCAAGAAGAACAAAAAGGAAATTATAGTACAGATATTTCTCCTGCCGAATTATTATTATACATAAGATTCATGCAAGGGAAAAATTATTTGTCTAACAAATATTTCCTTGAAATGAAACAGGCATTAGAAGATGTTGAGATGACAGGTAAGTGGGGTAGTTTAAAGGTAATGATAAAGATAAAACCAATCTTAGATGAATGGTGGTCTAAAAATATATCATCAGATTTTCATGACGGAAATTGTAGTTATATTGGAGAGCATAAAGATGATATGGAAGAAGAAGTAAATCAGGACAACGTAGAAAAATCAATAGCCAAAGAGAAAGGGAAAGGAATTAAACAGATGGAAGAAGTTAATGATAAGATAAATGAAACAGTATTCGAGAAAGAAGATGTAAGTTATGTAGAGTATGTTAAGGGAGAAGCTAGTAATGCAATGTATAATGAAGCAGTTGCGAATAACATGAGGAAATTGTTTAGACGACTTACAATGGTTAAGAAGAATGTGATAAATGATAAGGGTAATGAGGTAGATATAGAATCATTCATAACAAACAAGATAGAGAAGAAAAATCTTAATGATTGTTTGATTGATAGAAGAATAGCACAGGGTGTGAGTGTGCTAATAAGCATAGACGTATCATCATCAATGAGTTATTATGAAAAGATAGATATAGCAAGAAAACTTGTAGGAACATTGTTTAAATCAGTAGAGGATTTAAAGAATGTAGAGGTAAAGGCTCAAACTTGGTCATCACATTTAGATGGGAAGTTAAGAATACAGGAGATAAATAATTACAATGAAACTAAATACATAACAGCCCCTAGACATGGAGAAACTCCTACACACCTTGCAATAAAATATGCTAGTATGACAGCTAAGAAAATGAAAGGTCATAAGAAACTCATCATCATCTTAACAGATGGACACCCACAATATCACAAGAACAAGCATAAGTTCTTTCTAGGACAACTAATAACAATGAGTAAAAAGGCGATGGTAAAGGCATTAAGACAAAACCCCAATATCATGTGTGTGCATTTGGGTAGGAGTGGAAGTATTGGAATGATGACACAGATATTTGGAGCCAAGAGATTTATCCATACAGAAAACATGAACGAAGCTTCCGAAACTATTATAAAGAAGTTCCGTCAATTAATAATGAGGACAATGTCAAGATGACACTTAATGACAGGGAGAGATTTATACTGCATTTGGTAGCACTTTTGACCATGCAACATTTTGGTATGTTTAAAGACAAAGATAAATTACATGATATAGTGAGAAAAAATAGATGCAGAACATTATCAGAAAAGGATGTGGCTAAAATATTTGAAGATATACAGGAAGAAATGCTGTTGGGTAAATATGTTTACGAAGAAATGGATATATC